>ERZ842401.615-NODE-615-length-52089-cov-5.607334_pt1 | contig 52089 bp, 38 predicted proteins | sample MGYA00521270_ERZ842401 | MGnify/ENA primary metagenome ERZ842401 (study PRJEB31892, sample SAMEA3878208) | bioreactor metagenome | biome: Moose rumen | place: Sweden | collected 2011-10 | study: EMG produced TPA metagenomics assembly of the PRJEB12797 data set... | reverse complement strand
ATTTCTCCAGCAAACGGCTCCTCCTCCCTGTCCGTCCTCCGCGAACTCTTTGCCTAATTTCTCCAGCAAACGGCTCCTCCTCCCTGTCCGTCCTCCGCGAACTCTTTGCCTGATCCCTTCCGCTGGCAACCGCATCATTTCTCACTGCTCTGGCGGCAGTCTGCGTGCCCAGCAACTATCTGTTTTGTAGTTAATTACGTAATTATCTGTAGGCAAAAACGCATACAGTAAAATGCTTATATAATTGAATATAAGCACCTTACCGGGCACGCACCCAACAGGCCCCATTCTGTTACCGGGCACGCACCCAACAGACCCCATTCCGTTACCGGGCACACACACCCAACACTCCACATTCCCTTACCAGGCCCCCACACCTGATAACCCCACCATTCCCTGCCATTCAAAAATATTGTCATTTTTTTACTATTCCACGATTGTCAATGGTAAATTGTACGGAATGGCTTGCAACTTCAAATTTTGTTGCCAATCTTGCTTCCAAAAAATGGCACAAAAAGGCAGGTCCGTTTCAGCGCACGGCATTTATCAGCACATCTATCAACGTTCTTCAGACAGAAGTCGGATCTTCAGAAGCAGTATAGATGCAATCTATTTTATTTCAGTGTTCCATAGATATAGCTTATTGTATGATGTAGATACACTGGCATTTTGCCTGATGGGTAATCATCTCCATATGTTAAGCCGGGCAACAGATGCATCAAGATTATATGACTTCATAAGAGATTACAGTTCCGTTTTTGCAAGAGGCTATAATGCATACTACAACTTGAATGGACATTTATTTCAAAGACCTTTCGGTTCAGCTCTCAAAGCAGGTAGCAAAAGATTAAGAACTTGCATTTCGTATATTAACAACAATCCGGTAGAGGCCGGCATAGAGCGTTCTATGGAAGATTATGTCTGGAATCTGTTTGCCTATGGACAAAATAGCCATCCATTTTCAGAAAAGCTTGTTCTAAGGAAATCTTCAAAGGCCTTGCGAAATTCTGTAGCCGAAGTAGCTGAAATGATAGGAGAGAATAAAATCCTTCCCCAGGTATTTTTGGCCAATATATTCCGGAAACTGGAAAAGGAGGAGCAGAAGCAGCTGCGAGATTATATACTGAAAAGATATTCACCGATAAATTACCGTCAACTTGAATCTATATTTGGAAGCTATGACGAAGCAAAACATGCTATGCATTCTTTTATAGGGAGGGAATACGACTTGAAGTGTGAATGACAAGACCCAGGAAAGAAGCGGCTATGCTAGATAGCCTGCAGAAGTGCGGAACGAAGCGGCTATACAAGGTGGCCTGCAGAAGTGCGGAACGAAGCGGCAATACATGGCGGCCTGCAGAAGTGCGAAACGGTGCGGCTGTGCCCGGGAAGCTTTTGTAAATGAGCACTTTAGTGATGTGTCTGTAGGTAAAAATGCATACAGGTAATAACGTAATATGCTTATAATGAGAGTAAAGCTGGACACGCTTCAAAGGACGGATTTTGAGGGATGAGAGCAAAAGAGGACACGCTCCAAAGGACGGGGCTTTGAGGATTACCAAACTGGACGGGGGTTTTAGGATGGTTGCCAGATGTAGAGTTTGTCTGACCGGCGGAGTTTCTCGGCGATTGGGATGGAACACAAATCTCCCTTGACGGCCTTTGGAACCGGTTTGAGGTCAACTCTTATCTCAGAGACTGTGTGTTCTATGCAGCCGGTTGAAGGACCTATTACCAGAATCTGGTCTCCAACATTGAGTTCGCCGGCCTCTATAAGGATTTCTGCAACGCCGAGTTTGGAAAAGTAGTTTGTGACCTTGGCGGCATAGACTTTCTTGCGACTTGCTTTGTTGCCGTAAACTTCGCTCCATTCGCCGAGGCGGGCTCCTAGGTAGTAACCGTCCCAGAAGCCACGGTTGAAGACGCCGGAGAGTTTGTCCTTGAGTTGAGCCTTGAGTTCATCAGTATAACTCCCCATAACCTCATTGTCGGGGTTGTTGCTTGGGGAGGTGCAGGCGTCGGCGGCTTGGCGGTAAGCGGAGGTGACAATCTTGACGTACTCGGCACTGCGGGCGCGGCCCTCAATCTTGAATACGGAAATTCCGGCCTCGATGATTTTATCTACAAACTCTATGGTGCATAGGTCCTTAGGGCTCATGATGTACTTGTTCTCAATGTCCAGCTCTCGACCGGTTTCAAGGTCGGTGACCCTGTAGCCACGGCGGCAAAGCTGGTAGCAGCTTCCGCGGTTTGCCGATGCATTGTATTCCTGGAGGCTTAGGTAGCATTTTCCGGAAATGGACATGCACAGTGCGCCATGTACGAAAAGTTCCAGCCTAAGCAGGTTTCCTGATGGGCCGCAAATGTGATCCTCGTGTATCCGACGGCTGATGTCGGCTATCTGCGGCAAGGTAAGTTCGCGGGCAAGCACTATCACGTCTGCAAACTGGGCATAGAATTTTACGGCCTCAAAGTTGGAAACGTTCATCTGCGTAGAAATATGTATTTCAATGCCCATAGAACGAGCCATTTGGATGACGGCCATATCGGAGGCTATCACGGCGGAGATTCCGGCATCGCTGGCTGCCTGCAGTGCTTTGCGGACATCATCTAGCTCAGTCTGATATACAACAATATTCAACGTAAGGTAAGTCTTTACGCCGTGCTCCCTGCAAATTCGGACTACCTCCGGAAGGTCTTCGTTGGTAAAGTTGTTGGCTGAATGGCTCCTCATGTTGAGGTTACCTACTCCAAAATAGACGGAGTCTGCTCCGACCTGAATTGCCGCCATCAGGCACTCGAAGTTGCCGGCCGGCGCCATTATCTCGATTCTTTTTCCCATACTGCAATATATCTGAATCAAAGAGGAAATATGAACCGTAGATATCACTTAACGGGTTCAGAACAGTTATTGCCCAGGGTTCTAATCATGATATCTGTGAATGACTCTTTCCTCAGCAACAAAGGTAATTATTTTAGCAGAACCCGTGAAGGAAAGATAATGCTCGGCGATGGTCTTTTGTAAAAGCCTGATATTCAATATTTCCCAGGTAAGACATGGAATAAGGGACCTCGTGTTTAGAAAATCGCTGAGCGAAATGGCTCAGCGAATGAAACATCAAGTGCACATCGCTCCAACCCTCAATATCCTGAGGCACAGCCATATATTCCCTGAATTCCTGAATAGTCATATTTGTAAATACTGTCTTTAAAGCAATTCCTCCAGTTTTAATCTGAAAAAGTCTTCCAGCGGCAGACCTTCAGGTCCTACAATCAAAGCCGATGATATTCTGTCTGGATAATTCTTTTTGAAAGCTTCAAATCCTTCAGTGTTTTTTGCACTCCCGCTTTTGACCTCAATGGCCGCAATTCTTTCTCCTTTCTTGAGTACATAGTCACACTCTAGTTTATGCTCATTTCTCCAATACATCAGTTCGAAACCATCCAGAATTGAATGGTTGGCAAGGTGAGCTCCAACAGCAGACTCCACTTGCCTTCCCCATTCTGTCTGGTTGGTCAGGGCCTGTTCAAAAGTATGTTGAACATAACGGTTCCTGAATCCACTGTTATAGACCTGGAGCTTAGGCACGGAACTTTTTTCTCGTATAACGGAGGGAGAGTATTTCTGGAGTGGCTTAACGGTCATCGTCTGGTCTAAAATTGTGAGATATGTCTTTATTGTTGGTACAGTACCGCTGTTTAAAGAATTCTGCAATTTTGTCAAAGACAACTCCTTTGCCGATTCTATGCACGCCAACTCAAATACCTGTCTGAGGAGAGCGTAATTTCTTATTTCTTCCACTTCAAGAATATCCCTTGATAAAATAGGGGATATAATGGAATCTTCAATAAGATTTCTCCAGCGGTTTTCATCAGCGATCACGTCAACAAGACCAGGGAATCCCCCAAAGTAGATGTATTGGTTCAGACTCATTCCGAATGCCTCTTGCATTTCTTTCAAGTCCCAGTATCCCATTTTGATTGTTTCGAATCGTTCGGCCAGCGATTCTTCCAGACCCTTTTGCAGAAGTACTCTTGACGATCCAAGCAATATGGCTTTGATATTTCTGCCATTTCTTGTGTCAGCGTCCCATTCTTTTTTTACAAGCTCGCTCCAGTTGTCTATTTTTTGAACCTCATCAATGATAATAATCCTCTCTTTCTCCTGATGGAGGTCCATTTTTATTCTTTGCTCCTGCCAACACCGAGGTATCCAGGATGAATCATAGCGGTTCACTCCATCAGCGGCAAAGAAATCAAAAGGAACTTTTTGTGACCGTGCAAACTGTTCTACCATAGTGGTTTTCCCAACTTGCCTTGGCCCCATAACTATTTGAATTCTTTTCCTTGGCTCAGCCATTCTTTGCCTTAAAATGGCCGTATGCAGTCTTTCGTAAGCCATATTTGTAAAATTTGTTTTACAAATTTATAAAATATATTTTACAAAATCATTTAAGCCGATATATCTTTTGTCCAACCCACCGGATTTACAGAGCCGGAGATTGTCGTGGTCTTAAAAAAAATACGGGCTGGCACAATTGTCAGCCCGTATAATGTTAACCGCAATGGTTGTTATTCAGCGGGAGCAGCTTCTGCAGCCTCTTCTACAGCGTCTCCGAGAGCCTCAATTGCGTCATTGATTTTCTGTTCATCTATGCCGGTAATAACCTCTTTGATAGCGTTGGTGTACTTAGGAACATAGTAGAACTTGTAAACACAGATAGCGGCAACTGCCAGAATAACGCCGATGATAGCCAGGCCTTTGAGTTTCTTAGGGCCAAAGCATCCGATCAGACCGAATACAACTGCCAAAATAGCGAAGATCCAGTTGAGAATAGGAACCCAGCAGAAAATAGCTGCGAGAATACCCATAATGAAACCGGTAATTCCGAGTCCATTACCTTTCTTTGTAGTTTCTGTCATAGTTTTTTAGGCACTGTTTTGTGTCGTGCGCAACCTTATGTTAAACTTAGAATGAATAGTCTTACAAGTCCGCAGACACGCAAATATAGCAAAATACTTAAACTTTCGCAAGCCTGCACCCGTAAATTTCCACTATTGTTATATGCGGTTATCGGATTCTTTTTACAAGTGACTCGGCGATGCCTTCCATGCGGCTTATCTGCTCTTTATTTAAACCTATATTCCTCAGCGATGCAATGGCTTCTGAGTAGTAGGCGTTTATGGCTTCTTCCGCCAGAGAGTCAACGCCCATGCGGCGGTAGAAATCCTGAACGGCGGCTATCTTTTTTTCTCCCTCATCCGACGACATATCCAGCAGCTCGTCCAAGGCCCTCCTGTACTGCCCGTCAGCAGTATGGTCAGGAGTCCTGTACTGTCCGTTAGCAGTATGGTCATGAGTCTTGTACTGCCCGTCAGCAATAGGGCTGGAGGTTCTGTCTTTTTCCTCCGCAAGTTCACGGCTTTTGATCAGCAACCATGTCTTTTTGTTGTTGAGGATGTCGCCGCCTATTTTTTTGCCAAAGGTCTTTTCGTCTCCGAAACTGTCGAGCAGGTCGTCCTGTATCTGAAACGCTATGCCCAGCTTGTAGCCAAAGTCATACAGGCCGTTGCAGATGGTCTGGTCCGCTCCGGCCAGGACTGCGCCCAGCGATGCCGAACAGGCCAGCAACACGCTGGTCTTGAGGCCAATCATCCGCAGGTATTCGTCCAATGAAACATCGGCTCTGTCTTCAAAATCCATGTCGTACTGCTGCCCTTCGCAGACCTGGACCGTAGTTTTTGTAAAGAGGTCCAGAGCCTGGCTCAGCCTGTCTTCAGGAGCTTCGCCAAGCAGGCGGAAAGCCCAGATGCACATAGTGTCTCCGGAAAGGATTGCCACATTGTCGTTCCACTTTTTGTAAACGGTTGGCCGGCCGCGTCTTATGTCGGCCTTGTCCATAATGTCGTCATGGATAAGGGTAAAATTGTGCAGGACTTCAAGAGCAAGAGCCGGAGAAAGGATGCTCTTACGGATGTCATCGCTGAATAGATTGTAAGAAACAAGGCAGAGCCTGGGCCTGAGTCTCTTGCCTCCCATGTCCATCATGTATTGCAGGGGAGCGTAAAGGGTGGCAGGTTCGGCGGGCCATTTCAGGGCGGCCGCTTCGTTGTCTATAATCTCGTACAGTTTTTCCAGTTGTAGCATAATCGTACTGATTTTTCAGAATCCAGCCCCTAAGATACAACCAATTTTTTAAACGCTGCAAGTGTCTTTGCCGGGCGTTGTTTAGATATTTCAAAACAGATTCTTAACTTTGGCGTTCCGAACGTTATGAAAAAAATCAGGAGCAATATAATACTCAGCGATAGGGGAGCAGTTCGTAACCTTGAAGAAGGGGGCACAGTTTGTAACCCTGAAGACGGGGGAGCAGTTCGTAACCCTGAAGAAGTGGGAGCAGTTCGTAACCTTGAAGAAGGGGGTGCAGTTCGTAACCCTGAAGAGGGGGGCGCAATGCGTAACCCTGAAGACGGGAATTCTGTATGTGACCCTGAAGAAGGTGGTGTAGCCGTAGTGGTCAAGCATACGGGCAGCCATTACCTGCTTTCCAGACTTCCTGAGTGGAAGCCGTTTCTGGCGGTAATCAAAGGGCGGCTGCGTTTGGACACAACTACTACCACCAACCCCATTGCCGTTGGGGATGTGGTTGAATATGAGGGCTCTGCTGAGGCCGCGGCGGTGGAACCTCAGTTGACGGACGGCGGTAAGATTTCCGCCGGAAGAGAAACTGTGTGCACAATCAAAAAGATACTGCCACGCAGAAACTGCATAGTACGGCGTTCGGCCAACCTCTCCAGGCAGAACCATGTCATTGCCGCAAATCTGGACCGTGTGTTTCTTGTGGTTACGCTCAAAGACCCGCAGGTGAAGCTCCAGTTCATAGACCGTTTCCTTGTAACGTGCGAGGCCTACAATGTTCCGGTGACAATACTTCTCAACAAAGCGGATCTTTATCGCGGAGAAGAAAAACCTTCCGCTACTGAGAACAAGTTTATTGGCAAAGAGTCGGCGGACGCTGCATCAGAGCTGGCGGATGAAGAACTTGCGCAGATGGCGGCGGACGCTGCATCAGAGTTGGCGGATGAAGAACTTGCACAGATGGCGGCGGGGTTCATGCAGATATATGAAAGCGCCGGGTATGAGGTCATTGAGACTTCCGTAAAGACAGGCTTCAACATTTCTCGGCTCAGGTCTTTGTGCAAAGACAAGGTAGTCCTTTTCAGCGGCCAGAGCGGAGTGGGCAAAAGCTCGCTGGTAAATGCCCTGGACCCATCGCTGAGAATCAAGACAGCAGAAATTTCCAAGGCTCATCTTCAGGGCAGGCATACTACCACTTTCTACCAGATGCATCCGCTTTCCTGCGGAGGTTTTGTGGTTGATACGCCGGGCATCAGGGGCTTTGGGCTTGTAGATTTCTCCAAGGAGGAGTTGAGCAACTATTTTCCTGAAATGCTGCGGGTTGAAGACAACTGCCGGTTTGTTCCTTGCACTCATACTCACGAACCGGGGTGTGCGGTCAAAGATGCTGTGGAACGGGGGGATATTTCTCCTCTGCGATACGAGTCCTACCTTGCAATGCTGGAGGACGGCGGCAAGTACCGTGAGGGTGATGAATGACAGAGGCAAGTACCATGAAAGCGATGACTGACAGAGGCAAGCATCGTGAGAGTGATGAATGACAACGGAAAATACCCTGAAAGTGATGAATGACAGCGGAAAATACCCTGAAAGTGATGAATGACAGAGGCAAGTACCGTGAGAGTGTTGAATGATGGCAAAATCTCTTGTAAGACAGATGAACCGCAGGGTTCTTAAGCTGGCCGTTCCGAGTATCTTGGCCAATATCACCGTTCCTCTTGTAGGAATGGTAGATGTGGGCGTGAGCGGTCATATAGGAAATGCTGTTGCCATCGGCGGAATGGCAATATCCACCATGCTTTTTGACCTGCTGTACTGGAACATGGGCTTCCTGCGCACCGGCACCGGAGGAATGGTAGCCCAGGCATACGGTCGGCGCAATCTGACCGATGTGATGAAAATCTTTACGCAGGGCTTAGGCACGGCCCTGGGCATAGCGTTGCTGATATTTGCAATCCAGTTCCTGTACATCGATATAGCACTGAGGTTCATACCTTGTTCGGAGGCGGTTGCAGACTATGCCCGCCAGTACTACTTCATCCGTATCTGGGCGGCTCCCGCAACGCTTTCGCTGTTTGTCTTCAAAGGATTTTTCATAGGCATGCAGGATGCCGTAAGCCCAATGGCGGTTGACATTACGGTCAATGTGGCAAACCTGGCCCTGAGCCTGCTTTTTGCCGTAAGACTAGGACTGGGCTTCAGGGGCATAGCATGGGCGGTGCTCACGGCTCAGTATCTGGGACTTGTTCTGAGCATCGTGCTGTTTGTCCTATACTACCGCAAACTGCTCAGGTATGTAAACCTGCGCCTGTCGCTGAGGATGAAAGACCTCGGAAAGTTCTTCGGGGTTAACGGCAATCTGTTTGTAAGAAGCGTATGCTTTCTGTTCATCTATGTGGGCTTTACGAGCCTGGCTTCGCACTACGGCGATACGCAGTTGGCAGTCAGTACAATAATCATGAAACTGTTCATGCTGTTCTCGTTCTTCATGGACGGATTTGCTTATGCGGGCGAGGCTCTTGCAGGCCGTTACATAGGAGCAAGGGATGCCGGAGGGCTGAGGCTTTCTATCAAGGTGATTTTCCGCTGGTGCCTGTTTCTGGCGGCTGTTTCCACGCTGGTATATGTGTGTGCAGGAAAGTGGATGTTCTCCCTGATGACGGACAAGGCGGATGTAATAGCTGCTTCTGCCCCGTTCATCGTTTGGCTGTGGGTAATGCCCGCCTTCAGTACGGCGGCTTTTGTCTGGGACGGCATCTATACCGGAGCTACTGCAACCCGTTCAATTATGCTGGGAATGATATGTGCGGCCGCTTCTTTCTTTGCAGCCTACTATGGCCTGCGCCAGATATTTGGCATACAGGCACTTTATGCAGCCTATATGGTTCATGTCCTGGTACGCAGCGTCTGGATGCAGGCCTTCCGCCGCCGCTCCGTTTATGCTAAAATATCATAGAACAGAAGGGGCTGTCCGAATTACCGGAATATGTTGCTATCTTTGCTTTGCCTTTGAAGTTAATTATGGAAGGAAGCTGGATACATAATCTGTTTTTTGGAACCGGTGTGGCTCATTCGCTTATCATTATAGCAATAGTCATAGCGGCCGGAGTGGTCTTGGGCAACTTTAAGGTCAAGGGCCTGACGCTGGGAACCACATGGGTGCTGTTCGTAGGCATTTTGCTTTCGCATTTTGGGCTGAGGGCAGATCCTCAGGTGCTGAGTTTTGTCAAGGATTTTGGTCTGATACTTTTTGTGTATGCAATAGGTCTGTCGGTTGGTCCAAACTTCTTTTCGTCGTTCAAGAAAGGGGGGCTTGCCCTGAACGGATGGGCTTTTTTGATAGTCTTTGGTGCATGCCTGTGTGCCTGGTTAATTCACAAGATAACCGGCACATCGCTACTTACTATGGTGGGCGTGATGCAGGGAGCGGTGACCAACACTCCCGGACTTGGTGCCGCACAGCAGACCGTAACGGACAGCTTTGCTGCCGATGCCGCCTCTGCCTCGGCTATGGTGGAAGATCTCAGCCTGGGCTATGCGGTAGCCTATCCTATGGGCGTTGTTGGCATCATACTCAGCATTCTGATAATAAGATTCTTGTTCAGGATTAAACTGGAAAGAGAATCCCAGCTGCTCGACGCCAAAGATTCCGCCAAGATAGCTCAGCCTACGGTAGTTACACTTGAGATTGTGGAGGGCAGTCTGGCCGCCGGCAAAACGGTTTTGGCCCTGCATGAGGTATGTGGTTTTGACATAGTGCTTTCTCGCATCCGCCGCAAAGACCTTTCCGTAGAAATTCCCACTTCCAAATCTGTCCTGTATGCCGGAGACAGGGTAAGGGCCGTTGTTTCCAAGAACAATCTTTCAAAGGCGTTCGGCGTCTTTGGCCGGGCCATAGAAAACATGGGAGACGAAGACTGGAACATACTGGATAAGAATCTGGTGGCAAGACGCGTTTACGTTACCCGCCGCAGCGTTGACGGAAAAACTTTGGAGAGCCTTGCCATAAGACACGACTACGGCGTAAGCATCACCCGTATTCTCCGTACCGGTATAGAAATAGTACCCAAACCCAATACAGAAATCTTTGTAGGAGATGTTTTGGTTGCAGTCGGAAGCCAGGAAGATGTGGAAAAGGTTGCAAAACTTGTAGGCAATTCGCAGAAGAGGCTATATCGCCCGAGGATAGCTCCCATATTCTTTGGAATTGCTCTGGGTATCTTGCTGGGCAGCCTGCCCATACATTTTCCGTTCATGCCTCAGGCCGTAAAGCTCGGTCTTGCCGGAGGTCCGCTGATTGTGGCCATTCTTCTCAGCTACTTTGGTCACAGGGTAGGCTTTGAGACCTACACCACCCAGAGCGCCAACCTGATGATAAGGGAGATGGGGCTCTGCCTGTTCCTTGCGGCAGTGGGAATAGGAGCCGGAGAAAACTTCGTATCCACGCTTTCCAGCGGAGGTTACCTTCTGGTGTTCTACGGTGTTCTGATTACAACCGTACCGCTTCTTGCCGTAGGCATTCTTGCTCGTCTGATATCCAAGACCAACTATCTTACACTCATGGGCCTTATGGCGGGCAGCACCACAGACCCTCCGGCACTGGCATTTGCATCAGAAACTTCTGGAAACAGCTATCCGGCCATAGGCTATGCCACGGTTTATCCGCTGAGCATGTTCCTCAGGGTTGTAGCCGCCCAGATCATGACCCTCCTTGCCCTAAGTTGACAATTTTTTTAGGGAATTTTTCAAAACAGATTCTTATATTTGCAGACGGTAAAATTAAAACCGTATGCAAAAACGCAACTTAGTATCCATCTCCGATTTGAGTAAAGAAGAGATGCTGGCACTTTTAAGACGTGCCCAGGAATTTGAAAAGAACCCCAACCAGCGCATTTTAGCCGGCAAAGTTGTGGGTTCTTTATTTTTTGAACCCTCCACCCGCACCCGACTCAGTTTTGAAACGGCGGTGAACCGTTTAGGCGGAAGAGTAATCGGCTTCAGCGATGCAAGCACCAGCAGCCAGTCCAAGGGCGAAACGCTCAAAGACACCATAATGATGGTTGCCAACTATGCAGATCTGATTGTGATGCGTCACCCCTTGGAAGGTGCCGCCCGTTATGCGAGCGAGATTTCCAGGGTACCTATCATCAACGCCGGAGACGGCAGCAACCAGCACCCCACTCAGACAATGCTGGACCTTTATACCATCCTCCAGACTCAGGGAACGCTTGAAAACCTGACCATAACCATGGTCGGCGACCTGAAGTACGGCCGTACGGTCCACTCCTTGCTTGAGGCCATGCATTTCTTCCATCCAAAGTTCATCTTTGTGGCCTGTCGCGAGTTGGAAATGCCGCGTCAGTACAAGGAATACTGCGAAAGGCTTGGTATAGAGTATGAGGAAACCAGAGACTTTTCCTCTCAGGTCATAAACAAGACAGACATACTCTACATGACCCGCGTCCAGAGGGAGCGTTTTTCTGACCTGATGGAATATGAACGCGTAAAGAACATATACACTCTTACGGCAAGCATGCTTTCTGGCTGCAAGCCCAACCTCAGAGTCCTCCATCCGCTTCCAAGGGTTACGGAAATAACCCAGGACGTGGACGATACTCCTCAGGCATATTACTTCCAGCAGGCCCTCAACGGCCTCTATACCCGAGAGGCTATCATCTGCCGCGCACTCGGGCTGTAAAACTCAAGTCACAGATAATGTAAAACAGCAGAAACAATGACTATCCAGACCAAAAAAGAACTTGCCGTAGCAGCATTGCAGAACGGCATCGTCATAGACCATATCCCTTGCCCCTCCCTGTTCAAGGTAGTAAACATCCTGGGAATAGAGAAGCTGGAGAACGGAGTGTTCATAGGAAACAACCTCACCAGCCGCAGCATGGGGCGGAAAGGGCTTATCAAGATTGCCGACATAGACCTGCCCAAGGAAACCTTGAACCGCATAGCCGTAATAGCTCCCAACGCCGTAATCAACATCATAAAGGATTACGAAGTTGTAGAAAAGCACAAGGTTGAACTTCCGGAAGACCTGGTTGATATCGTAAGGTGCAACAATCCAAAATGTATCACCAACAACGAGCCTATGGCAACCCACTTCCATGTAACAGACAAGGAAGCCAATCATTTCAAGTGCCGCTACTGCGAGCGCATAGTAAGCCGCGAAGAAGTGGTTCTCAAGTAACTCTTCCTCCGTAAATCGTTGAATTTTTATAGGATTTGTAGGAAATATCGGCACAATTTATATCTTTGTGACCTAATCATCAAATATATTTAAATTTATGCCAAGAAGTTTATCCGGTAGAAGTTTCCTCAAACTGTTGGACTTTACCACGGAAGAAATTCAATATCTCTTGAAGCTCAGCGAAGATTTCAAGAGCCTTAAACGCACAAACACTCCTCACAAGTATCTGCAGGGCAAGAATATCGTGCTTCTGTTCGAGAAGACATCTACCCGAACCCGCTGCTCTTTTGAAGTAGCCGGCAACGATTTGGGTATGGGCGTTACATATCTGGACCCTAACTCATCGCAGATGGGCAAGAAGGAATCTCTTGAAGATACTGCAAAGGTTCTGGGACGAATGTATGACGGTATAGAGTACCGTGGTTTTGACCAGAAGATTGTTGAGGATCTTGCAAAGTATGCCGGCGTGCCGGTATGGAACGGTCTTACCACCGAGTTCCATCCCACTCAGATGCTGGCCGATGTGCTGACAATCAAAGAGAACTTCGGATACTACAAGGGTCTTACAATGGTGTTCATGGGCGATGCCCGCAACAACGTTGCCAACTCCCTGATGGTAGTTTCCGCAAAACTCGGAATCAACTTTGTAGCTTGCGGCCCCAAGGCTAACATGCCGGCCAAAGAACTGGTTGACACCTGCAAGAAGATAGCCAAGGAAAACGGCTGCACCATAACCCTTACGGACGATGTAAAGAAGGGTACCAAGAACGCCGATGTCATATATACAGACATCTGGGTTTCAATGGGTGAGCCTGCCGAGCTTTGGGAGAAGAGAATCAAGCTCCTCAAACCTTATCAGGTAAACGATGCCGTAATGAAGAATGCAAACCCCAACGCTATCTTCATGCACTGCCTGCCGTCGTTCCACGATCTTGAAACAACCGTAGCAAAGGAAATCTACCAGAAGTTCGGACTCAAGGAAATGGAAGTTACGGACAAGGTGTTCCGCAGCCGTCAGTCCAAGGTCTTTGACGAGGCCGAAAACCGCATGCACACCATCAAGGCAGTAATGTACGCAACCCTCAAGTAAGTAATTGATTTTGACAATATTATCGAACTCCCGTTCGTTCCGGAATGGGAGTTTGGTTTTTTCTTTTTTTCCAGAATACGGTGTTTTTGAGATACTTATCTGATTGAAATTTGCCGGAAATGGAGAATTGAAGAGTTTTAAAAATTAGAGGAGTATGGGAAAGAGATTAGTAATAGCATTGGGCGGCAACGCCCTGGGCAACAGCCCTCAGGAGCAGCTCAGACTTGTGGAGGCCACGGCTTCCGCCATTGTTGATCTGGAAGAAGACGGCTACGATGTGGTTGTGGGCCACGGCAACGGGCCGCAGGTTGGTATGGTAAACCTGGCATTCGAGTATTCCGCAACCCATGGCGGAAGTGCTCCGCTGATGCCCTTTCCGGAGTGCGGGGCCATGACTCAAGGCTACATAGGTTATCACCTCCAGCAGGCAATCCAGCGCGAGCACGGAAGAAGGCACATGCCCAGACCTTGCGCGGCGGTTCTTACTCAGGTTGTTGTAGATGAGAACGATCCGGCCTTCCAGTTCCCCACAAAACCTGTAGGCATGTTCTACGGCAAGAACGAAGCCGAGGCCATAGCCAAAGAAACCGGCTACACTTTTGTGGAAGATGCCGGAAGGGGCTACCGCAGAGTGGTACCTTCGCCTATGCCTGTTAAAATTGTGGAACTTCCGGTTGTAAGGCGTCTGATAGAGGCTCACACTACGGTCATAACCGTAGGCGGTGGTGGAATTCCGGTTGTCCAGAAAGGCTGGGACGACTTCCGCGGAGTGGCTGCCGTAATAGATAAAGACAGAGCCTGCGCAAAGCTTGCCATTGACCTAAAGGCTGATATGCTTGTCATCCTTACCGCTGTGGAGAAGGTTTCCATCAACTTCAACCAGCCAAATCAGTACGAGCTGGATTCGATGTCAATCGATGAGGCAAAACAGTTCATGGCTGAGGGGCAGTTTGCTCCGGGCAGCATGCTTCCAAAGATTGAGTCCTGCGTTAGCTTCCTTGAGAAACGCCCTTCCGGAATGGCGCTGATCACTTCCCTGGAAAAAGCCCGCGAAGCCCTCTGGGGCAAAACCGGAACCATTATCGTTTCCAAGAAAAAGTAGTCTCGTTTCAAAGAACATACATAGGTTCAGACAACAAATAATCAAATATATGAACACTAGAGTCACATCAAGTTATTCTGTAACTTTACTCACTATATTATTAGTTGCGATAGTAACTTCTTGTGGTAAAGACGACAGTGTAGTTAACAAACAAGAAAAATATATTAATTCTCACAGGATACTTCAAGAAATTGCTATTAAAGAACTAGAATCCTTTCTCATCGATGATGATGTTCTTACTAAAGGAGGTAATGGACATAGAGTTATTAAAAGTATTTTAGCCGGTAAAAACCGAGCATTTTTTAATTTTATTTTCAACATCCGGCTCAATGGTGGCATTCTCCTGATTTCAAGTTTTCGCTCTCTTCTTATTTTCCGAATATACCGGTAGTAAGGCGAACTTCTGAACTCAAGAAGGAAGAACTGATGGTAATAGGAGGAGGATATCCTGATAAAGTTCCTCATTTGGCAGTTATCAGATTAGATAAAAGGCCAGATGAACCAGGCGATTATATGATAGATGTGATGTTTACCACAGACGAGGGAGGAACAATCGTGGCTGGAGGCACCCTTCATTTTGAATAGAAGTAAAAAGAGCGGCAATCGCCGCTCTTTTTTTACTTGGACATTTCCTCGAATGTCTTCTTGATGATGCCCACTGCCTGTTTGATTTCCTTTTCGTTGATGCAGAGTGGCGGAGCAAAGCGGATGATGTGGTCGTGGGTAGGCTTTGCCAGAAGGCCGTTATCGCGGAGTTTCAGACAGATGTCCCAGGCCGTCTTCTTACCGATAGGCTTGGTTACAATGGCATTGAGAAGGCCGCGTCCCCTTACCTGAACAATGAACGGGGAGTTAATCTTATTGATTTCATCGCGGAAGATTTTACCCATCTTTTCTGCGTTCTCCGTGAGTTTCTCTTCCTTGATTACCGTAAGGGCGGCAATTGCAACCTTTGCGGCCAGAGGAAATCCTCCGAAGGTTGAGCCGTGCTCGCCCGGCTTTACGTTGAGCATGATGTCGTCGTCTGCAAGGCAGGCAGATACCGGAAGCACTCCACCTCCGAGGGCCTTGCCAAGGATTACGATGTCAGGGCGGATGCCGTCGTGCTGTGAGCAGAGCATCTTGCCTGTTCTTGCAATACCTGTCTGTACTTCATCGGCGATGAAAAGCACGTTGTGCTTGTGACAGAGGTCATAGCATTTCTTCAGGTAGCCGTCATCCGGAACAAACACCCCTGCCTCTCCCTGTATTGGCTCAGCGATGAATGCGCATACCTCTTTACCATATCTGTTAAGTGCCTTCTCCAGAGCTTTGGGATCGTTGTAAGGAATGCGGATGAAGCCAGGGGTCAGAGGACCGTACTGAGCGTAGGAGGAAGGGTCGTCGCTCATGGTAATGATAGTGACCGTTCTTCCGTGGAAGTTTCCGCTGCAGCAGATGATCTTTATCTTGTCGTTAGGAATGCCCTTCTTTACGGCTCCCCAGCGGCGGGCAAGCTTCAGGGCAGTCTCAACTCCTTCTGCTCCGGTGTTCATCGGGAGTACCTTGTCATAGCCGAAGTAGTTGTGCATGAACTTCTCGTACTCGCACAGGCAGTTGTTGTAGAACGCCCTTGATGTAAGGCACAGCTTGTCTGCCTGGTCTTTGAGGGCCTTTACAATCTTCGGGTGGCAGTGGCCCTGGTTTACTGCCGAGTATGATGAGAGGAAGTCAAAGTACTTGTTGCCCTCAACGTCCCATACGTAGATTCCCTTTCCTCTTTCGAGAACTACAGGAAGCGGATGGTAGTTGTGCGCTCCATACTTTTCTTCCATTGCCATGTAGCGTTTGCTGACGGCTGTAATTTTTGCCTTAGGCTGCACCTTCTTTGCTGCAGCTTTCTTTATTGCAGGCTTTGCAGGGGCTTTCTTTGCCGGTGCTTTTGCAGTTTTGGTTTTTGTTGCCATATAGTTGAATCAGTTGATTTGCCGCATAGAATCTAATATATTGCAAAGGTTATGATTGCAAGTCTCTACAAATGTAGTGTATTTCTTTGAAAAGGTGAAACTGTTTCTTCATATTAATCAATCAGGGTACTGTAAGGCCTATTTTGCGAAAAGTTACGGAAAAGTGCGGAAAACAGGAAAAGAAACCCGCAAGAGGTGTTGGCATAATTTGCTGTTACTGCTCAGACACGGAAGTTTGCGGGTGAGCCATTTTTTCACACTAATCTTACAATTCACTAGTACGTTGTAAGTAGATCCGGCAATGTAGTTTGCCGTGGCGGATTTTTCTTTTGGAGGTAAGGAAACTTTTACTATCTTTGCAACCCGCTAAAAATGGCGGTTAGTAAATTAAATTAAAGATTAACAGTATTTTAAATGCCAACAATCCAACAATTGGTAAGGAACGGGCGTAAGAGAATTGTGACAAAATCCAAGTCTCGTGCCCTTGATTCCAGCCCTCAGAAGAGGGGAGTTTGTGTACGTGTTTACACAACAACTCCCAAAAAGCCTAACTCAGCAATGAGAAAAGTTGCTCGTGTAAGGCTTACCAACCAGAAAGAGGTGAATGCCTACATCCCGGGAGAAGGCCACAACTTGCAGGAACACAGCATCGTGCTGGTTCGCGGCGGTCGTGTAAAAGACCTTCCTGGAGTACGTTATCACATTCTTAGGGGAGCTTTGGATACCGCAGGAGTAGAAGGCCGCAAACAGGGTCGTTCTCTCTATGGAGCCAAGAGGCCTAAAGCACCTAAGAAGTAAGTCATCAACTATTAAAACATTTCCAAAATGAGAAAAGCAAAGCCTAAAAAGAGGATTCTACTTCCAGATCCTAAGTATCACGATGTAATGGTTACCCGCTTCGTGAACAACCTTATGTTGCAGGGGAAGAAGAGTATCGCTTACGCTATTTTTTACGATTCTATCGACATGATCGGCGAGAAGATGAAAGATTCTGGCAAGGCTCCTATGGAAATTTGGAAGAAAGCGCTTGAAAACGTTACCCCTCAGATAGAGGTAAAGAGCCGCAGAGTCGGTGGCGCCAATTTCCAGGTTCCTACGGAAGTGCGTCCGGAGAGAAAGATATCGCTGAGTATGAAGAACATGATTCTCTATGCTCGTAAACGTCCGGGCAAGTCGATGGCTGAAAAACTGGCAGCGGAGATAATGGCAGCATACAATAATGAAGGTGGTGCCTTCAAGAGAAAAGAGGATATGCACAAGATGGCAGAGGCCAACAAGGCATTCGCTCATTTCCGTTTTTAGTGTTCCGGGAGAAAGCTGAATGGCAAGAGATCTCAAATACACTAGAAACATCGGCATCATGGCTCACATAGATGCCGGTAAAACAACCACATCTGAAAGAATCCTTTACTACACTGGTAAGACTCACAAGATTGGTGAGGTTCACGACGGTGCCGCAACAATGGACTGGATGGTGGAGGAGCAGGAGAGAGGTATAACCATAACTTCTGCAGCTACCACTGCGTTCTGGCATTACGGAGCGGACACTTACCAGATTAACCTTATCGACACTCCCGGCCACGTGGACTTTACCGTTGAGGTAGAGCGAAGCCTGCGTGTGCTGGACGGTACGGTTGCTACTTTCTGTGCTGTTGGACGAGTTCAGCCTCAGAGCGAAACCGTCTGGAGGCAGGCAGACAAGTACAAGGTCCCCAAGATCGCCTATGTAAACAAGATGGACCGTGTAGGTGCAGACTTCATGGGCGTGGTAGATGATATAAAGAACAAGCTCGGTGCTCATGCAGTTCCAATCTGCCTCCCGATAGGGGCGGAGGAGAAGTTCCAGGGCATAGTTGACCTGATAGACATGAAGGCCTACTTCTACGATACAGACAACAAGGAGCTTGTGAATTTTGAAATAAAGGATATTCCTGCAGAGCTTCTGGACGAGGCAAGCCAGTGGAGGAACAACCTTCTGGAAACGGCTGCCGAATTTGACGAGGCCCTGATGCAGAAATATTTCGACGATCCTCAGACAATAACCAAAGAAGAGATCATAGCTGCAATTCGTAAGGGCACAATTGCTATGGATATTGTTCCGATATGCTGCGGTTCTTCATTCAAGAACAAGGGCGTACAGTTCCTTCTTGATGCCGTGGTAAGGTATCTGCCCAGTCCGCTGGACAAAGGAAATGTTACCGGAATAAATCCAAGAACAAATGAAGAGGTGGAGCGTAAGCCTTCTGCTTCTGAACCGTTCTGCGGCCTGGTGTTCAAGATTGCAACCGATCCTTTTGTCGGAAGGCTGGCATATATGCGCGCCTATTCCGGCCGTCTGGATTCCGGATCGTACATACTCAATACAAGAAGCGTCAAGAAGGAGAGAGTTGCAAGGCTCTATCAGATGCACTCCAACAAGCAGAATCCCATAGATTTTGTAGAAGCCGGAGACATCTGCGGCGTGGTAGGGTTCAAAGACTTGCATACGGGAGATACCGTATGCGACGAAAAGCATCCTATTGTGCTGGAGTCTATGGTTTTTCCGGATCCGGTAATCGGCCTTGCCGTAGAGCCCAAGACCCAGGGAGACCTCGACAAACTCGGTATCGCTCTCGGCAAACTGGCCGAGGAAGATCCTACCTTCACCGTAAAGTCAGATAACGAAACCGGCCAGACCATCATCAGCGGTATGGGTGAGCTTCATCTGGAGATTCTTGTTGACCGTCTGAAACGCGAGTTTGGCGTGGAGATTAACCAGGGTGCACCTCAGGTGAACTACAAGGAGGCTCTCATGCAGACCGTGCAGCACAGAGAGGTATTCAAGAAGCAGACGGGAGGACGTGGAAAGTTTGCGGATATAATTGTGGAACTTGGCCCGGCAGACGAGGGAGTTACCGGACTGCAGTTTGTGGATGAAGTCAAGGGAGGTAACATTCCCAAGGAGTTCATTCCGGCTGTGGAGAAGGGCTTCAAGGCTGCCATGCAGAATGGCCCGCTGGCAGGATATGAGGTAACCTCCATGAAGGTTGTGCTCAAGGACGGTAGCTTCCATCCTGTGGATTCAGACCAGTTGAGCTTTGAAATCTGCGCCCGCCAGGCATTCCGCAAGGCCGCAAGAAAAGCCGCACCGGTGATTATGGAACCTATAATGGCTCTGGAAGTAGTAACTCCGGAAGACTATATGGGCGATGTCATCGGAGACCTCAACAAGAGGAGAGGACAGATCACGAACATGGACAGCCGCGGAGGAGCCCGCATCATTAAGGCCAAGGTTCCGCTGAGCGAGCAGTTCGGTTATGTGACGGTCCTCAGAACCTTGTCGAGCGGGCGTGCAACAAGTACAATGGAATTTTCTCATTATGCAGAACTTCCGGCCAACCTTGCCAAGGATATCATAGACAGGGCCGGTACGAGGTATCTGGATGATGAAGACTGATCGTCGAATAAATGATATTATAAAAACAACAATACAATGGCTCAAAAGATTAGAATTAAACTGAAGTCATACGACCATGCTCTGGTAGATAAATCAGCAGCACGCATCGTTGAAACAGTAAAATCTACAGGCGCAGTGGTAAGCGGTCCTATTCCGCTGCCTACGCACAAGCAGATTTTTACCGTAAACCGCTCTACCTTCGTTAACAAGAAGGCAAGAGAGCAGTTCGAGCTCAATTCTTTCTGCCGTCTTCTGGATATATATCCGTCTTCTTCAAAGACAGTTGATGCTTTGATGAAACTGGAGCTTCCGAGCGGTGTTGAGGTTGAAATCAGGTAAATGAAAACAAAGTTGCAGGATAAAGAGAAAAATCTTTATCTTTGCACCTGGATTGGGGCTCATAGCTCAGTTGGTTAGAGCACCTGACTCATAATCAGGGGGTCGGAGGATCATGCCCTTCTGGGCCCACAATTAAAAATCAAGCACTTGCAGCAATGCAGGTGCTTGTTTTATTGTCAACGATGTGCAAATCTGTTAGTAAGAGGCTAAAGCATAAAAAACACCTTATAAAGAAAAAAGCTTCATAATAATAGCTTATTATTAAACTATTATTTGTATCTTTGTGGCGTAAAAGTTTATTATAGAACTATTATGGATGATATTTATATGCTTGCAGATGCCCTAATCCTTAATAGGATAGGTAATCACTTGAAGACTGTCAGACTGAAACAGAATATTACCCAGCAGAGTCTTGCAGATGCCGCTGGAGTGTCTCTTTCTTCACTGAAGAAAATTGAGAAGGGAGAGATTGGCTCGTTTGATTCTTTGTTAAGAGTTCTACGTACTTTAGGTAAACTTGACGTGCTTCAACCGCTGGTGGATGAAGAGCAGTTGAGCCCGAGTGAATACTACGAACTCGTCCAGTCTAATGCAGCCAAGCACAAACGGAGGCGTGCAGTTGGACGACTTAACAATACAAATAAGGAGGAATCAGAATGGTAGATGTTGCGAGAGTCAGTATGTTCGGCATACCCGTTGGCATCTTTAATTGGGATGACAGGTATGGAGTTGCCCGATTTGAGTATGACCAAAGTTTTATAGGGCGTGGCTTGGAACCATCACCGTTGATGATGCCTGTTCGGGAAGGACGAGTCTATTCATTTGCCAATTTGGGAAGGGACACCTTTCAGGGTCTGCCTGGTATGTTGGCAGATTCTCTGCCCGACACTTATGGACGTGTCTTGTTCGACAGATGGCTGTCTCTGACTGGCCGCACAAGTGGCAATCCTATTGAATCACTCTGCTTCCTCGGAAAACGGTGCATGGGAGGGTTGGAATTTGAACCAGCTATTGAAATTTCCTATAACCAAGTAGCTAAGTTTGAGATTGATAAATTGGTTGAGGTCGCCAAAGAAGCGCTTTCGGAGAAATCTTCTTTTGCTACAAATCTAGAAGATGACAAGAAAGCTGCTATTGCTGAAATACTGCGTCTAGGTACTTCTGCTGGTGGACAACGGGCAAAAGCCATCATTGCTTATAACAAGGAAACAGGAGAAGTGCGTTCTGGCCAGGTGGAAGCACCTGTGGGCTTTGACTACTATCTCATCAAACTTGACGGAGTATCTGCCAAGGCGGGATTCAGAGAAACGGAGAATTATGGACGACTGGAATATTCTTTTTACAAGTTAGCTAAGGCCTGTGGCATAGAGATGTCAGAATGTTCACTCATTGAGGAAAACGGACGTGCTCATTTCCTTACAAAGCGGTTCGATCGAAAAGAAGGGAAGAAGGTACACATGCAGACTCTTTGCGGAATTGCACATTTTGACTATCGACTCCATCGAGCATATTCATACGAACAAGCCTTCAACGTCATGCGCGTATTGAGATTGTCTTATGCAGAAGCCAGGCAAATGTTCCGTCGGATGGTATTCAATGTTGTTGTTCGCAATCAAGATGACCACACCAAAAATATATCATTCTTGATGGAAGGGGATGGCAAATGGCGACTATCTCCTGCCTACGATATGGGCTATGCCTACAATCCAAATGGTGGCTGGACCGCCACACATCAGATGTCCATCAATGAAAAGTTTGACAATATAACCCGAGATGACTTGCTGGAATTTGCTTCCAAGAACAACATCAAAGATGCAGCATCTGTTATCGATGATGTTTATGAAGCTGCTTCGCATTGGGAGGGTATAGCGAAAGATTGCGGTGTTCCATCGTCTATGATAGATGCTATTATTCCCAATATGATTCTCGGCTGATAAAAGATTTGTTATTTAATTGTCAGCGATATGTAAATCTGTTAGTAGTATTTGTAGAAGAGGGCTATGGACTCCATTCCGCCGAACAGCTGCTTGAGAAGGTAGCTTTCGTTTGGGGAGTGGATGGTGTCTCTTTCGAGACCGAAGCCCATAAGCAGAGGGTCTGTACCCAGGATTTTCTGCATATCTGCCAGTACGGCTATGCTTCCGCCGCCGCGGCTTGGAACCGGCTCTATACCCAGGACTTCTGTCATGGCCTTTGAAGCGGCCTGGAATGCGGGAGATGTAATGGGGATGAGGAATCCGTTTCCGCCTTCCTTTTCTTCTACCTTGACCTTTACATACTTTGGAGCTATGGACATGAAGTGCTGCTTGAAGAGCTTGGTTATCTTGGCGCTGTCCTGATTCGGAACCAGCCTCATGGATATCTTTGCATGGGCTGTAGAAGGGAGAACCGTCTTGGCTCCTTCTCCGGTGTAGCCGCCCCATATTCCGCAGACATCCAGGCAGGGACGGATTCCGGTACGCTCCATTGTGGTATAGCCCTTTTCTCCCTTGACCTCGCGGATACCGAGGAACTTCTTGTACTCGGCGAGGTTGAACGGAGCTCTTGCAAGCTGTGCACGGTCTGCCTTGGAGAGCCTTACCACATCGTCGTAGAAGCCTTTCACCTTAACCTTTCCGTTCTTGTCTATCAGGCTTGAAATCATATCGCAGAGTACATTTATAGGATTTGCAACAGCTCCGCCGTAATGGCCTGAGTGCAGGTCTTTGTTGGGGCCGGTAACGGTTACTTCCAGATATGCAAGGCCTCTCATTCCGCAGTTTATGGAAGGAACCTTTTCGCTTATCATCGTGGTGTCGGATACAAGGATTACATCCGAAGAGAGCATCTTCTTGTTCTTCTTCACCCAGGCCGGAAGTGACGGGCTTCCGATTTCCTCTTCGCCCTCAAAGATGAACTTGACATTGTGCTTGAGCTGCTTGGTCTTAACAAGGTATTCGAAGGCCTTTATGTGCATGAAAAGCTGACCTTTGTCGTCGTTGGCTCCTCTTCCCCAGATGGCTCCGTCGTGAATCTGAGGCTCAAAGGGGTCCGAGTTCCACTTCTCCAGCGGCTCTGCGGGCTGAACGTCATAGTGGCCGTAAACCATTACGGTTTTGGCATTTGGGCTTACGGTCTTTTTGCCAAAGACCACCGGATTGCCGGCTGTGGGATAAACGGCGGCCTGATCGGCTCCGGCCTGTTTGAGCAGTTCAACCAAACGGTTTGCACATTTGAGCATGTCTGCCTTGTGCTCTTTCTTTGCGCTTATAGACGGGATTCTCAGGATGGAGAAAAGTTCCTCAAAGAATCTGTCTTTGTTCTGTTGGATGTATTGTTTCATAGCTTTGATGATAGTTGTTTCAGAGGGTTGTCAGAAGCTCCATTCGAAGCCAAAGTTGACGGCGGCGCGGTGTTTGGCCTTTACTCTTTCTCCGTTGATTGTCTTGTAGCGGTGGGTCATTCTCCAGAAGCAGTCAAAGCGCAGGACTCTGAGGATGTTGGTTACGCCAACTCCCATTTCTACATAGGGTTTCCTCAGCGATCCCATACCTTCCGGAAAGAGCATGACGGCGTTCATGCCTTCATACAGAGCGCCCGGCCCGGTTCCCATGACGGTGCTGCCGGGGTTGCCTATCTTGCCGTCTGTGATGCCGTTGTTCTGCTTGGAAAGGGTTCCGTATGCAAACTTGACCGTAAAGACCTCTCTCCATTGCAGCCGCTTCATAAGCGGAATCTTGCCGAGGAAAAAGCCCTTGAAGTTATGCTCGTAGGCTACGGTGGTCCAGGTGTCGGATGCAAACTCGTAGAAATCCATGCAGGCAAATGCGGTCTTGTCCAAGAAGTATGTTCCGTTACCCTCGTGAAGTTTGAGCAGAGGGTAAGGAACCTTGCCTATGATTCTTCCGCTCTTGATCTGTATGGTGGAGGTTCCTGCCGGCGGCAAGTGTAGGTAGTAGTCGAGCGTGCTCTCCAGCCTGAGGTAGTTGTAGGAGTTGTGCCCCAGGCCTTTGACCGAACCCGTCACATCCATGGTCAGCACCGGGTATTTTGTGTAAACGAAGACTTTGTTGAACGTTCCCCTGGTTACGGTTTCCTGCCACGAAAAGCGGGCCGAATAATGCAGCTGGCTGGCTGCCACATTGGTGACATGGATGCTGTCCGGTGTAAACATGGGAACATAGCTGTTGGAGTAGATACGCCTGCTTTCTATGGATATGCTGTTGTTGAAACTCTGGTTGAATTCGTGGATGTAGCTCAGCGAAAAGTCATTGACCGGGCTGAGCCTTTCCGAGTTGCCCTTGTTCAGCAAGGAGGCCATAATGTTGCCCTCCGTAAGGGAATTGACACTGCGCCCAAGTTGCATCATATCTCGGCTCCCCTTGACGATGATTTCTCTTGTGGGGGTGTTGTTGAACATGATTTCTGCCATGAGGCCTCCCTTGAACCTTTTGTCTTTTGTGCCGTATGCCACATGGCCGGTCAGCCTGACTTTTTTGCTGAATTCCTCTGTGGTGCGTCCTCCGAACTGGAATCTTGCTCCTTCTACGTTGTTAAAGCTGAAGAGCTTGTAGTAGGGGCCTATGCCAAAGTAGTCTGACACATCGTAATAGCCGTTCACAAATGCAGTTACAATTGTATATAAATCGTGATACAGCGGAACGTTCTTGATGGAATCTACCATGCTGTAGATGTTGCTTTCTTTCTGAGTCAGAGGCACGGGACGGGTTTTCTGCCAATAGCTTTCGTCGTCTATGAGGGGGTTGGGCCTTGCCGTAGCAACATTGGTTATGAGCTTTGAAACGCTGTCCGGCATTGTTTTGTCAAAGCGGGGGTCCAGATAGTCGCACTGGCGGCGTCCGAGAAAACTCATGAGCTTGGAGGAATCGCGCATGGTAATTGAAAAGTCTGCATACATCCTGTCCTGCTTGAAGAACCAGAGCGAATCGCGGTCAGGATCTATGCCGTGGCCGTCCACGAGCTGATAGTCGGAATCTATTACGAGGTCTCTGATCCAGTTTACATTGGAGCCCTTCTTGAGCTTCACATGTATTTCTCTTAGGGCCCAGTCTTTGGCGTCTATCCTCATTTCTCCGTCAAAGGTTGGGGAAGAAACCATCTTTGCCGGATGGAAGCGTATGTGATAGGTCTTGCGCCCGCCTATGTTCAGGCTGTCTATCAGGAAGTAGTCGTAAAAGACATTGGGCCCGCTCACCGGCGATGGAATCATGATGTTGAACAGCTTGATGAAATCGTCGTAGAAGTTTACCTGGACATGCATGTTGCCCGTAAACTGAGCAAGCGTGCTTTCGTCCTTGACCCCGGATATGCGGCTGGCCTGAATGATTTCTTTGGTCTGCGATGGATTTTTCTGCCTGTAGAACATGGAGTTGTTTTCCGTAATCATTATGGGCAGGTACGGCTGGCCGGAAATTACAGAAGTATCCATGTAGTCAAACACAAAGCCGAAGTTTTTTCTCAGAAGCTTGTTCTTTATCTGCTTGTCTGCATTTACGAGGTCCAGCTCCATCTTTGTGTACATGCGGCACTCGTAGCGTTCTCTCTCCTGGGGGTTGTTGTATTTTTTGCCGTTTTCTATGTTGGACAGAATCCAGCGGATGTAGCGGTTATCGGGCTTTACAACAATCTGCTTCAGGAGATTCTCCTCCATCTTTATGGCAAAATCTATCTGGTTGAAGGCTCCGGGCTTGATTTTCTTTTCCTGAGGCTCGTAGCTGACATATTCTATCCTGAGAATGTCCGAACCGGTTTCTCTGGTTTCCAGGATATAATAGCCGTCGTCGTCGGTGGTTACTCCCACCGTTGTGCCTTTGAGGAAGATATTGGCGTATGGCAGAGGATCGCCGGTGTCGGCATCGGTGACGCGCCCTTTCACCCTTGTTGTCTGGCCCCAGGAAAAGGATGAAGCCAAAGTGCAAAGCAGCAAGGCGGCTGCAAAAAACAATCGCTGAGTAAAACCGTTGCCCAATATGTCAATTATCCTCTTCAAGGGTTAATAGTTGAATATATCCGGGGTCAAAACCGTATTGAATTCTTTCTGAAGGGTGTTGTAAACGGTTGTGTTACCGTTCTTTTCCTCCAGTTTGAGTATGCAGAGGCTCATGTCTTTTTTGCTGTACGAAGCCTCCAGATGGTTCCAGCGGCCCTTGGCGCTCTTTGCCACGTCAAAGTCAAAGACATAGTACTGGTCCGTAGTCTTGAGGTTGAATGCAGATTTGTTGACCTTTGCAGCCTCGGCTATCTGGCCCTTGATGCAGTACAGGAGTGTCTGCTGCAGAAGTTTCATGTTGTGGTCTGTCTTTGTGTTGAACACATTCCTGCTGCCGCCGTTTATCATTATAACCTTATCTCCGTTGAGAATCAGCTGGTTGTCTTTTTCCTTACCGCTGTTTTTGTGTCCGGTGAACTGCATCTTCATCTGATTTGCTTCTCTGATGAAATACATCTTTCCCTGGCTTGTGACATTTTTCTTCATGCCCTTCATGGTTTTGACCTGGGTGCAGGAAGACACCACCGTCTTGTAGGACTCGTTCTTTTTCTGTATAGATGCAGCTACCTGGTCTTTGTCTTGGGCAGACGCTCCCGCAGAAAAAAAGCCGCAGGCAACAACGGCAATGCCGAGCAGCATGGCCTGAATCCTCTTTGTACTCATAGTTATTCTTTCCATAATCCAACAAAGATAAAATCTGTTTATGAAAAATTCAACTCCGAGGTTACTCCAAAAACGATACCACCTTGTCTTTTCCTAAAATTCTTGAGCAGGTCATCAGCGATGTGATTGATACTCCGAGCACTCCGTGCAGATTGAGGTTCTGCCCGGTGAAGAAAAGGTTGGGCAGCGGGGTTCTGGTTGTCAGGAGTGTTTGCGTGAGGTTGTTGCAGTCTTTCCGGATACCGTAGGCAGACCCTCTTATGGCTCCGGTGTAGTTGCGGTAGGTTAGCGGAGTGCTGGTAAAGACCTTTTCTGTATATTGCCCCAGATTCGGAAAAACATTCTCAGCCAGACGGATGCACTCCTCCGCCCGCCGTGCCTTGAAGTCGTTGTAGGCGCTGCCCCGCCTCATGGGCAGGGTGTTTTGCCACTGCTCCACCTGAGAAAAGTCCATAGGGGCAAGGATATCCATCTGGGAAGCGTATGGGCTGCCGTCGGACGGAACCTGCTGGGTAATCAGCAGGCCTTTGATGTTGCCCTTTTCTGCCTGAGCGGCCACGTCCCATACCGAATCCAGGTCCGGACTGTACCAGTAAACATTTCTGTTCAGGTACGGAATCTTTCCGCCCTTGAGCTTAAGATTGACGGTAAAGAAGCCGTATGTCTGCTCCAGCCGGCAGATCCTGCGGCGGAAGACGGGCCTTACCGCCGAGGTTTCTTTCAGAAGGCCGAGCGTCAGCTGAGGGCTCAGGTCGGAGACAAAAAGGCTGGCTTCCAGAATTTCCTTACGCCCGTCCGGCATAAGGGCCGGAGTTCTTCCTTCCACCTCAACGCCCGTAATCTTTCCGTCTTTTTCTATGAGGGAAACCGCTTCCGTACAGTTCATTATGCAACCTCCCATCTTGCGGATGCCTTCTGCCAGAGTATCGGCAATCATGGAGCCGCGCCCCCTGAGCCTCCATGCGCTCTGTATGTAGGAACTGTTGATTTGGGCAAAAGGATACAGCGGCAGGGAGTTTCTATTGAGTTCTATCTTCAGCGATGCCCCGCTTACCACATCCTCCAACAGGCTGTTGTGGAGGCTGCTTCTGAGAAAATCGGAGGCATTGGACTCAAACAACGGATTTGTTGTGCTGTAATCTCCGCCGTTGTTTGTCAACGGTTCCGTTATGTGCAAGCCCACATCCTTGAGAAAACCGGCAAAGGCATGGATTTCTGCCCTGCGCTGCGGAAAGCAGTCTGACAGGCCGTCTGCATATTCCGCATATCCGTTTTTGAGCAGATAGCTGCGGCCGCCGAGTATTATCTGGTCAAAGCCGTCTGCGTCCAGACGGTGCCAGGGCAGGTCCATCAGGCCAAAACCTCTGAATATCCTCTCCAGAATCTGACCTTTGTCCAAAGCCCCCACATAATGGAATCCGGTGTCGAACTCGTCCGTTCCTCTTTTGAAACTTTGCAGGCAACCGCCCAGAGCTGCATTCTTTTCCAGAACGCAGACCTTCATTCCGTTTTTTGCCAGAATAAAGGCACACTGCAGGCCACCGAGTCCGCTGCCCAATATGACGGCGTCAAAGCTCATCGCTGAGGAAATTATTTATTCTTATTCTTGGACCTGTAAGCCTCCCATTTATAGTATAGGTAAGGCTGTAAGGTAAAGGTAATCAGAATGGTAGATATCATTCCGGCCAATGTGGAAAGCCCTATGGAAGATATTGCCGGGTGCACCGCAAACAGCAGGCTGGCTATGGCTATGATCAGCATTGCTGCCGAAAAGAAAATGGCGCTGCGGTGATATTTCAGAAGTTCCTGCCGGCTCTTTCCCTTGATGAGCCCGTCCATGACAAAGATGCTGTAATCCACTCCCATTCCAAATATGAAGGTAGATATCACCATGTTTATCAGATTGAACTGCATTCCAAAGAGTTTCATGAATCCGAGAACCATGAACCAGCTCATGAACATGGGCAGAAATGCAATGACCGCATGCACCACATTTCTGAGAGCCATAAGAAGAATCACCAGTACAAACAAAGACGAAATCAGAAGCACGGTGTTAAAATCGTGCTCCATAATCTCCAGCATATCAGTTGTGTAGAACAGAGGATCTATGACAATCAGACCGGCGGCCAAAATCTCGTCTTTCTGCGGACCGCCCTGGGCCAGAACGGAGGAAGCGTTCCAGAGAGCCTGCTCGTCCTCTGCCTTCAGGGTTGTAAGTACGAGATATGTTCCGTCTTCGTTCTTTTCCATAAAGTTGCCTATAATCTCTTCCGGAATTACGCCGCTGCCGAACACATCTACCGGAGTATATTCCTTTTCCAGGGCCTCGTAGAATTCTTCAAACATTTCTGCTTCAAAGCCGTTTCGTTCTGCGGCCTCGGATGTAAGTCTTACTACCTGTGCTTTCTTTTCCGGAGTAAAGTAGCTGTTCCACTGTTCTATGCGCTCATTCTGAACGGAAGAAGGGTAGAGCAGCGCAGACAGGTTGTTGAAAGAAGCTATCTGCCCCTGATCCTTCATAATCTGACATTGGGCGGCAATCCTGCGGTTGAGCATCAGGGCGCTGTCCAGGTCTTTTGAATGTACGGCAATGTACTTGGTCTGCATTCCGCCCTGAGTCTTTTGGGCATAGAGGTTTTCTGCCTCTATGAGCCTTGGCGAACTGTATGAAAGATGAGAAAGGTCCGTGTCAAAATCTGCCCGTCCGCGGGTGAATACCAGGCTCAGGACGAACAGTACGGTAACCAGAACAATGAGCCAGGTCTGCCTGTAATACGGCGCAGTTGTAATCTTTTCTATCCGGGCAAAGGCTTTGTCGTTCTTTTTTCCGGGGTTGCTTCTGAACAGCTGCGGCATAAAGAATATGGCCGCAACCGTAGTTCCAACCATTACGAACGAGGCCATGAGCCCAAAGTCTCTCAGAAGTGCAGATTTTGTAAATATCAGACCGAGCAGCGAACCTACCGTGGTTATACAGCCCAGAAGCACAGGCTTGGCCTGGTCTCTGAGAACCTGCTCCGGATCTCCCACATACTTGTGATGGGTAATCAGATGTATGCAGTAGCTCAGGGCCACTCCCAAAACTATACATCCTATGCCCAGGGCTATGAACGACATCTGCCCCTGAATCAGATACACCGCAGCTATGGCCAGCACTATTCCCCAGACGAGCGGCATGAGAAGATAAACAACCGTGTCCTTAGTCCTGAAGCAATATCCTATGATTAGGATAATCAGTATCATAGCCAGCGATACCGTAATTACCAGGTCTTTCTTGATTCTCTTTGCAGTAAAAACGCTCTTGGCGCTCTTGCCGCTCATCAAGACTTCCACTCCGGAAGTTTCTTCCAGAAGGCGGCCCTCCTCGTCTATCAGGTCCAGGAGCCTGGTTCCGCTTTTGGAGTCCATAGCCCTGAACGCAGGTGTTACAAACACCAACGCCGTGGTGCTGTCAGAGGAGAAAAGATGAAAGTCCGTAAGGGTGAGAGTGCCGGCTTCAGGGGTTGCGCTGCCTTCGGACAGGGAGGCTGAGGCCGTAATGTCTTTCATTGCAAGACTCCTGAAGGCCAGAGGGTCTTTCCGGACAATGTCGTACCAGATTCCGCTCTGGTCGTTTTCCAGAAGGTCCATGTTTTCCCTCATCAGCGAGTCCATGGAAGCCCGGTTCAGGCGGCTGTCCAGCTGGGCGTAAAAGTTGCTGTCGAGAAAGCAGGGCGCATTGTCCAGGATGAGGTCTGCGGCATCCGTAATCAGCGATGGGTCTATCTGATAGAGGATGTCTTCTATGTCGGAATCTTTATCGTGGGCTCTGAGCGAATCGCAGAGCCGGCTGCTTGCCACTATCAGGGTATCCAGAACATCGGCCTTTGAAAGTGTGCTGTCTTTGACCCTGAGTTCTACAAAAATCTTGTCCTTTACCTTGAGTTTGTCAAAGACGTATCTGACACCGCTGTTTCCTTCCGTTGCAGGCAGGAGTTTGGTGATGTCTTCTTCGTAATACATCTTTCTTGCAAGGAGGGCCATAAGGGCAAAACTTCCGAGCAAGACTATGTAGAAGATAACCTTGTGCTTTTTGAAAAAGCGATATACGGCAAGCGCCAGGGAGGTCATTTACTTAGCGGAGATTCTTTCGTAGAGGAAGTCGTAGAGCTGGCTGAATGTTGCGGTCTGCATGAGGTCCGTACCCTTGATTTTTACGTCAAAGTTCTCTTCTATAAGAGCTACAAGATCTACCAGTGAAAGCGAGTCAAGATCCAAGGTCTTCTTGATGTCTGCCTCAGGGGTAATTTCTTCCTTTTCTACCTCAAATTCTTCTGCCAGGATATCCACGGCCTTGGCAATCATTTCTTCTTTTGTCATATTGTTACAAGTTTTTGATTATCAGTGTTGAATTTGTACCTCCAAACCCAAAGGAGTTTGACAGGAAGCAGTCAAAGTTCTTCTCCAGCCTCTTTGCCGGAATGTTCAGTTTGGCCGAATCCTCGTCGGGGGTTTCAAAGTTCAGGTTGGCTCCTATGAACCCGCCCTTCATCATCAGGGTGGAGTAGATGACCTCGCTTGCTCCGGCCATCCACATCTCGTGTCCGGTCTGGCTCTTGGTGCTGGTTACGGGCGGCATATCCGTTCCAAATACTTGGAATATGGCTTTGGCTTCGTTCTGGTCTCCTACCATGGTGCTGGTGGCATGGGCATTTATGTAGCCTATGTCCGAAGCTCTCATGCCGGAGTGTGCAAGTGCCATCCTCAGGCTCCTTGCCGGCCCATCTACATTGGGTACGGAGATATGGTCTCCGTTTGAAGAAAATCCATATCCCAAAACCTCGGCGATTATAGGTGCCCCTCTTCTTACTGCGCTATCGTAGTCTTCCAGGATTACGGTGGCCGCACCTCCGGAAGGAATCAGGCCGTCTCGGTTTTTGTCAAACGGACGCGATGCCTTTTCCGGCTCGCTTTCTCTTTTTGAGAATGCTCCTATTCCGTCAAAACTGCATACGGAAAAGGGGTTTACTTCTTGGGCTCCGCCGCATATCACCATATCCTGCAAACCGTTCTGAATGAGCATTGCACCCCAACCTATGGAGTGGGAACCGCTGGCGCAGGCTCCGGATACCGTAAGGTTTATGCCCTTGAGTTTGAATATGCAGGAAAGGTTCATGGTTACGGTGGAGTTCATACTCTTGAAGATTCCTCCGCTGCCTATTCTGGATGTGTCTTTTTTGGCGCGCATGATATCCACGCTGGTAACTACGGGTTCGGCGCTGGAATCGTTTCCGTAAAGCAGGCCCACTTCGTGGCTGTCCAGATAATCCTGCTCTATTTTGGCGGCCCTGAGGGCATCTGCGGTGGCACAGTATGCGTACATGGCCTGCTCCGGCATATAAACCCTCTGGTTACGGCTGAGGATGCCTTTCAGTTCCGGCAGTTCCACATGTCCGGTAAGGGCTGAAATAAAGCCCATTTCCTTTCTTGCTGGGTCAAACACTATACCGCTTTTTCCGTTGTACAGAGAATCCCGCACCTCGTCTAAAGTCTTTCCGAGGCAGGAGTAAATTCCCATTCCAGTTATGACTACTCTTCTTTTCATTTCTTGAACACAGACCAAATACGGTCTTCTAAATTATCACTGTCTTTTCTGAGAGCCCGCAATATAGCAATTTTTGACTTTCCAGAGAGTCTTAATAAACGCAGTTCTTCCTTAAGAATGTCCCACCATTCGGTATAGTGCCAACAGAACAGGGCCAGCGGCGGCATCAGAATCAGATAGATAAGGGCCATGTATATTGTCATGAAGCTCCATATCAGTATGAAAGATATGAGCGCAAACAGCGGCACCGTAACCACAACGTCTATGCCCAAAAGGAACGAACCGGACAGCATCTTGTCCTTTATCCTTTTGGTGAGTTTCTTTGGAATCCAGTAGTTGAAGAAGTTGGGCCAGAGGCTGAATATCCACAGCGGCAGCAAAACCAGCATGCCCGCCAGCTTGAGAATCGTTGAACCCCAGGATACTTTTTTGCCAAGCCCTCTGAAAGATATCTTCTTTTCTTCCAGAGTCTTTCTCAGCCCTTCGCTTTCAGCATATATCTGACTCCGGGTCTGGGCCTCCAGAGAGTTCAGCTCTGCCACAAATTCCTTTTCGGCCTTCAGCCTCTCCGGCAGGGTCCGGTATTCCATATTGCGGAGCAAGGCAAAGGTCTTTCCGTAATTGCTGCGCAGAAAATCTATGGCTTTGTAGTTTTCAAGATCCTGGATGTTGAGCATCATGGATGACACCGCCTGCCGGACCACCTGATTGACTTGTCTCATTGCGGTCCTGGGGGCCTCTTTATAAAGCTCATAATAGGGTTTCAGAGAAAGCGGCTCGCCAAACATCACGCACATCTGCCTTCTCATTCCAAAATAGTCTGTATAGTGGTTTGCTGCAGGAAGTATGAAGATTTCCTTTTCCCATCCGCTCATCTCGGCGGTCTTGAACGCCATGGTTGTATAGCCCGATGTAAAGTGCCCCAGGTATCTTTTGTCCTGATGCCCTGCTTCGGGGAATATCATTACGCTCTGCCCGTTCAGCAGAAGATGGTAGCTTTCGTCAAAAGATGCGTTGTTCTTGCCTACATCTTCCAGCCCTTCGTGGTCCATCCTGAATGCCGGCATAAGACCTAAGAACCTCAGATATTTTTCCAGCAGCTTGCTTACGGCAAAGATATCCGCCCTTGCCCAGAAATAGGGTTTGCGTCCCACGCCCTTGAAAGAAAGCATTACGGCTATGGCGTCTATCAGGCAGTTCTGATGGTCCGACACTATTACCTGAGCATTGCCGGCAGGAAGTATTCTTTCTGTGTTCAGGTAATATACCTTCCTGTACAGGAAGTGGTTAAAGTAAAAACGTATGAACTCCTTAAAGCAGATGTAGTACCATCCGCCGTTGAAAGACTTACGTATTGTGGCTTTGTTGTCCATAGGCTATTCTTGCTGAATCCAGTCTTGAATGTCGGATTTTCCCCGGCTTCCAAAAAACAGGGCCAGCACCTTGTTTACGATATCGTGTCCGGCTCCGCTGTTTGCAAAATATACCAAGGTCTTCTTCTGCGCCGGCAGAATCACAAACAGGGCCTTGGTGTTGCCGTTATCGCCCCAGTGCCAGAGGATGCGGCCCCAGTCCGGATTTTCCTCTATGCCAAGCCCCAGGCCCCAGAATATGGTCTGCTTCTGATCTACCGGCCTGACCTTTGGCGGAAACTGGGTTGCAGGTCCGCTGCACGGAGTTATCATCAGGGCATGGCTGGCCTGGCTGAGGCCCACTCCGTCCATAATCGCCCTGACGAATTTTGAATAGTCGTTGGCATTGGTCCTGAGGGTGTAGGCCACATTCTGCCTCGGGAACTGCCTTACGCCCTGGCTCTCGCCGTTGCGCCTTACGGAAGGGGTTGCAATGCCTTCGTACTCCGGTATCCACTCGTAAGAAGAAAACGGCATGTCCAGAGGGTCAAACACATATTCTTTGGCAACAGACTGGATGTCTTTGCCCTTTATAGCTTCCACGGCCCTTTGCAGAAAGGCATAGCCTTCTCCGCTGTACCCGAAGATGGAATCTACGCTGAATGTAAACTTTATTGGAGATGTAGGCCATTGGTCGGAAGACGGAGATGCCGCCCAATCGTCTATGCCGCTGCGGTGCATGAGTATGAGCCTGGCCGTAAGCTTTTTGGCCATGTCTTTATCTACAAAGCGGTCTATGTCTGTATATTCGTAAAGTGGCCGGTCTATGTCTATTTCTCCCTTGTCGTACATCTTCAGAACCGTATAGGCAAAAACCACCTTGCTCAGACTGGCTGCCTGAAATACGGCTTCTTTTTCATAGTCTGGCTTGGAGATACTGTCTGAAGACCAGGGCGTTATGCCCACCTGGCAGTAGATGCTGTCTCCTGGTTCGGTATATTTGACCTGGATCATAGGGATATTGGCCTCTCTGATTACAGACAGCAGGCTGTCTTCATAAAAGGCTTGTCTTTCCTCAATTTTCTGGTCCTTATCCTTGCAGCCGGAGGTCATAAAACAAAAGCAAAAGGCGCAGAGGCACATAAATGCGTTTCTGAAAATGCTTGAAGTATTCATACAATTGCTGAAATAAATCGTACAAAAATATGAAAAACAATCTGTTTAAGAAACTCAAAAAAACGAAGCAGGCCTGAAACCTGCTTCTTGGTAGGAGATAGGAGAATCGAACTCCTATTTAGGGAATGAGAATCCCTTGTCCTAACCGTTAGACGAATCTCCCAAAGATCTTATTTCCGCTCCCTTTTGGGGATTTGGACTGCAAAGATATGAAATTGTTTCAAATTTGCAATATCTCTGCACCGGCATAACAGTTAAGACCTGCACTTTGCATGAAAGATACATAAAAGTAGGCCTGTCTCAAGACAGAGGCAGGCCTGCTTACATTATGCTCTTGGCATCTTGCGTCATCAGTTGTTGAACTCCGGATAAGCAGGGCTGCCACTGCCGGCCTTCCAGGTGAGATAGCCAGATCCCAAGTATGCCTGTCCGGCATTCAGCAGGTCAAGCAGGGAAGAACCCGAAGCATATTCAGTTCCACTTATACTAACAGCAGAGGCCGACTGGAGAGAACTGTCGAACAGAGAGCAGTTTCCGCCAGAATCAGACGAGAATGTGCCTTTGTTGATGGTTGCTGTTGAGCTAATGGTTTGAACGCAGCCTATGATGCTTCCTTTGCCGGAAAGGCTGTAGCAGTTGGTGGCTGCTCCGTATGTAACGGAGTTGTTGGTGTACTTCAGACCAATGATTCCACCATATAGATGCTCGGTAACTCCCAGAGAAATACCATCGCTTGCGTAAGACTTGGTTGTGATTGTTCCACCGTTGTAGCAATTTATTACATTACTGGCCACTGCTGAAATACCTCCGGCAAATGGCTGATAATAATGATCATTATTGACATTGCCTCCTTGAGCTGTAATGTCGCCGAGGTTGAAGCAGTTCTTAATATAGTAAGTTGATCCATATCCGGTAATGCCTCCGGCCAATGCAACAGCAGTTGTTCCTCCACTTGTTATGGCACATCTTGTTGCTGTCACAGATCCTGTGTTGTAGCAGTTGATGATGGGCCAGCTGCTGAATCCTACTATACCGCCGGCGAATGAACTGATGCTTATGTTGAGTGGAAAAGCATAGGTGCTGGCGGAAGTTGTTGTTGAACCGCTGTATGTTGTGATAGTTCCCGTATTGTAGCATCCGTCAATTACAACGGCGTCATTACCACCTGCTATTGTCCGGCCTGTTATGCCACCTACTCTATGAAGTCCTATTCCGGTTACACTGATGTTTCCTGAGTTTCCGCTATTGATGATAGACCCATTTACATATCCTGCGATGCCGCCAACATTGAAGCCGCCACCTTCAACAGTAATGTTGCCGGCGTTCTGGCAGTTCTCTATCTTGCAATAGTTCTCGTTGGCATCATACCCCGCAATGCCTCCAATATTACCAGAAGTATTGCCAGAAGTGTTATCTACAGTTACATTGACATTGCTCGTGCAGTTGTATATTTTGCAAGGATTTGACATATAGCCTGTTATGGTTCCGTAGTTAGTTATGTCTGCAACAGTTACGGTTCCGCTTACAGTCAGGTCTTTGACGGTGATTATACTTGCGTTGCTGCCCTTAAGAGAACTGAAAAGACCAGCGCCGGCAAGGCCGGTAAGGTCAAACCCGTTTCCAATAGTTATGGTCTTGCCATTGCCGTCAAATTGGGCGCAGGTAAGGGCAAACGGCCTGTGAGGTTCTGTAAGTGTGATGTCGTTCATCACCTTGAAGTACTTGCCGCTGTAGTCGGCTCCGGTGCTTCGGATTGTGGAAGAAAGTGTCTGAATATCTCCCTCTGTCTTGATTTGGAAAGGATCCGTTTCTGTACCGTCACCGTCGAAAATAGGGGAGAAGGCAATGGTGGTAAGGGTAATGGAGCTCAGCTTGCTTCTCTCTATATTGAACGCAGCCTTTGCTTTCTTGACACAAACCTGGCTCTTGTCCTCATTATAAACTTTAATAGTGAAGTTTGTATAGTTGTTCGGGGCCAGTGGTATGTAGAGAACAAGGCCGTCTGACAGTTTTCTATAATTAGTGAAGCGTACCGTCTGTTGTTTGTCGCCGTTTACAACAGCCTTGAAAGCAGAGCCTTCTGCAACTATTGTAACATCACCGGCTATAGGCTGGTCTGCAGAAATGGCAACAGCTCCTATATTATCTGAAGCAGTTCCTTTCAAAGACAGTTTAAGAACACCAAAAATATTCTTGAAATTCAGGCTTGTAGATGAAGATTCCGCATACATCGGATTAAAGAATTTGTCATGCACCCAGGCTACATACGTAGAGTAGGAACTGTTAATGGTAAACTTGTTGTCAGTGCTTAGATTTACCGGAAAGTAATTATTGGAAAAAGATTTGATTCCATAATAATAGGCATAGAATGTAGGGCCGGTTGGCTCAGTTCCACTGACATACGTAAAGTCTGCCTTGACCTCTGTGGATGTGGTTTTGTAAACTGCGGTATTGGTTCCGTCGGTAACCTTTATCCTGTCATCATCAACCCAAAGCAGTTTGTATGTTCCATCTCCGTTGGCAGACAGACTTGTCTTTGTGTCTGATGCAGGGCCTTCAAGACAGGCGGAGAAACTGGTTGCAGCAACTGCAGGAACTTCTTCAGGATCTTCGGGAAGATTGACCGGTTCATCCATCTTTGCGCAGGAAAAAACCATAAGCGCACAGATCAGTGAGAAATAAAACTTCTTCATGGTATTGTCCTCCTATTCGAAATCGCTATCACCTAAATCATTTCCTGAGCCCATTTCCTCATTGCCATCTCCTCCGCTGAGGCAGATAAAGCCTTCGGTGTGCATCCGGATGATTATGGTTTCCGGAGCAGAGTAAATCTCTTTGATTGTGTTTTTCTTCATAGCTGAAAGTGTTATTTAAGATTACTGTTAAATTGTCGGCAAAAACTCCAGCTACAAAAATATAGCAAATAAAATGGAAAAACACTATCCCTTAGGATAGAAATTACTGTACTTTGGAATAAAAACAGGGGTTTGGGGGAGCAGAAGCCTAAAGGAAGGCAAAGGCCCTTGAAACTATGAATGCAACAATCCAGGCAAGGAGGATGGTGTAGCAGACCGTGAACAAGGCCCATTTCCAGTTGCCGGTTTCGCTCTTGATGGCTCCGATTGTGGCAACGCAGGGGAAGTAGATAAGGGTAAAGGCCATGAAAGCAAGGGCAACGGCCGGAGTGAGGATGCTGCCTACGATGAGTTCTCCGTTTACGGTGTAGAGCATGCTCATGGTGCTGACAACAATTTCCTTGGCAGCCATTCCGCTGAGCAGAGCCACGCTTTCCTGCCAGTGGAAGCCTATGGGCGCAAGAGCAGGAGCAATGAAGTTGCCGATGGCGGCCAGCCAGCTGTTCTGGAGCCTAAAGGCAGGGTCGGGGTTGCAGGTGGGGAAGTAGCTGAGAGCCCAGACTATGAGGGTTCCGATGAGGATGATGGTTGCAATCTTCTTGAGGTATTGCTTGCCTTTGTCCCAGGTGTTTCTGAGCAGCGACTTCCAGGTAGGAATCCTGTAGGGCGGAAGCTCCATCACAAACGGAGTTTCATCTTTGGTAAAGAGAGTCTTGCTGAAGATCTTGGCCATAAGGGCGGCCAGGAGCACACCCCCCACATAGAGGCAGAAGATTACAAGACCCGCATTCTTGGGAAAGAACACGCCGGCCAGAAGAAGATATATAGGAAGACGGGCATTGCAGCTCATCAGAGGGTTAATCAGTATGGTTATCATCCTGGCGTTGCGGTTCTCTATGGTACGGGTGGCCATAACAGCCGGAACGTTGCAGCCAAAGCCCATCATCAGCGGAATGAAGCTCCTTCCGTGCAGGCCTATCAGATGCATCAGCTTGTCCATGATGAAGGCGGCCCTGGCCATGTAGCCGCTGGCTTCCATTATGGAAATGAAGAAGAACAGGATGAGGATGTTAGGCAAGAAGACAAGCACCCCGCCAACACCTGTAATTATGCCATCCACAAGAAGATCCTTGAACCAGCCATCGCTGAGCAAAGAACCGGTCTGAGCCCCCAGCCAGTCCACTCCGGCCTCTATCCAGTCCATGGGGTACTGCCCTATACGGAAGGTGATTTCAAAGACCAGGTACATGGCAATCAGGAAGATAGGAAAGCCCAGCCATCGGTTGGTGGCAATGTTGTCTATCTTTTCGGTTTTGGTTTTTCCGGGTTTTCTTACTCCTCGGCGATAGGTTTCTCTGAGGGCACCGTCTATGAAGCCGTATTTGGCATCCATGATGGCATTCTCGGCGGAGTCGCCCAGTTCCTTTTCAAGGGCCTTGACCTGGATGTCTCTGACTCTGCGGATATCTGCGCTGTTGGCAAAACCGTCTATGACGGCCTCCATGTCTTTGTCGTACTGCAGGGCCTGAATGGCAATGTAACGGGGCGTGAACTCGTCCATTGCGTTGGGGTTTAGGTAGATTTGGTTTCTTACGGCATCTATGGCGCCTTCTATGACAGGGCCGTGGTTGATATGGATGTGCTTGAGGATTTCAGTTACGTTTTCCGCTCCGTCGCCGAGGTAGGAGGAGTGAGCCTTAGAGCCTTTTCTGCTGGCAGAAGGCTCCGTAGGATATTTTCCGGAAGCATCTGTAGATACTACAAAGTCCGCCTGCTCATAAACCTTGATTATGGTGTCGAACAAGGCGGTTATGCCACGTCCTGTTGTGGATACCGTAGGCACCATAGGAACGCCGAGCAGCCTTTCCAACTCCTTGTAGTCCAGGGTATCGCCCCTCTGTTCCAGTTCGTCGTAGATGTTCAGGCCAACCACCATCCTCAGGTTCATGTCTATGAGCTGAGTGGTAAGAAATAGGTTGCGTTCCAGGTTGGAGGCATCTACAACGTTGAGTATGACATCCGGATTGTCTTTTACCAGAGTCTGCCTTACAAACTTTTCCTCAGGGCTGTAGGCCGATATCGAATAGGTGCCGGGAAGGTCTATCAAGGTTATACGGTAGCCTTTGTAGTACATCTTTCCCTTTATGGCATCAACCGTTACGCCAGAGTAGTTTCCCACCCTCTGATGGCTTCCGCTGGCCTTGTTGAACAGGCTGGTTTTGCCGCAGTTGGGATTGCCCACAAGGGCTACGGTTATGTCCTTGCTCTTTTCTCTTGCTCCGCGATACAGGGCGTCCTGTTCGCGGTCGTCTATCTTTTCTATGGAATCGCGGAAGCGGCAGCTTTCGTCCGTGCAGCCAATGCATCGCGGAGAAAAATTACCCTCAGACGGGTTGTGCTCCTTTCCCAGATGCTCCGCCTCTTCAATGGTAATGACCTCTATCTGAGAGGCTTCGCTTGTTCTCAGCGATACATGGTAGCCCATGATCAGGTACTCCACCGGATCCTGTAGGGGAGCCTTGTGCAGCACCTGGATGGTCTTGCCCTGCACAAAACCCATCTCGAGGATTCTTTTACGGAACCCTCCGTGGCCCATAACCTTTACGATTACGCCCTGGTCGCCGGTGTTAAGGTCAGAAAGTCTTGCCATTGGGCCGCAAAAGTAAAATTTTTAAGCCAATCTGACCATACCCATTTATGGGTACTTACTTTCCGGCCCGGTCCAGAATCAGGGTCTTGTCGTCTCCTATGGGGGCTATGTACGGTTTTTTGGATTTGAGCATTCCGCGCTGCATCTTCTTGATAAGGCGGTAGTCGCGCCTTCGGGCAGAAGCTATCTTCTTGTCAAGGCCTGTGACGGTGGGGTTGAAGCCATCTTCAAAATATCCGGCTCTGGCTTTGAGCATCAGAACCTTACGGACTCTGGAGTTGAGACCATCCATAGACAGTTCTCCGTTTTCCACGGCACGGGTGATTGCATCTATGCATTTGCGAGGCTCGTCTGTCATAAGCAGCATATCGGCACCGGCCTTATAGACGGCCATGGTAGCCTCCACCGGGCTTCTGAAGTCCGTAGTAAGGGCCTTCATGGCAATGGCATCTGTAATTACCACTCCCTTGAAGTGCTGGTCGCCCCTGAGTACTCCGTTAATAAGGTTGGAGGACATAGACATGGGAACAATGGCGGAGTCTATGGCCGGAAGGGCGAAATGCCCCACCATTACCATCTCCAAACCATTTGCTATGAGGCTGTTGTATGGGTACAGGTCAACGGAATCGAGATAGGCCCTGCTCTGCTTTATGACGGGCATCACATAGTGTGAATCTTCCGTAGTTCCGCCGTGCCCCGGGTAATGCTTTCCGCAAGCGTAGATACCCTCGTCCTGCATTCCTTTCATGTAGGCCGTAGCCAGTTCGGAAACCTGCTTAGGGTCAAAACTGAAGGAACGCTGGGAATCGGAGGCGTTGTCCGGAACGGAAACATCAGCAACGGGAGCGTAGTTTACATAGATGTTCAAGTCTCTGAGTTCGCGGCCTACATTGCGGCCCATCTTGTACAGGAGTTTTGCCCCGCCTTTTTCTATTCTGGACAGCTGGGCCTGACGCGGATAGGGCAGGTATTCAGAAAACCGCATTGCCGCTCCCCATTCGGCATCAATGGCAACAAGTATAGGATAGCGGGCAATGGACTGCAGATAGTTCATCCTTGGAATAAACTCGCGGGCATCGCCCCTCATGATTATGATGTTGCCAACGCCATAGTCTCTTACCAGAGAATCTTGCCGGGCTTTTGTACGCTCAGACGGGCTGCGGCTTATGGAAATTATGAAGAGCTGGCTCACCTTTTCTCTTACGGAAAGGCTGCTGAGAACCTGCTCAACCTGAGCCTTGTGCCTTACAGAATCCTTGTCCTGAGCCTGTAGTCTTGACGCTGATGCAGCGGTCAATACAAAGACCAGGGCCGTAATTGCTATAGTTGAATACTTGAACATATATGTACCGATTTTGCAATGCAAATATAACAAAAACGCCCCCGTGTGTGTCCGGGAGCGTGTCAGAGATTACCTTGTGCCTGCAAGGACGAAATGATATACATGAGGCGGCCCTTCGTAGCCTCTGGACACATATAGGATCATGGTGGCTTGGATGTTCTCATACGGGCTTCTGAGAGTGCCGGCAAGATTTTCGTCCAGAACCAAGTCATACTCCCCATAGGTTTTCTCAAATAACAACTTGCTGTCCTGATCAAAGCCTTTGATCACACGAACCTTTTGGACGCAGGAAGAACAGATAAAACTGTTGAAGGCCATAGTGGTATCCATCCATATCTCCGGATCTTTATCAGAGCCTTCCAGCTCCAGGGCCTCAAGCGCAAACTTCTCCTGCTGAACAATTCCGTGTTGGCGGAGCACTTCCTCAAACATGGTGTGGTTTTCGTCCCAGGTCTGCTGCAGCGAACCGGTTTCGGGGTTCTCTTCCGGCTTCCAGGAGAATACCGTTTCTGAGGAGTTGAGGTCTATGATGCTGAACTCAAAGAAATAGGCACCTACGGCTTCGTCGGCCGGCTCGGTTATGTAGGCAAACTTGCCGTCTTTGCTCCATCCGATTGGATAGAACTTGTCCGTAAGGTAGAGAGGATATGTATGACCTTCTACTTCGTAGGTTTTATCCTCCACATCCACATACTTCAATTCCAGGGGAGCAGCATAGCCTTCCATTTCATTTGAAACAGCCTGCTCCTGAGTTTTGGACTCTTGCCCTGCCGTATTGGAATTCTTGCATGCGCAGAAAGCCGTTGCCGCTGCTGCAATACAGATAAGTTTCAGATAGATTTTCATACGTTCTGAGGTTATAAGGTTTGTCTTATGCAGGCTCAAAGGTACAATTTTACGGTTGCCTGCAATACATTCAGTCCTGTTTTCTGGTTATGTTTCCGTCCTCAGCGATATTCAAGGCGGAGTTTTTCATATCGTCCTTTGTGAGCCGGGCAATTTCCTTGGCAGCGGAGTTGGTGGGGTCTTTCCTGGGGCCCTGCATCGGCTGCTGGAGGAAGGAATGGATTTTTGCGTCCAGAAACCGTCCGCTGCGGTCTGTTCTTACGGTTATCAGGGGAGCATTGCCCGTAAGCCCCTTGGTTCCCATGCCGGCTGTGCAGAAGTTGCCCAGGCTGTAGGCTATGAAGCGGTCTTTGTAGAGTTCTACGGCCCTGACCACATGCGGCCCGTGCCCGTAGATTATGTCTGCTCCGCAGTCAACGGCAAAATGGGCAAAATCTCTGAGGAAGCCCCGTTCGTCGCCGTAGAACATCTCCGAACCGTAGGGCAGATGCCTAGCTCCGGAGCCTTCGCAACCGCCGTGGAAGCAGACAATTACAATGTTGCATCCATGTTCCTCCTTAAGGCTGCGGATGATTCTTCTTACGGTAGCAGTATCTCTGGTCCTGAGAGAATAGTCCTCGTGCCCGAAGGCGCAGAATCCGGCTTTGAGCCCACGGTCAAACTCCTTTGTGTAATACTCCTGGTGAGGAGTCTTGCCGTTGGGGTCTTTGGCTCCGGAAAATCCAAGTCCGGCCTTACGGAGGTTGTCTTCCGTCTGAGTCATGGCCTCGTCAAAGAAGTCGTAGATATGGTTGTTGGCAAGGCCCACATAGTCAAAGCCCGCATCTACAAGGTGCTGGGTGTAACGGGGCGGCATCATGAACATGAAGGCCATGGGGCTTTCCGGATTCTTGCGGGGCCGTCCGCTTACGGCTATGGTGCCTTCCAGATTTCCGCAGGCAATGTCGGCGGCCCGGAGTATGTCTTTTACATCGCTGAACAGATTCTTTCCGTCCTGAGCCGGAAGGCGGTCTTTCGGAAAGGTGTTGCCCATCATAATGTCTCCTACAACGGCAACCGTAAAAGTGTCCGCAGGGCTTTTGCAGACGCTCAGAGAATCGTCTTGCGGAAGAATGTCCCGGGTTTTCGGCTGCCCGCTGCATGAGGTGACGCTTAGCAGCGCAATGGCGGCTAAAACTGTAAAAAAGATGTTTTTCATAATTCAGGCAGGGAACTTGTTTGAAATAAATCCAAACAGATTCTTAAATTTGTATCTGCAAATATCGCGATTATAAACAAGCTAAATATGCTTTCAATGAAAAAATTTTTCTGTTTGACCGCAGCCTTGCTCACAGGCATTTTTGTGATGGCACAAGGCACCAGACTTTCTAAGGCTACTCCGGAACAGATGGGTATGTCTTCAGAAAGACTTTCAAAGATTGACGATGTAATAAACAAGGCAATCAAGGATACCATAGTGCCAGGAGCCGTGGTATGTGTGGTAAGGGAAGACAAGGTTGTATTCCTGAAGGCCTATGGCAACAAGGCTGTTTACCCCAAAGTGGAAAAGATGACGGAAAACACGGTCTTTGACCTTGCCTCATGCAGCAAATGTGTAGGTACTACACTGAGTTTCATGCAGTTGATAGAAAGCGGACAGGTACGCCTGATAGACAGGGTAGATATGTACATCCCGGGCTTTGAGCCCTATGTGGGAGAAGACGGAAAGAAGATTCCGATCAGGGTGATTGACCTCCTGACGCATACCAGCGGACTGCCCGCCTATGTAAATCCTTATCAGGTGGAGCAGGAGTACGGAACGGCCGACCCGGAAACCGCAATTAAGTGGATTTCTCACTGCAACAGAATCAACAGGCCGGGCAGCGGCTACATATACAGCTGCCTGAACTTTGTGACCTTGCAGAACATCCTGCAGAATGTAACCGGAATGAAGCTCTGCGATTATGCACAGCAGAATGTGTTCGACCGTCTGGGCCTCAGATATACCACATACAACCCAAAGGCTCAGAACAAGAAAGAAATACTCAAACTGGTGGCCCCAACAGAAAAGCAGCCGGACGGGAGCTGCCTTCTGGGAGAAGTTCACGATCCGCTTGCAAGAGTTTGTAACAAAGGCAATTCCGGCAACGCAGGAGTATTCTCCAACGCCGAGGATCTGGCTGTGATTTGCGCGGCAATCCTCAACGGGGGCGAGTACGGTGGAATGAGAATCCTGGGCCCTCTTACGGTAAAGGCCATGCGCACCGTTCCGGACGAAGTAAAACGCTTTGGACGTACGCTCGGTTGGGATAACGATGTACATTTCTACACCGCCGGAGACCTATTCTCCGAAGAAGCGTTCGGACATACCGGATATACCGGCCCTTCAATTGTAATGGATCCTCAGACAAAGACTGCCGTAATCATTCTTTCAAACAGGGTACATCCTTACGATACCGGAAACTTTGCACGCCAGAGGGCAACGGTTGCCAGCATCGTAGCCGGAGCCATTACCCAGCCCTGCCTCAGCAAATAAGGTTTGCAAGGGCAATCAAGGCAATAGATTCTGCTATGACGGGGCATCTGAGAGCAATGCAGACATCGTGACGCCCCTCAATCTTAAGCTCCTCCACCTTTCCGCTTTCAAAGTTGAAGGTTGGCTGGGGCTTTGCTATGCTGGCCGTGGGTCTGATATCCAGCGTAAAGACTGCCGGATTGCCGTTGGACAGCACGCCGTTGATGCCGCCGCTGTGGTTTGTGGCGGTTTCTCCCTTGCTATTGATTATCAGATCGTTGAACTGAGATCCCCTGAGGCTTGAGGCCTTCCGGAGTGGAGCCGGCAGGTCGGAAAAATCGCCGAAGAATATACCCTTTACTCCAGGTACAGAAAAGGCCAGATGCGCAATCTCAGATTCCAGGGAGTTGAAAAAAGGTTCGCCTATGCCAACCGGCAGGCCTTCTATGCGGCACAGGACTTCTCCGCCCAGAGAGTCGCCGTCCTGCATTGCATCAAGGAGCAGGTCTTTCCATCTGGCCTTGTCCGGCTCTCCTCCTATGGAAGAAATTCCGGCTCTGACCTTTGGCTCAAATCCTGCTGTGGAGCCAATGTATTTTGCGGCAACTACTCCTGCCGCCACAAGGGCTGCGGTCATTCTTCCGGAGAACATTCCACCACCGCTGAGGCTGCTTTGTCCGCCGTACTTTACGCTTGCGGCAAAGTCTGCGTGCGAAGGTCTGGGATGATTCCTGAACGGAGCGTAGTCCTGCGGTCTGAAGTTGTTGTTCCTGAATGCAAGCTCAACGGTTTGGCCGTTTGTTATGCCTTCCTCTATGCCGGAGCAGAACAGCGGAAGGTCCTCTTCTTTACGGGGAGTTGTGGCAAAGGCAAGAGACGGAATATCGCCGAAGCTTCTCCTATGCATAACTTCCTCAAAATCAGAGCTGCTGATTTTTATTCCAGAGCCAAGGCCGGAGATTTTGACTCCAACATGCTCTTCGTGCGATCCGCCAAAGACGGTTATTTTGAATCTGTTTCCGTAAGTGTTCATTCCGACGTTATCTTTTGCATCTTCAGACGGCGTACAAATGAAGGGAATGATTTGTCTATGCAGCCGATGTCGTCCAGATAGACATCCAGGGGATTATTGCCGCCATGTCCTCTGAGAAGGGCGCAGATGATGACCGCCATGGCAATCCGGTGGTCGTTGTGGCTGGAGCATAAAAGCTTCTCCGGTGAGCCTTCGTCCAGTGCAACATCAATGGCTTTGCCGGCCCTCCCCTTTACTACCAGTTCGTTGCCCTCAACAAATATGTCATAGCCCAGCCTTGTCATTTCCTGAAGTATGGAAACGGTGCGGTTGCTTTCCTTGTTGGTCAGTCTGGAAATTCCGTTTATGCGGCTTTCGCCGTTGCAGAATACAGCCAGCACCGCTAAAATCGGAAACAGGTCCGGGCAGTCCGTAGCGTCAAAGCTGAACGCTTTCAAAACATTGGCATTCAGCGATATGTTTCTAAGGTTTGCTAAAAAGTTTCCTTCATCGTTAAAGAGGTTGTATCTGCTGATAATGGCAAAGTCGCGGTTTTCCGGCATGTTGTACTTTATCTTTACTCCGCATGATTCAAGTACGTTAAGGATGGCTTTGTCTGCCTGTTCGGAATCCGGGCTCATTCTCTTTATGGTCAGACCTTCGTTTTCTTCATGCTTTCTGGATATTCCGGAGGCAACGGCGCCGGCTACCATAAAGTTGGACGCTCCGCTCCAGTCGGACTCAAGATACATGTCCGAGGGTTTGTATTCCTGGTTGCCCTCCGTTTCAAATATGAGCGTGCGGCCTTCCTGCTTTACATCTATGTTTATGCCGAATGTTCTCATAATCTTGACCGTCATATTTATGTACGGTATGCTTACGGCATCTTCCACCACCATCTGAGTCCTTTGAGGCAGCAATGGCAGTATAATCAACATTCCTGAAATCAGCTGGCTGGACTGCTTTCCGGAAATCGTAAAGGACTTCTTGAACGAGGCTTTGGTTATATGTACCGGAAGATAAACTTCCTTGCCCACTTTCTGCCCCTTGCATTTTATGCCGGCTGCCCTGAGCCCTTCAACTGCGTCCGAAAGATCTCTTTTCAGAAGGCTTCCTTCTCCCGTTACGCAGGTTTGGGAACTGACAAGATAATTGCGCCTGATGCTTGAAGCGTATGCAGATATCGGCAGTAAAATCCTTGCCAGCAGGCCAGATTCTCCGGCATCGGCGAACTTGAAAACTTTCCACTTACTGATTCCGGCACTTCTTACAATTACCATAAATTCTCCTCTGGAACTGCGGCCGTCTCTGGTAACGTTTACTACGCAGCCGCATTTTCTGAGGAACAGTACTGCTTTCCGGATGTCGTTGCTGAATTCAAAGTTTCTCAACACGCTTTGCCCGTTGCTCAGGGCGGCAACAAACAGAGCTCTCAGGACAACGCTCTTGGAACAAGGAACGGAAACATTCTTTTCCTTGGTGTTCCGTTTTGCGTCCGGGAGTTTCTGACAGAATCTGGAAAGCAGGAGGCTGTCTTTCATGTCTCCTATGCGGTAGGGCTCCGCTCCGGCTTTGCCATAGATGCTTTCATACAATTCTTCATAGCTTGGCTGACCTTTTGCTAAAGGCTGGGAATCATGACAGTATGTGAATGGAGCGCCAAGGCTCAAGCATGATATTCTGGTAAAGAATCCTGCGGTTCCGGAGGCAAAGGCTATGAGGTTTTTCTTTAAATCCGGCATCCTCATGGTATGGTAGAGCCTGAGAACCCTGGACGCTTCTTCAAGGTTTTTGGCAAACGGAACTATCTTTACGATATCGGCACCCTTGAGCCGGCATTTACGGACAATGCCCTGCAAGGTGTTCAACGAAGGAACCGACTCCGGATGCGAACTCAGAATGAGTTTTGTCTTTGCCGGAGCGTCCCCTAAGGCTTCTTTTATTATCCTCAGGAACGGGGCAGGGGAGTCTATATCCACATCCACGTATGCAACGCCTTGTCCTATAGCTTCCAGAGTCTGATTCAGCGCAGTTGACATATTGTTGTCCGAGATTCGGAAGGTAAATATGAAGTCCTTTTTGACGGATAATATTTTCTGGAGCTGGGGCATTGAAAGGTTGCACAAGTCCGCCCTCAGTTCAGCCATTGCGTATTTAGACAGCTTCTGAAGGCATTTGTCCGGATCTTTGTCCGCTATGCATACGCAGAGTTTCCTGCAGGATGATGCCCTGTCCGCTGGATTTACATTTGAGGAATTTTCGTTTCCGCCGGAAATGACGGTGTCAGTGGTTTTGCTGGTCTTGTCTTTCATCGGATGCTTTTGTAGGTAGGTTCAGTATTGGGGTGCAATTTAAAGAATTATTCCCTTGCTCAAGGTTTTCAGGTCGGCCAGATCTACATCCAGACCTTTGACCTTGCCGATCCCCTGAGGGAGTATCATGTGCAGTTTTTGACCCCGGATTTTCTTGTCTTGATAAATATATTTAAGAAGCCTTGAGGCCGGAACATTGTAGTTGCATAGAACTCCGCAGTCCGCAAAGGCTTTGGTAATTGCCTTACAGTCATCTTCTTTCAGCAGCCCTTTGCTCAGCGATATCTTGGCGGTGGCCACGGTTCCGGCGGCAACAGCCTCTCCGTGCAGAAGCCCGTCCGGGAACAGTTCCGGCTTCTGGGCCGCATAGCTCTCAAGGGCGTGGCCGAACGTGTGTCCAAGGTTCAGCAGCCTCCTTTGCCGCCTGTCGTACGGGTCCTTTTCAACCAGTTCCATCTTCCTCAGGGCACATTCTTTAATCAGCCTTCTGAGAACCCCCTCCTTCCTCGGCGACAACTCCACCCTCCTAACATCGCTGAGGGCCTTCCCTTCCGCCTTGCAGCACTCACCCACATTGCTGAGGGCCTTCCCCTCCGCCTTGCAGCACTCACCCTCATTGCTGAGGGCCTTCCCCTCCGCCTTGCAGCACTCACCCTCATCGCTGAGGAAATGGAAGAACGCCGCGCTCTCGTTGAAAAGGTCTTTGTCGGTAATCAGGAACGTCTTAAGCATTTCCGCAACCCCTTCTCTGAAGACCCTTGAAGGTAAGGTCTTGAAAAACAATGTACTTTGAAAGGTCCATAGCGGAAACTTCACGCTGCCGACCATATTTTTGACACCTCCGTGGTTAACCCCGTTCTTCCCCCCGACAGCCGCATCGCAGGCAGCCAGAACCGTTGTAGGCACAAGCCCGAACCTCACTCCACGCTTATAAACCGACGCCACAAAACCGGCAAGATCCGTTGTAACCCCGCCCCCGGCTCCAACTATGAAGCAGTCTCTGTCCGCATTCTTTTCCATGAGAACAGAACAGATTTCAGCAACCGCATCCAGCGATTTTATTTCCTCGCAAGCCTCTATGCAGATAAAGTTCCAATCCTTGAACTCCGTAAAGAATTCTTCCACATTATTATCAATAATTGCAAAAATTCCGCTGTTGTTCGGGATGAGCTTGCGTAATTGACTGATATTGTGCGATGTATATAATTTCTGAAGCATTTTCATTCTCAAAACATATACAAATATAATCTATTTCCAGACAATATGCAAGCCTTTTTTGTTTCGTAGCCATTACAATAATGTTAAATTTTAATAACAAATTGAACCTATTGCAGATTTTCGTCCTACCTTTGCGGTGCAGGACTTGAGCAATCAAAGTTTTTGCGAAAACGGTTATAGTGTGTTTTTTCCAGGGCTGCAATCACTATATTTGCATCGTAGTAAATAGGTTTGTAAAAATGGCAGATATAGGATTGCAGAATAGCCTTGGGAATTTTTTTTCTCCCTCCCCGATACTCATAGCAGGCCCTTGCAGCGCCGAAAACCGCAATCAGGTACTCCAGACCGCAAAAGCTCTTTCCCAAATCGGAGTAAAAATCTTCAGAGCTGGAGTCTGGAAACCCCGTACCAAGCCGGGCGGGTTTGAAGGAGTAGGGGAAATTGGTCTTCAGTGGCTCAGCGATGTCCGTAGTCTGACAGGGATGCAGGTCTGCACGGAAGTTGCTACCGGTGAGCACCTCCGCCTTGCCCTCAAGGCCGGAATAGAGGTCTTCTGGATAGGGGCCCGCACCACCGCCGACCCGTTTGCTGTCCAGTCCATCGCCGACACTTTTTCCACCACTCTCGCCGCCTCTGCACCCACCTCCATCGCCGAAGCCCTTGATGCCACCCTCACAGGTGCTCTCACTGCCCCCGAAGCAGCCCTCTCTACCGCCGCCTCTGCTGCTCCATCCGCCTCTGCATCCACCTCCATCGCCGAAGCCCTTGATGCCACCCTCACAGGCGCTTCCACTGCCCCCGAAGCAGCCCTCTCTACCGCCGCCTCTGCTACTCCATCCGCCTCTGCACCCACCTCCATCGCCGAAGCCCTTGATGCCACCCTCACAGGCGCTTCCACTGTCCCTGAAGCAGCCCTCTCTACCGCCGCCACCTCTACCCCTACCACCCTCTGCTGTTGCAGTATGGACAGGATAGTGGTTCTCGTTAAGAATCCTGTGAACCCGGATGTTGAGCTTTGGGCCGGAGCCGTTGAACGTTTCCGCAATGCAGGCGTCAAGAACATCATTCTGGTACACCGCGGCTTCAGCACATACGACAACGGCATCTACCGCAATGCCCCCCTGTGGCATATACCCATCGAGATGAAAAGAAGATACCCTGACATACCTCTGCTATGCGACCCCAGCCACATGGGCGGAAAACGCAATCTCGTTCAGCCCCTCTGCCAGCAAGCCCTGGACCTCAACTACGACGGTCTGATGATAGAATCTCACATCAACCCCGCCGCCGCCCTGTCCGACAAAGACCAGCAGCTTACGCCGGCAGAACTCAAACAAGTTCTCTCCGGACTGGAACTCCGGAACAATCTCCGGCAAGACACCCTTGAGTCTTACCGCCGCCGCCTTGACGAACTGGATGAAAATATGCTCCACCTCCTAAGCCAGAGGATGGAACTTTCTCGCCAGATAGGAGAATACAAGATGCAGCATAACATGCCCGTGCTCCAAAGCAAACGCTATGGAGAAATCGTTGAAAGTTTTTCCGAAGAAGCAGACCGCCTCGGGCTCTCAAAAGAATTTGCCCGTCAGCTGATGGAACTCATCCACAAGGAAAGCATCCGCATCCAGATGAAAGACAGGCCTTTGTCTAATTCTTGAACCCTCGGTTCCCGCCCGGGGCACCTTAGAAAGAACTAACTGGCTGATTTTCAGCGGTTAGCTCTTTTTGTGTCTCAATTTTTGGCGACATTTTGGCTACTTAGGGCCATTTTTGCCGACTTATTCAATCGGAATGGGTTAAGGAGTAATTACATGAAGGATAGCTCAAGTGGAAATAGCCTCATACTTATCGAGGTTTATACATTTATAAATACTCCTCATTCTGTTGAGGCTCCCAAAATCAATAACAATGATTTGACAAGTGTTAATTCCTCCCGTCTCTCTGATTATCAGCGATTTGCATACGCATCTGCGCACCCGCTCGTTAAAAACTCGTTAAAAAGCCTCTTTATTCGCCATCGTTTTTAACAAGATACACCGTGGCAGAAGACGCTCCTTCTTTGATTATTCTATTAGAATCGATAAGGGCTTGTAACTGTTGCCTAACTTTATATCTTGAAATCTCTGGCCCAACACGTTTGCATATATCGGATATAGAGCTCTTTGGATAAGTTATTAAATCCTCAAACACTAATTCCCTAAGGCGGTGAGGTTCTATAGTCTTCAAATCGGGTTTTCGTTGAAAATTAGTGTTTCTGATTATCTTAGGGTTAATATAATACTCCGTCCCCTGTAGATAGTAAAACAAAATTCCCCCACCATTCTACTTGAAAAAGGGACCACGGA
>ERZ842401.614-NODE-614-length-52105-cov-18.968780_pt1 | contig 52105 bp, 36 predicted proteins | sample MGYA00521270_ERZ842401 | MGnify/ENA primary metagenome ERZ842401 (study PRJEB31892, sample SAMEA3878208) | bioreactor metagenome | biome: Moose rumen | place: Sweden | collected 2011-10 | study: EMG produced TPA metagenomics assembly of the PRJEB12797 data set... | reverse complement strand
GTTAATGTAACTCATTGATTTTCAAACGATTAAATATATTATAAACTAAGTATTGTAATAAAAATATTCAAAGTTATGGTGGCAATCTCACAAAGGTTGCCACTTTTTTTTACATAGAAAAAATGGGAGAAATGCCTACAAAAGCATTCTCCCATTTCTTTATCTATCTAATAGAATACCTCGATTAGTCTTCGAGAACTATTGGCTTGTACTTAGGCACAAGGGTCTTCATGATGCACCAGCCGATGAGATAGGCAACAGCACAAATGCAGAACACTACCATGTAGGCAGCTGGTTTACCGTCGAATCCGAAGAACTGGAAAGCAGAAGACTGTCCCTCTGCCCATGTAAAGAACATACCAGAACCTTTGTTAATGAGGAATGAGCCCACACCGCCTGCCATTGAGCCAATACCGGTAATGGTACCGATGGTTGACTTCGGGAACATGTCTCCGACAGTAGAGAAGATGTTAGCACTCCAAGCCTGATGTCCGGCACCAAGCAATCCGATAAGAATAGCCGGCCACCATGCACTGTATGTACCAAGAGGCTGTGCAAAGAGTCCTAATACGGGGAAGCAGGCAAAGATAAGCATAGCGCGCATACGACCTGCATATGGGTTCATACCATATTTCTCCACGAAAATCTTAGGCAAGTAACCACCACCGATAGAGAGGATAGTACAGATAGCATAAAGAGTAAAGATCAATAAGATACCCATCGTAGAGTCTGAAGTATATCCATACTGGTCAGAGAAATATGCAGGAGCCCAGAAAAGGAAGAACCACCATACACCATCAGTCATGAATTTACCTACGATGAACGACCACGTCTGCTTGTATTTGAAACACTGCCAGAAAGGTATGGTTTTCTCATCTTTCACAGAGTCACGGTCTTGCACCTCAGCAATGTCACTATCTTGCTCTATATAGTTTAGCTCAGCCTGATTCACACGCTTGTTCTTTGCCGGCTTGTCATAAGCCCAAATCCAAAGAGCCATCCAAATATATCCAAGAGCACCGATGATAATGAAAGCCATCTCCCATCCCCAAGCACGTGCGAGAAGAGGTATCGTGGCTGGAGCAGCAAGGGCTCCGACAGAAGCACCACTATTGAATATTGAGGTGGCAAAGGCACGGTCTTTCTTCGGGAAATACTCAGCTGTCACCTTGATGGCTGCCGGGAAGTTACCTGCCTCACCAAGAGCAAGAATCATTCGGCATGCAAGGAAAAGCCAAACAGAAATGGTTGCAAGTGCGACTGCTGCATCTCCTGTCAACTGACCGAGTTGTGCAACAGAGTCATATCCTTCGATATTCATTGCCACCCAGCCGCAACCAGCATGCATCACGGCACCTGTAGACCATACAAAGATCGCAATGAGATAACCTTTCTTGGTACCCATCCAATCAATAAACTTTCCTGCAAAAAGGTTAGCGATAGCATAGAAGATTGAGAACCATCCTGTAATAGTACCATAGTCATTATCATTCCAATGGAACTCAGGAGAGATAAAGTCCTTCCACGTCAGGGATAGCACCTGACGATCCATGTAGTTAACAGTGGTTGCGAGAAACAGCAACGCACAGATGACCCAACGCCAATTGGACATCTTAGTTGTTTTTACTGCGTTCATAGGTTTTTATTTTTTTGTTATTTCATTATTTGATATCAATGACAGGAATATTGTCCTTGTCATTATAGTACAGGTTCTCACCTGCCATACCCCAGATAAATGTATAATAATAGGTACCTGCAGCTGCATGGATACTCCATTCAGGAGACATGATAGCCTGTTCGTTATGCAGCCATACTACACGGCTTTCCTGCGGTTCTCCCATGATATGTGCAATGGTCTGATCCTCTGGCAGGTTAAAGTAGTAGTAAGCCTCAATACGACGACCGTGGGTATGAGGTGGCATCGTATTCCATGCCGCACCTGGGTTCAGCTGGGTCAGACCGAGCTGCAACTGACATGGACCTTCTTCCAAGACATCATTCACGATAAGCTTGTAGACTGTGCGGTTGTTACACTCTTCCAAAGAACCTACCGGTCCCCATACGGCAGCCTTCAGCGAGCCTTTACGCCCATCGAGGGTAATCCACTGGGTCTTGTAGTGCTTATGAGCGGTAGCTGAGTTCAGATAGAACTTAGCTGGCTTAGCTGCATTCTTAGAACGGAACTCCACGACCTTGTTTACGTCCTTGTCTTTGTCTATATGTCCGCGTCCGATATAGAGGGCCTCCTTAGGTGAGAGGGCATACTCCTTACCGTCAACGATTACCACACCGTCACCCTCACCGCAGTTGACGACACCAAGCTCGCGGTTGTAAAGGAAATACTTCTCCTTGATGGTCTTGTCTACATCAAGACCCAACTCCAGGAAATTCTCCAGTTTAAGAGTCTTGGTTACTGGCATAGCGCCACCATAGATGAAGCGGTCGTAGTGCGAATAGGTCAGATTGATCTTGTCTGCTTCCATAACCTTCTCCATAACGAAACGCTCACGGAGAGTCTTTGTGTCATAATGCTTGACATCATCAGGGTGACAAGCTGTCTGGAAGCTTACATTCTGCTGGGCACTCATACCCATTGCGCCCAAGAATAGGGCTGCTGAAAGAATTGTTCTTTTCATATTTATATATCCCTTTAAATAATTCAACTGTTATGCGTTAGCCTTTTTCTCATCCTTGACGATACGCATGCGGTTCCAAACCACCATACATATTGTGATAATTGTTAAGATACCAGCACCCACCCATCTCAGGTTGTTTACACATTTATATATAACCCATCCGAAGAGTGAGGAAGCGAAGTCAAGCGCTCCGCCTTCAAAGCCTGCGGGAATGTCAGCAGCCTTATCACCAGTCTGCTCAAACACTGCATGAGCTGCCTGTGTGAAAGCTGGTGCCATGTCTGTAACAAAATATAGTCCAATGGCAAGAGCCACAAGACCGATGATAAAAGTCTTAACAACATTACCCTTAGTAAAAGGAAGAACCATTGGGAACAGATAGAACATACCAGCCAAGGATGCCAATGGCAAGAACTGGTTACCTGGTAGGATAACAGCCAATCCAAGAGCTACAGGAATGAGCAACAAAGACACAACAAGAGTAGTTGGATGACCGATAACGACAGCCGGTGACATTCCAATGTACACCTTCTTTCCGTTAAACTTCTTTTTTACAACCTCCTGGGTTTTCTCTGCAATAGGTTTCAGACCTTCTATAAACAATGATGTGATACGTGGTATCAACTCCATTACTGCACCCATCGTCACACCCAAGAACAATATTTTCTTGATATCAAGCTGTGCCAATACGCCAATTAACGCACCAACGATAACACCAAGAACCAATGGCTCACCCAATACTCCGAATTTCTTCTTTAATCCCTCAGCATCAATATTGAGCTTTGAGAAGCCTGGAATCAGGTCAAGACCTTTGTTGATCAATATGGCAAACGGAACAAAGCTCTGACAGAATGGCTGTGGGATGGAGATTCCTTGCCACTCTGTATAGTATTTCTGGAACCGCTCGGCTGTAAGGTCTGCCATAACAAGCGTGACAATGTAGCACACTATTGCCGCAAAATAGCCCCATGCAAGACTCTGATCCATCACGAAATAAGCCACGGCACCTATGAAAGCAAAGTGCCAGTAGTTCCATAAGTCAATATTTACGGTACGTGTACATTTTGTAATCAACAAAAGGAAGTTGACTCCCAGACATATTGGTATTATCAATGCGCCAACGGCTGTATTGTATGCCACAGCGGCTGCGGCAGGCCATCCCATGTCAAACACCTTCAGCTGAAGGTCATACAGTTTTGATATTTCAGACAGAGGATCACCGAAGTTGTTGGTAAGCAATGCCGTGACAATGCCAAGTCCCACAAAACCCACACCTACATAAAGACCTGATTTCAGAGACTTACCGAATTTAAGTCCTATACAGAGTCCGATAATTGTAAAAAGAATCGGCATCATCACCGATGCGCCCAAGCTGATAATGTAACTAAATACTTGTTCCATGATTTGTTGTTTGTTCGTTTGTTTTATAGTAGCATTTCATTTTACCATTCTACTTATGCCGTATCTTGGCAAATTTGCTTATTAATTACTTTTATCAAATTTGGTGCAAATATACAAAAAACTTTTGAATACTTGCACCAAATCATGATTAATCTTGGAAATAAATACGTTTCACGCGATTGCTGACACCTGTCAGCACTTCGTATGGGATGGTGTCCATAACATCGGAAAGGACAGTGACAGGCAGGTTGTCACCAAAAATCTCAACGCTGTCACCCTCCTTGCAGTCAATGCCTGTAACGTCAATCATTGCCACATCCATACATATATTACCTACATATTCCGCCCGTTGTCCATTGACAAGACAGAAGCCATGACGGTTACCCAAGTGGCGATTCAGTCCGTCGGCATAACCGATAGGAATAGCCCCGATAACACTATCTTTGTCGAGTATTGTCTTACGGCTGTAACCTACGGAGTCCCCTGCCGAGACATGACGGAGTTGCAAGATCGTTGTCTTCAGTGTAGACACATTGTGCAGCAATTCATTGTTACGTGGATTCACCCCATAGAGTCCCAGTCCCAACCGGCACATATCCATCTGACGCTCCGGGAAATGTTCTATTCCAGCGGAATTGTCCATATGGCGGAGAATATGGTGGTCGAATGCTGCCTGTAAACGGTCTGCCCCGCTTGTGAAAAGAGCGAACTGCTTGGCAGAGAACTCGTCGAAGTCATCACTGTCGGAACCTACGAAATGAGAGAATACCGAGCGAGGGATGACAGCCTGTTGCCGTTTCAGACGTGCTATAAGCTCATCCATATCATTCTGAGGGTTAAATCCTAAACGGTGCATACCTGTGTCAAGTTTAATATGGACAGGCCAACCCGTAATACCTTCTTGACGTGCCGCGTGTACTAACGCATCAAGCAACCGGAAGGAATAGACCTCCGGCTCCAGTTCATAGTCGAACATGGTTTTAAAGGAAGTCATCTCCGGGTTCATTATCATGATATTTGAAGTGATGCCGGCTTTCCTCAATGTCACTCCTTCATCAGCTACCGCAACGGCAAGATAATCTACACGATGGTCCTGTAGGGTCTTTGCTATTTCCACCGCACCAGCGCCATAACCGTCAGCCTTAATCATACATACCATCTTGGTCTCGGGCTTCAGGAACGAACGGTAATAATTCAGATTATCCACAACGGCATTCAGATTTACCTCTAACGTAGTCTCGTGAACCTTTTGTACCAGTAATTCCGTCAGTTGGTCGAAATAGAATTGGCGTGCTCCTTTCAACAAGATTACCTCATCATGAAGGTCTGAGAACACCTTGCTACCTATCAGGGCATTGGTATTCTCAAAGAAATATTTCTCCTTTATCGCTATCTGTTGTTGCTGCCCTGACAGCTTAGGTCCCACACCAATAAACTTTTCCACGCCACGCTCAAGTGCCATGTCTGAAACCTGACGGTACAACACCTCATCGAGTTCCCCACTCTGCTCTATATCACTGAGAATCAGAGTACGTGTACGACCACGATGGTCTGGACGGCGGTTTATGAAGTCCAAGGCAATGTCAAGTGAGTAAATATCAGAATTGTATGAGTCATTTATCAATGTGCAGTTGCGCTGTCCTTCTTTCACCTCCAGGCGCATAGCCACTGGTTGCAGGTCGGCCATACGCTGCCTCAACAAATCAGGGGAAATGCCAAGATACAACACCACAACAGCACATGTAATTGAATTGTGAACGGAAGCATCATCTATAAACGGAATTATATAGGAATGCTCCTGTCCGTCCCAGACATATGTTATCTGCGTGTATGCCTCATCTGCTTTTGTTTCTTTAACAAAGAATCTTGCTTTCGGATTTTTTAAAGACCAAGACAGTTGCTCACCCTTATAGGCATATTGAGAGACACATCGCGCCACCAGCTCATCATCCATACAATAGACTACAGCCCGGGTGTCATGGAAAAGTATAAGTTTCTCTTTACATTTTGCCTCTAAAGAGGAAAAGTTCTCCTGATGAGCGGAGCCAAGCGACGTCAATACTCCTATCGTCGGCTGGACAATATCATGCAAAGCCAACATCTCCCCTGGCTTACTGATACCTGCCTCAAAAAGACCGATCTCAGACTGCTCATTAAGAAGCCATACCGACAACGGCACACCTATCTGTGAGTTGTAAGAGCGGGGACTGCGCGTCACTCGCATCTGCGACATCATAAGTTGGTAGAGCCATTCCTTTACCATGGTTTTTCCATTTGAGCCTGTGATACCGATGACTGGAATGTCAAACTCGTCACGATGACGCTCTGCCAACCGCTGTAACGCCTCACGTGTACCTACGACCTTCAGAAATGCGGCACCGGGATATTGCTGTTGCCAACCATCTGGAACGTGCTCTACGACAAAGTTCCTCACACCACGACGGTATAAGTCATCTATATAATAATGACCATCATTACGCTCTGTACGTATAGCAAAAAAAAGTGTTTCCTCTGGGAAACAAAGCGAACGGCTGTCCGTCAGAAGAAAACGCACCTGACAAGAGCTCTCGCCATAACGTCTCGCCCCTATAAGGGTCGCTACTTTCTCTATTGAATAATTCATAGTGCAAAGATAATATAAATCGAAGACAATACAAAAAGAAATATTTTCTTTTTTATTGTTGAGATGCCATTTATCTTATTTATTATTTCGGGAACAACAAAGAGGATGCAAAAAAATGAGAGCTTTGTGGTATGTCACCATACTTATTTTGAAAATCCCGCATTCTCACTTTCGTCTTGTTGACAAATGCCTTATATTCCTCAGACTCAGGATTGAAAGGGCGGTGAGCCAATGCAGCCTTGATAGGCTGCCAGTCATCCAGCACCTTCTTAGTATCATTAGAAAAGGCATGTGTCATAAGCTGCTCCCAAATATAATCCACCACTTGCTCACTTGGATGAATCATATCAGACTGATAGAATCTGTAATCGCGTAGCTCGTCCATTACAATCTCGTAGGCTGGAAAATAACTCATCGCGCTATCGGCAAAGTCGCATTCTTTCAGCAATTTATCAACTGCAAGTAGCAGGATAGCCTTAGATAGCTGACTGCCATGAAATCCATATTTGGCATACCTTATAGGACTAACTGTAAGGATAATCTTCGACTTAGGATTCCTTTCCCTTAACAGTCGGATGCTTTCCTTAAGATAACATACACATTCGTCTATTGACAGTTCCCTTTCCTCAAACAAATACCCTGGACGCTTCTTGCAATTGTCAACAATCTGCCCTGTTGCTTTTTCTATATATACATGATTAGTTCCCAGAGTAAAGACAATTGTGTCAAAATCTCCCCCGGCGCAAACAGACTTCTGTACTCCGCAGCGAGAGCCTGATGAGACATTAGAGTCTTGATAGACAAGCTGCTCTACGGTATGTAAGATACTGGCAGGATTATACATAACCCCAAATGGATTAACAAATACTGTAAACGGCTCTTCCTGGAATCGCCGCCCTATACGGTCAGCAAAGCATGAGCCTACAAACAACATCCGCTCGAACGGCTCTATCTGAAACGGCAGACTCGGTACATCAACTTTTGTTCTGAACTCCATGACAGCAAAGATAACATTTTTTTACTACCAGACAATGTATAACACACATTTTTCTTTGTTAGCTGCGGCTCACCTGTAAACCGCTTGTAGAGAGTGTCATGTCAACAAAACGGGCATTGGCATGGCGCGCATGATTTGTAAGGATAGTCCTGATACGTGCCGCCGCCTCTGTATCCTTTGCTATCATATAGAGATAACCTCCGCCACCTGCTCCAGGAAGCTTGTATCCCAGACACAGGTCATCAATAAGACTGGTAAGAGCCTGTATCTCACTCGGATTCGTACCACTGTCAAGCAACTGGTTTTGCTGCCACGTCTTCCTTACAAGCCGTCCCATCTCCTCAAAACGGTTGCGCTGGATGGCTTCATACATTTCTAATGTATGTGCCTTCATCTCACGGAGCAAGCGCAGCTCGTCACCATGATTCAGGAACATGCGCCTTACTATCTCAGACAATATGGTTTTAGCAGTCCGTGTGATACCTGTATAATATAACAAGTGGCAGGAACGGGCATCTGGCTGCGTAAACAATTCCGTAGGGAGCCATCTCACTACTGGGGTCTGATTAAAGCCGTCATCTGTCTGCAGTAGCTTAATGCCCTGAAAGATACCACCGAACTGGTCTTGCCATCCACCACCGGTGGTGAGAAGTTGTTCGAGGACAAGGGTACGACGCCCTATCTCTGCCCTATCCCATCCGAGACCGCAAAAGTCACTTAAAGTACCAAGTACCGTTGAAGCGAGCAGGCTACTTGTGCCAAGTCCTGAACCAGCTGGTATTGCAGAGAGAAGAGTTAACTCGATGCCGCTTCCGAAATCCTCAAGCCGCTCCTGCAAATCACCAGTTAATCCAGCTAATACCAACGCTGCCTTAGGAATAGAGAACGGACTGCCCACTTGATTATAGTCAGACAGTTGTTGTGCGGTTGTGACAACCTCCGTACGTCCCATGTCTATGCTCCGCAAGATGATATGCCGCTCCTTGCAAGGCTTCAGGAAAACCTGTAAAGGTGGCTGTCCGTTAAGCTCGATGGCAAAGTTAATTACACTTCCGCCCTCCATAAGGCAGAACGGTGGTGTGTCTGTCCAACCACCAGCGATATCAATACGTACAGGTGACCGTCCCCATACAATCTGGTCCTCAGACACTGACAGACGGGGATTTGCCGTATGCGACATATCTGTGATAAAGGCATCACGCATCAAACCGAAAGCCTTGTCCGACTCATCAATATAATCCTTACCTCTCTGCCGTTGTACCTCCGAACGAAACATGGCGTCATGAATCTTGGTCATCAGTGGAGCAGAATCTGGCAATGGGTGTGGCAAGGCTATGTTATTGTCTGCAAACTCCCGCGCGGCATCTTCCAGGTCTACCTGATAGAAGACGCTATGCTGATAGTTCTTCGCGAGAAAAGACCAGTTTACAGAGCGGTAGCCACGACGCTGTCGCACAAGCCTCTGCAGGTTGGCGGCAGTGCTTATCTCCTCGGCACTCACCTTCCTGCTTTCTTTCCACAGCATCTTGCCGCCTTGCTGTTGAGGTTCATTCAGCATCCAGCGCAATACCAACCCGATATCACTGATATCTTCAACGACAGGGAAGATGCGTGCCTGCTGTATATCATCGTTACCTTCAATCTGGCTTATGTCAATGGTGCGACGGCTTGCCCAATCAACAAACACCTGTCCAAGAAAAGTCGTTGCCCTATCCATCAATTGTCCACGGAAAGTGTCATGATAGCCATAGGGACGTACTGCCCATGCGCTCTCACCAATAGGAACAATATCAACACACTGACCTGGCAGAAGCTCTATCTTCCAGTCATTTTGCGGCACTCCGGTTATAACATGCTCATGACTCAGCTTCCAACCTTCACTCACACATGAGTTCTCAATCCATACATTCTTGTTTTCCTCACTTAACTTAACCCAAGTCTCGGCATTCTGAACGAACATCGACGGATGGGGTTTGCGGTCATGATGCATGATAAAACGCTGATCGTTAACACGGTTCTGTATGGCAAGTGTCGATGAGAGAATGTCATGAGTAGTACCGAAATGATAGAACTCACCACCCGCTAACGGACAGACAGCCACAGACAGGTTGCCGACTTCCGGGTCTGGCATAGAAGGATCGGTCCCCAAAGCACATCCGAACTCGCTATATAGATCATATTGGCTAAAGTCTGAACCGCATTTTCGCATCAGCACCTCCACGGCACGATCGGACAACAGCCATATTCCTATATCTGTGAGATAATAATGATCATGCTGTAAGTCTGCCAATACATCTACCGACGGTTTCTGTAGCATACATTTCAGCACCGAAGGATTCTTCCTGTCAGAGACAAACACACCATGGTTTTTCGCAGTCTCTGGTCCCAGCCACAAGCCATAGCACACGACATCGGCACCAGGTACAGACTGCAATGGCTCAGTAGTGCGGATATAGACATCGCCACTCACTACCATTGTATGTATGTCATCCGGAGCCTGTTCCATGATTTGCTGGTATAGCGGCACCTGTAAAGACAACAGATCCTGCGACAACTTCTGTCCCCGCTCCCAACGGAACACTGGTATTGGGGTCAATATCTTTCCTGAAGGGGCATAAGCTGGCAGCCGGCGGCTCTGTCCTCCTGCATGCAACAAGATACGTTTCTCCTGTTTCAGCCATGAGCAGAATTGCTTTTTAAGCTCTGGTGTGATTTCTCCGCTCCCGCTATCATTGTCGTTCATAAACGCCTGCCAAAGCAACCAGGCAGTACCACCTCCGGAACCCAGTTTCTTACCTATAGGGTCACAGGAACAGAACCATTCTTCATGCGAGGCTCCCGTTATATCATGGAAACAATCCACCAAATTTGGTGGCAAAGACAGTAATTTCTTCATCATCATTTAGGTTTATTGGATATAAAGCTATGCTTTAATGGTTACAAAGATACGCTTTTTTATCGATGAATGATGCATTTCCAAGAAAAAAAAGTAATTTTGTAGCCGAAAGCAAACAAGAGTCAACAATAACGGTTAACGGAAACATAAGCTTCAAAATGAGAAGCGCTATTTAAGAATGACCAGCAACATGACAACAAAAAGCGATATGACTACAAAGAAAGACGGACTGTTCAGCAAGGACGGGATTAGTTTCCTGCTGCCTTTTATTATGATTACCACTTGCTTTGCCATGTGGGGATTCGCCAACGACGTGACAAACCCGATGGTAAAGTCATACTCTACCATATTCCAGATTAATGTCTTTGAAAGCTCCCTGGTGCAGGTGGCGTTCTATCTTGGCTATTTCGTCATGGCTTTCCCTGCTGCCATGTTCATTCAGAAGTATTCCTTCAAGGCAGGCGTACTGGTAGGCTTGGCGCTCTATGCAATAGGTGCCTTAGCGTTCATACCGGCTAAGTTTACGGGAATCTACTATCCTTTCCTTATAGCATATTTCATAATGACATGCGGATTGTCATTCCTTGAGACATCATGCAATCCTTATATCTATTGCATGGGTAGCGAGGACACCGCCACGCAACGTCTTAACTTCGCACAATCGTTCAATCCTATCGGTGCCGTAACGGGAACCATCGTAGCGTGGCTGTTTGTACAAAACCAACTCGACGAGACACCAAGCAAAGTGCGTGCCGAGCTGATGACCAGCAACCCTGAGCAGTTTGCCATTATCAAGGACCACGACCTCAGTGTACTCATACAACCATATGTTTACATAGGGATTGTAGTAGTAATACTCTTCCTCGCCATTTGTTTAACGAAGATGCCGAAGGCTGGCGAGCAGGCATCATCAAAGAAGCTCACCACGGCGCTCAAGGAACTTGCAAGGATAAAGAATTACCGTGAGGGAGTCATCGCACAGTTCTTTTATGTAGGGGCACAGGTGACCTGCTGGACATATATCATGCACTACGGACATCAGCTGTTCTGTGAGCAAGGCGGCATGACGGAGAAAGCCGCCAGCGCGCTGTCGTTCCGCTACTATATCACAGCACTTATCCTGTTTACTGTCGGGCGTTTCATTTGCACATGGTTTCTGAAGTACATCAGCCCAGGTAAGTTGCTTGGGATCCTCGCATCTGCGGCAATGCTATGTGTAGTCGGTGTAGTGTTCCTCACTGACATCAAGGGAATGTATTGCCTTGTCGCCATAAGTGGCTGTATGTCACTGATGTTCCCTACCATCTATGGCATAGCCCTCAAGGGACTTGGTGAGAATGTAAAGTTTGGTGGCGCCGGTCTCATCATGTCAATACTTGGAGGAAGTGTCTTGCCACCTATACAAGCAAGAATCATGGATATGGGCGGTGATATTGCCGGCATATCCATGATTCATGTATCGTATATCGTTCCGTTTATCTGCTTTCTTGTCGTTGCCTTCTACGGTATACGCTCCAGCAAGCGACCAGAATAGCGATTACGAGGATGACGGTAGCCGCGTATGCTATAGTTTCTGTCATGTCAATGCTCTTCGGGAAGAAGCTGAGAACCACTTTATGACTGCCCGGCTGGACACGAAGGGCACGTAGGATGTAGTCAACACGTCCAAGCTCGACTTCCTTGCCATCCACTGTGGCTGTCCATCCCGGGTAATATATTTCAGAGAACACTACCACCCCACCCTGTTTTGACGTTATGTCATACATCAGTTTGTTAGGCTCATAGCTGGTCAGCTTAACCGTGCCCGTACTGTCGGATTTTGCCGGGCTATCACCCAAAACGCTCTTGAACTTGTTGTCGGCAACGGCAACATGGCGAAGGTCGACCTCACCCACTTGCTTTATCTCCATATTAGCATTCTCAACAAAGCTCACCTTGTCTACAAACCAGGCGTTGCCAAAGGCGTATGGGTTCTTCAGCGGCACTTTCTGACCATCCTGCAACGGCAGAATGAAATAACGCGTGTTAAGCATGTTAAGCACCGGGAAAAGGCTGTCACCCTTCACGGCAGACATATCACCGTTATTCTCTGCTATCGCCTTCATCGCTTTCTGCATCTCAGAGCCGATATGCACGTCTATCATCTCTTGATAACGGCGCAGCTTGGCGGCATGATATCCACCTACGCTCTTATGATGATATGACGTCTCATTCTCATTGAATGTGTCGGAAGCAAAATTCAACACACGGTAGTCAAGGGCTTTGTCCTTGAGTATCTCCTGATCGGCTTCCGTAAGCTCTATAGGCGCTTCACGCTCGCTCTTCGGCACAAACATTCCGTCATTGAGATAACGCTTGTCTATCTGCCACATGTCAACCAGGCACAATACCAATATGCCGATGACGGTGTATGACGCCTTCAGCTTCTTAGCTTTGAAGAGCAGGAGCATCAGTGTTCCCAATGTGATAATAAGCACTGACCGCCAGCAGTCGGCAGTGAAAATCTTGTGACGCAGACTGGTAAGGTCTGCCATCAGAGGCTGAAGCTGGTCTGCCGGAATCTGCGACAGTGCCTCACGCTCAGCAGAAGACACGAAATCAAAGAACACACCTGGCATCAAGGCAAATAAAGCAGCGATACCTGCCGTAAGACCGAAGCTGATATATACATACTTTATCTTCTTTGTAAGAATCTCCGGCTCATCAATGACTTTCTTCAATGCCAGCATAGCCAACAGAGGAATAGTAAACTCGGCTATCACGAGTATCGACGCCACTGTCCTGAACTTGGAATACATCGGAACATAGTCGATGAAGAAGTCGGTAAACGGCATGAAGTTACGTCCCCATGACAAGAGAACCGACAGTACCGTAGCCGCAAGCAAAGCCCATTTCATTGGTCCCTTGACAATGAAGAGTCCCAGGATGAAAAGCATCAGTACGAAGGCGCCGACATACACCGGTCCGCTCGTACCTGGCTGTTCACCCCAATACTGGCGAATCTGCTGATAGATACTCTCATACATCGGGTCACCGTTCTCTTGAACTATCTTGTTGGCTATCATCGGAACGGAGGCGCCACCCTTGGCGTTTGGAATCAGCAATGTCCATGTCTCACCTATCCCATAGCTCCATCTTGTTATATAGTCACGCTCCAAGCCACTGTCGGTCTGGTTTGCAGTGTTTTTCTTCACAAGCTCACTCTTGCCGCGCATAGACTCCTTCTGGTACTCCCAGGTATGATACAAGTTAGACGCATTGACGGCAATACCAAGAATGGCTGCTATTGCACATACGCCAGTAGCCTTCCAGAACCGCGCCATCTGCTTCTCACGGAGAGCCTCCACAAACCATGCTATTATCATCATGGCTATGACAAACAGATAGTAATAGGTCATCTGAACGTGATTCGCCTTTACCTCAAAAGCGGTAAAGATGGCTGTGACTATCAAACCCCACAGGTATTTGCCACGGTATGCCAACACCAAACCAGCTATCATCGGAGGGAGATACGCCAAGGCATAGACCTTCCAGATATGTCCGGCGGCAATGATTATCAGGAAATAGCTCGAGAACGCCCAGATGATTGAGCCAAGCGCCGCCAGGTGCTGACGGAAGTCGAAGGCGCGCAAAAGGATATAGAATCCCAACAGATACACAAACAGGTACCACACATTCTCTGGCAACCACAGGTGATAAGCTGTCATCACTTTTGAGAGACCGTCGGTGCTCTTGTATGACGGCGCCATCTGATAAGTAGGCATTCCGCCAAACAATGAGTTTGTCCAACGCGTCTGCTCACCTGTTCGCTCATGGTAGATCTCCGACTCATGCCCCATCCCCTTTCCTGCGGAATGGTCATCACGATAAAGAACCTTTCCTTGTGTCACGGGAACAAAGAAATAAGCGAAAGAGATGGCTGCAAAGAGTATTATACACAGCACATCTGGCAATAGTTTCTTCCAAGTATTCATTGTATTACAGTAATTTTGGATGCAAAAGTACATAAATTTTTCCATATTCCAAACCAATTAAGTGTAGCTTTTTGACTTAATCCAAGATTCACGCTATTAACGCTTGCTAAAAACTAATTTCTAAAAATCATTTTTTTGCGTCACGCGTCACACTTTAGGGCAGAGTTTAGAGGAGATCCCGCATCAAGTGCGGGATGAGTTGGAGGGTTGTGCGGGATGAAAGTTTAGAGGTTAAAGACGGCGAAGCGATATTCTAATAGCAACGCTTCTGGAGGAAAGTTGTTACAAGAATTTGAAAAGTTGTAACAACTTTTTTCCGAAAGCATTGATATTGACATGGTAGAGCTATCATATAGACTTGCTAAAGCATACATCTTCCATGTCAATATCAATGCTAATGGAGATCCCGCATCGAGTGCGGGATGAGGAAAAAGGGGATGCAAGATGAGGTGTTTTTACGGGTATCGTGTCGCATTTGCGTCACCTGTCTGCCGACAAGGCAAACAGTGGTGTCGCTAAAAATGCGGTGTGACGCATGTGTGACGCGTTCGTGATGCTTCTTTTTTAGTAAAAACGGTCACTTTACGGCTAAGCACCCCTTGATTATCAGGCATTTACGAGCAGATATATACCTGTGACGCAAGCGTGACGGGTTTCTTTCAGTTGCTTCGCTTTCTTAAGATTCGCTTCGCTCGCAAAGTAATCGTTTCTTTAGTACGCTTGCTTCAGCAAGAAATTAAACAAAATGAATTCAAAATTAACCAGAATGATATGTTTATCTCTAACCTTTAACCCTCATCCCGCAGTCGATGCGGTAATCGCCTTAGCGCTTTCACAAAGCGAAGCGACTGAAAGAATCTCTTTTAACCTTTACACAAAGTGTGACGCGTGACGCAAATTTACATTTTTCTAAAACTGTTTTTTAGCAGATTGCATTCTTCAGTACACTTCACAAAGCACAGCGACTGAAAGGAATTAGATTCTACGCATCCTTCGTCCACTCTTTCACAGATAGGGTGTTCAGACGGAATCCTTTTTGCTTTTGGATTGACCAAGAACGAATCGTTGAGGATTTTGTAGCATGGAAGATAAGTCTATATTTAAATCTGCAAACTTTACTTCAATGGATTTTTTAGATAATGTATACCTGTAAGTATAGTGATTGAAAATCCCTATCACTTGACTAATCCAAGTTCTTAACTTATTGTGTGAGTAATATAGTTCTGGATTAAACTCAAGATACTCCAAGTCTTTGTTATAGTTCAGATTCCTCACGACATATGGCATTACGTCCATTAACTTTCTTAATATTGCTGGATATGGAATAGCAAGTTTCTCGCCATTAAGGAGGTCATACTGACCTCCAGCAGAGAAGAAATCCCTGACATTCATGCATAGATAATACCTGTGAGTGCATAGCCATAAAGCAGCTTCATCATAGTCGCCGGTTATAACCTGTGGAAACAGGATGGTCATCTGCGCTTTCAAGTCTGCCTTTTCTTGTATACTCAAAAGATTGAAAAGCTTAATTGTCGGTACTTCTCCGTTGTCAATGGCATCGATGGTCTTTTTTCCTACCCACCACGGCATCTCATGCCGTCCGTCTTCTCTTGCCTGACTGATGTAATAGTCTCGCACTACTTCAATCTTGTCGGAAGAACTTTGAAAGGCGGAATACGGCATACGGATTTTATCAAAGATCGTTTTCTCATTCTTTTCTTTTATCTCCATGTCAATCAGATATCTTGGAGAGTGAGTAACTGCAATGTTACTCAGACAATCTTGGTACGGGCGAAACTTGAACTCGGGTACATCTCCTCCCAGTTTTCCAAACATCATGTAAATATCCTCGACATACTGATCACGAGTTGATTCTACTATACTGCTGCCGACTGAAGTCCATTTGTTTTCTTTAGTCGACTTTACTTCGACACCGTAATATCTGCCAGTCATAATGTCTGGAAAAGAATGACCTGAAACAAGAATGATTTCCTCTTCATTGAATGGTGTGGATGGAGCAACATGTTTCATGACTCGGCATGTTTCTTCTTCCAAGTCTGAGGGTGATAAGGATTTGTAATATGCAGGATTCAATCGAGAGCGTTCATTGAAACACGCTTCCGATTTTTTCATGAAGTCCGCAAAAGCCACCTCTGTGTTATGTCGCTCTTGTTTGTTGACAGTTACTATTTTCTCTTCTTCAGTTTTCATCTCCAAAGTACTTAGACCATAGTTCTTGTAATCTCATTGCAATATGGTAAGCCAAGACTGGTGGGACAGCATTGCCGATTATCTTATAAGCTCCGGAGGAACTGACATGATAGCCGTTGCCAGCAGACTTCTTTATCACAAAGCGATAGTCTGGTGGGAATGTCTGTATCAACGCACATTCTCTTGGGGTTAGCCTGCGTTCTTTCATACCGATCTTCAGTTCCTCTGCGTGTCTGCCGCCATGCTCTGCTGAAAGGCGGCGGAACTCTATATTTCCATGATGCTCTGAACGAATGGTAGGAGCAAGTCCATCAAGTTTTATTTCTATCTGCCCTTGACTCCCGTTTGAAAGATATTTCGCCTTGGAGTACACCCGTTGCGATGCATCAAGTGACGCGAGTATCCCGGTTTGTTCCAGCGTATGCTATGCATCAAAATTGGTGATACACGCTACAGCGCCTTCGGCAACTTGCTTCTCCTACGTCAGCCAGAGAAGCATCAGGTGATGTTTCACCGCTACACAGATGGTATACCTACAGAAAACACCAATTTCTGGACAACAGAGAAACATCGCTTCATTGCAGCTTCCCTGAGCGGAGATGTGCTGGTGACGCCTGGTGTCTCTGAATGTGAGAAGCTAATTAAGAAGATTGCCTTAGAACAAAAACTTCGACTGATTTATGTGCAGGGCGAACCCATTGGGCGGTATTGGAAGCCTGAACGCAGCCGCTTCGAGGCTTGTGCCAGCGGTTCACTGCTTTTCATGGCTCCGTGGCCTGAGGACATGCCGACCTTTAATAGTGCATACGAGCGATTTCATTACCTAAACAGGCTTGCTGAAACCATTTGCGCTATCAGCCATACCACAGATGTGACAATACAAGGCTTACGCCTTGCACACGGTGGCTGACTGGAAAATGATGGAGCCAACACCTCTTCTTTAGAATCTGAAATCGACCATCTTGTCTATCAGCTCTATGACTTGACAGAAGATGAACCAACGGTCGCTGTTCGCAAAGCGAGGTAAAGCAAATCAAGGTCGTGGAAGGAAAAGAATGAAGAAGAAATTTGCTCGTGATTACTCAGATTTTTAGATAAAATCTTCACGCTCGGCAAAGAAAACAAGTTTTCTTTGCTCTCGCTTACTCAGATTTTTGTACCTTTGCATTATCTTTGCAAAGATAAGCGGCACCTTAGTAATTAAAACAAATAAAGATATGAGAATCGGTATTATTGTAGCTATGGATAAGGAGCTTCAGCAGTTACGGCAGTTGTTTTCCAGTGATGATATCCGCGTGGAGAAATGCGGTATCGGCAAGGTTAATGCCGCTCTTGGAGCCCAGCGTATGATTAATGAGTTTCATCCAGATATTATTATCTCCTCAGGCTGTGCCGGAGGTAACGGTGATGACATAGAGGTACAAGATGTGGTGGTTAGCACTGAGCTATGCTACCATGACGTATACTGCGGCAGGGCAATAGACGATACCACACAATACGGACAGGTGCAGGGTATGCCTGTTCGTTTTACTGCTGACGCGGAGTTATTGGCAAAAGCCAGGAAGCTGGATGTACATGAAGGTCTTATCGTAACAGGTGACTGGTTTGTAGACAGTAAGGATAAGATGCGCTCTATCATCGAGAAGTTCCCTGAAGCCCGTGCTGTAGACATGGAGTCGGCAGCTATCGCACAGACATGCTACATCAACAATGTAAGGTTTATCTCTTTCAGGGTAATAAGCGACATTCCATTGCGTGACACCGACGCGTCGATGTATCACAACTTCTGGGACACCGTTGCTGAGCACTCATTCCAAATTACCAAGACTTTTGTAGAATCAGTCATCTGTGGCGGCTGACTCATTAGACAAAATGTTTCACCAGATTCCTGCCACAGACGGGAATCATTATAAACACACGTACAATGGAAGTAATACAAAGTTTTACCATCGATCATACCCATTTGAAACCAGGTATCTACGTGTCACGCGTAGACAAAGGCTTCACGACTTTCGACCTGCGCATTACCGAGCCCAACAAGGAGCCAGCCATCGCCCCAGCCGCCATACATAGTATTGAGCACCTGATGGCAACATGGTACCGCAACTCAGAAGTAAAGGATGACGTTGTATATGTTGGTCCAATGGGATGTCTAACGGGTATGTATATCATCATGACAGGGGAATACACCGTGGATGACATGCGACGCCTTACCATAGAGTGTCTGAAATGGATTCTAACACAGGATGAGGTTCCTGCGACACAACCAGAGACATGTGGCAACTACCTGCTTCATGACCTCCCGATGTGTAAGTGGGAAAGCAAGCGTTATCTGGATCGTCTGGAGAACGATTTCCACAGTGAATACACGAAACTACAGATCACCCTCAGCGACGGAAAGGTCTTTGCTGACGCATAGAGACAACAATCCCCGCCAACGGTTTTACTGGCGGGGATTGCTGTTTATTTATACCTTGTTAGCCTTCTTACGCTGGTCGTGGTCAAGGATAATCTTACGCATTCGCATGGACTGAGGCGTAACCTCAACATACTCATCACCCTTTATATATTCGAGACATTCCTCAAGGCTCATCACCGTCTTTGGAACGATACGCGCCTTCTCATCACTTCCACTGGCACGCACATTAGTAAGCTGCTTAGCCTTCGCGACATTGATTACAAGGTCATTGTCGTGAACATGCTCACCAACGACCTCACCAGCATAGACCTCCTCTCCCGGGTCGATAAAGAATTTCCCGCGATCTTGCAGCTTATCAATGCTATACGCATAGGCGGTACCGGTCTCCAACGCTACCATTGAACCATTGACACGACGTTCTATATCACCTTTGAACGGCTGATAGTTCTTGAAACGGTGAGCCATGATAGCCTCGCCCTGACTTGCCGTCAGCACATTGGTACGAAGACCGATGATACCACGCGACGGTATCTCAAACTCAATATTAACACGCTCGCCCTGACTCTCCATTCCGAGAATGTCACCCTTACGACGTGTCACCATGTCAATCATCTTGGACGAGAACTCCTCTGGAACATTGATGGTAAGCTCCTCTATCGGCTCACATCTCACACCATCAATTTCCTTGTAAATAACCTGTGGCTGACCAACCTGAAGCTCATAGCCCTCACGACGCATCGTCTCGATGAGCACACTAAGGTGCAACACGCCACGACCGCTGACAATCCATTTGTCGTTAGACCCCTCGAAAGGAGACACACGTAACGCAAGGTTTTTCTCAAGCTCTTTCTCCAGACGGTCATTGATATGTCGTGACGTACAGAACTTACCTTCTTTCCCAAAGAACGGAGAGTCGTTAATTGTAAAGAGCATTGACATTGTAGGCTCATCAATAGCTATCGGCGGCAGTGGCTCTGGGTTCTCGAAATCACTGATTGTGTCACCAATCTCAAACTTCTCCAATCCGATGACAGCACAGATATCCCCCGACTCCACTTTGTCGGTCTTCACATGTCCCATGCCCTCGAACGTATGCAGCTCCTTAATCTTTGTCTTCTCCATTGTCCCGTCACGATGGCAAATGGTAACATTCATACCACTTGAAAGGGCTCCACGATGCACGCGTCCCACTGCTATACGACCTGTATAGTTGCTATAGTCGAGTGATGTGATAAGCATCTGTGGCTCACCCTCAAGACGTTTCGGTGCAGGAATAATCTCAACAATCTTATCAAGAAGATACTCAATGTTATCGGTTGGCTGTCTCCAGTCATCACTCATCCATCCGTTTTTTGCCGAGCCATATACAACAGTGAAGTCTAATTGGTCTTCTGTCGCGTTCAGGTCACACATGAGGTCAAACACCATCTCATAGACCTCCTCGGGGCGACAATTAGGCTTATCAACCTTATTGACAACCACCATGGGTTTAAGACCTATCTGCAGAGCCTTCTGCAACACGAAACGTGTCTGCGGCATCGGTCCCTCAAAAGCATCCACCAACAACAGACAGCCATCTGCCATATTAAGCACACGCTCCACCTCTCCACCGAAGTCAGAGTGTCCTGGAGTATCAATGATATTAATCTTAACACCTTTCCAGTTGATGGAAACGTTTTTTGAGAGTATCGTTATTCCACGTTCCCGTTCCAGATCGTTTGCATCAAGCACCTGCCCACTGTTATCCTGTCCTTCCCTGAAAAGTTTTCCAGCAAGCATCATTTTGTCGACCAAGGTTGTCTTACCATGGTCGACATGAGCGATAATCGCAATATTCCTAATATCTTGCATCCTAAATCTTATTTTGCGGATGCAAAGGTACGATTAAGTGAGTGAAATACAAAATAAAAACCTACTTTTATTTTTATTTCCGAACGCAAGTACCTTCTTAAAAGGTACGATTAAGTGAGTGAAATACAAAATAAAAACCTGTTTTTATTGATTTTTTAGCTCGTTTATTTGCTTGTTTGCCTAAAAAAGTATACCTTTGCATCCGCTTTGTGACTTTCTCTTTGGAGAGAGGCTAAAAGCAGTCGGAAAATCCGATGCATTCAGTGCGATGCAGTTCGCCCAGATGAAGACGGCTTTCGTTGCCTGGATGTAATTTTCAAACTTATTCATCATTAATAATTATGTATTTAGACAAAACAAAGAAAGAAGAGATTTTCAGCAAGTATGGCGTAGGTGGTGTTAAGGATACCGGTTCACCAGAGAGCCAGATTGCATTGTTCACTTATCGCATCAAGCACCTCACAGAGCATGTGAAGAAGCATCACAAGGATTATGTAACCACACGCTCTCTTACCCAGTTGGTTGGTAAGCGCCGTGCTTTGCTTAAGTATCTTTACGACCATGACATTAACCGCTACCGTGCAATAATTAAGGAACTCGGTTTGCGTAAATAATCAAACAAACATAAATAAAGCGGCAACCTTTTTAATAGAGATTGCCGCTTTATTATTTTCTATATTCTATCAACTGTTCTCTTGTTTTAAAAGAACCTCTCTCAAAGGTATCATGACAAAATCGCGCCTCTCCATCAAAGGATGGGGAATTTTCAATTGAGGCTCATCCACCTTTATGTCATCATACAATAATATATCAATGTCAATAGGACGGTCTTGATAATTACGCCCGGACTTCTTTGTCCTCCCCATCTCAAGCTCTATGCTTTGAGTGGTGTCTAAAAGCTCATGTGGAGTAAGACTCGTCTCACACAGGATGACACAATTAAGAAATTGGTTTTCTGACTCAAACCCCCACGGCTCCGTCTCAATAAGAGACGAACGGCAAGTAACCGTGCCCACTTTCTCGTTAATGAGCATTATAGCTTTCTCTATGTACCCTTGCCTGTCACCAAGATTGGAGCCAAGTCCCAGATACACGTGATGCATGCCACTCTTACGCCTCACCGTCGTCGAGAGTTTAAAACATTAGTCGTTCACTATCAGAAGAGCATCGCCAAAGCAGCCAAACATATATCCATGTTCCACAGCTAAGTCGTACGCTTTCATCACCAAATCATAACCGCCAAAGGCTGCTGTCGACATCAAGAGAGTGGACAGTGGATGATAGAAATTGGCAATCATAGAATCAGCCAGTCCAAACTCGTATGGCGGGAAGATAAACTTATTTGTCCAACCGTCATATTCCTTAAGCATGCCATCGGTACCGACAGCTGTTTCCGTAGCTTTTATCACACTGGTGCCAACAGCACACACATGATGTCCTTTTGTTTTTGCCTCGTTTACCGCCTTACAAGCCTCTGCATCAATCAGCATCTGCTCGGAGTCCATCTTATGCTTGGTAAGATCCTCCACCTCTATCTCATGGAAATTACCAAGTCCACAATGTAAAGTAATAAAGGCTGTGTTTATACCACGAATCTCCATGCGCTTAAGCATCTCACGACTGAAATGCAGTCCGGCAGCCGGAGCCGTCACGGCACCCTCATTCTTGGCAAAGACCGTCTGGAAGTCCTCCAAGTCGTCCTCTGTGGCGCGGGCAGGCTTTGCCTCTGTATCACGATTGTCAATGATATACCGTGGCAATGGAGCCTCACCAAGTGCGAACAGCTCACGTTTGAACTCATCATGAGGGCAGTCATAAAGGAACCGCAATGTTCTTCCACGGCTTGTCGTATTGTCGATAACCTCTGCCACCATTGTCCCCGAGTCATCAAAGAACAGTTTGTTTCCAATTCTTATTTTCCTTGCAGGCTCAACCAACACATCCCACAAGCGCATATCCTCATTAAGCTCACGCAAGAGGAACACTTCTATTTTTGCATCGGTCTTTTCTTTTGTTCCATACAAACGAGCTGGAAAGACCTTTGTGTCATTAAGGATAAATGTATCGCCTTCATCGAAATAATCAAGCACGTTTCGGAAATCCAGGTAAGAACCTTCCACAGGGTTTCCATTCTCATCTTTCTTATACATCTCTATGGTACCCGACTTACGGTGAAGTACCATCAGTCTGCATTCATCACGACGGGTCACCTTAAATGTAGCTGTTGTACCGTCAGGACGAGTAACGACATGCTCTGAAGCATGGGGGTAAAGGGCAATCTGCTCTTCAGGAAGTTTGAATTTGAATTGTGAAAGCTTCATATTTATTTTAATTAATATTCTACATTTTGTCTCTCCAGCCATGCCGCAAAGGAATCGAAGTCATAACAATCCTCCACTCGCACATCACCGACCCTGGTACGCCGGAGAGCCGTAAGGTAAGCCCCGCTATCCAAAGACCTACCGATATCTCTTGCTAATGCTCGTATATATGTTCCTTTTCCACATACCACACGGATGTTTACCTGCATCTTCGGCTCATCAAACTGTGTCAGCTCTATCTCGTCTATATGGATAGTCTTCGGCTCAAGATGCACCTCACGTCCTTTACGCTTAAGCTCATAGGCTCGTTTTCCGCCTACATTACATGCGGAGAAGGCTGGCGGCACCTGTTCTATGTCACCTACAAAGGAGGCAAGGGTGTTTTCAATCCTCTCACGTGTGATATGTTCTGTTGGAAATGTGGCATTCACCTCATGCTCCATGTCATAGCTTTCAGTGGTGGCACCCAGTTGCAAGGTAGCGACATATTCCTTTGTATGCTGCTGCAGCTCCTCTATACGTTTAGTCATCTTACCTGTACAGAGTATGAGTACACCAGTTGCCAAAGGATCAAGCGTACCGGCATGTCCCATCTTCACCTTCGATCCTTGTTTTTTGGAACAGAGGAAACGGATATGTGCCAAAGCCCCAAAGCTCGACATTCCATAAGGCTTATCTATACCGATGAGAACCCCTTCTTTAAAATTCATTTAATCGACCATTACAAGTGAGTGACCTGTCAACAGCAAAACGATGATGATGCCGCCAACAATGATGCGGTATATTCCGAAGGCCTTGAAACCATATTTCGTAAGGAATGCTACGAACCATTTCATGGCAAGTAATGCTACGACAAACGCCACAGCACATCCCAGCAAGAGCATAGTGATGTTGTGAGAGGTTGCCCATGTCGCATCTTCCTTCAGCAAGTCGAGCAAGTCAAGCAGTGTAGCCCCTGCCATCGTCGGCACGGCGAGAAAGAAAGAGAACTCGGCGGCACGCTTACGAGTCAGTCCTTGTGCCATACCTCCCACGATGGTAGCCATAGAACGGGACACACCAGGGATAACCGATATACACTGGTAAAGACCTATGTTGAACGCACGCCTCTCGTTTAGCTTTGTGGCATCATTGCCTTTGTTGAACAGCTTGTCGCAAAACAACATGAATATACCACCTACAACCAACATGATTGCAACGACCTCTACGCTGTCGAGCAACCAGTCAAGCAATCCGGATTTCTTAGCAGCGAGACCTATTACGACCGCAGGCAGCACACCAACGATGAGCAGCCAGTAGAAGCTATACTTGTGTCTCAGTCTCTGCAGAAGCGAGCTACCCTCGGGGGCAGGAGTATTGTCGAATTGGAAGAAACGCTTCCAGTAGAGACACACCACCGACAGGATAGCGCCAAACTGTATGATAAAAGTAAAGGCATGTACAAACGGGTCGCCTTGTTCTATACCCAACAGGTTCTGCGTGATAATCATGTGACCTGTAGATGAGACTGGCAGGAACTCTGTCAGTCCCTCGACAATAGCGATGATAATTGTCTCAACCCAAGTCATTTCTCATTTTCCTCCTTGGCATCATCTTTCGGCTTATATACGATGGCGACAATAATGGATACAAAACCCAGGAAGGTCACCACTGGAGCCACCTTTATATGGCGAGCGTCAAATATTGTCGGATCGAAAGCCTTGTCTGTCGACTCTCCGCCGCTCATCAGTATTAATCCCAGGATGACAATAGCCATACCTATTGCCAACATGATAAAATTCATTTTTCCGAATGCAAGATTCCTCTTATTATCCATTTCTCTATTAAATTAAATCTTATACAAATCACCCGCTTTCATTCGCAAGAACTTATTAACCGACAACCAAGCGCATACTGTGGTTATCAAAATACCAAACAGCAAGACAGCACTGCCTGTTATTATAAGCACCTCGTTATTTATTACCGTTGTCATATCCGGCTCATAATAGTAAAGAGCATATATACCACACCCAAGTACGAATATGGCAATAAAGGCAGACAAGAGACCTTGACCTATCGCATTCCTTATGAAAGGTCTTCTGATGAATCCCCACGACGCCCCTACCAGTTTCATAGTATGGATTGAGAAGCGGCGAGCATATATAGCCAGTCTGATGGTATTATTAATCAGAGAGAATGAGACGACGGCGAGCAATGCTGCCAATATCAGTAACACAATACTTATTTTTCTCAACGTAGAGTTCACGCTCTCTATCAGATCCTTCCTGTAGTCAATGTCAGAGACGCCATGATAGTTCCTCAACTCCTTAGATATCCATTGTATAGAGTCATTGTTGGCATAGTCGGCATGAAGCTGTATCTCTATGCTGGCAGTAAACGGATTCTCGCCAGCAAACTCACGCGGGTCGGCACCGAGTTCTTTCGTGCCCTCCTTTAGCGCATCCTCCTTGCTAACATAATGTAATCCCGTGATATACCTGAGTTTTTGCACTCTCTTACAAACTGCCAGAGCCTCTCCAGACGAAGTCTCCGGTGAAAGAATCATTGTTACTGTAAGGTTCTCCTTAACATATTGAGACAGATTGCGTCCGGTAAGAACGGTTAATACAACCATACCCAAAAGAATCAGTACCAAAGCAGTGCTGATACACAACGTAATAACCTGCAGGCTACGGCGTCTGCGGGCTTTATTTCTTTTCTTTCCCATCTTATCAAATTCTTTTAGTCACTCTGTTTTATAAAAGCGTACTTAAGAAACGATTGGGCATTAATGCCCGAAATTCGCCACAAAAGTAATATAAAATGTGCGGATAAAAGAGGGTTTAACATTCATTAATAACTCTTATGGCACCAGAAGAGAAATCTTATAAACATTGTCTAAGAGTCTGCGCCGTAGGCGACAGACTTCCGTCCGCGGCGGAAGTCTGATAAAACATTGTCTAAGAGTCTGCGCCGTAGGCGACAGACTCTGGTATCTGCTTCTTCGGATTGATACCAAGCTCCTTCATTCCGTCAAGCCTCCGGATAATATTACCTTTGCCATGGCGCAACTGGTTTTTCGCCTTGTCAAAGTCATCCCGCAAACGGACGATGTCGCCCTCTATCTTAACAAATGTCTCTGCGAAGGTCACAAACTTATCGTAAAGGTCATTAGACTGCCTTAATATCTCTTCCACATTTTTATTCATGCGATAGTTTTTCCACATCGTATGAGTCAATTGCAATGCCATAAGCAAGTTTGAGGGACTCAATATTATGATATGTCTCTTATATGCATACTGCAATATCGAGGCATCAGTGCGTACTGCTGCGCTATATCCGCTCTCATACGGGATGAACATAAGAACATATCCGATGCAGTTAGGTACAAGACGCTCGTAATTCTTTGCGGATAACTCGTTGACATGTTCCTTTATGCTTGCCACATGGTCACGTAGGAGTTTCTCACGCACCTCCTTATCCTCTACCTGAGTAGATGCCTGATACGCCGTCAGCGATACTTTCGAGTCTATAACAGCCCGCTCGTCATTAGGAAAGACAACGACAGCATCTGGACGGAAGTTATGACCGTCATCATCCTTGTAATTCTCCTGCAGGAAATACTGTTGGTCTTTTACCAGTCCGCTATCCTCCAGTGTCCTGTCGAGAATCATCTCACCCCAATCACCTTGGGTCTTTGAGTCCCCTTTCAATGCCTGTGTCAATGATGACGCATCATTTCCTATGCGCTCTGTCTGTTCTCTCAGCTCTTTAATAGTACGCTCTTGCTCATCATGAAACTTTTTCATGGCACTCTCAAAGGCCGTCTTTATCTCGGCTTTGTTCTGCACACCTTCCTTGCTATTGTCTGTGACAGCCTTACGGAACTCCTCAAGTCGCTCACGAAGAGGAGTAAGCAATGTGTCAAGGCGTTCTTTGTTCTCTGTGTTAAGAACAGCCTTACTCTCGTTGAGCATCTGCACAGCCATGTTACGTATCTCTTCCTTCAAGAGCTTGTTCTTCTCATCATATTGACGTTGCTGCTCCAATCGCAGTTCTTCAGCATGGCTACGCACTGACTCCAGATCTTTCTCATACTGTCGTTGTTGCTCCTGCCTACGTAACTCAGCATTCTCCCGGACATCACTCAATTGTCTTTGAGCACTTTCGCGCTCCGACTCCAATAGGGTCAGCAGCTTCATTTTTGACCCTCTTGCCCAAAGCCATGTAACGACGACACCGCAGAGTATGCCAACAATAATATATAGAACTATATCCATTATAATAACATTACAGAAAACGACACATCATCATTCATCAGGATTATTAGTGATCAACTCAACCGCTTTGTCACCAGGGCGATAGAGATAACCCACACAGGTAGTGGCATCAGCACGGAAAGTTTTCCATTTAATCTGCTGCCAGTCAATCTTATCTGTGCTCTGAGCCACTGGTACCTGTGGAATAATCGAGCCGTCACGGACAAGGATAACACATGGTATATGCCCTGCCGATATTGTACGGTAGCCAGCATCATACACCGTCCCGTCCTGATAATCAATCCACTTACCCTCTGGCAAATATACAGTGCGCTCTTTCACATTCTCCATTAACGGAGCCACAAGAATCTGACTGCCAAACATATATTGATCCTCACAATACCATGCGCCATTGTCTTTTGGAAACTCCACAAACATAGCCCTTACCATAGGTAAGCCTTTCTCCGTACAGAGTTTTGCTTGAGCATACACATAGGGCATAAGCTGGTATTTCATCTCAGCCGCATCACGGAAAGCATCCGTAAACGACTCGCTGATAAGCCACGGCTCTGTAGGAGGAGCGCCATGAGCACGAGTGTGCGACGATAAGAACCCGAAAGGAAGCCAACGGCGATAAATGTCTTCTGGTGACGCCGTAACAAATCCACCCATATCATGACTCCAGAACGAGAATCCGCTGAGTCCCAAAGACAATCCACCACGGAGGTCACCCATCATACCCGTATTGTTTGTGGCAGCATCGCCTCCCCAATGCAAAGGATAGCGTTGTGAGCCAGCCCATGCCGACCGTGCCCAAATGACACCTTCTCCGCTATTCTCCTTAACAGCGGTCCACAATGCTTTGTTGTATCTCAGAGGATAGAGATTATGCTCATAGAAGCCTGTCTTGCCAGATGCGTACAGACCGTTATACGGTGCTGCCTCACCGAAATCACACTTGATGGCACCGACGCCCTGCTGAATCAAATGTGCTATCTTAGCCTGGTACCAGCTCACCGTCTTTGGATTGGACAAATCGAGCACGGCATCCTCATACGGCATTCCTCCCATGGCATTCCTCACATGCATGCCTTCACTTACAAGCTCATTGAAATAACGATTCTTCGGGGTAAAATAAGGCAACTGCCACAGACAAGTATGGAAGCCATCCTTTTTCAGTTTCTTGAGCATACCGACAGGGTCTTTGAAGCGATCTTTGGCAAACTCATAGTCACACTGCCAGTCAACACCAAACCATCCTGTATCGAAATGGATTACGTCCGATGGGATCTTGTGTTCCCTCAACTGTCGCGCAATCTCTAATCCCTCCTCCTGCGAGAAGTATGTGATACGGCTCATCCATGTTCCAAAGGTCCACAATGGAAGCATCGGTGACTTACCCGTAACATTGGTGTATTCATCGAGAATATCCTTCGGTTCTCCGAAGAACACGAAGAGGTCTACCTTCTCATCGCCCATATACAGTCGCTGAGCGCCAATGTAACTGGCACCGAAATCGCATGTCACAGGAGCTGAGGTGTGCATGAACACTCCATAGCCACGGTTGGAGAAATAGAACGGCACAGGTTTATACATACCATCGGTCTCGGGACCTTGCGGGTCGGTGACTGAGAGATGTACCTTCTGTCCCACCTTGTTGAGTTTTGTGAACGACTCTCCGCAACCATATATCCTCTCGTTAGGTGAAAGTAAGAACACGGGGTTCACACTACGCGAATTGTCACTGCCTCGTTTGATGAAACAGAACGGTATGAGCTTCACCTGCGTGGAGTCGTTGTCTATGATATGGCGGCTCTGTGTTAGTATGCGCCCGTTCTTGTCGCGCAGTATGATACGCCACGGGTGCTTCTGAATCTCCACCATGCCCTGTGCCGATTTGTAAACTATGACCTTGCCATTGTCACTACCCTTCCATCCATTAGCTGTAGCGGTATTCATCGCAATATGTTTGCTTATAAACTCCGGTGAAAACATCGGGTCATCAGCATCCTCGTCCTTCGGCTCTATGGGTGTTGTCAGCATGGTTATACGCACCGTCCTGTCATCGATAAACCGAAAGCGTATCTTCAGGTCGGGATCGTTGTCATACTGTGTGTCAGGAAAGTCGAGCATCTGCATTCTCACCGGCCAATAGCCATTGAGGTTGAAAGCCTGCCGTGGCGACAACCTATAACGTTTCCAGTTGAGCATTCCCGTACCGTTATCAACATTGAATGAGCTGAGCGAGTCAGCAAAGAAATAGGTGTTCGACAGGTCGGAAAAGTCGGTTGACATATCTTTTGCGTTGGCTTGCAAGTACTGCACACCCGCATTTGTCTGAATCTGAGCGGAACATGTAACTGACAATGCCGCCGCTACAATAATAGAATATATTTTTCTCATAACTAAAAACTATAAGTTCCATCCTTCAGACCAATACTCTTTGCCTTCAGGATGCCGTGTCCTCTAACTACAACCATACACTTACCAAAGAAAGCCTTGCGTTTATTATCCTTAAAACGCTCCATGGAGGTCTGACAACCGTTGTCAACACCGACAATCTCAAGATTGCCAGTGGTCTCAAACATTACCTGGTTTTCTGCCCAAGGACAAAGGTTGCCGTCCTTGTCCACAACCTCAACGTTGATGAAGGTAAGATCCTTGCCTTGATAGTCTGTGTTCAGAGTCAACCGGTCTGCTTGTCCCGCAGTACGGATAGTCTTCTCCCTTACCTGTTTTCCATCCTTGTAAGCAACTACCCTCACCTCTCCGGGTTCATATTGCACACGCCACATAACATGATACTCATGCTCTCCCTTCCTGCGAGTGCCCTGACTCTTGCCGTTTATGAAAAGCTCCACCTCATCGGCATTGTTATAGTAGCACCACATATCGATGGTCTGTCCTTCTATCCAGTTCCAATGAGGGAAGAGATGGAGCACTGGCTTCTGTGTCCATTCACTCTGATACATGTAATAGATGTCCTTGGGGAAACCTGCCAAGTCAATAATGCCAAAATATGAGCTACGGGCTGGAAAACCGTATGGAGTTGGTTCTCCTATATAGTCGAAGCCAGTCCATAGGAACTGCCCTCCCACAAAAGGATTATGCTTCACGACATCCCATGTCTCCTCATGGGTGCTACTCCAAGAAGCATGCATGTTGTCGTATGCCGAACACATATACGACGGGTCTGTATATGGCAGCCACCACTCCTTCGGAGCTACGTAGATACTGTCACTCGGCATCATATAGTAGCCACGGGTCTGCAAGGCGCTGACGCTCTCACTGAATATGAACGGCTTGCCCGGGAAGTTTTTCGGCACATCCTTCACCCACTGGTGATGGTAGTTGAAGCCGACAACATCTATAGCGCCACTCTTAAACAGGTGATTGTTAGGATCTGGCTCGTTACATCCAGCGGTGATAGGGCGTGTGTTGTCATACCGTTTTACGATCTCAGCCAAATGCTGCGTAAGCAGTGACTGGACCGAAAGCTCACCATCCTTGGCGAGTGTCGAGGAATCGTGACCGGCATTAAGAATAAGATTCGCCTGTTCTAAGGTCAGCGTATCCGCATCAGCAGACGACCACTGCTCCAACACCTCATTACCAATCGACCACATCATAACGCTCGGATGGTTACGGTCACGCAGTATGAGGTCGCTCAGGTCACGCTCATGCCATTCGTCAAAGAAGCGCGCGTAGTCATTTTGCGTTTTCTTCCTACGCCACATATCAAACGACTCATCCATAACGACAAACCCCATTGTATCACACATATTCAACAACTCTGGAGCGTGCGGATTGTGGGAACAGCGAATAGCATTAACTCCCATGGCTTTTAGCTTTATAAGCTTACGATGCATTGCATCCTCGCTTACCGCCGCACCGAGACATCCGAAATCATGATGCTCACATACACCGTTAAGCTTGATATTCTCACCATTGAGCCAGAAACCTGTCTCTGCGTCGAAACGGAAATCGCGGAAGCCTGTCGGAGTATCGTAAGTATCCACAACTTTTCCGCCTTGCATGACTTCCGTTCGTAACGTGTATACATAGGGATCATTGACAGACCATAGATGAGGCTCCTCAACCTTCATAGTAGACCAGATTCCATGACTGATTCCATGACTCTCTTTAATAACATTTCCAGAAGCGTCGTACAAAATGTTACGCACCTTAGTATCTGCTGTCGCGTTAACAAGTGTGACATAGTTTTCCAAACACCACCAGCGTCTGCCTCCCATTTCAACTTTAGAAGCACGTACACGAGTGCCCCAATGATCCACATGCGTCTTTCCGGTTGCAGTCAGCCACACATGGCGATATATACCGCAACCAGAATACCATCTGGAATTGGGTTGGTCACTATTGTCAACCTTTACAGCTATGACATTATCCCCCACCTTATTTATATATGGGGTAAGGTCATATTCAAAAGAGCTGTATCCATAAGGACGGTATCCTAATTTTTGTCCATTGATGTATACAGTGGCATTCATATATACGCCATCAAACTCAATATAATAATTAGAATAAGATTGCCCCGATCGTGCCTTCTTGCTCACTTTTCCCTTAGTCAATTCCTCCAAGGTGAAATGCTTTCTATACCACCCTATTCCACCAGGTAGCGCACCGCCACCTGCACCTGACGGATTTCCCACATGGAAATCACCCTCTATTGCCCAATCGTGCGGTAACGACAGACACCGCCATTGGGAATCGTCATATTTTACTTCTGACATTTGGGGGTCATCGCCAAGAGCAAACAACCAGCCCTCGTCAAAGCTCTGACGGTTACGGGCAGATGCGGGCATCGTCCCCAACAGCATAACTGCCACCAAAGAAAATAAGGTCTTTCGTATCATAGATTGTCTTGCTTATTTCAAATACGTTGCAAAGATACTAAAAATCTGAGTAAGCGAGAGCAAAGAAAGCTTGTTTTTTTCTTCGCCTTAGTGTGCTAATTCTTTTCTCGGCAGCCTTACGGCTGGAAATTATACAAAATTAAAAACAAAATTACACTGTTTTATCGTTTTTTCCAATTCTTTATGCCATCTTTCTGCCAATCACTGATTTTACGGAGCCTTTTAAACAAAGGCGTTAACGATGTTAACGTCAGAAAAAAGACAAAGGAAAAAACTGCACCGAGAAGACATGACCTCTGCTGCCACCGGACGTGACCTCTGCCGCCTCCCCCTCATCCCGCACTTGATGCGGGATCTCCTACTGCCCCCCACTCATCCCTACTCCCTCACCGGTGAAACGATAAAAACGATAAAACTGGAAATCCCGCATCAAGTGCGGGATGAGGGAGGAGGGTGCGGGATGAGGGGAGGCATCCATATCCGATATAGCATGAGACGGTGAAACCGTCACCACTCAATAACCTGTGGTGCTCGCTTGAGACTGCAAAGGATTGACAAAAAAAATCTGTTTCTTAAGTCCCTTTCTTCAAGCTTTTTCTCAAACGGCATAATCAGATGTAATCATTCAATTTATATCACAGATGGAAAAGATCATTGACAGAGAATCTGAAGTAGAATAAAACGTCCATAACGAAAACAAAAATCAAAATAAAGAAGACTGCGCAAAAAAACATTGATTTTTCTTGCCACATTAAGAAATTATTATAACTTTGCAATCGGATGAGAAGCGTTTCCCTCCACATTACATATAAATATATACCACATTAGGACGTATGAAACTACCAATAGGCATACAGGATTTTGAGAGCCTTCGCAAGGATGGCTACACATACGTTGACAAGACGGAACAAATATACCGTCTTGCATCTGAAGGCAGATATTACTTTCTCTCCCGCCCCCGCCGCTTCGGCAAGTCGATGCTCATATCAACGCTAAAGGCTCTGTTCCTTGGCAAGAGGGAACTGTTCAAGGGATTGGCTGTTGACAAGAAGGAGGACTGGGACTGGGCGATACACCCAGTGCTGCACCTCGACCTAAATACCAACAAGTATGACAAGGCGGAGGTACTGGAACAGAAGCTGGACAAATCAGTGGAAGACTGGGAAAGAACTTACAACTGCGCCCGTCCTGACCTGCCCATAGGTATGCGCTTTGAGAATGTGATTGAGCAAGCATATAAGCAAACCGGTCAGCGCGTCTGCATCCTCGTTGACGAATACGACAAACCGATGCTTCAAGCTATTGGTAACAAGCAATTGCAGGATGAGTTCCGCAGTACACTGAAAGGCTTTTATGGTGCACTGAAGTCCATGGACGGATGCATCAAATTTGCCCTACTCACAGGTGTAACGAAGTTTGGAAAGGTGAGCGTGTTTAGCGACCTTAACAATCTGAACGACATCTCACTTGATTACGACTACTATGACATCTGCGGCATAACAGAGGAGGAGTTAACCGGATGCTTTAATGAGGAAATCAGCATTATGGCTAAGGCAAACAACCTGAGTAGCGAGGATTGTATAGCCCAGTTGCGCAAGATGTACGACGGCTACCACTTCGAGGAGAACGCTCCAGGTGTGTATAACCCTTTCAGTCTGCTGAATGCCTTTGCTAAAAAGAAGTTCGGCAGCTACTGGTTTGAGACGGGCACTCCGACATACCTCGTGGAGCTGCTACGCCGCTACAACTACGACCTGGAGGAGATGGCTCACTCGGAGGTGACAGCCGACGTACTTAACAGCATCGATGCTGAGTCGCACGATCCCATACCAGTGATCTATCAGAGCGGATACCTTACCATAAAAGGGTATAAGGAACGATTCAAGAAATATGTGCTCGGCTTCCCCAATGAGGAAGTGGAGGAAGGGTTCGTGAAGTACCTCACACCTTTCTATCTTGACAATAGAGAGCGTAGGTCCGTATTCGACGTAGAGAAGTTCTATTATGATGTAGAAGACGGCAAACCCGAGCAGTTCCTCACTCGTCTGAAGTCGCTCTTCGCCAGTGCTCCGTATGACAGCACTACTGGCGACAAGGAGAACCACTTCCAGAACATGATGTGGGTGGTGTTCAAGATGATAGGTTTCTACTCCCATACTGAGTACCATACCTCCGATGGCAGGATAGACCTGCTCGTAGAGACACCATCGTTCCGCTATGTAATGGAGTTCAAGCTCGACGGTACGGCTGAGGAAGCCTTACAGCAAATCAAGGACAAGGACTATCCATTGCAGTTCAAGCTCGACGATAAGAAGACATGGATAATCGGCGTGAACTTCTCAAAGGAAACACGCACCATCGAGCGGTATATTGTTGAATGATATTACACAAAACACAAGCGCAGACACATCGCTATATTGATGTGTCTGCGCTTGTGTTTTTATACATAGTGACTTACTTGAGCTTCACCGTTACTTCTTTTCCAGTATAGTTTACCATCTTTCCCTTTGGCTTTTCCAGATTCAGCTCTTTTGCATTTGACGGGGTTATATAAACCACATTGAAGCGGCGCTCCTGCAACATGCCATAGTAACTGCCGTCACGTCCACACAGAGTAAGCTTTTTTGAATGGTCGTCATAACGTATATCTATAGTCGCATACTTACCCGTCTCATAGTTATAGTTAGTACCCTCATCCTCATAAAGAGTAAACTCACCATCCTTGCCTGCATAGACATAAAGGTTTATCAGCTCCGGCAATTCCTGTGTAGACCACTCCATCTCAGGACCGAAAGGAACGATGGCTCCTTCACGGACGAATACCGGCATCTTCTCGTATGGAGCATCGGCTGTTATCGTTTGTCCGCCGTCATAATGCTTTCCAGTATAAAGGTCATACCAACCACACTGCTTAGGCAGGTACACCTCACGGCTATATTTCTGATAATAACCGACAGGACAAGCCATAAACGCAGGTCCGAACATCCATTGGTCTTTGATGTCATATACTTTGTCATCGCCATTGAAATCCATTACCAAACCACGCATCAGGGTATAATCCTTGAAATGTGCCCAGCCGGCAAGCGAATACATATACGGCATCATACGATAGCGCAATTTATCGTACCATACAATGGTCTTATAGCAAGGGTGATCCTCCGGTGCGATATTCCATACCTCACGCAACGGCCATTGTCCATGAGCGCGATACAGAGGTATGAAGCATCCGAACTGGTTCCAACGAGTCTGCAACTCACGCCATTCTTTAAGGTCAGCATTCTCCACACCCGTCTTGTCATACTCCTGCTGAGCGGCGACATATCGTTTCTCCACAGAGAAGCCACCTTGGTCCATACCCCAGAACGGCAGACCAGCCATAGAATAGTTCAATCCTGCTGTCATCTGAGAGCGCATGTCTTCCCATCGAGTACCAATGTCGCCACTCCATGTTGCTGTAGAATAACGCTGTTCGCCGGCAAAGCCGCTTCGTGTAAGCAAGAACACACGCTGATTAGGATTTACGCTACGCTGACCGTTATAGATTGCGTCGGCATTAACAATGGAATAGGCGTTAAAGAACTCTGTTGACGAGCCTAATGCCGTTGGTCCGCTAAGGGCCTTACGATACCACATTGGCGTGCAATCGCGTACGTTGGGCTCTGAGGCATCCATCCACCATGCGTCAATACCGAAACGATATTTTGAATAGAGATTCTCATCCATCTGTCGCCAGAACATCTTACGGGCATCTGCGTGATATGCGTCATAGAAAGAGCCACGGAACCCGAGCCAGTCATGGATGTCATCCTTTATAGCCTGGTGATAGATCCATCCGTTAGCATCGAGTTCTTTGTAGTTATCCACGGTATCATAAAACTTCGGCCACACGGAAATCATGAATCTTCCATGCATGGCGTGTACACTGTCAAGCATTGCCTGGGGATTAGGGAAACGTGAAGACTCAAAGGTATGGTCTCCCCAAGAGTCAAGCTTCCAATAGTTCCAGTCCTGAACGATATTGTCTACTGGAATATGACGCTTACGGAATTCCGCCAAGGTCTCTTCAATATCCTTGCTACTGGTATAGCGCTCACGACTCTGCCAGAATCCGAGAACCCATTTCGGATATACAGGGGCTTTGCCTGTCAATGTACGGTACCCGCTTATTACCTCATCAAGGTTTCTGCCTGCGATAAAATAATAATCCATATCACGAGCCATCTCACTCCATATACTCATACGTCCCTGCTCTTCCTCTGTGGCAGGAACGGCTGCGCGAAGTCCGCAATATGAGACTCCGCCATCGGGTAGCCACTCAATACGTATTGGTGTCTTTTTTCCTTTCTCAAGCTTACATGTAAACTTCCATGAGTTCGGATTCCAGGCTGTACGCCATCTCTCACTTACCACCTCTTTGCCGTCAATAAAGACTTTCATGTAACCTGCATAATACAGAATAAAGTGGTAGTTATTGGTCACCGGAGCTTCCAAATATCCTTCATAAAGCACCTTTGCGCCATCAAGATTGAATCCTTTTGGCAAAGCATCGACGCCAAGGTCCCGGCTATGGAACTCGTTTACCTCTGGTATAGCATGCTCATAATAGATTGAATCCTCAGCGCGCACGAGCGTATGACCGTCTTTGTCTGTATACGTTCCTGTAAGAGAACCTATCTCACCGTTCTTATCATAAAGGGTAAAAGCCTTATTTAGCTGCTGATACTCATTTGGGTTACCCCAACGGCAATAGCTATAGCTGTCCCATAAGAGACCGTAATTCTTGTTACTTATGACAAAAGGAACGCTAACCTTTGTGTTGTATTGGAACAAGTCCTCGTTTTTGCCTTTCATGTTAAGCTCTTCAGCCTGATGCTGTCCCAAACCATAAAAAGCCTCATCAGCAGGGCTGTCGAATACAGTATGCCAGCTCCATGCGTTGCGTTCTTTCTCTGTCAGTTTCCCGACACCAATCTCACGCTCAGGAACCTCGAATGGTTTGAAAGTCTTGCCATTCTCTCCATACTCACGCAACAATACATTGCCTTTGTCATCAAAGAACTGAATATATCCGGTACGGGTATCTACAACCGCAGAGACATTTTTTGCCTTCACGGTAACACTAAACTGTTCTTGCTCAACAGTAAAGTCATTAAATGTACTCTGAGGCACTATCATAAGAGTGGGCTTCTCCTGGAAAGCAGCCTCTGCCGTAGCCTGCATACGGATGATATTACTATTAATCACTTGCAGACGCACAACCTTTGCGCCGTCAGCTTTTGCGTTCTTCACAGGGATAGTGACATAATTGCCATCCACTAAATAGTCTGCCGCATTAATTGAGGAGGCTGCCATAAGGAGCAACCCACCTAAGAAAAACTTAAGTTTCTTCATATCATTGATTTTTTATAATTATCAAAAGACCTTTATTCTTTGAAGTTATCTCGTTTTATCAGAGCTGTCACGTATTACCAGCTTCATAGGAACGACTTCCCTATAGATTCTCCTGTCGCCTTTAATATTACGCATAAGCAACTCACATGCCTTCCTGCCTTGCAGATAAGCTTGGTCGGCTATAACTGACAAGCGAGGTGTGACATAAGCTGTTGACTCACTGTCAGTGAATCCTATCAATGCCACATCATCGGGAATACGCAAGCCAACATTCTTGATTGCCTCAAATGCGGCAAAGGTAATAATGTCATTAAAGGCTAATATAGCATCTGGACGGTCAGGCCTCTTAAGCAGATCTCTAACAGCCTCATAAGCTATATCGAAATCTATCTTGTTACATATCACAAGGGAACGGTCAATCTCTATTTTCTTTTCACGTAAGGCTTCCAGATATCCGTGCTTGCGCCTCTTGACCATATCCAAATGATTCGGTCCTCCAATAAAGGCAATTCGCTTACTTCCGGTATTCAAAAGGTGCATCGTCGCTTTTTGAGCGGCGACATCACCGTCTGCCACGACATGGGAGAACAATTCCGGAAGACATGTGCGGGCAAAGAACACCAACGGCACGTCCATCTTATTTATTTGCTCGAAATAGGAGTAATCAACAGTGTCTTGGGCTAAACAAGCTATTATACCCTCAACATGCATGCTCAGAAAGTTATCAAGAGTCTGACGCTCTGCCTCACAACTCTCATGAGTATTACCACAAAAGACTGAATATCCTTCTTGCCGGGCATAATCCTCTATACCATCAAGGACGGCAGCATAATAATGAGTAACGAGATTCGGAACCACAACACCGATAATACGTGGTGCATCCTTGCGTAGACTTTGAGCGAAAGGATTTGGGCGATAATTCATTTCCTCAGCCAACATCCTTATTTTTTGTTTCATCTCCTCTCCCACCTCATGACTCCCACGAAGTGCCCGTGATACAGTAGCTATACTCACATTAAGACGTAATGCGATATCTTTGAGTGATGTCCTGCGTTTCTTCATTACTTTAGCTGATAATAGGCAATATATTGCAAAGGTATAAAAAAAAGTTCACCCTGCAAACGTTTACGTTATTTTTTAGTTGTTTTTTTATACAACAGACTTGATTATGTTGTACTTTTGTAGCGGTTAATAGAAATGAGTAATGAATAGTTGATAATAAGTTAGTTAGAAAATTGAAAAGTCAAGACTGTTGTGAAACATTCTTGACTTTTATTTTATAGTATCATACTTGGGGAATAAACCCATCTTAACCGAAGCTCATCAGAACACGATATTTACTCCAAAACGTATACCATCAAGATCTACATCGGAATAGCCTTTATATGTAAGCCTTCGGACATAATCTACTTCCAGGAACTTAAAGATATTATGCACTCCTACTATAAATTCCAGATAGGGGTCATTAGTCATCAAACGTGTATTCTCAGGGAATCTATAAAGGTCCGGGTCATTGGCATTTGACTCCAGGAACGGATTGTTCTTGTCAGTAAGATGCCCCCACATTCCCTTAAAGGCTACATATTCCCTCCATTTGAGTTTCTTCAATAAAGGTATACGATTAAAGATCTTACCGGTTAAGTCCCAGGCAATATTGAACTGGGCATACCGGTCATTGAGGAACTCCATATTGTTCATCATGTTGAACGAACCCTGATGCTCAAAATATGAAGTGTTTACCGCTGGCATGATGAGCAAGGGGAACGGAACCTTGTTCCACTGTGCCCCAGCTTTAGCGCGCAGGTCAACATGCCCCCAGCTTCCCAGCCACAGACGCTTATAAGCCGACAGCTCTGTTATGTTATACCGATACTGTCCACCGAGGAAGCCATTAACGCCAAGCGTATGAGTCAACATAAACTGGGGGGCGTCAAGATTAACCTCCACACGGTTCATCTTAGAGTTGACATATGTCTGTCCTGGACGATAGTCAAACCCCAACGTTATCTCCGTAGTACGGATTTTGTCCACTGGTGAGCCGTCAGACAGGCGCTTATATTCAAGCAGTCCAGTAGGACGGTTACTCTCCGCCTTTACCTCAAAGTTCGTAGCCAAGCCATAATCTGTCTCCCACTTGAACTGCAGCTTCTGTCGGTTATAGAAATACATTTGCTCAACCTTTACAGGACGGAACGCCATAAAGACATTATCCTTATTGTGCTTCAAATACTTGTCTGACGGTGACATGACATCTGACGAGGACTCAAACGAGATTGTGCGCACAGGAAACTCTATCGGCTGATATTCTGGTTTGTTGAATGAGTATGTAATCTTTCCGTCATAGTAATGCCGATGAGAGTCTGTGCCGTAGGCATAATATCCTTCGGCAAACCAATGTGGGTTGAGCTTAGCCGTCGTCCGTCCACTGGCACGCAAGCGGAATCCGTCGACAAAGTTCTTGGAAACTATAGTGTTGATTGGTCCAATGTCAAACTTGCTCGGCGTATTCTCAGAACCTGTCTCTATAAAGTTCTCGATAAAGGCTCTCAACGCAAACATAAACCACTGGAAGTTCTTTGTCTGCGACATCCTATGGATGAACTTATCCATATTCCCTTCGCTCTTGGTCAGCTCAACCGTCCGGTGTTCTTTCCAGAAAGTCTCGTCACGGAGTTTTGCCTGAGTGTCGTACTTCGTCTTTGCTTTTCCTTTAAAGAACTGATTATCAATAGGCAGGAACGAATAATTCGACATATTCGTAGTCCTGATAACAATAGCACGCGAGAACAGGTCTGTAACCTGTAACTCTGCCACCATGTTGTCTTTAGTAAGTGCCCATTCACCGTTATCCAGCTTACTATACTCCTGCTCTATCTTCATAGCATCCACAAAGTTTACTCCTGTGCCAGCCGGCAACTGCATGTCACATCTCTTTACATGCAGAGAGCTGTCACACAGCACATACAGCTCTCCCCTGAAACCGAAATCCTGTTGGTTTGCAGGGATGAATTGCAGGCGTATACACCGGTCTTGATCCACATAGAGAGTGTCGTCTATATAGAAATGGTAGAACGAGACAGCCGTGGAGCCTATCGGACTTGGGAATTGCTTCTGCAGCAACCTGATCTGGTCATCATAGATATCTATGTCACTAAACAGATCCTTCACAACGGTGTTGACCGCCTCTCCTGTCTGAACCAGTTTGTTTATACCCTTGGCTGTCTGCCCCTTTATTATATCCTTCTCAGACCTTGGAGTTTTCCTATAGCCATGATGTGTCAGGGTCTCCTCTACAGATATCGGAAGAATAAGCTTCATATTATATGGACAGACCTCCACCTGATCCATAAGCCACGGAAACTTTTTAAACAAGCTACCCTCAAGCTCTTCTGGTGTCAGATTATTGACTGCTACCGTAATCTTTTGATATTTGTCAAATTGATAGTAATCATGGTTTTCCAGGCTTGTACGCTTCTTTGCAGCGATCACACGCCGCATTAGCTCGACGGCAGGATTATTCTTACGGGTGTAACGGTGACGACGTTTAGCTTTTACCACCACCTCTTCCATTCGTTTGGAATCAGATATTAATGACACATGTATCTCTGGCTTTGTCGTCTTCACAATCCTCAAGCGTTTAGGCTTATACCCTACCGCGCTGACTGTAATTATCTTTCCCTCATGACGAGGTATAACCATGTAGCCTTTTTCATCGCCGCCGACTGAGACCTTCAATTCTTTATATACAATACTTGCATACGGGATGCTGTCACCGGTCTGCTGATCGGTGACATAGACTTGTATATCCTGGGCATTGGCACTCATGCCTGCCACGAGCATATACAACAATAATGCAATATTTCTAATCAATCTCTTCATCTGCTTCATAGCCACCCATCTCGCGGATAGCATTTTTCAGCATGGTATATTGCTGATACAAATTATTGACGGCTTCCTCGCCTTGGGTATAGTCGTGCATAGGACTCTTAAGGAAGAAACTAAGGAATCGTTGAATGCCATATCTTCCCGCACGGGCGGCAAGGTCGCTTAACAAAGACAAGTCAAGCAGTAATGGTGCGGCGAGGATAGAGTCTCTGCAAAGGAAATTTATCTTGATCTGCATTGGATATCCCATCCATCCGAAAATGTCTATATTATCCCAGCCTTCCTTATTGTCGTTGCGGGGAGGATAATAGTTTATACGCACTTTATGGTAATAATCCTGATACAGGTCTGGCTGGTCTTCCGCCTTTAGAATAGTCTCAAGCGTTGACAACTTGCTCACCTCTTTAGTGCGGAAATTATCGGGCTCGTCAAGCACAAGACCGTCACGGTTTCCGAGTATGTTTGTAGAGAACCATCCGCTCAATCCCAGACAACGTGTTCCTATAATCGGGGCAAAACCGCTCTTCACCAAGGTCTGACCAGTCTTAAAGTCCTTTCCTGCTATAGGCATTTTTGTCTTTTCCGCAAGTTCCCACATGGCTGGAATGTCGACAGTGGTATTCGGCGCTCCCATGATAAAAGGTGCACCCTCTGTTAAGGCTGCATAGGCATAGCACATCGACGGAGCGATATGCTCACGATCATCGGCCTGCATAGCTTTCTCCAAGTCTGAGAGGTGATAATGACAACCCTCATCAACAGGAACGTATATCTCGGTTGAGGCAGCCCAGATAACCACGATACGCTCGCAATGATTGTCTTTTTTAAAATTGCGGATATCCTCACGCAATGCCTCCACCATCTCCCAACGAGTCTTACAATCCTTCACATTATCGCCATCGAGACGTTTGGCATAATTCTTGTCGAAGGCCGCCTTCATCGGAACGATTTTCTCAAGTTCCTCACGAACAGGATTGATATCTTTCTCTTGCAACACTTGTGCATACATCGCTGACTGATAAGCATTCTGAGGATACACGTCCCATGTTCCGAAAACAATATCATTGAGGTCTGCCAATGGAACGATCTCACCAACTGGCAGATATTTCTTTTCCGCTCCACGCCCTACGCGTATCTTGTCATATTGCGTCATGGAACCAATAGGCTTTGTTAATCCTTTGCGAGCCATCAGTACACCAGTCATGAAAGTAGTGGCAACGGCACCATTGCCTACTACCATAATACCTAATTTGCCGCTTGCCGGCATTATGTTCTTCTTTTCCATAATTTATATTTTATTTTTCATCTTTCTATTGCAATAGCTCATCTAATGACGTTATAATGCGCCCGGCACATTCCTCATCATGGACGGGTGTCTGTCGTCTGTGGTCACAGACTATTAGACCATGTTCTATCGGACTACCGTCCGTGGCGGCAGTCCAGCCCTCGCCCTTTAGCCAGATTGTTTGGCAACCGAGTTCTGCGGCGGGAATGATGTCATTCTGGATACTGTCGCCAACGACAGCAACCATCCGCGGTTCCATCTTCAGAGCCTCCACACCAAGTTGGAATATGCGTGGGTCGGGCTTACGTATTCCGACCGCCGCCGACTCAATTACATGGTCAAACAGTCCATCAAAACCGAATTCTTTTAATACAACGTTAATATTACCATAAAAATTGCTTACAAGTACCATCGGATGGCTCTTTTTAATTTCTTTAAGCACAGCCACACTCTTTTTCGTTGTCTCTTGAACCTCTTGATAAAGGTCTTCGAGCACAGCTGTCTGGAGATGTGCCAGTGAGAAATTACCCTCATTTATATAGCCTTGCTTCTGAAAACATTCAAGCTCCAGGTTTATCTTAGTGTCCAACGTCTTATAGAACGTATACTCTTGTGTAATATTCCTGCCCCTTCCAAGTAATTTTTCAACTTGCACATACACATCCCTGAACTGTTCTTCAGTCACAGGCAGGTGCTGACGCTCATATGCATGCCACAGCATCTTTCCCCAATGACAGCCTGCCGTGTCAAGAGTCCCTCCGTAGTCAAATATGTAACCTTTTACATCCATGCTCATAGCTTTTGTATCATAGTCTTACACAACGACTCATGCCTTTTGTGCATGTAAATATATATGACATTAAATACCAATATATCAACCAGGAAGCAAACCCAAGGGCAGTCGAGGACACAGGCTATATAAAGACATATCGCACGAGCGTTGAACGAGAGGATATTTGTAAGGGGCATCAGTGGGAGACTTCCTTTACGAAACTCGTCTTTTAGCTCCTGCGGCACATTGTCTATTGAGCCGTATTTCTCTTTCAAGGAGGAATAGAATCTCTGGAACAAAGGGGTGCGATGCTCCTGACTTTTACAATAGTTCTGATAGTTATAATAGAACAGGCGCTCAACTAAAGAACCGTTCCCTTTTAAGCTTGCATAGATTTCGTGTTGGCTCGCATAGCTGTCAAGCTCAGACCCTTCCTTTCCCTTGACAAACAACAGGTGGATCTGCCGGTAATAGTCGGCCAACGACGCTTGTGGAGAATGGCACAACACCCCCGCCACAAACGCAAGAACCCATATCCATATTCCCCATTTCTGGGTTTCCATGCCGGGCATAGGCTGAGGCATTACGCGCAGACATATAGCTGCATAAATCGAGAAGAACCACACATTGCCGGCAAAGCCGTCAAGCATCCTTCCCACCAACGTCTTCTGACCTGTCATCCTCGCCAGCTGCCCATCTGTAGAGTCACAGAAGTTTGCAAGCATTAAAAGTAATACTCCAAGAAGGTTATGCGCCAAATCGGTATGATAGAACATCACTGCCGCACCTATTCCAAGGAATATTGACAAGACGGTGATAACATTAGGATGGACTCCAAGACGTTTCCATATCAAGGCAAAGAACAAGCCTATGGGACGGGTAAACCATACATCAATCCACTCTTCTGTGTCTTCTGACTTCATCGTTGCCTGAAGTAACTCCTTAAAGCTCTTATTATCTTCTTTTTCTTTTATTTCTGATTCCATTGTTCTCTACGCTTTTAAATTATAATGGGGATATTAACGCTTCGCTAAATGATAATGGATAAAGTTTTTTCATTTATCATTTGTCATTTAGGGCGCAGCCCGTTAACGAGAAGGCATATTGCCGCGGCAGCATCATCCCGACACCGAGAGAAACTCGGCCAGTCGTTAAAGTCTATTATCACGAAATCCCCATCAGACTTGATGATGGCATCTCCGCCATAGACTGGTGTCTCTGTCAGACGGGAAACGTACTCCGCTACAGACTGGAGCTTTTCTTTTTGGAAAGAGTAATACCGCGGCAATCCGTTTCTTTGCTCATCGCCAAACTTAAAATCACCATCTTCCTGCGGATAAAAGATACGGAAGAAGCCCGTTCCCTCAACACCATAGAATTTAACCAAGTCACCTGGAACGTGCGCCTGTACTATGAAGTTTTTAAGTTGAAAGTTAACGTCATCGTTAGCGTTTGTTTCCGCTAAGCCTCTGCAGGCAAAGCGGGCCTTTGCCTCATCCAAAGCTTGCAAATCCTTACAGAAAACGACATCTTCCGCAACCTGTGCCGACATATCTCCACGTTTCAGCCAATAGCCATGGTTCCCTTCCTGTGGCGGTACAGGAAGATGCTTCTCACGCATCAGCGCGTCGAGCCTGCTCCTACGACAGTTCTCCACACCTCTGGCAGGATTCACGACTATTGCCCCAGCCTGTTCCCATTTCTTAAGGACATCTTGCGTCTCTTTAAGACGTCCCATATTGAGAATCACACACTTTTGCGCTTCGTTAAATGATAATGGATAATGGATAAACGATAAAGGTTCTTCATTATCATTTGTCATTTGTCCATTAGCGAGGCGCAAAAAGTCCCTTTCAGACAATATCTGTCCGTTTAGTCTTTCTACTACCTTCTCCAATATAGCACGGTCTTTCTCTACGGAATTGGGTGAGAACTCCTCTGCGCGTGCCAATCCGATAACTGTAGGGTGCTTCGCTAAGAACCGTTCCGCTTTCTCTATATCTGCCTGATGGTCCACATCAAGTATCTTACTGAAAGAGTATGCCTTCAGCCGCTTGCCGCTTGCCACAAGGGATCGCTGGAAGTTACGCATTCTGTGTACCCCATTCCCCACACAATCACGAAGAACGGTAAGGGCAGAGGGAGTGAGCCCATAGATACCTCCGGAAATATATTTGCAGCCTGATAAGACATCGTCATAAAAACCAGTAACCATCATGTCATTATCTGTTCCGACATACAACGGCTTCTCATCATCAATGTAATCTGTCACCCCCATCAGACCGTCATATCCTTCAGCCAAGACCTGTCTGAACGCTTTTACATAAGCAGAAAACTCATCAGCCCTGAAAACAGTATCGACTGTCGTCAAGACAAATGGCTCGTCACCAGCAAGCCATTCACTAAGGGCATAAAAGCTATGCATTGAACTGGGTGTCGTAACCGGAATCACACGCAACGGCAATCGTTTCTTTAGTTTGCTTTGCTCGCGAAGTTGTATCTCACGAAGCCGCTCAACGACCTCCGGCATCTGTTCATTGCAAGCAATACATATCTCCGTGGCATCCATTGACATGAACACACGGATAAGACGAATGATTAAGGGCTCCCCTCCTACTTCCACAAGCGGCTTCGGACATGTCACACCCTCTTGTGTGAGTCGTGAACCCTCTCCTGCAGCTATAATAGCAAACTTCATTATTTATCGATATCGTTTCTTCTGTACGCTTTGCTTGCGCCGCAAAGATACAAAAAATTCGGTTAAGCGAGAGAAAAAGGGATGAAATTCTTTTGCTTAGCAGAAGAAATAATATTTTTTTTGTACTTTTGCACATTCAAAAGCGCTACCACATCAAAATATGCAACAAGGGGAAACAGTCAATATAGGAATAGATGTCGGCTCAACAACCGCAAAGATAGCTATTATCGACCAGACAGGAGAGTTATTGTTCTCGCGCTATGAGCGCCATAATGCGAAGACAAATGAGCTTCTGCTCAGCTATCTAAAGGAGATCTCCGAACGTTTCAACAATCCTTTAGTACGAATATGTACAACTGGTTCCGTGGGTATGGCTATAGCCGAACAACTTCAGAGTGAATTTGTACAAGAGGTTGTTGCCGCAACAGAATATGTAAGACACAAATATCCGGAGGTAAAAAGCCTTATTGATATTGGCGGAGAAGATGCAAAAGTAGTATTCTTTGGCAAAAAGGGTCAAGAGTTGCGTATGAACGGCAACTGCGCTGGCGGCACAGGTGCTTTTCTCGATCAGATGTCTGTGCTGATGGGTATTGACAACAAGACGATGAACGACCTTGCCATGAATGCCAAACGCATTCATCCAATGGCAGCACGCTGTGGTGTCTTCGCCAAGACTGACATTCAGAACCTGATGGCACGCAACATACCAAAAGAAGAGGTCGCTGCCTCCATTTTCCACTCCATTGCCGTACAGACAATAACTTCGCTGTCACATGGCTGCGAGTTCAAGCCGCCGATTCTTTTGTGTGGAGGTCCCCTGACATTCATGCCTGCTTTACGTAAAGCATTTGCCGACTATCTCCACTTATCTGCCGAGACTCCCCTCCCACAAAAGGAGTCTGATAAAACATTGTCCAAAAGTCTGCCGACACAGACGGCAGACTCCCGTCCATGGCGGGAGTCTGATAAAATATTGTCTAATAGTCTGCCGACACAGACGGCAGACTCCCGTCCGTGGCGGGAGTCTGATAAAATATTGTCTAATAGTCTGTCGCCACAGGCGACAGACTTTATCTTCTCGGACAACAGCAATATGATTCCCGCAATGGGGTGTGCTCTTAGAGCGAAGGGCGAACCGGTGAGAGTGTCGGAACTGCTTCACCGCATCAGCTCCGTGAAAGTTAAGTTCAAAGGCGGAGAGCTTAGTCCGCTATTCACATCTGAGGAGGAGCATATAAGATGGAGAGAGGAAAAGGACAGATATGCCTTGAAAACAGACAAGCTCCGAGCTGACAATGAAGAGCCACTGTATATAGGTATCGACTCGGGGTCTACAACAACAAAGATCGTAGCGGTAAGAAAAGACGGAACGGTAGTGTTCGACTATTATGGTCAGAACTTCGGCAACCCCATACACGCTGTGGAGGAAGGTCTTAAACAGCTCCAGCTTGACGCCGACAAGAAAGGTGTTAGCTTATATGTTGCTGGAAGCTGCTCCACCGGATATGGTGAGGAGCTGATAAAGACTGCATTCAACCTCGATTATGGTATCATTGAGACTATGGCGCATTATAAGGCAGCCAGTAGACTGGTTCCTGATGTGTCGTTCATCCTTGACATCGGAGGACAAGACATGAAGGCTATCTTTGTCGAAAATGGCACGGTAGTACGCATGGAACTCAATGAGGCCTGCTCATCGGGTTGCGGAACGTTCTTGCAAACTTTTGCAAACAACTTAGGATATACTGTCGAGGAGTTTGCCAACGCTGCCTGTACGGCTAAAGCCCCATGTGATTTAGGCACACGCTGTACCGTCTTTATGAACTCAAAGGTTAAACAGGTGATGCGCGAACGGGAGTCTGATAAGACATTGTCTAATAGTTTGCCGCCACTGACGGCAGACATTAGCGCAGGACTCTCCTATTCGGTCGTCAAGAACTGTCTGTACAAGGTGCTGAAGCTCCAAGGCTATGATGACTTCGGAAAGACTATTGTAGTACAGGGAGGAACTATGCGCAACGACTCTGTGGTACGTGCCTTTGAGCTTCTGACAGGAAAGAGTGTGGTACGCAGCAACAAACCAGAGTTGATGGGTGCCTACGGCTGTGCACTTCATGCCATTGATCTTCAAGAGAACGTTGACGTTAACGCTAAACAGCTGTCTTCCCTGCTTGAAGGTTGTGAGTTCAGTACACGACAGACCATCTGCAAGGGATGCGAGAATAATTGCATTGTAAGCCAGTATACCTTTAGCGGAAAGAGGAAATTCTACTCTGGCAATAAGTGCGAACGGATTTTCAACAACTATGATGACAATCACCACCAAGGTGAGAACATCTTTCCTGAGAAGTATGAGCTAATCTTCGGGTCTGACTCACACAACAGTCCAGAGGACAACCAAAAACCTACCATCGGGATTCCTCGCATACTCAACATGTATGAAGAATACCCATTCTGGCGCACACTGTTCACCGCATGCGGCTTCACAATACAACTCTCATCGCAATCAACAATCCAGCACTACGAAAGGGCCTTAAATTCGGTGATGAGCGACAATATCTGTTTCCCGGCCAAACTGGTTCACAGCCATATCAAGGAACTCGACGAGAAAGGTGTGGAGCGTATCTTCATGCCATACGTAGTATATGAGAAGCAAGATGACAAACAGACCGACAATAGCTTCAACTGTCCTATTGTGAGCGGATACTCCGATGTCATTCGAAGTGCTATGACCATTAATGCGTCTGTCGACTCACCTGTAATAAACTTCTCTGACGAAAAGCTCCTGAGAAAACAGCTCACTACCTATCTGAAAGGACTGGGAGTAAAAACGAGCACCTGTAAGAGAGCCATCAAGGAGGCGTTAGAGACAAAGCAGGAGACGGAAGCTTTGCTGCGGCAGCGTAACTTGGAGATTCTCTCACAGAGCCGCAAACAGGGTAACATAACTATCTTGTTAGCAGGAAGACCGTATCATACCGACCCACTCGTACAACACAAGATTTCAGACATGATTGCGGCCTTAGGGGTAAACGTTATAAATGAAGACTCCGTCCGTGGCGGAGTCTTCAATAAGACATTGTCTAAAAGTCTGCCGCCGCAGACGGCAGACTCCGTAAGAGGTGAGCCATATACCTCACAGGACGCTGAGACTTACCTCGTAAGGCAATGGGCATATACCAACAGAATCATAAAGGCGGCACAATGGGTTGCCAACCAAGGCAATGACGTCCATTTTGTGCAGATGACATCCTTTGGATGTGGTCCCGACGCCTTTATTCAGGATGAGGTACGCGACATTTTGAGACGGCACAACAAGCCTTATACCCTACTTAAGATTGACGACGTAACAAACATCGGTTCACAGAAGCTTCGCATACGTAGCCTCGTAGAGAGCCTGAAAAACGGAAGTTCCACCACAACGCACATTCACCACAGTCTGCCACAGACACGTGTGTTCCGTAACCAGGATCGGAAACGTAAGATTCTCGCTCCTTTCTTTACGGAATATTTCTCTCCATTAATGCCACCGCTGATGTACCTCGCCGGCTATGACCTGGAAATATTGCCTCCAAGTGATGAGCAGTCAGCTCAGTTGGGACTCGCCTATGCCAATAATGAAGTATGTTATCCTGCTACGCTCATCGTCGGAGACATGATAAAGGCTTTGAAATCAGGCAAATACGACACCGACAATATTGCATTAGTGATGACCCAGACTGGCGGTCAATGCAGGGCTACCAACTATACCGCTCTAATAAAGCGTGCCATGATTGCAAACGGCTTTGCTGATGTGCCACTGATAACCCTTGGGGTAAGCACGGCGGGAGGTGATAACGAACAGGAGGGGTTTGCCTATCCATGGGTTAAGCTGGCTACCATCACTACCAATGCGGTATTGTTCTGCGATGTAATATCGAAATTTTACAATGCCGCGGCTGTAAGGGAGAAGACTCCAGGAGCGGCAGAGGCTCTCAAACGAAAATATATCAGATTGGCTGATGACGTGATCCGTAAGAATGATGCTCCTGGCATCATCAGACTCACCGAGGAAGCTGCCCGCGAGTTCGACAGTATAGTAGTGGAAAAGGATTGTCCTAAAGTAGGTATCGTAGGTGAGATATTCCTGAAATTCAATCCTTTCGCACATCAGTTCATTGCTGACAAGCTCACAAGACATGGCATTGAGGTCGTACCACCGCTCATTTCACCATTCTTCCTTCAGGAGTTCGTAAACGTAGAGACGCAAAAAAGCTTAGGACTAACGAACTCAAACATGCCGAAGTTCGTAATACGCTCAATATGGAAACTCATCTGGAGACAAGAGAAGAAAATGAACAAAGCTGCATCCGCCTTCCGTTACTATCGTCCCTTCACGAGCATATACGAAGATGCTGAAGGTGCAAAGGGACTGGTGTCGTTTGCCGCACAGTTCGGCGAGGGTTGGCTGCTGCCTGCCGATATCGTAGCCTTTGAGCAGTCTGGAGTACACAACGTCATCTCCTTACAACCATTCGGATGCATTGCCAACCATGTCATCTCAAAAGGTATTGAGAAGAAACTGCGTGAGCTATACCCTGACCTTAACATCCTGAGCCTTGACTTCGACTCCGGTGTAAGCAGCGTCAATGTCACTAACCGTCTACTCCTTTTCCTTGACCAACTATGAGATTTCAAGATCAGGAGAGCTGTTAATCACCATGTGGAGAAAAACAGCTCAAGCATCACTATTCTCAAATTCTTTTGGAAATCAGCGTGTTACCTATAAGACACACAAAAACTGGTAACACTTTGGAAACGAGAGGACTTACATATTCCTACACGTTTTACACAAATCCAAAGAACGCTCTTACTGGTAAAGGTACATAAAATTCTTCAGGCAACCAAAGATTACTATGTACTTTTGCGCCTTTTGTCTTATCATTCATCTATGGGACAGTATTGATCTCATTTTGGGCATAGAGGATGGCATCACTCATTACTTCGTCCTCACCCGCAACTGTATCCAACACCTTGTCTGCCAACCATATTGTCAGCAATTCCTTTTCGTCAACCTCAAAGAGTCTTGCCATGATAGGAATCTGGCTCCGTTTGGCCTTCCTTTCACCGCGTTCAATCTTGCTATACATCGGAGTATCTATCTCCAGTGCTACACATAGTTGGCGCTGCAACAATCCGCGCTCTTCTCTGAGTTCCTTTATCTTCTTTCCAAATATCATAATTCAAATGTTTACGTTATTTCTTACTCTGGCAAATTACAGGCAAATTAAATCCATGCCCTGCAATGCCCTTAAATAAAGCATTTTATAACCATTCTCTGTTATATCAGCAAATTACAAGCAAATTAGACCTAAAACAAAAATAGGATGTATTGCACACATAGCGCCACAATAAAACAAATCGCTAATTGTCAATTACCCATTTGCCGGTTTTGCTAGGCCCCTCATAGTGTACGCCATATTGTTCTTTTAGGATTCGAAGATCGTTTTGTATGGTGGTATGTCCAACACCAAGCATGTCTTCAATATTTTTACGAGTTACTTGTGGGTCGTTTCTGATGATTGCAATAATCATGTCAAGCCGTTCTTGCGGTGACAACTTTTTGGGGCCACTTTTGGGGCCACTTTTGG
>ERZ842401.613-NODE-613-length-52186-cov-10.402045_pt1 | contig 52186 bp, 34 predicted proteins | sample MGYA00521270_ERZ842401 | MGnify/ENA primary metagenome ERZ842401 (study PRJEB31892, sample SAMEA3878208) | bioreactor metagenome | biome: Moose rumen | place: Sweden | collected 2011-10 | study: EMG produced TPA metagenomics assembly of the PRJEB12797 data set... | reverse complement strand
ACCCGCACAGATAAAGGCTGTGCGGGTGATTATAGGTCTCTTTTTGGCATATAAGCCGAAAATTGGTCGGACTAAGTTTTAGCACGGTCGGACTTCTATTAAAATCTATTGCTGTCCGCTAAAACGCGCCGCCGCAACATATCTACGTCCGCAATGCCGATAAACAGGCGTTGCGGATACTTTTTCAGAAGTAAGCCCCTCGCTATCAACAAGCCAAGGAGCGCAGGCTTCTGGGAGCGCAGTCGGCTCGCCTGCATTCTCTTGCACGCGAGCCGCGTACGCTCCGGCACGCGACGGCGAGGCCATTCGTCAAGCTCTCTGGGCTTTATCCCTCAATCATTAAGAACAACAGAACAGCAAGGCCGCCACGAGGTTTCTTCGCGGCGGCCTTGCTGTGGTTGTTCTAACTTGCAGAGGTAAATTGAAAGCAAATACCTACTTACGCAAGCCGAGTGCTTTGACGATAGCGCGATAGCGCTCCACGTCTTTGCGTTTCAAGTAGTTAAGCAGCGAGCGGCGCTTACCCACCAGCATTACCAAGGCTCTCTCTGTCCTATGATCTTTACGGTTGGCCTTGACATGCTCCGTCAGGTGGGCTATACGGTGGGAAAACAAGGCTATCTGGCTCTCGGCGGAACCAGTATCCGTGTTAGACTTTCCGTACTTGCCAAAGATCTCTTGCTTCTTCTGAGAATCTAAGTACATAGATGAAGAAAATGTAAATTGATAAAAATAATTAAGATATATTCGTGCTTCCTTTTCCGAAAGCGGTGGCAAAAATAGGGTTTCTTGGCACACAAGCCAAACTTTCCGTGCTTTTTTGCGTGCTAAAGGCGATTTTTTCTCCTTTGACGAACTTTTGCGTTAAGCCAGAAGAGCAATGCTAAACTTGTTTCAGCATTGCCTTGGCGAGCAAAAGCCTGTCGAAGACGAGCATAACCTTCACACTTATACCTGCTTGATTTACACCACCCGTTAGATTATGCCCATGTCGGGCGAACCAGCAAAAAGAGGATACACCGAAAAGGGTGCATCCTCTTTATAGATTCTTATTAGTACTTACGCTTTGTTCGCGCGTGTATGGTTACTTATTTCACGGTAACCGTAGCGCGGCGGTTGTACTCGTACGGAGTAAGGGTGTCAACACCGCCCTTAGCCACTTGCTCGATTTGGCTTGCGGGTACGCCCATAGCCTCGAGTTCAGCAGCTACAGCAGCAGCACGCTGCTCGGCGAGACGTTGGTTGATTTCCTCGGTACCCGTAGCACTGTCGGCATAACCCGTAACAACGAGGGTGAGGCCTTTCTCCTTCGCAATCTGAGCGAGGTCGGAAACGTTTACGAGGTCGCTGCGGCTGGCAATCTTAGAGCTGCCGAGTTTGAAGAATACGCTGGCGGGAGAGCCTACGTACTGCGTTACGACGCGGTCGCGGTACTCAATCTGAGTCTGCGTCTGTGTCTGTACGCGAGCCTGACCTTGGTCTTGGGGCTGTGCAGCGATGAGGTCGAGCAGGCGCTGGTTCTCATCCTCGCAGTTCTTCAGGGCGAGCTTCATAGCATTGAGCTGCTCGTCGTACATAGCGGTGAGAGCCGATACATCGGGTACCTTGCTCCACGTTGTGGTCTTGCTGATGTTGATTTGTACACCGAGGTCAATGCCGAGCTGCTTGTCCCAGTAGCGGCTGTTGTACTTGGAGTAGTTACGCCAAGGATCAGCACCTATAGCAGCAACAGGTGCGGCTGCCACGGGTGTCGTTCCTGCCGTGGCTGCTGTTCCTGGGGTGGCTGTTGCTGTTGCTGCTGCGGCGTTGGCGTTAGCGGCGTTCATTTTATCTGCATAGAGATTCCAACGGTCGAAAGAACCCTCGGTGGTCTGAGCATAGATGTCGAAGAAGACACCGATGCGGTTGCTGATGCGGAAGGTGTTGAGCAAACCAGCGTTGTAAACGATCTCATAGTCCTTGCCTCCGAAGGTCATCATCTTGTTCACACCGAGACCTACATAAGGAACGAAGTTCCACACGCGGTTCTCGTTGTAACCACAAAGGAGGTTGGAAAGGTTGAAGAGCACGTCCTCAGTAACTTGCCAGTAGCTGAAGCTGGGGTGTATGTCCTCGTTGTAAACGGCCTTGTCGCGATATACGCGTCCTTTGGTACGCAGACCGATACCGGGAGTGAACCACTTACCTACTGCAAGGCTTCCGCCAATCTGACCACGCTCCATCGGCTTGAAGAAGTCTAAATCCGACTGCTCCTGCGAGGAGAACGTCATGTGGGCACTGAAACCGGCCTGTACAAACCAGTTAGCCCAGAAACTGTTAGTTGCCACACTGTACTTGCTCACAGGAGCTTCCTGTGCCGATGCGCCGAGAGCGAAAACTGCCAGCGCAATTGCAAAAAGTGACTTTTTCATAAATTTTTAAAAATTGATGAATAATTAGGTTGTTGTGTTTCTCTATAAATTTCTGCGCGGGCTATGAAGCCACCCGGTAGTAAGCGGAAGCCTGCCACTGCGCAGATTTGCGGGGCAAAGATAGGGATATTTTTTATTTCACAACATTTTTTTGCATTTAAAGCGCGAAAAAAGCGAAAAAACCGCGTTTTTCTTTTCGTTTTTGTGCTTTCAGCCCTAAAAAAAGCCGATCGTTTAGTTTTTTTACACCAATAAGGTTTTTTAACATTGGAAGAAAGTAAACACGTAGGCGGATATATATTCTAAAAAAAACAAGTTTCAGAGATTAAGGAAGCCTATCTTGTTCGCCCGTACAGCATACAAGGTGCGGTCTTGACCTGTAAGGGGCAGTAAGCATTCGCCACTTTCAGGACTTTTACACCACCTCCGAAACTTGAATACCCATTTCAGAAAATCGTTTCCGTATAGCAGACTTTTTTATATGCCTGAAAAATTTCTAAGCGGCTTGAAAAAAAAATTCTAAGCACTTGAAAAAAAATTTCTAAGCACTTGAAAAAAATTTCTAAGCGGCTTGAAAAAAAATTTCTAAGCACTTGAAAAAAATTTCTAAGCACTTGAAAAAAATTTCTAAGCACTCGAAAAAAATTTCTAAGCACTCGAAAAAAATTTCTAAGCACTTGAAAAAAATCTGGACGCGCTGGAAAAGCCATAGGCTACGCCACCGATGATACTAACAGAAAGGAACAGAAAGAGCCAAAAGGATGGCAAAAGGGTAAAGACCCATCAATGTCAGACTGAACCGTAGGAATGAATGAACGCCCCTTGAATGTTTTTCAGTTCATAAGAGGAAGTCGGCGGGTTGTGGGACTCGGGAAGAAAGAGGTGGGAGGAAAAACAGACAAGGTAGGACATCATAAAAAAGGGACGTAACCTTGTCAGTGTGTTTAGGCAGCCTATAGCGGCTTGGCGGGAGGCAGGAGGTGCTTCCTTGTTGCTGATGCAAAGATAGTGCAGCCTGGACATTGTCGGAACGACTATTTAGCAGGCGAGGCGATACCGGCACGAACCTGCATAGGAACAAAAATAGGCAAAATCCTTTTACGCACGCGCGTATTTCCTTACTTTTGCGCCTAACTATGGGAAAAGTGCGCCAACTCTTCAAGAAGAAAAGGGCAAAGTGGCTTCTCGCGGCTTTGCTCTCGCCATTGGTACTTTTCCTGTTGCTCGGTGTGCTGATTTATATTCCACCGGTGCAGAACTATGTGGTACACCGTCTCTGCGAAACAATGAGCGACAGCACAGGTCTCTCGTTTTCTATCGACCGTGTGCGCCTGTCGTTTCCGCTCGACTTGAGCGTGCGTGGCGTACGTGCCGACGAGCGCGGCGACAGCGTGTTGCGCGCCGAAGAACTGGTGCTCAGCGTAGAGTTTTGGCCGCTTCTCGGCGGACAAGCCAACGTGGACGGCCTAACACTGCGCGATGCCGGGGTGAACACGCGCGACCTGGTGGCGAACACACAGGTGATTGGCACGCTGAAAACATTTACCGCACGCCTGCACGGTGTGAACTGGCGCAAGAACATAGTGAATGTCACCGAGGCCGCGCTGGCTGATGCCGACATCACCGTACTGCTCTGCGACACGGCGGCGGAGGACACCACGAGGGGCGCGCCCTGGGTAATCGACGTGGCAGACACACACATTCAGCGCACGGAGCTGCGCCTCTCGCTCGCGGGCGACACGACACATCTCTTCACACGCCTCGGAGAGGCACGCCTACGCGGTGGACATTTCGACACCGGAGAGCCACACTACCAAGTAGCGTCGCTTGAGATAGCCGACAGCCGCGTCCACTACGACACCGGCACACGCCCCGACCGCACAACGCAAATACTACTTACCGACAGCACACTGTGGCAACCCGCACCTCTCGACGCACAGCACCTCCACTTAGAAGAACTCGCCGCAGAGGTTGCCGACGTGGACTACAACGCACAAGGCATACTCCACGCCACGCTGCGTACCCTGGCTTTTCGCGAGAGCCACACGGGATTTCGCCTGAGCCACTTAGCCGCTAATATCTACTACGACAGCGAACGGGTGCGCCTCGGCAATATCTCGCTCACCACTCCCTACTCCTCGCTGACCGGCCACGCCTCCGTGCTTTTCAGTGCCTTAGATGCCAATGCCACCGGTGTCTCCGAAGGCATCGATGCCGACCTCACGCTCACCGTGGGTTGGCAGGATGCCACCGCTCTGGGACGCGGCTACCTGCCCGATGAGTTATGGCACACCTATCCCCACTACGACGTGGTGGTTGGTGCTAAGGTGGCAGGTAGTGTGCGCAGGCTGGAAATACACGAAGCACGCCTCTCTACACCGTACAGCCACCTCGCCCTCAACGGCACCGTGCGACCCTTGACGCTGACCAGCGGACGCGGCTACGAAACACAGGCCGACGATGCCGACCTGCACCTTGACACACACCTCGGCTACCAAGACGTGGCACTATGGGGGAAGCCCTATCTGCCGGACAACTTAGCCCGCCGCTACCCACACTCCGACCTGACGCTGCGCACCGACATCAAGGGAAACACCGGGATGCTACGGCTCAGCAACCTACTGTTGCAGACGTCCACGGGTACCCACCTCACGGGCAACCTCTCCGCCAACCTCTTAGCCCTTTCCGGCGGGTGCGGCGACGCATTTAACGGCAGCCTGAAGAGCCGCATCGCCGCCACCGACCTACGCAATTTCGGCGGGGCGTTCCTGCCGACAGATATGGTAGGGATGTTGCCGCCCTACGACATCACATTAAATACCGTACTACGCGGCTCCACCGACCATATCGCCCTCTCCGACCTCTTGCTACAAACACCCTACAGCCACATAAGCGGCCAGGCCGAAGTGTGGCCCAACGCCCTCGCCACAGGCGGGAGTCCCGCCTTTCAAGCCGACTTGAAGTCATCGCTCGGATGGGCCGACATAGTACGCTACGGCGATGCCTACCTCCCCGCCGACCTCAAAGAGCGGCTGCCACACGGCACCTACGAACTGGCAGTGCGCGCCGGAGGCAGCCTCGCGAACATACAGATCGGACAGGCCACGATAGGCGTGCCGGGGATGGGGTCGTTCACCACGAGCGGCAACCTCGGCGGGCTGACAGCCGGCGTGCCGACGGGGAAGATGAAAGTGGACTTCACCGGACGCGATATGTCGCTCGTCAATAGCCTGCTACCCCCGAGCGTGACGAACACTGTGAAGATACCCAACAACCTCAGCGCGAGTGGCACGATAGGTATCAGCGGCGAGGCCTACACCGCCGACCTGCTTATCCGACAAGGCGGAGGCACCGCCAAGATACGTGCCACGCTAAACACACGCACCGAGGCATACGACGCACAAGTGGTGGCACAAGCCTTCCCGCTGCAAAACTTCCTCCCCACTACGGGGCTACAACGCTTTAGCGGCACGATGGCCGCCGAGGGGCGCAAGTTCGACGTGCTGTCGGCCACAGCACGCCTCGTGGCAAGTGCCGACATTGAAGAACTCGGACTCGACAGCCTTAACCTCGGAAACATAACACTCCAAGCTAAAAACGACGGCGGAGTGTTCCTTGCCAACTTCAACGCACAGAACGATGCCCTACAAGGAAGCGGCACGGCACAAGCTACACTCGGCGAACACATCGTCGGCTCTCTCGACGCACAGATAGACTACGCCGACCTCGGCACACTGGCACGGCTGAGCGAGCCGATGCAGGCCGGAGGCAGCATCGGCGTTAGTTTCCACGCCGACCGAGAGTTCACACAATACGGCTTCGACGGCACCCTACGCAACTCGCACTTCTCGGGTGCGGGACTGGGCTTTATCGGACAGGATATGGACATCAGCCTTGAAACATCGCCCGACACCACCTACGCCCACGCCGAATCGGGCGACCTACTCTTGGACTATTACGCACGAGGCGCACTGGCCGAGGCCGTAGAGAGCCTCCAACTACTGGCCGACACGCTATCGGCACAAGTGAAAGCCTCTAACATCAATATCTACAACGTGCGCGAGATGCTACCTACTGCCAACCTCGTGCTGATTTCGGGCAAGACCAACCCGCTGATGATGTTCCTCAAGACACAAAGCCTCGGCTTTGACTACGCCGACATTCACCTCACATCATCGCCCACCGACGGCATCGGTGGCCACGCCTACGTCACCGGCTTCTTCCGCGACAAACTGATGCTCGACAGCATTCATGCCGTCGTCGTGAACGACAGCACCGGCCTGACACTTCAAGGAAAGATACACAACTACAAACGACGCAACCCCAACAAATTCCTCGCCGCGTTTAAAGCCTATCTGCACCCGAGCGGGGCAGGCGTAGAAGCGGAGTTTCGCGACAACAAAGGCTACGTAGGCCTCAACCTCGGCGCACAGGCCAACATATCCCCCGACGGATACCGGCTGCATCTCTATCCCGAACACCCCATACTGGCCTATCGCACGTTTACGGTGAACAACGACAACTACGCCTACTACGGCCTCGGCGGGGCAATAGGTGCAAACATCGACCTGCTCGCCGACGACGGCACGGGACTACGCATCTACGGCGAGCCTAACGACTCACTGACCGACATCACACTGTCGCTCTCGCAGGTGAACCTAAAAGAACTCGCCGCATCCTTACCCTATGTGCCTGCCATGCAAGGAATGCTTACCGGCGACATACACGTCACCGACGACCACAAAAGCATCAGCGCACTCGCCGATATCAACCTCACCGACTTTGAATACCAAGGAACAACACTCGGCAACCTGGGCATACAAGGCATCTATCTGCCTAAGGACAACGACCAACACTATGCCCAAGCCTTTATCAACACCGGCGAGGAAGAGGTGATGGCTCTTGAAGGAACTTACTTCGCCACAAGCGAGGCGTTTGAGGCCGAAGGCACACTCAACAACTTCCCCCTAACACTCCTCAACGGATTTATAAACAACACCGGTATAGCCCTGCGTGGCACAGGGGTGGGAGGCTTTACCGTTGAGGGAACAGCAAAGAAACCTATCCTCAACGGACATATCGACTTCGTTGACGGACATATCTACAGCGACGCTTACGGATTTGACTTCCGCACCGACAGCGTACCCGTAGTGATAGACCAGAGCCGACTGACGTTCAACAACTACAACCTGTGGTCAACAGGTGCCAACCCGCTTATCATCGACGGTGCGCTGGATATGAGTATCCTCTCAAACGTGACAATGAACTTCGACCTCTTGGCCAACAACTTTGAACTTATCAATAGCAAACGCAAGCGCGAGAGTACGGTGTACGGACGTGCCTATGTAGATTTCAACGGCACGCTGCGCGGTGGCACGAAAAACGGACTCACTATGCGCGGCAACCTCGGCATACTGCCCAAAACGGATATGACCTATATCCTGCGCGAATCACCGCTAACAGTAGATAACGAACTCGAGGGGCTGGTGCAGTTTGTCAGTTTTGAAGACACCCTTGACGTGGACGAACCGCCGATCGACGATGAAAGCGGCAGTTTCGATATGACACTCGGCGTAAGCATTGACGAGAGTGCTCACTTCCTCTGCTATCTGAGCGAGGACGGCAAGAGTTATGTTGACGTGAGCGGCGGCGGCGCGCTCACCCTGCGACAGACACAGCAGGGCGACACACGCCTCGTGGGACGTGTCACCGTGCAGAAAGGCGAGATGAAGTACGAACTGCCCGTTATCCCGCTAAAGACGTTCACCATAGAACCTGGCAGTTACGTAGATTTCAAAGGAGCGATAGCCAACCCCACACTCGCCATTACCGCCAAAGAGCGTGTGAAAGCCCTCGTCACCGAGAACGACCAGCAACGCAGCGTAGCCTTCGACGTGGGTGTGGAAATCTCTAAGACGGTGCAGGATATGGGTCTCAACTTCGTGATAGACGCACCCGAGGACCTCGTGGTGCAAAACCAACTCACAGCGATGGGTGCCAGCGGGCGTAGCAAGGCAGCCGTGGCAATGCTGGCCACGGGAATGTATCTCACCGACGAAAACACCTCAAGCTTCAGAGCCAGCAACGCACTCAACGCCTTCCTGCAAAGCGAGATACAAAACATTGCCGGCAGCGCGCTAAAGACAATAGACATCAACCTCGGAGTGGAGGCCGGCACAAGCACCCGCGGCACCAACACCACCGACTATTCCTTCCAGTTTAGCAAACGCTTGTGGGGCGACCGCGTGAGCATCATCATAGGCGGGCGCGTAAGCACGGGTGAATACGCCGACAACAGCGCCGAGAGTTTTATCAACAACGTAGCCGTGGAGTACCGGCTCGACCAAGGCTCAACGCGTCTGCTCAAACTCTTCTACAACCGCGACACACAAGACCCGCTCGAAGGACTACTCACACGCACCGGTGCCGGGCTTGTGCTACGCAAAAAGAGCGACAGACTGGGCGACCTCTTTATCTTCCGACGCAACAAAAACAACTAACTGCATGAGCCTCCTCCACGGCATATCACCCTCCTCCCCACCACGCGCCACACGCTCGGCGTGGACAGTACTCCTCGTTGCGACACTCCTCGCAGGATGCTCCACCACATCGCACCTACCCGAGGGCGAACAGCTCTACACCGGCATACGCGACATACACTATAACGAGGACTTCCAGAGCGACACGTCGCGCCTATCCGGAGCCGACGAGACAGGCGTTATCACCAGTGTGGCCAACGCTGTGCGCGCCATAGATGCCGCATTGGAGGGGCGCGGCTTTGACTGGTCAATGCGCTCTCTCCGACGCGACAGCCTCACCAAAGAGCAACGCCGCGAACAACGCCGCCTCATCGCGCAACAAAAAGCCGACTTCTCCATTGCGCGCACCGAGGTAGATGCCGTGCTGGCCTACCCGCCGAACGGCTCGTTGATGGGCAGCTCATCGCTGCGAAGCCCGCTGAACATAGGGCTATGGTTCTACAACGGATTAGTAAACGACAGCTCACGACTGGGACGCTGGTTCTTCAAGACTTTTGCCACACAGCCCGTACTCGTCTCCTCCGTAGCCCCGGAGACACGCTCCAAGGTGGCTACCAATACGCTCCACAACTATGGCTATTTCCAAGGGCAAGTGGACTACCGCGTCCACACCTTGCGCAACCCCAAGAAGGCACGCCTCTCGTATCGCGTACTCACCGGGCCGCTCTATCGTTTCGATAGCGTGGCATACCTCGGCTTCACACCCGAGGTGGACAGCCTGTTGCGACGCACGGAGCATCAACGACTCATCAACTCCGGCGAGGGGTTCAGCGCGATAGCCCTAAGCAACGAGCGCACACGCATCAGCGAGATGCTGCGCAACCGTGGCTATTACTACTATTCGCCCTCTTATATCACCTATCTGGCCGACACGTTCCAACGGCAGAACTATGTACAACTGCAAGTGCGCCCCGCCGACAACATGCCCGCCGAGGCCAAACACCCTTGGTACATCGGCCACACCTACATAGACCTACGCACCGCCAGCGGCGCGCCGCTCACAAACGAACGCACCTTCACTGGACGACGCCGAAACGACACAGCACAAGCGGCAGACACCCGAAGCAGACAACAAGATGCAAGCAAGCGTCCCACCCAACGCCAGCGACGCTTCACACCCACCACCTTCCGTTGGAACGGCGACAGCACACGTATGCCGCTAAGACCTTATATGTGGCGCAACGCACTCTTCTTCAACAAAGGCGACAGATACAGCCTCAGGCGCGAGAGCCTATCGCTCACAAAACTCAACGAGATGGGAGTGTTTAGCCAAATTGACGTACAGTTCCTTCGCACGGACACCTTGCCCGACTGCGACACGCTTGACGTGTACGTCACAGCGGTATTGGAAAAACCCTACGACAGCAGCCTGGAACTCGATGCTACGCTGAAGAGCAACTCCCAGCTGGGACCCGCTCTCACCTATACACTCTCCAAGCGTAATGCCTTCCGCGGCGGCGAGAAAGTGTCGTTTAAGGTATTCGGCTCCTACGAGTGGCAACTCAGCACCAACGGCAGCGAGAGCAACTCCTTGCTCAACTCCTACGACTTCGGCACAAACCTGAGTCTTGAGTTTCCTCGCTTCGTCCTGCCATTTATCAACCGACGACAATTACAGTTTCCTGCCACCACCACGTTTGCTCTCGAAGCCGACTGGCGAAACCGCTCGGGCTTCTACCAGATGCTCACCTACAGCCTCAGTGCCAACTATGCCTGGCGAAAGCGGCGCACCATCAACAACAACATTGACGTGCGCCTCGACTTCACCAAGCGACTGAGTAGCACACAGAAGTTTGACGAGATCCTGACAGCGAACCCCGTGCTTGAGGTGTCAATGCGCGACTATTTCGTGCCATCGATAGGCTACACGTTTACCTACAACTCCGCGCGTAAGCACCGCCACCCCGTGTTCCTGCAACTGAACGTGAAAGAAGCGGGCAACCTCATCTCCTCAGCCTATGCCATTGGCGGCAAAGGCTATAACGAGCAGGGAAAAGAGATATTTGCCAATCCGTTTGCACAGTTTGTGAAACTGACGGGCGAAATCCACCACACACAACCCTTCGGCGAGCGTATACAACTCGTGACACGCTTCTTCGCCGGTGCCATCTTTAGTTATGGCAATATGCTACGCGCACCCTATGCCGAGCAATTCTATGTGGGCGGTGCCAACAGCGTACGCGGCTTCACCGTGCGTAGCGTAGGGCCCGGGAGTTTCCGTAGTGGCGACATACGTTATAGTTACGTTGACCAGACGGGAGACATCAAACTCGAAGCCAATGCCGAACTGCGCGCACACCTCTTCGGCTCGCTCTATGGTGCTCTGTTCCTTGACGCGGGCAACGTGTGGCTCGCACGACACGATGCTATGCGCCCCGATGCGGATTTCTCAATGAAAAACCTCCGACACATCGCGCTGAGCACCGGCACCGGCATTCGCTACGACTTAGACTTCCTGGTGCTACGCTTAGATCTGGGCATCGGCTTGCACGCACCCTACGACACAGGAAAAAGCGGATTCTTCAACCTGCCGAAGTTAAAAGACGCACTTGCACTACACTTCGCCATTGGCTATCCGTTCTAACAAATAATAATCTCACAAACAAAACTAAAACATCACATACTCTATGAAACCTGCTACAGGCAAACTCGGCGTTCTTTGTGTAGGCTTAGGTGCCGTTTCTACTACTTTCATTGCTGGTGTACTCTCCTTACGCAAAGGGAGGGGGTTAGCCGGCGGCTCTATCACACAAATGGCAAAGATACGCGTGGGGCGCGGCAAAGAACGCCAATACCTACGTGTGAATGACTTAGTGTCTCTTGCCGCACTTGATGATTTGGTATTTGGTGCTTGGGACATCTTCTCGCAAAACGCCTACGAGTCGGCCTGCAACGCCAAGGTGCTACAACGCCACGACCTCGATGCCGTCCGACAAGAGTTGGAAAGTATCCGCCCTATGGCAGCAACATTCGACGCGGACTACGTGACGCGCCTCGCCAATCAAGGCACGAACATCAAACCCACGACATCGCGCTACAATTACGTCAAAGCCTTGCGCGAAGACATCCGCCGCTTCCGTGAAGAGAACGGATGCAACCGCGTCGTTGTACTATGGGCCGCCTCTACGGAGAAATACATAGACTACGCACCCGAGGTACACAACACAATAGCCCAATTTGAGCAAGCCCTACAACGCAACGACACAGAGAGGATAAGCCCCTCGATGTGCTACGCCTGGGCAGCACTGTCAGAAGGCGTGCCGTTTGTGATGGGTGCGCCGAACCTATGTATTGACATCCCCGCTATGTGGCAAAAAGCCGAGCAATGTGGCGCACCAATTGCCGGTAAGGACTTCAAGACCGGGCAGACATTGATGAAAACGGTGCTTGCCCCAATGCTTCGTACACGTTGCTTAGGCTTGCAGGGCTGGTTTAGCACCAACATCTTAGGAAACCGCGACGGCGAGGTGCTTGACGCACCCGAGAACTTCCGCACGAAAGAAGTGTCGAAACTTGGAGTTATTGACACGATACTAAGCCCCGAAGACCAACCCGAACTCTACAACGACTATTTCCACAAGGTGCGCATAAACTACTACCCGCCGCGAGGCGATAGCAAAGAGTCGTGGGACAACTTAGACATCTTCGGCTGGATGGGGCAGCAATATGGTATGCAAATCAAAGTAAACTTCCTTTGCCGCGACAGCATATTGGCTGCACCGGTGGTACTCGACCTCGTGTTGCTCATCGACCTCGCCGCACGCGCCGACTTAAGTGGCAACCAGTCGTGGCTCGCCTTCTTCCTCAAGAGCCCGATGCACAACAGCGCAATAGGCGAGAAACCCCTTAACGACCTCTTCCAACAATACACAGTGCTGAAAAACAAGTTGCGCGAACTCGGAGGCTTTGAGCCCGACGAAGAATTAGAATAACAAGGTGTGTACGCCGAATAGACAAGTGAGCTACGTAGTACGAACACTCCGACAAAACTAAGGCAACCCCGACACTCCCGAAAGCCCTCATTAAAAAACTATTTAACCCGTGTCCCGCTTCCTATTCCTTATTATATATAGTATATCAGCCCTGCTCCCCGCCCTTGCTCAAGACACGCTGCGCGGGCGTGTGATAGATGCCGTGACGCAAGAACCGGTGCAAAGTGCGAGCGTGTATTTCCAAGGCGGCGAAATCACACTTACCGATGCCGACGGACGTTTTGTAAAACCCTTTCAACGCGGGAAACTCCGCGTAGCATGCGTGGGTTATACCGCTCGCACCATCAACGTGAAACGCGAGCGCGAGGTCTCCGTAGAACTGTCGCCGTTCGATGCCACACTCGGCGCGGCGATAGTAGAAGGCAAGCGGCAACGATACAGCCGCAAGGAAAATCCTGCCGTAGAGTTGATGCGCCGCGTCATCGCCAACAAAAAACTCACCGACCTACATACACACGACTATTTCCGTTACGACCGCTATCGGCGTATGACGTTTTCGCTCGACGAGGTGACACCCAACACGTTCAACCTCATCACGCTAAAACCGCTTTCGTTCCTACGCGGCAGTGAAGAGATATGCCCCGAGACAGGCACCGTGACACTGCCTGTTACAATGGACGAGACGACAGAGACACAGGTATTCCGCCAGTCGCCACGCGCTGAGAAAACCATCGTAACAGGAAAGCGCAACATCGGCGTGAGCAAACTCCTTGCCACGGGTGAGAATATGTCGCAGATGCTCGCCGAGTGTTTTACCGACGTAAATATCTACGAGGACAAGATAATGCTCCTGCGCCACCAGTTTGTGAGTCCTATCAGCAACGGTGCTATTAGTTTTTACCACTTCTTCCTTGGCGACACCACCGACATCTCGGGCTACCGCTGCGTTGACGTTAGTTTCACGCCCGCCAACACACAGGACTTTGGTTTCAGCGGCCATCTATACATCGTGGTGGGCGACAGTTCCTACCGTGTGCGGCGAGTGGAGATGGGCTTGCCCCACGGCTCTGGTGTCAACTGGGTGACAAGTATGCGCATACACCAACAGTTTGTAGTGCTCTCCACGGGCGAGCCAGTGATGGAAGAGGATGATATGATAGTGCAGATTAACTTGCTCGACATTATGGGCAAATGGATGATACGCCGCACCACAGCCTATTCCCACTACGATTTCGGCGAGATACCGGCACGCACCTTTAAGTTTGAAGGTAATGTACGCACCGAGGCACAAGCCACCGTGCGCGACGAGGCCTACTGGGATCGTTATCGCCCTGGTAGCATACAGCAAACCGAAGAGGGCGTGAAAGGCGTGATGTCGCGCATACGCGGGTTGAGAGGATATAAACTCTATATGATTGGCCTGCAAGCCTTGGTAGAAAACTTTGTAGAAACAGGCCGCGAGGGAAAGCCCGGCATCATCGACATAGGCCCAATGCTGAGCATCATTTCTACCAACAAAGTGGACGGCCTGCGTCTGCGCGCCTCGGCACAAACCACGGCACACCTCAACCCCCATTTCTTCCTAAAAGGCTATATGGCCTACGGCTTCCGCGACAACCGATGGAAAGGTATGCTGGAGGCCACATATAGTTTCCTTCCGAAAGCCTACCGCCCACACGAGTTCCCACGCCACGATGTCACACTGACCTACACCGACGACGTGTTCTCACCCTCCGACCGTTTCCTCGGAGCAGACAAAGACAACACGTTCAAAGCACTGAAGTGGACAGAGGTTGACCATATGTATTACCTTCGCTCGCTGCGTCTGCACTACCACCGCGAGTGGGGCAACGGACTACAACTATGGGGCGAGGCGGCGGTGGAACGCAGCACGCCCACGCTGTCGATGTTCTACCAGCCTCTCTCTACGGGCAACATATCACAAGATGCGAGTCTCTATCTACCCCACTTAGACCGTACCGAGGTGCAACTCGGAATGACATACCAACCCGGCGTAACGTGGATGAACACCAAGCAACGACGTATGCCGACCAACAACGATGCTCCTATCATCACACTAAGCCATACGATAGGCATACGCGGCCTACTGGGTGCGGACTATAACAGCAATCTTACCGAGCTGCTTTTATATAAACGTTTCTGGGTAGGCTCGTGGGGCAAGATAGACCTTAGTTTGCAGGGAGCATTGCAATGGAACAGTGTGCCTTATCCGTTTTTGATTATCCCCGCCTCAAACCTCTCGTACTTCAGAGCCGACAACGCGTTTTCTATGGTGGACAACATGGAATTCCTCGCCGACCGCTCACTCTCGCTCTTCCTCCAGTGGGACACGAGCGGCAAGTTGCTCAATCGCGTACCATTGCTACGAAAACTTAAATGGCGCGAACTTTTCGGCATAAATGTTTTTTGGGGTGCCCTCTCCGACAAGAATAACCCGTCGCACCACCCGTCCTCCTCACAACTCTTCTATTTCCCAGGGCGTTGGAAAGCTGAGGGTACATACAGCACCCTCTCCCACCCTATTGACTACTCACGTCCATACATTGAGGCATATATCGGCGTGTACAACATCTTTAAGATTTTCCACGTGCAGTATGTACGCCGCCTCTCGTATCTTGATAATCCCAAAGCGCACAAGAACGGCATACGTATGGGCATTGAACTAAGGTTCTAACGCACCGTTATTCCTTAAAGAGCAAACAACAATCGCCGTAGGAAAGGAAGCGGAAGTCGTGGGAAAGGGCATATTGATAGACCGTACACCACGCCTCGCCGACAAAAGCCGAAACGAGCAAGAGCAGCGTACTCTTCGGTTGGTGAAAGTTGGTGAGCATCGCCTGCACGAACCGATATTGGTAGCCGGGCTTTATCATCAACTGCGTAGTGGCCTCTATACGTGTTTCTCCCTCGCGCTCCAGCGTTTGTAACACTGCACACAGAGCTTCCTCGGCAGACGGCGAGGCCACATTCGTCTCGTAGGGCGCCCACTGGGGAATGTGGAGTGCGTGAAGATCGGTCTTAGGATTTGCCAAGAGCGTGCGACCGATATAGTAAAGTGATTCTATGGTGCGCACACTGGTTGTACCGATAGCCACACACCGACAGCCATGAGCAAGCAATTGTTCTATGACGTTCCTATTTATACTGATGTGTTCGGCGTGCATCGTGTGGTCTTCTACGTGTTCGGTCTTCACAGGACGAAACGTACCCGCTCCCACGTGGAGAGTCACCTCCGAGCGCATCACCCCTGCAGCATCCAAGGCCGACAAGACGTTCGGCGTGAAATGCAGTCCTGCCGTAGGTGCCGCCACGCTGCCTTCCAAGCGAGCATAGACAGTTTGATAGGTAACAAGGTCGGAGGGTTCTGTGTCGCGACCTAAGTAGGGCGGGATAGGCAGTTCGCCGGCACTTTCAATCACAGCAGCAAAGGTGGGCTGAATGCCCTCGCCAGAAAAACAGAGACGCACGGCACGTTCGCCATTTAAGGCGTGTGAACATTCCGCTACAGGCAAGGCCTCTGCCGACAATACCACATCGTGTCCGTCAATCTGAATGGTTTGTTTCAACACTCCTTCTTTCCACTTCTTAGCATTACCTATAAGACACGTCCAAGTACAGGTTGTTGTTGCAGCGAAGGCTTGTTCGTAGTCTCGCGGAGCAAGCGGCTCTAAGAGGAAAATCTCTATGCGCGCCCCACTCTCCTTATAGAAATGCAAGCGTGCGCGTACCACTCGTGTGTTGTTCATCACCATCAGTGTGTCGGCGGGCAGGTAGTTTGCAATGTTTCGGAAAGTATCCTCCTTTATCCTCCCGTTACGATAAACAAGCATTTTTGAAGCATCGCGCTCGGGAAGCGGATATTTAGCAATGCGCTCTTGGGGGAGCAAATAATTGTAGTTCTGGATGAGCATTTACTCGGAGATAACAACACCCCTCAAGGTGTGATTAATGGTTGATGGTAAATGAAAGATTGTGTTGGTCTTCAAGCCAAGAGATAAGGGCGGGTGTAGGTGCCACGCCGTTAGCTGTGACACGTAGTTGTAGATCCATTTGTTCGGAGCGGTCGGTAAGATGTAGCAGGAGGGGGAGCGTTCCTTGATTTTTTTCTACCACGGCTTTGAGTTCTGTAGCCAGTGCTGCGTCAAGTGTTTCGAGCGGCGCGTGGATAGTGATAGACTGCACAGCGTTTTTGTTGGCATCGGGCAGGAATTCCACCTTTTGTATCCTAAGGTCCACTTGTTCAGCATTGTAACGTCGTGGCTCCGCTCGTGCTGAAACAAGGAGCGAATTGCCCACTTGCATATAGTATTGGAAGCGTGCCCAATCATCGCCAAAGAGGGCTAACTCGCCCGCACCATCGTAGTCCTCCATACGTACAATACCGTAAGGGTTGCCCGAGCGCGAGAACCCCGTGCGTACGGCAGTGACCATTCCGCCTACCAGTATGTCGCGCCCTTGCAATGCCGCACGGTCCTCAAGGTCAGAGAGGCGTGTGTTGCACACGTATTTCACCACGGCCTTGAACTCATCAAGCGGATGGCCAGAGAGGTAGATACCTATCAGCTCGCGCTCGCGTCCGAGGCGTTCAAGGTCGCTCCAAGGCTCGTATTGCGCGATGGGGCGTGGCTTGCTTATTTCCACGGCATCAATACCGCCAAAGAGCGACACGGCACTCTGTTGTTTGTCGCTCTGAACGCGTTGGCCGTAGCGCATCAACACATCAATAAAGTCGCTGTTGCCGTCTTTTATAAGATACTGCTCACGGTGGAACTCGGTGAAGCAGTCGAAAGCTCCCGATAGCACCAGACTTTCCAAGCACTTGCGGTTCACCGCACTAAGATTGATACGCTCCATCAAATCGTAGGGCGAAGCATACGGCCCGTTCTTCTCGCGCTCCTCAATTATATGGTCGGCGGCAGACTTTCCCATCCCTTTGATAGCAGCCAGACCAAAGCGAATGTCACCGTGCTCGTTGACACTAAACTTGCGGCGGCTCTCGTTCACGTCAGGCCCCAGCGTGCGGATACCCATACGGCGACACTCGTCCATCAACTTAGATATTTCCGTAATGGCATCTAAGTTGCGGCTCATCACGGCAGCCATATACTGCGCCGGATAGTGCGCTTTAAGATACGCCGTCTGGAAAGCCACCCAACTATAACACGTGGCGTGACTCTTATTGAAGGCATACGATGCAAACGCTCGCCAGTCCTCCCATATCTTTTCGAGTATCTTCTCATCGTAGCCGTTGGCCTTACCTCCTGCTAAGAACTTTGGGTAGAGGTGGTTCAACTTTTCAATGAGTTTCTTACCCATCGCCTTACGCAAGGTGTCGCTCTCGCCGCGTGTGAAGTTGGCTATCTTACGCGAGAGGAGCATCACCTGTTCTTGATATACCGTTATGCCGTAAGTATCTTTAAGGTATTCTTCCATACACGGCAAGTCGTAGGCAATAGGCTGCCGCCCGTGTTTGCGCGCTATAAACTCGGGGATATACTGCATCGGGCCTGGCCTGTAGAGTGCGTTCATCGCGATAAGGTCTTCAAACGTGCTGGGCTGAAGTTCGCGCAAATACTTCTGCATACCGGCGGACTCGAATTGGAAAGTACCAATAGTGTTGCCCTGACAATAAAGGGCGTATGTTGCGGCATCGTTGATATCAATACCATCTACGTCGATCTCCACGCCGAGGCTCTCGCGTATATTTGCCACGGCCTCGCGCAGGATAGAAAGCGTCTTTAGGCCGAGGAAGTCCATCTTGATAAGACCGGTGTCTTCTATCACCTTTCCCTCATACTGCGTGCAATGAAGTTTCTGCCCCGAGGCTTTATCCTCCGCCACAGAGATAGGTACCCAATCGCTGATAGGGTCGCGACAAATAATGAAGCCACAAGCGTGTACTCCCGTATTGCGCACATTACCCTCGAGCATACGCGCATAGTGGATAGTATTGCGCATCTTCTCATCAGGCGAACTCTCAGCCTGTCGCAACTCGGGAATTGCTGCAAGGGCGTTGGTTAAATTTAGCTTGGGAGACTTTCCATCGGGTCCCTCGGGCAAGCGGTCGGGGATAAGTTTGCAAAGGGCATTACTCTGAGCCAGAGGCAACTTCTCCACGCGCGCCACATCTTTAAGTGCCAGCTTCGTGGCCATAGTGCCGTAAGTAATGATATGTGCCACATTCTCCTCACCGTATTTGTCGGTTACCCACTGCAACACACGCTCGCGCCCGTCGTCGTCGAAATCTACATCAATATCGGGCAAGGAGATACGGTCTGGGTTGAGGAAACGTTCAAAAAGTAAGTCGTATTTGATAGGGTCAATCTGCGTGATACCTAAGCAGTAGGCCACCACGCTCCCCGCTGCTGAGCCACGCCCCGGGCCGACGCTGACATCAAGTTTCTCGCGTGCGGCAGCGATATAATCTTGCACAATGAGGAAATAGCCCGGGAAACCCATCGTCTTCATCGTATGGAGTTCAAACCTCACCTGTTCACGTACATTCTCTGGCACGGGTGTGCCGTAGCGTCGTTCGGCTCCCTCATAGGCAAGTTTGCCAAGATAGTCGGCCTCAAGTTTAATGCGATAAAGTTTGTTGATGCCTCCCAAGGCGGCAATTTTTTTCTCTCCTTCATCGCGTGTAAGTACCTCGTTGCCAATCTCATCGCGCGTAAACTCGTTGAAGAGGTCTTCCTCGCTGAAACGCTCGCGATAGGAAGCCTCCGTGCCAAAATCCTCGGGGATAGGGAAGTTGGGCATAATTGGCGCGTGGTTGATGCTATAGAACTCTACTTTCGAAAGCACCTCAAGCGTATTTTCAAGAGCCTCGGGTACATCGCTGAAAAGGCTATTCATCTCGGCGCGTGTCTTAAACCACTCTTGCTTGGTATATACCATTCGGTTCGGGTCGTCAAGGTCTTTGCCCGTGCTAAGGCAGATAAGGCGGTCGTGAGCCTCGGCATTTTCTTCGTCCACAAAATGGACATCGTTGGTACAAACCAACTTTATGCCGTGTTTGTGGGCTAAGTCAATAAGCACCGGATTGATACGCTCCTGTATCCCATAGCATTCGCGATTTGCACGTATGGCAGGGTCGGTGACTTTGTGGCGCATCAGTTCTAAATAATAGTCATCGCCAAAGACACGCTTAAACCAAACGATACTCTCCTCCGCCCCGGCAATATCGCCGTTAGCAATTTTGCGAGGCACCTCACCGGCTAAACAAGCGGAACACACAATGAGTCCCTCGGCATGCTGCTCTAACTCCTCGTGGTCGGTGCGCGGTTTCATATAAAAGCCTTCCGTCCAAGCCTTGCTTACAAGTTTCACCAGATTGTGATAGCCGCGTTCGTTCTTTGCCAACACGATGAGGTGGTTGCCGCTCATATCCGTCTTATCGGTTCTGTCGGTCAGCCGACGGCGGGCCACATACATCTCGCAACCAAAGATAGGCATAAAGTTAGCTTGCAAACGCGCTTTCTCTATCTCGCTCTGCAAACGCTCCGCCTCGTCGGTAGAAGCCGCCGCACCGCCCTCGGTGTTGAGTTGAGCCAACTGGTCTTGCAGTTCGGCAAGGCGTTTCTTACCCTTGGAGCGTGTGCGAGAAGCCACATCAAAAAACTCTTTGATACCCATCATATTGCCGTGGTCGGTAACGGCAAAACCCTTCATACCGTCCTTCACTGCCTTGCTAACAAGCTTGTCTATCGCTGCCTGACCATCAAGAATAGAATATTGTGTGTGAACGTGGAGGTGTACAAAATCGTGCATAGGAGAACAAAATGAGGAAACGAGCTGTACCATTGTCAAAAGGGGGGGGACTATAAATAAGGATTTATTGAACACCCGCCGAAAAGCATTAGCACCAAACGTTTTGTAAGAGGAGTCTTCAAATCAACTTGCTGCAAATTTACGGCGAAATCTTTGAATAGCGCAGTGATATGGGTTTCAAACTTAGGTGGCTTCTTTTACTTACGATGATTAACGCGCTGTATTTGAAGATTTTTTGTGTTTCATTTTTCGGAGTGGACTTTTTTGCTGAAATTTGCCGATTGAAGAGGTAAACGTTTATTCCCAGGAAACGATTAAGACACGTTTACACAAACAAAGACAGGAACGATAATGGAATTTACAGCTCAGCAAATTGCTGATTTTTTACAAGGCACAGTAGAAGGTAATCCAGCAGCCACGGTCAACACCTTTGCCAAAATTGAAGAAGGCCGTTCTGGCGCACTATCTTTTCTTGCGAACAGCCACTACGAACACTATCTCTATGAAACACAAAGTAGCGTTGTACTTGTGAACAACGACCTGCAACTCCAAGGCGAGGTAAAAGCCACATTGGTGCGCGTACCCAATGCTTACGAAGCCGTGGCTCGCTTGCTACAACTCTACGACGCACAAAAACCACGTCGCGAAGGCATACACCCGCTGGCCTGCATTGCCCCTACCGCCCAAGTGGCTGAGGGAGCGTATGTAGGCCCCTTTGCTTATATTGGCGAGGGGGCTACGGTGGGCAAGGGCAGCCAGATATATTCTCACGCCGTGGTGGAGGAGCGTGCCTCTGTGGGCGAAGGGTGTATCCTCTATCCAGGCGTGAGTATCTACCACGACTGCGTAGTAGGCAACCGCGTTATCCTCCACTCGGGTTGTTCCATCGGTGCCGATGGTTTTGGCTTCGCACCTGGAGCCGAAGGCTATAGCAAAATACCACAGATAGGAAACGTCGTCATTGAAGACGATGTAGAAATAGGCGCAAACGCTTGCGTTGACCGTAGCACGATGGGCAGCACGCGTATCCGCAAAGGTGTGAAGATTGACAATCTCGTACAGGTGGCACACAATTGCGAAGTGGGCGAAAACACTGTGATGTCCGCACAAGTCGGTGTGGCAGGAAGCACCAAGATAGGCAAGTGGTGTATGTTTGGCGGACAAGTGGGCATCACCGGCCACGCCGTTATTGGCGACCGCGTACAAAGCGGTGCTCAAGCCGGCATAGCAGGCAGCGTACCCGAAGGTAACAAAACATTGCTTGGCTCACCGGCTATCGACTATAAACAGTTCGCGCGCGCCGCTACAGTGTTTAAGAAACTACCCGATATGTATCGTGAGCTCAACGCTTTACGCAAAGAAATTGAAACGCTAAAGAAAGGTTAGGCATCAGACATAACGCTTCACGCCCCTCCCCCTCCCCTCTTATATAAATATGGAGTAAAACCGACTATTGCTTGTAAGGCGGGTCTTATAAATTAGCGTAGCATACTCCAAAGTAATAAAGGAAAGTTTATAGCGCATTTCTTAATTGCACACACAGTAATTATCTCTGACAACACAAGAAAGGATGAGTAAACAACAAACTCTGAAATCCGCTTTCACCCTCACTGGAAAAGGACTTCATACGGGTCTGGAACTTAAGGCTACTTTTCAGCCCGCAGTTGCAGGACACGGTTATAAGATACAACGCACCGACCTCCCCAACGAGCCTGTAATAGACGTAGTAGCCGAAAACGTGGTAGATACCAGCCGTGGCACAGTGGTAGCAAACGGCGAGGCACGCTGCTCCACTATTGAACACTGCATGGCTGCACTCTACGCTGCAGGCATAGACAACTGCCTCATTCAAACCAACGGCCCGGAAGTGCCTATCTTAGACGGCTCGGCACGCTATGTGTGGGAAGCCATTGCGCGCGTAGGCATTGCAGAACAAGAAGCCGAGCGCGAGGTGTTGGTCGTTGACGAGGAAATCACCTTCGAAAACGAACAAAGCGGTTCACGCCTTACGTTGCAGCCGGCACCGTCGTTTAGTGTAGAAGCTACCATAGCCTTTCCCTCTCAGTTCATACAGAGCCAACAAGCAGTGCTTAAAGACCTATCGCTCTTTGGCGAAGAAATCTCTGGGGCACGTACGTTTGTCTTCGTGCGCGAGATACTCCCGTTGCTCCAGATGGGACTTATCAAAGGCGGCGACCTTGACAACGCCATCGTTATCTACGAGCACGAAGTGCCGCAAGAAACACTTGACAGCATTGCCGACACGCTTGGTGTGGCTCACCGCGATGCCACCAAGCTGGGCTACCTCAACAGCCGCCCGCTCACGTGGGACAACGAGCCCGCTCGCCACAAAATCCTTGACATCATCGGCGATATGGCACTCATTGGCCGACGCGTACAAGGACGCCTCACCGCCCTGCGCCCCGGCCACACCGCAAACAACAAGTTTGCACGACTCGTGCGCAGTAAACTCTTATAACATCCTTATAAATGCCACTAAAACACACTCTTCTTGAATTATGATTAGTCCCTTAGCATACGTTAGCCCCGGCGCAAAAGTAGCCGAGAGTTGCGAGATTGGCCCGTTTTGTTACATTGACGAAGACGTGGTAATCGGCGAAAACAACGTTCTAATGAACAGCGTCACCGTACTTAGCGGTTCTCGCATAGGCAAAGGCAACCGTTTCTTCCCCGGTGCAGTGATTGGTGCAATACCACAAGACCTCAAGTTCCAAGGCGAGAAGACCACCGCCGAGATAGGCGATGGCAACACGTTTCGCGAGAATGTCACGATGAACCGTGGCACGGCAGCACGTGGTAAGACGGTGGTAGGAAGCAACAACCTTTTTATGGAGGGGATGCACATCGCCCACGACGTGACAATAGGAAGCGGATGTATCATTGGCAACAGCACAAAGATTGCCGGCGAAGTAGTTATCGACGACTTTGCCGTCATCAGTGCCAACTGTTTGTTCCATCAGTTCTGCCGCGTGGGTAGCTACGTCATGGTGGGCGGCGGCTCGCGCACCAGTCAGGACGTACCACCCTTTGTCCTCGTGGCACGCGATCCGATTGCTATGGTAGGCCTCAACCTCGTAGGGCTGCGCCGACGCGGCTTCAGCCCTCATCTCATTGAGAACATACACAACGCTTATCGCATCATTTACCAAAAGGACAAACTGCGCGACGAACGCTTCGCACAGATACGTGCCGAGATACCACAGAGCAAAGAGATAGACTATATTCTTGACTTCGTTCACAGTTCTAAACGAGGTATCGTACAGCCTCAATAACTCCCCCTTTTTTACCTATGATTCTCAAGATTAAGATGGTCTCCGACGAAGTGGATGGCTTCCTTCGCGAGTTTGAGATTGACAGTGAAGCCACGTTCCTTGACTTATGTAAGATAATCCTTGAGTCCTGCGGCTATCCCGATGACCAGATGACGAGTTTCTACGTCTGCAACGACGAGTGGGAGCGCGGCGAGCAGATTACACGCGAGGATATGGGTGCCACGTCGGCAGACACCGACATTTATGTGATGAGCAACGTGGCACTCAATGAGTTTTTGGAAGACAAAGGTCAGAAGCTGGAGTTTGTTTACGACCCCTTCAGCGAGCGCAGTTTCTTCCTCAACGTGCGCGACATCTTGGCGGGCAAAAACCTAAAGCAAGCTGAAGTAAAACGCATACGCGGCGATGCTCCTATTCACATTGCCGAGTTGAGCGACAGCGGCCCCGTGCAGCACAAGGTGACACCTATAGGCGATGAGGACGAGGACGAGCTATTCAGTGCTGCGGGCTACGACGACGAGGATTTCGACCCTGAAGGCTTCGAGATTAGTCAAGCACCGTATTAGGCCGAAGCGACATCGCCGCACAAAGAAACTACGAACTGGGGAAGCCTTCCGTTTTAGGAAAGCTTCCCCTTATCGACTTAATTATCCATTCTGGATAAACCCTTAAAGGTGAGAGAGTCTGAACCTCCGCAAAGCGGGTAGAGAGGGTTGTTTTAAGGTTGTAGCAATTGTTGTTCTACTCTCGTCCGTTGGGGTTTGCCCGTCTGAACCGACGGAGATGTTTTATTTGGCGTTGATTGTTTCTATTTAGTAAAAGCCTCGGGTTGTGACATTTGTTCGGGCGATGCTTGCCCGAGGGTGTCTGATGCCGTGGCGGTGGTTTGTCCGTTTCCCACGGCTCGGAGGGTTTCTAAGGTAGGCGTGTTAGTGGTGTCGGCTTGCTCCATGTCGGCCATCTGCTGCTCGGCGGCGACACCGTCGCCAGTGCCGAACGTGGCTTGTGCCACGTGGACGGCGAGCATCACTACAGCGATGGCGGCCACGGCATTGTAGAACGGGCGAAGCACCTTGAGGAGGCTGAACCGGCGCGGCACGGCTTCCACTTCTTCGGCGATACCGGCTTTGAAAAGCACGCGCTGCTGAAAATCGTTCGAGGGGTACTCGGCGGCCAAGGAGCGTTGGGCATCAAACAACGCCTTGTAGCGCACGAGGCTCTCGGGCACATCGCTGCCGCTGAAGAAAGCGCGCAACATACGTTCCTCCGACGGCGTGGTGGCGCAGTCGAAGTAGCGTGAGAGGAGTTGTTCAATGTATTTATAGTCCATAGTTTTCTATCTTGTCAAGTTGTGTGCGGATGAAGCGTCGCGCTCTGTGGTGGGTGGTCTTTACGTCTTCGGGCGTTATGCCGAGGATTTCAGCGGTTTCACGCACGCTTTTCTCTTCTATGTCGCGCAAATGAACGACGGAGCGTTGCTTTTCGGGCAGTGTGTCAAAGATTTTCTTTACCCAAGCGAGGCGGTCGCTGGTGGCGAGGCGGTCGTGAGGCGAAGCGGCGCGGTCAGGGGCATCGGCATCGTGCGTTGTGAGCGACACGTTAGCGGTTTCCTTGCGGGCCAAATAGTCGAGCGAGAGGCGACGACAAATCGTGAGCAGATAAGTCTCTAAGTTGTTTATCTCTCCGAGTTCGTCGCGACGTTGCCAGGCTCGTAGCAATGTTTCTTCGGCAATGTCCTCGGCTTCTGCACGGTGGAGCGTGATACGCAGTGCCAAGCGGAACAAACGGTCGCTATGCGGCAGCAAATCTTTCCGGAAGTCTATCGTGCGGCTCATGCTCTATTGTTATGACGGATGAACGGAGAAAAGGTTACACGCTCAAGCCTTTTTTTTGAAAAAAAGGTGTTGCGCCTGCAAGTTTACGAAGAAAAAGCGTTATGCACGGGCTTTATCGCTGGCTTTTGCGACATGAAGAGAATATCTCTGGGCGGCACAAAAAAACGTGCCGCAAAACAGAGAAACAGAGGGGCTTTACTATTTTTGCAGACGTGAAACGTTGGCACATAATCTGTTTGGCGGCCTTGCTCGCCTGGCCTGCCGTGGCACAGGAGCGACGGCTGAGGTTTGTAGAGTGGAACGTAGAAAATCTCTTCGACACGCTCCACGATGCGGGGTACAACGACCGCGAGTTTCTGCCCACTGGCAGCTACGGCTGGACAAGTGGTCGCTATTTCAGCAAACTCTCCGCCTTGTCGCGCACACTGGCCGCCCTGGGCGGTAGCACACCGGTTGACCTCATAGCCCTGTGCGAGGTGGAGAACGACAGTACAATGGTCCACCTCACGCGCCGCTCCCTGCTGGCACGCCTACACTACGACTACCTTATGACGCACAGCGCAGACGTACGCGGCATCGATGTTGCCCTGCTCTATCAGCCGATGGCATTCCGACCCTATGCCGTCAGGTCGCTGCGGGTGCCACACGACAGCAGCAGCGAGCGGCCCACGCGCGACATACTCTTTGTGAGCGGCGAGGCACTCACCGGCGACACGCTACACATCTTCGTGTGCCACCTCCCTTCACGCCGTGGCGGACAACGTGTCAGCGAGCCGTACCGCCTGCGCGCGGCACGTCTCATAAGGCAAAACGTCGATAGCCTTCTCGCCCGCGAGCCACACGCGAAAATCATCATCGCCGGCGACTTCAACGACGAGCCAACCAACGCCTCCATCGCCACTACGCTACGCGCACTGCCACCGCCACAACACCTCGACACCACGGCTGCAAACGACCTTTTTGTACTCACCTCACGAATAGAAACGCCCGAAGGCATACGCGGCACCTACAAATTTCGCGGGCAATGGAACAGACTGGACAACATCATAGTGAGTACCGCATTACTTACCGACTCCCTCGGCCTACACACCAACGAACAACACTGCCACATCAGCACACTGCCACACCTCTTAGAACCCGACGGGCCACGAGGCAACGTAAAACCACGCCGCACATACCTCGGCAAGTTCTATCACGGCGGAACAAGCGACCACCTGCCCGTCACACTGGACTTATTCTTCTAAATACCCTATTCAAGTTGCGCAAGCAATGGAAACCTATCAGTATGCAAGTACAGCAACCAAGGCACCTGCGCTCCGACATTTATAGCGGACACCAATAATAAAACAATGTCCGACCAATTACATTAATAGTCCGACCGTGTTTAAACGTAGTCCGAGGGCATTTAAACTCGAGTGCTTTGATTTTAAAATCAAAGGCTTTGATTTTAAAATCAATCGGATTGATTTCAAAATCAAAGCACTCGAGTTTAAATGCCCTCGGACTATGATTAAAATCCGTCCTATCTATTTTGCACGCGAACCGCCTGTCGGGGTACACGCGGCTCGGCAAAGAAAGCAAAAACTGCGGGTTTTGCTTTACTTTGCGCGCGCCTTGCACTACTCTGCTACGCGAAGATAGGCGGCGGCTCGGCAAAGAAAGCAAAAACTGCGTGTTTTGCTTTACTTTGCGCTCGCCTTGCACTATCTTTGCACCCGCAAAAACCTATGAAATTAGTAATAGACATAGGAAACACTTTTGTAAAAGCCGCACGCTTTGAAGGTGTCACGCTCCGCGACAATGTGCATTGCAGGCTCGGCGAGATAGCCGTGCTACAAGACTTCCTGGGTACAACCAAACCCACGGCGTGCGCCGTGTCGTGTGTCGCCGCCGAGATGCAGGCCATAGAAACGTGGCTCAACCAGTTGTGCTGCCCCGTGCTACGCATTAACGACACCACCAAACTACCCTTCCGCAACAACTACCGCACACCCCACACCCTCGGCAGCGACCGCCTCGCAGCCGTAACGGGAGCGATGACGCTGCTGCCCGGCCACGACGTCCTCGTGGCCGACATCGGCACCTGTCTCACACTCGACGTACTCACCGCCGACGGCACATACCTCGGCGGGAACATATCGCTCGGCCCATCTATGCGCTTTGCCGCGTTGCACGACGGCACGGCACGCCTGCCCCTCGTGGAGCAAGACGGCGACTGCCCCCTGCAAGGCTACGACACCGAGACGGCCATACGCTCCGGCGTGCTGCGCGGCATAGCCTTGGAGATACAAGGATACCTCGCACTGCAACGACGCGAGAGACCACAAACACTACTGCTCGTCACCGGCGGGAAAAGCACATCGCTACTGCCGCTCCTCAACGAAACAAGCACCCCGCGCCACGAGCCACACCTCGTAGAAAGAGGACTCAACGCGCTCATTGACTACAACCTACACGGGCTTACAACAAAGTAAGACTTAGCACTTTTTCCCCTCCTTACAGTATAATGCAGACGTTACACCACGATTTTTCAAGACGCATAGCACTCGTGCTTTGCTCCTTACTCCTCACCCTCGCGGCACAAGCCCAGACCAACGGCAGCAACTCGCCTTATTCGCGCTACGGACTCGGACTGCTCAACGACGGAGCACAGAGCTTCAACAAAGGCATGTCGGGCGTGGGATATGCCCTCAGCGACGGCGAGCAACTCAACTTCAAAAACCCCGCCACGTATGCCGCCATCGACAGTGCGTCATTACTCTTCGACGCAGGTTTCACACTCCAGCACGCCAACATAGGCACCAAAGGCAACCGCACCAACGCACGCAACGCCGAGGTGGACTACATAGCGGCGGGCTTCCGTATGCTGCCCGGCTTCGGTATGTCCGTGGGGCTACGCCCCTACAGCACCGTGGGCTATACGCTCACCGGCACAAGCACCTTTGAGCGCGCCGGAGTAGATGTCACACAGACCGAGACCTACAAAGGCGACGGCGGCCTCCACGAGATATATGGCGGACTGGCTTACGCACCCCTCCATCGCGGCAAGCACCACCTGAGCTTCGGTGTCAATGTCGGATACCTCTGGGGCGACCTCTCGCACAGCGTGTCGGCCTCGTTTAGCGATGCCACCATATATAGCCGCACACGCAAATACGAAACAAACATCAGCACCTTCAAAATAGAGCTCGGCCTGCAATACCTCCTGCAAGCCACAGAGAGACACCGCCTCTCGCTCGGCGTGGTATATAACTACGGACACGACATCGCCTCCAGCGGCCACTACTACGACATACAGACAAATGGCTCCACCGTGACACTCGCCGACACACAGCACGTAGGAAAAGCCTATAGCCTGCCACACACTCTCGGCGTAGGCCTCGGCTGGAACTATCGCAACCGCCTGCGCGTAGGCTTCGACTACACATATCAACACTGGAGCAGCACACACGTCCCCGTGCTTGAAAACAACATTTACATACGTCGCAAAGGCGAGCTCTCCGACCGCCACACCTTCGCCCTCGGCGCTGAATACCAGCCCGACCCGCGTAGCACGCACTGGCGTCACCACGTGCGCTATCGCGCCGGTGTCTCCTACAGCACGCCCTATATCAAAGTGAACGGCGAGGACGGCCCCTCGGAAATCGGTGCCAGCCTCGGCGTGTCGCTACCCATCACCACCCACTACAACTACCTCGGCAACTACCCCGAGCTCCACCTCTCGGCAGGCTATCGCCGCGTGGAGCCCGCACACTCGTGGCAAGTGGCTGAGAACTATCTGTGGTTCTCCGTAGGCTTTACGTTCAACGAACTCTGGTTCCAAAAGTGGCGCGTACGCTAACCCCACCTTGCCCCACCCTCTTTTAGCGTGAGACTACTCCTCTACCTGCTACTCTCCCTGCTACTCCCCTGCGCCCTGCTCGCCGGCTGCGCCGACGACGGCACACCCACAAGCGAGGCTATCACGCTGCGCGACTCCACGCCCGTGATGGTTACCACCGGCGTGTCGAAACTCATCAGCGACAGCGGCATCATACGCTATCGCATCGTGGCAGAAGAGTGGCGAATGCTCGACCGCACACAGCCGCCGCGACAGGAGTTTCTCAAAGGCATCTTTATGGAGCGCTACAACCCTAAGTTTGAACCCAACCTCACCATAGAAGCCGACACCGCCTATTGCTACAACCAAAAACTATGGGAGCTGCGTGGCCGCGTGCGCATCGTCAACCGCGAGAAAAACACCGTCTTCACCACCGAGGAACTCTTTTGGAATATGGACGAACACCTCGTTTACGGCAACAAGCACATGCGCATCGTCGAACCGAAAGAAGAGATAGAAGGCGAGAGTTTTGAGGCCGACGAACAACTCAACCACTACCTCGTGCGCCAAAGCCGCGGCTATATGCCTATGCCCGACGAGCGAAAACACGCCCCCAACCCGGCCGAGAGCCACGATAGACAAGACGAAGATAGCACGAAAGCACTATCAAAACAAAAATGAACTGGCCAACACACGTATGACGGCTTTTCATATATAGAGGCTTAACAGAAACACTCCCGCAACGTTCCACAAGCCCCACAGCTACTCCCACCCCCGCCCCACAAAAACGAACAATGCTTATACTCCTTCTCCTGCTGCTGGCCTTTCTCTCCGAGGCCTGCTATGTGGCCTTTATGCGCCCCGATGTGCTGCTGTGGCAGTCGGAGCGCGAGGAATATCGCCACGTGGCACACGCCTTTCGCCTAATGAGCCGCCACAACCGCCTCTTGCTGCAAACACTACGTGCCGTAAGTGTCGTAGCCTTGCTCGCCGCCGCAGTGGTGGGTGCCGCGACGGTGGAGCAATGGAAAGGACAGGACATCTCCGTAGCACTGCTCGCAGCAGTCATCCTAGCCTGCACACTGCTCTTCGTCGTGTTGCTGGGCATATTGCCGTATCGGCTCTTCGGCACCGAGCACCACAGCCTCACCAAACGTCTTCTGGCATGGCCTACAGCAGCATTGTTCTGCCTCTTTGGTATTCCCGTGGGAATTATCAGCGCACTGACAGCAGCCTGCCTACGCTTCTTCGGCTTTGCCACCCTGCCGCCGAAGCGCGCCACACGTGGCTACGACCTCGAAGCACTGCTGCGCGTCGGGCTGGAGCAGACAAATGCTACACCACGCCTCGACTCCGAGGTGAAACTACTGCTCGGCGCATTAGAATTTAGCGATGTGAGCGTGAAAGAGTGTTTGGTGCCGCGCACAGAAATCGTCTTCGTGGAACACACCGCCTCGCTCCACGAGCTACGCCACGCCTTCGTGCGCAGCGGAAAAAGCAAGGTGATAGTATGCCAAGACGACCTCGACCATATAGCAGGCTACGTACACTCCTCCAGCCTGTTCCATCTCAGCCAAGACTGGCATAAAGCCATCCTCTCCCTGCCCGCCGTGCCCGAGTCGATGCCCGCCTCGGAGTTGCTGCCCACGTTGGTGCAAGCCAAACGCTCGCTGGCCGTCGTCGTGGATGAGTTTGGCGGCACAAGCGGCATTGTTAGCATAGAAGACCTAGTGGAAGAAGTACTCGGCGACATCGAAGACGAGCACGATTTCAGCACGCTCACCGCACGCCGAGCCCCCGACGGCGACTATTTGCTCTCGGCGCGCTTAGAAGTGGAACGGGTGAACGAGATGTTCAGCCTCCACCTGCCCGAAAGCGACGACTATACCACGCTGGCAGGCCTGCTCCTCGCCACCTTACGACGCTTTCCACGCCAAGGTGAAACAATTCGCGTAGGCACTGCATACTGTTTTAAGATTATACGCACCACACCACGAAAAATAGAACTCGTACGCCTACACATCGGAGATACCACAAAACAGTAAGCCAATAACGGGATGCGCCGACGCTCCCCCTTACCGCCCACCTACAAAATTCTCACTCCTACAACTTTTTCAACAACTTTCTTACGCTGAACTCACGTGGCTTTAGCAGCTTTGGCTTCTGCGAGTTGGATGGCATGGAGGTCGGATTCCTGTATATAGATGGTATCCGTATCGTGTATGATGCGAACACTGTCTTTTGCCTGACGGTCGCGGTACTTATAGCGATAGACGTACTTCGTCTCGCGGATGGTGTCGCGGAGAGAAGCTGACGTGAATCCAGTTGTAGCCATACTCGTCGATGAGTTGGTCGAAGGGCAGTTTGAGTTCACGGCAGAGGTCGAAGAGCCGGCGGTTGTCTTCGGGCTTGTCCGATACGGTGCGGATGTCTGCCGCCTCGCCCAGCATGTGCTGCGAAGACTTGACACCGCCGACGGCTTTGTTCAGCGCAGGGCATCGGTAGCCACTGGTAACGATGACAGGCTTGCCGTAGGCTTCGCGAAGCGGATCGAGGATGTTGTCAACAAGCAAGTTAAGTCTGCCGACAACGTCCTTGCCGGGCTTGTTGTCAATCTTCAGGCGGCGAGCCGTAGGGCTGGAGATAAACACTTGCAGAGAAAAGTACTTTATGGTATATTTGTTTTTAAGGGTTATTTGTTCTTTCATTCTCGTCCTCGTCCTTGTTTTTCAGTCCGAGTTTGTTCTGCAGGTTTTTGAACTTGTCGGAGACATAGACGGAAACTCCGAACACACTTCCTGCATAGATGAAGCACTGTGCGGTGAAGTAGAGTACGGAGTCGTGGATTTCGCCGAGCGGCGAAACGATGAAGCCGGCAATGGCGAGGGCTACACCGACCAGTAGCATAGCGGTGGCGGTGAGGTACTGGAATGTGATGCGTCGTTCTCGCGTCAGAGTGGTTTTGCTTTGATGCGTCAAGTATTTACGCTGCAAAACTACTTTGGTGTTTCTTCCTCAGAAAAGACGGAAAAAAACAGAGAATGGCATAGTGTGATTATTGAGAAATAATCATACCTTTGCTTCGGTTTCAAGATTTGAATAATTTTCATTTATTGAAACACGTAAACACATTTACCATTATGAAACTAATAAACAGAAAGCAATACATTGACCGCCTGACAGGATTACAAGGTACACCCGACATAAAGATAATAACCGGTATACGTCGATGCGGAAAGTCCAAGTTGATGCAGGCTTTCATGTCAAATCTTGCAGCGACAGATAGCGCGGCAAATATCATCTTCATAGACCTTACCAATCTTGATAATGAACAGTTGAAGGACTATCATGCTCTGTATGATTATGTCAAAGAACACACTAAAGAAGGTGCGAACAACTATCTTCTGATAGACGAAGTGCAGATGTGCAATCAATTCGAGCTGGCAATAAACAGCCTTCATTCAATGGAGATTTACGACATATACCTGACTGGTTCTAATGCCTTCCTATTAAGTGCAGACCTTGCTACGTTGTTCACTGGCAGACACATCGAGATACATATACTTCCTTTTAGTTTCAAGGAATACTGCACTTATTATGAGCAGACAGACTTGCAGGCAGCTTTTGACAATTATGTAGTTGAAGGCGGTTTGGCTGGCTCGTATGTTTATAAAAAAGAAGAAGATAAGGAAACCTACATCAGAGAGGTATATGAAACTATCATAACCCGCGACCTAAAAGAGAAATACCGGCTTCCCGATTCTCTTCCTCTGCAAAACCTGGCAGCCTATTTGATGGACAACGTAGGCAATGTCACAACACCGAACAGCATTTCCGTGGCACTATCCGCCAACAAAATGCCAATCTCCCATGTAAGTGTCGGTCGCTATTTGAAATACCTGTGCAACGCATTTTTGTTTTATAAGGCAGACCGTTATGACATCCGTGGAAAACGATATTTGGAGCAAATGGAAAAATACTACCTATCCGACACAGGTATCAGATATGCCTTGCTTGGACGAAGGAATATGGATTGGGGGAGAATATATGAGAACATCGTTTACTTTGAACTGATACGTCGCGGCTACAAAGTCTATATAGGCAAGCTTTACAAGAAGGAAATTGACTTCGTCGCGATGAGGGGTAACGAAAAGTTGTATATACAGATAAGCGATGACATTACAAATCCCCAGACTTTCGAACGCGAGGTATCGCCGCTACTTGCTATACAAGATGCTTATCCAAAACTAATTATAGCACGAACTCGCCATGAGGAATATGACCATCAGGGTATAAGGATTATCGATATACCTCGTTGGCTATTTGACGACAAATAAAAAGTCCCGTGCTTACCAGGCTACGGGACGGAGTGCTATTGATACCTGCGTCGGGCATCACCCCGAACGCAGTACAAAAGTACGACTTTACGCCGAGACGGACAAGCGTTAAGGCGTTAAAAAACTACGCCTTAAGCCGAAGCCTAAGACGTAGTTTTTTTTCTAAGTAGGTAACTATTGCAGAATTACTTCACATAGACCTTGCGTCCGTCAACGATGTAGATACCGCGAGAGGGATTCAGCACGCGGCGACCTTGGAGGTCGTAGATAGTGCTGCGAGTAGCGGGCGTTACGCTAACTTGCTGTATCGCCGTGGCATCTTCCCGCTTGCTGCTGGTTACCTCAATGTTGCGCAACTCCCACGTGCCGGCAATCTCTGTATCGCTCGTGTAGTGGAAGCCTATCTCAACGCTCTTGCCTTTATAGGCAGCGAGATCCACCTCCATCGTGAGGAAGTCGGAGAAGTTCTTGCCGTCGGCTTTCTCGGGGAAAGAGAGGGGCAGCAGCGTCCACTCATCGCTAACGCCTTTCAGCGAACGTGTGGCAGTGGTAGCAGAAACCTCGCGCACATAGAGTTGGAAATAGGTAGGAGCCTGCTCGGCGGTGAGATAGCCTATGGCTTGCTCAAAGTAGAGCAGCAGTTCGTCGGTCTCGGGCAGGGTGAGAACGGGGAGTTTCAGCCAACTCTCCACCTCGCAATTTGCTTTGTTGATATAGCCACTGGCCACAGCACCGTAGCGGCTGTCGAAGCGCCAAGCACTGGTGGCATCCTCCGGAAGCGTCACGTCCTCCACAATAAGTTGGTTCTGTGAGTTGGTAGCGGCTTCAACAAACAGTTGGTCATCGTCGAGTTCTTCAGGCTCGGTGATGGTGATGGTATAGGATGCCTCGGAAATCTCGCTGGGGTTGCCCTCATCGTCATAGGCAATAGCCTTTACCGTGGCACTCTCGTAGAGCTTGAACGGCTCGGTGTAGCGCAGGGAGTTCCACGTGGGCTCCGTGCCGTCTATCGTATAATAGATATATGAGCCTTCGCCGGCTTTGATAGAAACCTCTACGCTGTCGGCTTTCTCACCACTTGCGGGGCTAATGACCGGTGCTGCCACATAGACACCGGGCAGCACGGTCTCGTCGGTGCGCTCGCCGAGGTACACCGTAACAGTCTTCACCTGTGTGGTGGCGGTGGCGGCGAGGGTTACTTCGCTGGCGTTGCCGCTCCACGTCTTGTCGCTGGTGCTTACCTCACCGACCTGGCTGGTGTAGTTCATTCCGTTGGCTTCGAAGACAAGGCGATAGATGGCTTTCGTCTCGTCGTTCACGCTGAAAGTGATAGCCGTGCCGCGATAGGTGCGCAGCGTGGTGTTGCCATTGGTCACCCACATACGTACCACGGTGCTGCCGCCGCCGTTGTCGGTGGAGAAAGTAACGTTGTCAACAACGATAGGCTCTGTGACACCGCCGAGGTCGCTGGCACTGGTGCTACCCGTTTCCAGCTCCCACGGATTTTCGCTGAAGGGGAATGTTACGGTGGTGTACTCGTCGTCCTCGCCCCCGCCGGGATTAGGCTCATCGCCACCCTCGCCGCTGTCGTCGCCGCGCTGATCTACAAGCAGATAGAGAGCCGGACGCAAGCCGCGCGCATCTTCGTAACTACCGTAGGAACCGTAGGACGTGTCGTACTGCACGAATTTGTTTACGTTGAGGTTGAGAATTGTCCACAAAGAGTCTTCGGCATTGAGCGTAAGGCTCCAGTACTGCCCCTCGCTGGGCGCAGCGTCAACGTTGAAACTGTTATACGTGCCTTTCTGATACAGTTGGCGACCGTCGGGCTGGGTGATGGTGTAGGACGCACTTTCTTCTCCCGACACCAGGGCAATAGTAAACACATTGTCGAGGCTCGTGGTGATGATGGTGTCGTTTTGCAGCGTGGTTTGTTCTACCTTGAGATAGCCATAGTTGCTTGTCAAAGGCTTAGCCACCTGCATCAAGTTGTCGGCATCGCGGGCCACGATGAGGTACTGTCCCGTCTCGCTTAGCGATGTCACTTGTTTGAAGATGTATTGTACGCCCAGCGTATCAACACTGGTGCTGTCAGTGCCAGTGACATCATCGCCGCCGGTATCTTCGCTCGGCGTAATGATGTAGGAAACCTCGGCCACGGCACTGGCATTACCTAAAGAATCGTAGGCCACGGCTTTCACTGTGGCACTCTCAAAGAGAATGAACGCCTCGCTATAGCGTTGTGAAGCGGAGGTGGGCTCGCTACCGTCAAGGGTGTAGTAGATTTGTGTGCCGTCAGCACCTGTGATGGTCACTACCACGCTGTCTGTGCGCGAGGTATTGTTGCGCGGGCTGATGGTAGGCATCTGTACGTTTGCCCCGGGTTTCACGGTCTGGTCGTTCACCGCTGCGAGCGTCACGGTAATCGTCTTTAGGCGATTGGTCTTGTTGGGGCTGAATGTCACCTCGGTGTGATTGCCCGTCCATACCTTGTCGTTGAGCTCGCCCTCGGTGACGTTCAACCCGAAGTTGCTGCCATCGCTCTCAAACACCACGCTGACAATAGCCAGGCTGCTATCCGTGGGTGTGAGGGTGAAAGAGTTACCGTTGTAAGCACGCAGTTGTGGGCCTGTCCACATACGCGGGGGTTGCTGCGCCGTGCCTTGTTCGCACGTAAGCGATACACCTATGGCCTCAGATTCTGCACTGGTGGCCACGATGGGTTCGGTGACATTGCCTGCCGCAGCCGACTCACCGCTTCCGCTGCCTAACGGCAGATCCCACGGGTTGGCCGTGAAGTCAAACACCACCGTCTGCGCTTGGGCTGTCACGCCTGCCAACAAGCAGAGTGAAAGCACGAGAAGAGAGTAGAGTTTCTTCATAAATACAAAAGTTTTAGATGATTATTGGTCTGTTTCACGCGCAAAAGTAATGTTTTCTCACAGAAAAAAGTGTACGCTTAGCATTGTTTTCCTTTCCGCTCTTGTACGAAAAACAGGAAAAAGAAGCAAGCCTTGCTACATCACTTGCTGCAAGGCTTGCTTCCTTATATATATATGGTGCGCGGTTTAGTCTTCGGCGAGCACCTTGGGAATGAAGTATACAATTTGTTTGCGCCACCACGGCCAGTCGTGAGCCACGTCAAGCCCCCAAAAGTCTATCCACACGGGTACGTTATGGCGAGCCATAATGTCTTTCATCTCACGCGTGTCGCGTAGCATATCATCTTCCCAAGCCCCTTGTCCTACACAGAGGATTATCTCGCGCTCGCGATAGATTTGCCAATAGTGGTGGTCGTCGGGCATTTGCCAGAGATAGTGGAGCGGCGAGTTGAAATAGAGTGTGTCGTCCATATAGTCGCCGAAGAAATAGTCCTTGCGATACACGCCGCTAAGGGCGATAAGGCTGGTGAAGAGGTCGGGGCGGCGCAGGAAGAAATTGGCACTGTGGTAGGCACCCATGCTACAGCCGGTGATTATCATCATCTCGCCGTTGAAGGCTTGCGTGGCGGGGATGAGTTCTTCGGTGATATAGCGGAACCACTGCTCGTGTCGCTGCGAGCGCTGTGCCCCGTCGCCACCGGTGAGCGACCACGTTTCATCGTCGATGCTGTCGGAGCAGATGAGGCGGATGCGTCCGCTGTTTATCCACGGTGCCAGCACGTCGGTCATTCCGAAATTGTCGTAATCATAATAGCGCCCGCTCTGAGAGGGTATCACCAGAACGGGGCGACCGGTCTCGCCATAGGTCATATACTCCATATCACGCTGGAGATTGGCGCTATAGTGTTTGTGGTAGTTTCCTTCCATATTTTATAAAGACTTGTAGAATTGTTATGCTTTTTCTGTCACAAAGCGGTTGAACTCATCCACTTCTTCTTGTGTGCGTAGTTTTACGGTGTACATCTGGTTGCCCATTGCTCCGGAGAGTACATCGGGCATACGCTCGCACATCACCATACCTTGTCCGTAGCGTGCCAACACTTCTTCGTGGCTGTGGGCATACTGATAAATGTCGCGCCGCGAACTGTATGCACAATAGAACTGCTCGCCCTCGGGCGTGCGTCGCTCGTTGAAGCATACGGCATCGGCCCAGATACCGTAAACATCGGTGCTATGAGCATAGTTTATCATATCGGGCGTATAGCCTCCGGCGGGGCGCATATTCACTTCAAGCCCTACAAAGTCGCCGGCCTTGCCGAGGCCTTTGTGGTCGCGTGCCAGGCAGAAAAATTCAAAGTGTACAAAGCGGCTCTTCACACGGAAGGCTTTGAGTGTGCGGCGACCGAGTTCGCGCAATTGTTCGGGCACGTCTTTCTGCACCACGTAGGAGAGTTCTAACTGTTTGTTCACTATCTCCATAATGCTGGGCGGGAACCAGGAGGCGGACTCAAAGAGCGGGTTGCTATCGGCATCGCATATCGCATCGTAACTGTAGATGTTACCCGTGATAAACTCTTCTATCACATAGTCGGCACAGTGTGGATTGGTGTCGAAAAACGCCACGAGTTCCTCTTCGCTGTGTATCTTGTGGGTGTCGCTGGCTCCCACGCCGACATCGGGCTTAGCGATAAGCGGGTAGTCGGTCTGTGCTGCGAATTTCAGCGCGGCTTCCTTACCCTCGCGTCCGTGTATCTGGCGTGCCGTGGGTACGTGGCCGGCGGCATAAAACTTCTTCATGGCCGACTTTTCCTTGAAGTCCTCCACGCCATCGGATTTCACGCCGGTGGTAATGTTGAAATCGGTTCGCAGGCGAGCGTCTTGCTCGAGCCAGTATTCGTTGTTCGACTCCAGCCAGTCTATCTTGCCATAGCGCGAGGCGAAGAACGCCACGCCGCGATATACCTGGTCGTAGCTCTCAAGCGTGTCCACGCGGTAGTAGTCCGTCAGTGCAGCGCGCAACTCCGGTTGTAAATTCTCATAAGGCGTGTCGGCGATACCCAGCACGTTGGCACCATTACGCTTCAAGCGGTCGCAAAACTGCCAATACGTATGCGGGAAGTGCGGAGAAATAAATACGACATTCATTACTCAAGATGTTTTTAGGTGGGTTCTATAATTTCCGCGGTTAAGCTTGACATCGATAGGGCTTTAACCGTTAGTTTGTTCCTATTATGGCACAAATATACGCATTATTCTTCATCTGAGCGGCAACAACAAACAAAAAGCAGTTGCGCAAGCCTCTTTCTTATCATTTTTCCACGAAAGCCGCGCGTATTTTGTCATTTTGAACGTGTCGCGCACACCTGGGTACGCTTAGGACAGCCATCCGAACGAGGCCATCAACACGATGTAGCGGACGAGTTTACCGGTGAGGAATGCCAGTGTGCTACGCCACCACGACACGCGCATATAACCCATCGCCACACTCACCATACTGCCGAGCACGGGCAGGAAAGCCAGCAAGCCGCACCACGCGCCGTGGCTATAGACCATAGCTATGCCGCGCTCCAGCTTGTCGGGTTTGACGTGCAGGTAGCGCGTAATCCACTCCGTCTTACCCAACGAACCGATGTAGTAGTTGAACACCGAGCCGAGCGTGTTGCCTATCGTGCCCCAAACGAGCAGCGGCACGGGTGCCACACCCAAGGCCGCTAAGCCTACCATCACCACCTCGCTCGAAAAGGGTGCTACACTCCCCGCCAAGAACGCCGCGAGAAACATACCTGGCAAGCCTATGCCTATCAGCAATTGTACAAGTTCGTTCAACATGCCGGCCTCTTCTTTCTATAAGCGGGTAACTATTGTTAGCACCACCACCAACACCAACGTACCCGTGAAGTACCAGTTCACAAACCGCCCGCGCGCCAGCGTGAGGTGGTGGCCTATGAGCGGGGCGGCGCAGCAACATATTAGGCGTAGCACGCTGTCGTAGTCGTGGCCTAAGGCCACTATCATCAAGCCGAGGCCGATAAGTTGCACCATAATTGTGTATAAGAACATACGCGTACGTATCTTGTCTTGATAGTAGGTGCGCACATAGTCTATCAGTGCTATGGCGATATATGCGAGCAAGAAGATGAGGGCCAGCTGCCGGCTACCGTCCAGCTCGCTCCAGCGCATCCACGTGAAATGTATGTCGCCCGTGCGCCAAAGCAGGTTGCTTGTCCAACTGCCGTGCGCCATATTCCACGCCGCGACAAGCCAATACGGGGTGAGCATCCCCAGCAGAGCCGCCGCGAGTGTCCGCCACGTCAAGGCACGTAAATGCACGGCCTGCGAGAACAAAAAGAACGGCATCATCAACAACAACGGACGGAAGAAGAACGAGCCGAGGCCGAGCAGCAGATAGGCGTGGAACGCCTTGCCTTGACACTTCACATCCTGATAGCAAAAAGAGAACACTATATGAGCCAGTACGTAGCACAGCGCGCCAATCATCGACTTGTCCCACTGCTCGAGGAAAGCAAAAGCGGTGAGCAGCGCGATGAACGAGGTGCTTGCCATCCGTGTGCGCTGGCGTATCAGCGTGGCACGGCTGTTCCAGTCCATCACTGCCAGCATCGTGAGCAGCGTGACGAGCCACGCCCCCCAGCGCGCCCCCTCGCCGATGCCGCCGAGGAGCCACACCGCACTCCCCACCACCGCTGCCGTGGGCAACGTGGCGGGCGACGTGGTAACCGCGTAGCGAAGAGAGAAATGCATTTTTTTAATGAAAGGTTGGGGATTATGTTGAAGGTCTCTTCTTATTGACGCGCCACCAAGTCGTTGTAGCGTTTGAAGAGTTCGGCCACGATTTGCTCCTCGGTGGCGTCCGCCTTTAGGCCGTAGAGTGCGAGCACCGCGTGGTCGTTGGCTTGGTGGGCACGGCGCAGTTCTTGCGGCATGGTGAGGTCGTCGTAGAGGTCGGCCAATGTGCTGTCGGGAAACATCGCGCGGGTATCGAGAATGGCTTGTGCCGTCTGGGTGAGCGTTGCTATTGTTGCGGGCGCAGTTGTCGTTGCGGGCGAGGACACCCCCGCTCCCAATACGGGCGGCCAGGGGAAGTTGTTGTAAACCACGTCTTTCGAATAGCGATAACTCATTTCAAGCCTTCCACAAACGGCTCGCATCCAAGCCATGTGCACACTGCTGGTCAGCACGGCAAAGTGTACCAGTGTGGCACCGGGAATGATGTGAACGAGGTTGCTTGCAATCACTTCTGGCTCTATGAAACCTATCGGCACATACTTGCGTCGTTCACTGCTTACGCTTGGCAGAAGAAGGTATTCGCTTGTGGGCTGTCGGGCTTCTTGAAAAAGCCATGGTGTTTCGGCTGTTTTTCTTGTAGCGGCTTTCGGGCTTGACAGACGCATATCGCGCACTGCTTGCACACGCCGACGTAGTTCAGCAGAGCGATTGATGTCGGCGGGCGATGCATCTTTTAACCATAGGACGTAGCGCTCTTTTCCTTTGATAAATTCCTCTGAGCCCAACATAGGGCGAACAAAACGTGCAAGTTCGGGCTCACGCTTCAAGACTGCAACGCGTTCTTCTTTTGTAAGAAACAAGTTGCCACCGTCTGTTGGCTTGTTACCATAAACTATTTCAGGCACGTTGCACAGCGGCTTCGGCCTGCTTTCGACAAACACATCGGGCGCGTCCATCAAGTAGGCGTTGATATGCTCTGCCCTCACGCTTGTACCATCCGCATCATAAAGCGCATAAGTTGGGAGCGCGGGCATCCTCGTCCGCATTCCCGCGGACGTGGGGCCGAAGCCGACGATGACGCAATGCACATGGGCTTTCAGTGAGGCTTCGCTATCCCAGCGGAAGGTGCGGTGGGCGAAGTGGATTTCCAAGCCTTCGTGCATCAAGGGCTTCCACAGGGCGGCTACTTGCTCGCCTTGCGTGATAGAGTTGGTGCTGACAAAAGCACAGCGCGTAGAGGGTCGTTGCTTGATTTGTTCCCAAGCCACTTTGTACCAAGCGCAAACGTAGTCCAACTTACCCACGCTTTTCCATTTTTTGCCAAAGACGTGGAGCATGTCGTCCTTCTGAGCGCGGTTTTGTAGCGAATAGCCTTTAAATGGCGGGTTGCCCAGTATATAGTCGGCCACGGGCCACGGGGTGCTCAGTGCGTTGCCTTCGAGGATGTTGGCGTTGGTTTTTAGCGGTAGGAAGTTGAGTTCGTGGCCTGTGATACGCTCCGTCTCGGCCAGCATCTGTGCCTCGCTAATCCAAAGCGCGGTCTGCGCCACCGACACCGCGAAGTCGTTTACCTCTATGCCGTGGAACTGGCTGATGCTCACCCGCACGGGGTTCATATTGGGGAGGAAGGTAAGGTTGTCGTACCGCGCACTGACCACTTGGTTTTCTAAGCGACGCAGCGAGAGGTAGGTCTCGGTGAGGAAGTTGCCCGAACCGCACGCGGGGTCGAGGAAGGTGAGCGAGGCGAGTTTTTCTTGGAACGCCCCGAGGCGTTGCTTGCGGCGACGCGCCACCTTTTCTTGCAAAATATCGCTGAACTCCTGGTGCAGGGCGTTGAGAAACAGCGGGTCGATGACTTTGTGGATGTTCTCAATGGACGTGTAGTGCATACCGCCGGCGCGGCGTGTCTCGGGATTGAGTGTGCTCTCAAAGAGCGAGCCGAAGATGGTGGGCGAGATTTCGGCCCAGTTGAAGTCGAGCGAGGCGTTTTTGAGGATGAGTTGGCGCAGGCGCGGCGTGAAGGGCGGTATGGGTGTCTCTTCGCGAAACAGCCCGCCGTTGACGTAGGGGAAAGCGGCAAGTTCGGGTTCGAGATATACATCGCGCTCCGCGACAGGTGTGTCGAGCACGCGAAAGAGGTCGAGCAAGGCGCGGCGCATATGGGGGGTGTCCTGCGCCTTGAGGTAGTCGTGGAACTGGTCTTTGCAGAAGATGCCCGCGTCCTCGGCGTAGAAACAAAACACGAGGCGCACACAGAGGATGTTGAGGGCCGAGGGTTCTTTTTGCGTCGGTGGTTCTTTGTGTTCGTCTGTCGGGCTCTTGTGTCCAACCAAGGGGGTGGCAGACGTCTCGCCTATGCTCCTCGGGGCAGGGCTTGCGCCGAGTTGAAACTGTGTGAGGAGGGCGTCGTGGATTTCGCCGATGATTTCGCCCGCGCGGAGCGATACCTGGAGTTCGCGCTCGAGGTGGGTGGACGTTTCCTTGACGAGAAAGGCGAGGCGGTGGTGTTCCTTGGCAAGGTCGCTGAGCAAAATGCTCACGGGCTCGGCCTGCGGTTTCTCCATGTCGTAGATGAGAAACTCGCGGAAGTTGCAGCACACGATCCAACGGGGGTGTTCGGAGATGGGTAGCCAGTCAGCGTAGCGTTTGGCTTGGAGGAAGGGGGTGAGTAGCGAGCCATCGCTCTGTGGGGTGGGCGTTGTGAGGTCTTTGTCGGCGCTTTTTTGTTCAAGGAGCACTTTGGTGCGCGGTATGCGCGCATCGATAAAGCCAATGTGGGGTACGTGTTGCTCAAACGTGAGCCACGAAGAAGCGTTGGCAACGCCCAATACCTCTGTGAGCAACTCTATCCAGAATTGCTGCGTCTCGCCTTTTTCGTAGCCACGCTCCGACCAACGGGCTATGAATTTTTCGATGGATGTGGTGGGTTGCTTCATCAGAGCGTTGCAGTGTTTTCAGCACGTCACGTCGCGGCCAATGTCGCGGCGGTGGTAAGCGTCTTTGAACGTGATGGTATCGGCGGCGTGTTGGCTGGTGAGGAGGGCTTCAGAAAGTGTGTTGCCATAACTGCTTACGGCAATGACGCGTCCGCCCGATGTGACGAGCGTGTTGTCCTTGATGGAAGTACCCGCGTGGAAAACAACGCTTTCTTCCTGTGCTTGTTTAATGCCCGTGATGGGGTAGCCCTTGCCATAACTTTCGGGGTATCCGCCGCTGACCAGCATGATGCAAGCCGCTGCGCGTGCGTCGGTTTCAACCTGCATGGCAGAGAGTGTGCCATCGGCTGTGGCCTTGAGCAGGTCGACGAGGTCGCTCTGTAGTCGGAGCATCACGGTCTCTGTCTCGGGGTCGCCCATACGGCAGTTGTACTCGATAACCTTAGGCTGTCCGGCGCAGTTCATCAGTCCGAAAAAGACAAAGCCTCGATAGGCTATGCCGTCCTGTATAAGCCCTTGCACGGTGGGGCGCACAATTTCTTCCTCTACCTTTCGCATAAAGGCGGCATCGGCAAAAGGCACGGGGCTCACGCTGCCCATACCGCCCGTGTTGAGTCCGGTGTCGCCCTCACCGATACGCTTGTAGTCCTTCGCCTCGGGCAGCAGGGCATACCCGCCCGTACCGTCGAGCAGGGCGAAGACAGAGAGTTCTATGCCTTGCAGGTATTCCTCAACAACCACCTTGGCCGATGCCGTGCCGAACTTTCCGCCGAGCATCTCATCGAGGGCTTTTTCTGCTTCCGGGAGCGAGGGGACGATAAGCACGCCCTTTCCGGCGCAGAGGCCGTCGGCTTTGAGGACATAGGGGGGTGTGAGGGTGCGCAGGAACGCCTTAGCGTCGTCGGCCATCGTGCCGTCGAAGGTGCGGTAGGCGGCGGTGGGTATGTGGTGGCGCAGCATAAAAGCCTTGGCGAAGTCCTTGCTGCCTTCAAGTTGCGCCCCCTCGCGCCTCGGCCCGATGAATGGCACGCCGCGTGTGGCATCGCTCGCGGCGAGATAGTCGGCGAGGCCGTCCACCAAGGGCTGCTCGGGGCCGCAAACGACCATATCAATGGCGTTGTTGCTGACAAAGGCGGCTATCGCCGCGAAGTCGGAGAGGGAGAGTGGCACGTTGTGCCCTAACGAAGCGGTGCCGGGGTTGCCCGGGGCGATGAATAACTGGCTCACGCGCGGACTCTGGGCTATTTTCCACGCCAAGGCGTGTTCGCGTCCGCCGCTGCCAAGAAGGAGGATGTTCATAACTGTTATGGTATGGCTCTTCCGCGCTGAGAGGTGTGAGCGGGGGAGAGTGCTTTTAACGCTTTGTTTTCTGCGGCTTCCATCACCTCGCGCTCGCCAGGCCCTTTGTCGTTGATGCCGCAGAGGTGGAGCACGCCGTGGATAATGACGCGGTGGAGTTCCTCGTTGAAGTCCGTACCTTGCTCCGCGCTGTTGCTGCGCACCGTGTCGAGGCTGATAAATAGGTCGCCGCTGATGGTGTCGCCCTCGCTGTAGTCAAAGGTGATGATGTCTGTATAGTAGTCGTGGCCGAGATACTGTCGGTTTACCTCCAGTATTTTTTTGTCGTCAACGAAAATATAAGCTATCTCGCCCACGCTTTTTCCGTATTCCTCGGCCACGCTACGCACCCACGCGTTTATCGTGCGCCGCCGCAGGCGAGGCATCGCGGTGTTTATGGTATAATAGGCTATCATAGGGCTATGCTGTTATTTGACGTGCTGATTTAGAAGAGCGTGCCTTGTATATTGTCGGCGGCGGGGCGGATGCGTCCGAGATGCTGATTTAGAAGAGTGAACCTTGTATATTGTCGGCGGCGGGGCGGATGCGTCCGAGATGCTGGTAGGCCAGGTCGGTGACCTCGCGCCCTCGCGGCGTGCGACGTATGAAACCTTCCTTAATAAGGAACGGCTCATACACCTCCTCCACCGTACCGCTGTCCTCGCCGATGGCTGTGGCAATGGTGCTGATGCCCACGGGACCGCCCTTGAACTTATCGATGATGGCCGTGAGTATTTTGTTGTCTATCTCGTCAAGCCCGAACTTATCAATGTTCAGTGCCTCGAGCGCGTGGCGCGCTATGGCGGTGTCGATGTTGCCCGTGCCTTTCACCTGTGCAAAGTCGCGCACGCGGCGCAGCAAGGCGTTGGCGATACGTGGCGTGCCACGGCTTCGGCCGGCAATCTCCGCCGCGGCATCGGCACTGATGGGCACTCCGAGGATGCGCGCCGAGCGTGTCACGATGGTAGCGAGCGTGGCGGCGTCGTAGTACTCTAAGTGCATATTGATGCCGAAGCGTGCGCGCAGCGGGGCGGTGAGCAGACCGCTGCGCGTGGTGGCACCGATGAGGGTGAAGGGGTTGAGGTCTATCTGAATGCTACGCGCCGCAGGGCCGCGGTCTATCATAATGTCTATGCGATAGTCCTCCATTGCGCTGTAGAGATACTCCTCCACAACGGGTTGCAGACGGTGGATCTCGTCGATGAAAAGCACATCGTTGGTCTCAAGGCTGGTAAGCAGGCCTGCCAAGTCGCCGGGCTTGTCGAGTACGGGGCCACTGGTGAGTTTGAATCCCACACCCAGCTCATTGGCTATGATGTTTGAGAGCGTTGTCTTTCCCAGTCCGGGCGGCCCGTGTAGCAAGGTGTGGTCGAGCGGCTCGCCACGCATCTTTGCCGCAGCGACAAAGACACGTAGATTCTCTACTACCTTCTGCTGCCCGGTAAAATCGTTGAACGAGAGCGGACGCAAGGCATTTTCAAATTCGCGGTCGGTCTGTGCCGGCCGCCCTTGCTCGCGGCGTATGTCAAATGTGTCGTCGTGCATATCAGCCGCGAAAGTACAAAAAAAAGCGGGGCGAATGTTCCCGCCTGCTCAATTAGTTGTAGCACACTGATTACCAAGCGGGAGAAATGCCCCTCAACCTTAAAAAAGTCGGACTACGGCGGGAAAATTTCTTCCGAAGCCGGAATATAATAAATAGAGGCTGCACTTATTTTGGCACACACCCAAGGGCTTCCGTCGCGTAGCCTAAGGATTTTTTCTAAGCCTTGGAATTTTTTTTCAAGGCCTTGGAAAATTTTTTCAAGGCCTTAGAAATTTTTTTCAAGTGCTTTGAATTTTTTTTCAAGTGCTTTGAATTTTTTTTTCAAGTGCTTTGAATTTTTTTTTCAAGTGCTTTGAAGAATTTTTCCGGACGGCTTGAAAATTTTTTCCGGACGGGTCTGAAATTTTTTTTCAAGTGCTTTGAAATTTTTTTCAAGTGCTTTGAAATTTTTTTCAAGTGCTTTGAAGAATTTTTCCGGACGGCTTGAAAAAAAATTCCGGACGGCTCTGAAAAAATTTTTCAAGGCACAAAAAAACTTTTCTTCCAACAACGATTGTCCTTGATGGGTATTCAAGGTGGTTCTGTTCGTTCGCTTTGTCGAACCTCTGAGTTGTATCTTGATTTCCGTTAGAAGGAAACAAAAGGACAAAAACCCGTCAATGTCATACTAAAGCGCGGGAACTAACAGCACCAACCTTTGAACAGCACCCACCAAACGAAAATCATACGTCACACCTGCCGTAAGGCATAAAAAGCGAGGATGAAATGCGTTTTTCTTTGTTAAATTTGCTAAAAACGTAAAAAGAAACTACTTTTGCCCCCTAAGATGATGTTTTTCCTTATTTATAAGGAGTTCTTAAGTAAGACGCAAAATGCTTTGCGGTGCGATTTTTCCTTTCGCCTTTTGCCTTGCTCCGCAAAAAACAAAAGCATAGTTTATCAAGAATTTTATTTAATCTATCACTCAAAAAACCTCTTTGCTTATGTGGTTATGTAATTCTTCTGTAGGTCGGAAGGTAGTGATGTCGGTAACTGGCTTAGCGCTGGTGCTGTTTCTCACGTTCCACGCCTGTATGAACGTGGTAGCAATCTTTTCAGGAGAGAGCTACAACATGATTTGCAAGTTCCTCGGCGCTAATTGGTACGCCGTTGTAGGCACTGTGGCACTGGGCGCATTGGTGGTTATCCACTTTGTCTATGCCTTGTTGCTCACGTTGCAAAATCGCAAGGCTCGTGGCCAGAGCCGCTACGCTGTGACATCGAAACCCGAAAAGGTGGAGTGGGCGAGCCAAAATATGTTTGTGCTCGGCATTATCATCTGCTTGGGACTCTGCCTGCACTTGTTTAACTTCTGGTGGAATATGATGGCTGCCGAACTGCTTCACACCACAGGCCTGGCTCACGCACCCGCCGACGGCTACGCCTGGATAGAAGAAGTGTTTAGCAACCCCGTGTTCTTCGGTCTTTACCTCGTGTGGTTCTGCGCCTTGTGGTTCCACCTCACACACGGCATCTGGAGCGGATTGCAAACGCTCGGCCTGAGTGGAAAGACGTGGTTTTCGCGCATCAAGTGCATCAGCCAAGTTTGGAGCACACTCGTAGTGTTGATGTTCGTGGCTGTTGCTGTGTTCTTCTTCGTAAAGAGTTTCATCTGCCCCAGCCCAACTTGTTATCCATTGTAAAAAGGTTGATGTGTTATTTAGCCGTTCCACACAACACCTGCTCCCGCTGCTTCCCCGCACACTCTTGAAAGAGGACGGCACGGACAAATAAAAAAAACTGCTAAATAACTAAAAAGACTAAACCCCTCTAATAAAAGACTTATTTATGGCTACACTAAATTCACGAATACCCGAAGGCCCTATAGCTGAAAAATGGACGAACTATAAGGCTCACCAGAAACTGGTAAACCCCAAGAACAAGCGCAAACTTGACGTCATCATCGTCGGTACGGGTTTGGCCGGTGCCAGTGCCGCCGCCTCGCTCGGCGAGATGGGTTTCCACGTACTCAACTTCTGTATTCAAGACAGCCCGCGCCGCGCCCACTCCATCGCAGCACAAGGTGGCATCAACGCAGCAAAGAACTATCAAAACGACGGCGACTCGGTATATCGCCTCTTCTACGACACCGTGAAAGGCGGCGACTATCGTGCACGCGAGGCCAACGTCTATCGCCTCGCCGAGGTAAGTGCCAATATCATCGACCAGTGCGTGGCACAAGGCGTGCCGTTCGCACGCGAATACGGCGGCATGCTCGCCAACCGCAGCTTCGGCGGCGCACAGGTGAGCCGCACATTCTACGCTAAAGGACAGACCGGACAGCAACTGCTGCTCGGAGCATATAGCTCGTTGATGTGCCAAGTAAACAAAGGCAACGTAGAACTCTTCACGCGCTATGAGATGCTCGACGTGGTAATCATCGACGGAAGAGCACGCGGCATCATCGCCCGCAACCTCGTCAGCGGCAAACTGGAACGCTTCAGTGCCAACGCCGTGGTAATCGCCACGGGCGGCTATGGCAACACCTACTTCCTCTCCACCAATGCTATGGGCTGCAACTGCTCCGCCGCAATAGCCTCCTATCGCCGAGGAGCACTCTTTGCCAACCCCTCCTACGTACAAATACACCCCACGTGTATCCCCGTACACGGCGACAAGCAGTCGAAACTCACGCTGATGTCGGAATCGCTGCGCAACGACGGACGTATCTGGGTGCCGAAGAAACTGGAAGACGCACAGAAGCTGCAACGGGGCGAGATACAAGGCAAAGACATCCCCGAAGAAGACCGCGACTACTACCTGGAGCGTCGCTATCCCGCCTTCGGCAACCTCGTACCACGCGACGTTGCCAGCCGCGCGGCCAAAGAGCGTTGCGACAAAGGCTACGGCGTGAACAACACCGGGCTGGCCGTGTTCCTCGACTTCTCGCAGGCCATCAAAGACTTCGGACGCGACGAGATAGAAGCTCGCTACGGCAACCTCTTTGATATGTACGAGGAAATCACCGACGAGAGTCCCTACGAAACGCCGATGCAAATCTTCCCCGCCGTACACTACACGATGGGCGGCATCTGGGTGGACTACGAACTGATGACCACCATCAACGGCCTCTTCGCTATCGGCGAGTGCAACTTCTCCGACCACGGTGCCAACCGCCTCGGTGCCTCGGCACTGATGCAAGGTCTGGCCGACGGATACTTCGTACTGCCCTATACCATTCAGAACTACCTCGCCGACCAAGCCATCTGGCCCAAGCTGCCTACCGACCGCCCGGAGTTCGACGAAGTGGAAAAGAACGTGCAAGACCGCATCAACCGCCTCTTTGCTATCGGCGGCAAACGCTCCGTAGATAGCATACACAAAGAGCTCGGACATATTATGTGGGAACACGTAGGAATGGGACGCACTAAGGAAGGCCTCGAGGAAGGCATCAAACTCATCGGCGAACTGCGCAAAGAATTCTATACCAACCTCTTCGTACCCGGCACACAAGACGGCGTAAACGTAGAACTGGAGAAAGCCCTCCGCTTAGAAGACTTCCTGCTGATGGGGCAACTCGTAGCCAACGATGCCCTGCATCGCGAAGAAAGCTGCGGCGGCCACTTCCGAGAAGAACACCAGACAGAAGAAGGCGAGGCAAAACGCGACGACGAGAACTTCTTCTATGTAGGATGCTGGGAGTATCAAGGCAACGACGACACAAAGCCCGTGCTCTCCAAAGAACCCCTCACCTACGAAATCATCAAAGTACAAACCCGTAACTACAAGAACTAAGCCATGGCTAAGAACATAAGTTTTACCATACGATACTGGAAGCAGAATGGCCCCAAAGACACGGGTCACTTCGATGAACGCGAGATGCACGACATCCCCGACGACACCAGCTTCCTTGAGATGCTTGACATCCTCAACGAACAACTCATAGAAGACGGGCAAGAGCCCTTTACCTTCGACCACGACTGCCGCGAGGGTATCTGCGGTATGTGCTCGCTATATATCAACGGCACACCACACGGCAAGACAGAGCGCGGAGCCACCACCTGCCAACTCTATATGCGTCGCTTCAACGATGGCGACGTCATCACCGTGGAGCCGTGGCGCAGTGCAGCATTCCCCGTGATAAAGGACTGTATGGTGGACCGCAGTGCCTTCGACAAAATCATCGCCGCCGGCGGATACACCACCATTCGCACCGGGCAAGCACAGGATGCCAACGCTATTCTCATACCCAAAGAGAATGCCGACGAGGCGATGGACTGCGCCACGTGCATCGGGTGCGGAGCGTGCGTGGCAGCCTGCAAGAATGGTAGTGCTATGCTCTTCGTGAGTAGCAAGGTGTCGCAACTCGCACTCCTGCCACAAGGACGACCCGAGGCAGCAAAGCGTGCAAAAGCGATGATTGCTAAAATGGACGAGCTCGGCTTCGGCAACTGCACCAACACGCGCGCCTGCGAAGCGGTATGCCCGAAGAGCGAAAGCATAGCAAACATAGCGCGCCTGAACAGAGAGTTCCTCAAGGCTAAAATCTGCGACTAAACTAACTTTTGCGTAAAGCCAGGAGAGCAAAGCGAAACATATGTCAGCTTTGCCTGGGCGAGTAAAAGTCTGTTGAAGACGAACTCTTGCGCTAAGAACTTTTGCGTTAAGATAGAAGAGCAAAGCGAAACATACGTCAGCTTTGCTCTTCTGTTTTAACGCAAAAGTTTATGTTTCGGAAGCAGCGTAAAAGCCCTGAAAGGGCGGCAAGCGATCTGGGAGCGCAGGCGGCTCAATGACGGAGCGCAGGCGGCGCGCCTGCCCCCCCCCCGTAAGGGAAAAAGCTCCCACGGCAAGATTATGTTTTCTTATGCCCTTACGGGCATTGCACGCGAGCCGCGTGCGCTCCGGCATTACGGCGCGCCTGCACCCCCCCCGTAAGGGCAAAAGCTCCCACGGCAAGATTTTGTTTTCTTATGCCCTTACGGGCATTGCACGCGAGCCGCGTGCGCTCCCAGACTTTTCGACAACAAGGAGCTTAGTTCTTAAAAAGAATCCGCAACGCCTGTTTATTGGCGTTGCGGACAGAGAGTTAATGCCTTTGCGCGTCTTAGCGGACGGCATCAAAATACAACAGAAATTTATGGAAACTGCAGGACGAGGCGCAAGCCGAGGTCGCAGTAGTGGTAGTCCGGCGAGTTGAGGCCGCGATTAGAGACGCGACAACCCCGCGCGCCGTTGTTCCAGCCGCCGCCACGGCACACGCGGTCAGAGCCTGAAGCAGCACCCGCAGGATTGGTTTGTGCCTCGCTACTATAAGAGCCATACCAGTCGCGACACCACTCCCATACATTACCCGACATATCGTACAAGCCCAATTCGTTCGGAAGCTTCTGACCCACGGGGTGAGTCTGACTATTACTATTACCATCATACCACGCCACGGCACCTATATCGTCCGAGCCGCTGTACGTATAGTTGTTTGACTTATTCCCTCCTCGGGCGGCATACTCCCATTCCGCCTCTGTAGGCAAACGAAACGTCTTGCCCGTCAGTTGATTCAGTTTCTCGATAAACGTCTGGCAGTCGTTCCACGAAATCTCCTCCACAGGCAGAGTCGCACCCTTGAAATTACTCGGATTGCTGCCCATCACGGCCTCCCAAAGGGCTTGTGTCACCTTCGTCGCGCCTATGTAGTAATCAGAGAGCGTCACCTCGTGTACAGGAAATTCATCGTTCTTGGCATTCTCAAGCGTACTGCCCCACGCACCCATCTGAAACGTGCCGCCTGCAACGGCTACCA
>ERZ842401.611-NODE-611-length-52207-cov-22.177615_pt1 | contig 52207 bp, 38 predicted proteins | sample MGYA00521270_ERZ842401 | MGnify/ENA primary metagenome ERZ842401 (study PRJEB31892, sample SAMEA3878208) | bioreactor metagenome | biome: Moose rumen | place: Sweden | collected 2011-10 | study: EMG produced TPA metagenomics assembly of the PRJEB12797 data set... | reverse complement strand
CTCAATAACTATGTGGTGTACCACAACTTTGTGAACTTTGCCAAGGAGTCTTTAACTTACATTCCGCAGTTAAAATATGGGTTATTATTTTCCTGTGTATACGACAAATTGAGTTTGCTAAATGTATATTGACCGGTATTTGCTACCAAGCAGATCTAAAATTTGGTGGGCTTTAGGGCTAACATGATAAATAAGGCGCTCGCCACTTTCCAAAATGACTGTAATGACTGGGTTAAATATTTGGAATACATACCTCATTGTTATTCTGTCCGTAAGTTTACCGATCTGATTTTTTAATTTTACATTTCCTTCCTTCATAGCATTACGCAGTTTCCAGTCCAAGGCACTGAATATTGCAAGCCCTAAGGTCATGATCATAAACAGGGCCTGAATACGTTCGTTTTTCGAGACGAAAATAGAATCAGCAAAGAACTCTGGATCCTTAAGAAACCTAAAGCCACGCTCAACTTTATTTTGAGATTTGTACTGTTTCAAAAGTTCATCAGGCTGCCATTCTCGTTTAACATCATTTGTTGCCACAATGAAGTAACTACGGTTCCTTTTAACGACGTTGCAGTATTCCTCATCAATATCGATTGTAATACTAATTTTATAGCGGTAGGTCTTTTCTGATTCGGGCCTTTCGACTTTTGGCTTCCTGCCTTTTTTGGGTACTTCTTCCTTTACAATGCTGGAACTGGCAATCTTGCAATAGCGGCACATATCTGAGAATTTCTTCATCTCCTTCTCAGCATCAGGCTCGCAGGAGAAATAAGTCTTCCCATATTCCTTAAGCTTCTTATTGAGCGCTATCTTTTCTTTTTCTGCTGCTGAGTCCACTGAATGGTTGCTTCTTGCTTCGGCAGCGTTGCTGTGCACCAGAAGCCATACCTGCTGTACGCCACAGTCCTCAACCAGGTAGGTCTTTCCCTGGTTTACTTCATCAATCGGTTCAAGTTCATCATCGCGGTGGGCTTCAATAAACAACTGAGCGCTTTTTAACTTGCCGTCTGCCACTCTGGTTACGAACTTTATCCCGCTTTCCTGCATGCCGGCTATGTTGCCCTCGGAATACAGCGCAGAGTCTCCGCAAAGATAGATATACCCATCATAGGTATACTCTTTGAAACTCTTAAAGACCTTTACCATCCTTCCGAAGGCTTGCGTATCGTTAGTGTTGCCGTTTTCCGGCTCCATATACAGCGGAATGCCTGTGGCATTGTCAACCATCATCTGCTCCATGAGCTGAACTAATTCAGGGTGGGCATCTCGGCTGTATCCGTAGGTGACATTGATCTTATGAGGCACGCTACTGTCTACCTCATTCTCCTTCTTCTTGTCATCATCCTGGCTGTTGTCATCAGTGTATTTCTGCTGTCTGCCATGATAATGGAAACTGGTACTGTCGATGTTCACGCTCCCAATCTTGCGGCCAAGACCTTTCAGCATGTTTAAGGAAAGCTCGGAAAATAAGGGCGTCAACCCGTAATTGTAGAGTTCATCCATTGTCCGGCCTATGACGTCATCGTTAAGCCATTCGGTTTCGAACTTTATTCCCAGCATCGCCTCAACATCCTTTGCCTCAAAGAAGTTATGAGTCATATACAAGGGGCGGGTTGTATACCCCACGCCGTTCAGTACCATCAGTGCCACAACCTGGCCATGTGTCAGGTGACTCGGATTATTGCTTTTCTTTGGTATCAGGGAATCGATATTCTCAATGATGCCGGCTTCCTGAATATAGGTTCCTACTAACCCCAAATGTCCAAGGATGTAAGGTGTCAACTGATCTTTTGTCAGCATATTTCAATATCCTTCATACGGTTTAACTCCCGTATTCTGGGAAATTTGCGTCCTTACCACAAACAAAAAGTGTATAAAGTGATCCCTGGTTCACATTTTTAAAACTTGAGGTAACCAAAAAACTAATTTTGCGACGAATATCTCTATTAATCAGGAGACGAAAATGATGGTTTCAAAAAAGCATTCAAGTCCGGAAGTAAATTTCGAAAAACCGCAAATTTATCTGCGGAATGTAAGATAAAAATTCGGTGCTGTGATAAAATGACAGCCGATGATCTGAGTTCAGGGCGGTTAAAGTCATGGGTAGCATTCTGAATCCTGACAAGGACAACAGCTTTATAAGACTGGTTAAATTCAAAGATTCTGAAATTTTTGTAGATAAGACAGATTTTATTGGAAAGATGTCTGCAAAAATCAATGCCGATAAACGCTTGTTTGCCATAACCCGTCCCCGCAGATTCGGAAAAACTGTAACAGCCCATATGCTTTCTGCTTATTATTCCAAAGGATATGTCGGACAAAAAATTTTTGATGATCTGAAAATTTCCAAAGCAAAAAACTTTGGTGAGCACCTGAATAAATACAATGTCATTTACATTGATATGAACTCCATAAAGGATAAATATATTTCGTATAAATCTGATCAAGCCCTTTATATTGATGCTATCGATGATATTGTAGATTTTCTGCAGTATATGGTTATGCGAGATCTAAAGGAGAATAAAGAATATGCTGAACAAATCAGCAGAGATCCTTTGATTGGAAAGAAGTCTTTATCTTCTGCATTGGAAGCTATATATAAGCATACAGGTGAACAATTCATTTTGATTATGGATGAATGGGATCTGATATATAGAGAATTTCAAAATGAATCAGCATTACAGGAAAAGTTTATAGAATTTCTGCGAGGCTTGTTTAAATCAGATGATGGAGTATCGTGCTTTGCGTTGGCTTATCTCACCGGTATTCTTCCTATCAAGAAATATAACTCTCAATCTGCTTTAAACGGCTTTAAAGAGTACAATATGCTAGATCCTGAACCGTTTGAAATATATTTTGGTTTCACAGAGGATGAAGTTGCCGAAATTGTAGAAAGACCAGACTGTACATTATCACAGCAGGATCTGAAAGAATGGTATGAAGGATACAAGTTTAGTGGCTTTGATATTTATAATCCTAATTCTGTTGTTTCTGCTGTCAGCGATGGTAAATGTAAAAGCTATTGGAGTAAAACTTCATCAAACGAAGAGGTTGTACGTCTGATCAACATGAACTATGCCGGGATCAAGGATGATATTCTGAATTTGATTGAGGGTAGTACAATAAGGTTCAATTGTGGTACTTTTCAGAATGATATGGTATCAATTGAAAACAAAGATGATATATTCTCATTGCTGGTATGTCTAGGCTATCTTGGATGCGTGGATGACGGGGGAGATGATCGACTGGCCTTTGTTCCCAACAAAGAAATAAAAACAGCTCTTTCTTCTCTGGTGAAGGCTCAGCCATGGTTTAATTCCATGCCTATAATTGAGCGTTCAGAATCGCTTTTTAAAGCCATAACAGAGCTTGATGGCAATAAGACCGCGGAAATCATCACAGAGATTCATAACTCACCAAATGTATCTCTGCTCACCTATAACCGAGAGGAATCAATGGTATTCTGCCTTATATCCGGTCTTATGTGGCGCACAGAGCGGGAATACGAATGTTTCCGTGAACTGCAGTCCGGTAAGGGAAGTGCTGATCTGATTTATGTCCCGAAAAGAAACATGAACCTTCCTATTCTGCTCATTGAATTCAAGTATGGTCTGAGTGCTGAAGAAGCTATGGAACAGATTAAGGAAAAGGAATATTTCAGCAGATACCGTGATGGTGATTATCCAAACGATGTGTTGCTTATAGGCATTAACTATGATCCTAAAACAAAGGATCACCAGTGCCTGATTGAAAGGCTGGATAAATAATTCCACAACCAAAACCATTTCCCATGAAGGATCTCGAAAGAGGTCCTTTTTTTTATTTTCAGGAGTTTCAAAATGAACGACAGCACCATCAGCCGTCTTTGGTCAGTAAAATTTTTTAATTTTTTCTTCCTAAGAAAATCAGTGCTGATTAAAAGAATTAGGCACTAATTCCTTCTGCACACAGTTCTGAAAGAAACAGAGTGTAGGTTCTTTTCTGGCAGTACTTGAGCCACTCAAAGCCCATGGCTTCAATTATCTGCACAAAGACATCAGTGAGCCCCGCAATCTTGAATGAGTTATCCTTGGGAATGAAGAGAATGTTGATATTCGAATTGTCCACGTATTGCTTCAGTCTCAAGAGGGTAGGTATTGCCAGCTCTGTTCGATGATTAGGCGTCGGCATTCTGATGTTCTCACAGAGGAGGCCCTGCATCAGATCAGAACCCAGGAGTACTATCGCCGCTACACCAGGCTTCACTCCCGGAATACCCTCCTTGTCGGCATAAACTATGATCCGAAAACCAAGGAACATCAGTGCCTGATAGAAAAACTTGCCTGAAATAGCTGATGGAACCGGCTGACGTGAACTTCGCCGGATCCGGCTCTTTATTTCCCTTCCGGAGTCCTTGAGCACCTGCTGACGGTCAGTCACGAAGGTGCTTCTGATGATCACAGATCATGCTGGCGTTCTTGTGATCCTGTGACCGGGCAGGGCTGTCGGATCCTGATGGCATGTTGATAGATCACCTTCCCCAGCTTAGGATCATCATGCTGTCGGTACAGGCCTGCAGGTTGTTTTTGAAACTGATTTATCCATCAATCCCGGCTCAGCCATCTGGCTGGTGCTGGCAGTTTTATGTCTGTGGAATGCGCCTTATGTCCTTGAGATTAAGTCCGTGGCGTATTCCGTGCAGACAGGACTGCCAAGCATGACTCAACTCACCGGCTTCTGTCATGTCCCTTACCAGTTACCAGGACCGCTGTTTCCCTGCTGACCGTCTGCATCCCATCCTGTCTTAACCCGTCCTTTCCCCGCTCCCATGCACCTGATCCTTTGATGATCACAGATCTTTCTCCGGAGCATCCCGGTTTCATTGACAGATCCCGCTCACGCCTCTAGGATCGTCATGCTGTCGGCGTCGGCCGGCAGGATAGTGTTGAAGTACTTGAAAAATCAATAGGTGGTTCATCAGCCCTGGCTGATGGCTGCTGAGTTATTTTGTCAGTGGAATGCGCCTTAGGTCCTTGAGATTAAGTCCGTGGCGCATTCCGTGCTGACGCAGGATCCGACATGATCAGGGGCTTTCCCCCGTCGATGATCCATCTTCCCTCTGAAGATCCCCCACATCCAGGTTTTCCCTGCCAGTTCCCGGCTTTCATGATCGTGCTTCCGGTACATGTCCGTCCGGTCAGAGACATCCTTTCAGTTTCGCAAACTTCTCGTTTCCCGTTTCTGCCACCGGCTTCCAACCTCCTGCTGACAGACACTGGATTGGCATTCCGGATCCCGCTCTCCGCATATCATCTGTGTCTCAGCCTGATGGCTTTCTGTCATGAGACAACAGATCAGGGAAGGGTGCCGGGACGCCAGCAGGTGCTGCCGGACGGCAACGGGAATGACGGATCCGGTCAGGGGTGCCTCATACTGCCAGGCTGCTGAAGGGATCATATGCCGGTGGGACTGCATTTCCGGCCCCGGCTGTGCCACCGGAAGACACTGTGCTCTCTTTGGACATTCTGCTGCTGCCGGTGTCACCGATCTGACTGTCCCTTGCTTCCGGATCGTCTCCTTCCCGGGCCTCCCAGTCATCCAGTATGCTGCTCCACCGGGAGCAGGTGCCGGCGAACTTCTCAATCAGGGCCAGAAGCTTTTTGCCGTCCAGCCGCTCAAGCCAGTTGTAGTGCTGCAGATGCAGGTGGCCGTCGGCCGGGTTCCGGGCAAAGGAGGAGCCGCCGGTGCCCTGGTAGAGGTAGTTGGCATCCAGCAGCGTGTTCAGGAGATGTCCGGCGGCGTCTTCCGGGATCAGCCCCAGATCAGACCGGATCAGCAGCATGTCCCCCGCATCCTGGAGGATGATCTCCGTCTCATCCGCCATAAAGCCGCAGGCTCCGCCGGATCCGTCCAGCTCCAGTCCCATTTCCCTGCCGAGATCGGCAATCAGCTCTGTGTACTCCATAGTGTTTCCTTCCCTGAAGCTCCTGAAATTCCTGTGCCCTGTGCCTCCCGGCTGCCGCTGAGGCGGCATGGATCTCAGTCCGGCAGTCCCGGACTTAGGATGGCACTGTGCTGTCTGGGATCTGTCCGCCAGGCCCGGCTGCTTAGATCCCGATATCCAGCTGATAGGACTGATCGCCCCCCATGCTGTTCACATTGTTCTGCAGTGCCGCGGTGACCTTGTCCTGGGACAGTCTCTCAAAGATGCCCAGGTGCAGATCCCGGCCTGCAATGCCGTTGTAGGCGGCCAAGAGATCGCCCATGTTGGTTTTGAAACTGTCCTTCATCATGTTCTGGGTGGCATCGGAGAGCGCAAACAGTGTGCTCATGACCACACTGGCGAAAGTTGCCGGATGGGTCATTGATCTCATTCTTTCCAGGTACAGGGTGTCGTCGGAGTTCTTGATCTTCTGCATGGTTCCGGCAACTGCAGCCGCATGGGCGCGGACATAGCTGTCAGTGGCCGCCTTTTTCTCCTCCGGGGTGCTTTGCGTGCTGGCATGGACGGAGATGAAGTCTTCGGTAGCCGCATTGATCATGTCCCGGGCTTCACTGTCCTGCTTCCCGAGGTTTGCCAGGAGCATGGCGGTGAGCTTCCGGACTTCGCCGGCCTGATCAGCGCTGCTGCTTATGCGCTCCGTGAGCTTGCGGCAGAATTCCCCTTCCGGGCTGAAGGTGCTGAGTTTGCTGACCTCAGTGACATTCTCGGCCTTAAGCTTGGAGAGAATATGCTGCTCCTTCCAGGCGGGGGTGCCGGGCGCTCCGCCCTTTTCAGGCTGGCGGCCGTCTTTCTGGCGGACGGCATCGCTGAGCTTGCCCAGCAGATCAAGCTCATCCCGCTCCATGGGCTTGAGATCCATGTTCTGAATTGCCTGCCGGGCCCGGATGCACCGGTTGAGGACAATGTTCATTTCCGTGACAGCGTTCTGGATCCTGGCCAGGGACTGGACAAAGCAGTTGATCTGGGGCGGCAGCTCCAGCCCCAGTTTCTGGAGTTCAGACAGGCAGCCCTGCAGGCGGTAGACTGCATCATAGGACAGTTCACCCTTGTCCATGAGGCATTCGACTATGGCCTCAGCCTTCTCCCGGTTGGCCTCCAGGGCGGTCCGACCCTCGGGGGAGAGCAGGGTGGCAAAGGAGTTCAGGAGCAGTTTGGGGGATCTGAGGGCCGCTCCCATTATCAGCTTGAGGACCTCTTTGCGCTCGTCGGTGTTGCCATCCTTTTTGAGGGTGTACAGGTTGCCGAAGTCAATGAAGGTGCTGTTGGAGGAGTTCTTGCCGATCATCATGTTGCCGGAATGGCAGTCGCCGTGGAACTTGCCGGAATGCAGCAGGGCCTCGGTACACCAGACCTTGGCCATGGTGATCAGGTGGTGCTGGACCTTCTGAATGGCGATGTAGTCCCGGCCCAGATCCTTTTCCGCCAGGTGCAGATCGGACACGCTGCACCCCTTTTTCATGACGGGATAGCCGGTTTGGGGATCCCAGATCAGCCTTCCGGTGGCCGGATCCCGCTCAAACACCGGGGCCAGATCCCCCTGCAGTTTCCGGCACTGCTGGCTGAACAGCCGGTCCAGGTTGTCACCCTGCACCAGCTCCACCGCCATCAGATTTTTGCCGGCGGGGATCAGATCATCAGCCAGTTTCATGCTGGCCACCGTGGGGGCCATGCCGTTCAGGTAGTGATCGTAATTGCCCTGGACCTGGTAGATCTTCTGGCCCTCCCTGGTGTTGTCGGCCTCTTTTTTGAAGTCGAACTCCGTCATGTACTGCTCCAGCTGCCCCTTCCAGGTGCTGACCATTCCGGGACCGATTTTGGCGGCCGCCTGGTTGAACAGTTCCGCCTCATGCTTCATCCGGGCTTCGGCGTCATGGCGCATGATCTTGATGACCACATCCCGGCTCTTTTCCTCGCCGTTTTCCTGGTATTTGACGGTGCACAGAAAGACTTCGCCCACGGATGCGGCTCCCAGGGAGCGGTTCATTTTGATGGCGGTGATCTTTCCCTGGGAGTCGGCTATGACCTTGTTCAGGTGGGCCTGGACAATTTTCCGGGAGATGGGGGCGAGGTTGGATTTCATGTCGTTCAGGGCCTCATCAAAATCCCCCATGATCCCCCGGGACACGCCCTGCATCATTTTCTGCATCAGGGGTCCGGTGCCCTTGAGAATGGCGCCGGTGAAGGTGGCGGTGGCGTGCTTCCGGGCGCTTTCCAGGGCCTTGTCCGTCAGGGGGGCGCCGTTGGGATCCCTGAAGTCAAAGGTCTCTGAGTAGCGCAGGGCAGAGGCGAAGACCGCGCGCTTGTCGGACATTGCCATGTTGGTGAAGTACTCGCTCATGACCTGCTTGAACAGTCCCACCTGTCCGGGAGCTGAGCCGTCGGTATTGGCACTGTCGATGATCTCATTGAGTTTCCGGGACTCGAGCTCCCGGCGGATCTCGTCCGGGGACTTGCTGCGGTACGGATCGGTGGTAAGGCCGCCCTGCTCGTTTTTGTTGCCGCCTTCAATTTTGAAAACCCGGTTGATGAAGCTCTGGATCTGATCACATCCCTTGGCCGCAGTGGATAGGAGGATGGGTGTGATCTTGGTCAGTTCAATGTTCGGCAGCTTTGCCCGGTCCCGGACAAAGGCGGTGAAGGCGGGCACGAAGGATCGATCCTCAGGATCAGATGCAAGGGACTTGCCGGTTGCCTTGGTGAACAGGGGCTCAATGACAGTCCTGATCTTCTGGAAGCCCTCCTTGACCACAGCCAAGAGCTCCGGGGCCACGGCGCCGTTGAGGAGCTCAGGATCCCGCATCACTGCTGCAAAGGCATGGATGTTCTTCTCATCGGAGAGGATCCTGTGCATGGCCTCCCCTGGATTGCTGTCCGCGGCTTCGGCGACCATGGTGTCATCGGAGAACATCAGATCTGCCACGAAGTTCTTGACCTCATCCAGGGACACATCCCGGGTGACGGAGGGGAAGGGCGGGCAGGCGGGAATAACTCCATTGATGTCAGCCGCCAGTTTGGCGGTGACCTCGAAGCCGTCAGTGCCGTCCGGGTGCACCAGAGGCATTTGGGCAACTTCTGACAGCATGGCCTTCATTTCTTCGGAAAGGCCGGTGTTGTTTGTCACCAGCTCATTATGGTACTTCAGGATCTGATCCCGGCCGTCCAGTTCACCATTCAGGACTTTCACGGCGATCTCATGGAGGAAGGCGGTGTTGTAGTTGCCGGTCATGATGTCGCTGAAGTCCTGGTTCGGGAAGGACTGCTTCAGGATCTCAACGGCAAAGTGGCGGGTGAGACTGGTCCGATCCGCCCCGGTGAGGAGTCCGTCCAGATCCTGGGCATAGACCTTGTCCAGCAGGAGTTTCAGGTTGTCCCTGCCCAGGGTGTCCCGGTCCCGGACGCTGCTGGTTATCAGATCCCGCATCAGGGTGTCGGGAACAGCGTCCAGGGTGATCCGGGTCTTCAGGGCACCGTCCCCCATGAGGGCCGCAATCTGACCCTGGCTGTCCCTGACAAGGCTGATCCGCTGACTGCACAGCATGAACGGACTGCTCTCTGTCACCCGGGGATCCTGGAACTTCATGGCCTCATGGAAAAGACTGGTGAACTGGCTCACCAGGGCCGCCGTCTTCTGGCTCTGCTCATTCACCGCATTGGCTCCGGTGACGGCGCTGCTGCGGCTCTGGTTGACCCTGCTGAGGGCATGGCCGGAGGACAGCAGGGACAGGACGTTGCCCAGCTCCCGATCCTTGAGGCCGGCCATCAGGCGCCTGCCTTCCCGGTTGACCTCCCGGCGGTAGGCTTTCCTGCTTTCCGGCATGCCGCGGGTGCGCTCCACTGCGCGCCTTTCCCTGGCTGTGAGTTCCTCAAAGGCGTTTCCGGCCACCAGGTTGGCGTTCACGCCGCCGTAGACATAGCGGTCCAGAATGATCCTGACGGCCCTCCGGGAAAGGGGAGCCATCCGGTCGCAGATGGTTTTTTCGTTGGCCGCGTCGCTGCTGCCCGCCCGGATCTCGGGGGAAAGTCCCAGTGATCTGCGGATCGTGCCGATGTTTTCTGCGCTCACCCCCTGTGCCTGCAGGGCATTGATGAAGGACTCCTTGACGCTGAGGATCTTCTCCGGGGAGAGTATCTCCCTGTTTTTATAGGTGAGGTGGACGTGGTGGTTGGCCTTGGCAAGCTTTACTGTGCCGTCTGATCCGGTCTGCAGATCAACAAAGCCGGCATTGTATTTGCCGGAGGCAATGGCATTGAAATCCTTTACTGTGAAAAGCTGGGTCATTGGGACTGGGATCCTGTGGTGGTTGCTACTGCTTATTGCTGTGGTGGGCCAGACAGAAGTGTAAAATGTGATACAGATCATGTCTGGCGGTTATGTCTGCACGATAACGTGCCAGGAGACCACAGGTTACAGCGCGTCAGATCCGCCGGGAGCAGAATGCTGATCCGGCGGGCAGATAGGGTGCCAGCTGTGGCGGGCATGAGGGGCAAGGAGTCCCTGACTTCTCATTCAGCCAGCTTTCATGATTTTTTTCATGTAGCTGATAAGACGTTCGGCGTTTCTGAGCACAGCCACATCATCTGTTGCCAGGCTTTGGCGGATCGTCTTCTCTGTCTGGGGCAGATTGTCCAGGAAATGCCCTTCCAGCATGACGCAGTGGTCAAGGGCAAAGGAGAAGGTGCAGTAGTTGTCGTCCGGAAAACTCTTTGGCCTGAGGGCAAAATATTCCCTAATTTTGCCGGTCACTTCATCCGGGCGGTCATCCGGCAGCAGGTACATGGGGGAATATTTTTGCATCATAGGCATCATGATGTTCTTGCCGGAGTATTCGCCCGGATACCACAGCTCGCAGATTTCCAGTCTGGAGGGATCCTCCCGGTTTACGCGCAGTCCGATCCCCTGATGTATCACATGGTAAGGGAGGCAGATAAACATTCCGTCCATGCCCGGCTCGAAAGCATAGTCCATATCCCCGAGATAACGGTCAATGAATGTGAACAGCAGATCATTCGCTTTAATGCGCCGTACTCCGTATGCGCCTTCCATGGGTCTGAAGGGCGGGTGCATGATCCACTGATCCTCGTCAGCGATTAATTCCTTCAGTTGTTCACTCTGGTACTTCTTTTCGAACTTTCCCGGGAGCGGTTTTCTTGGCTTGTTGTCGGACATCTTTTTTCTCCTGTGCAACAGCTGCCCCGGCGAGTTTTCCCCGGGCGGCTTTTAACCGGACGGGCGGAAGGAATGAACGATCTGAACCCGGTCCTGTCCGGAGTACGGCTCCGGGATCAGACGGTGGATCATAGTCCGCGCTCTCAGATCCCGCTCCTCATCATGAGTTGCCATTGAGAGCATTGTGGTGATCAAACCGGTTCCTCCGCCCGGGAACCGCGGGATCAGATCAATGTGATCCGTCATGTCTGAACCGGACCGGACCATGTGCATATTGTAATTGTCCTGCGGCCGGACTTAACCCACGTGCCTTCACATTTTTCGGGACTGAGACCCTGCTAACTCACCTCCGGATGATCACGGAAGGAAGCTCCTCAGCCGGTGTTTTCCTGGGCGCCATGGATATCCCCATACCCGGCGGCCACGCAGAGTATGTCTTCCTGATGTTCACGGCACCCGTGAGAATGTCATCCTTCCTTTTCCGAGAGCACTCCGATATGTTCATATCCTGGCTGCAGGACACCGCTCCCAGGAAGGTCCTAGACACTTTTGACCGCCGGCAGACCTTACTGCTGCCTAGGAGCTGATCAAACATACATTCAGCACTTAAATGTGATACAAGGTTCGCTTTAAGCTTTTTTTAATTGTGCCATCACATCTGTTCTTTAAAATAGACAGGACTGTTTTAAATTGGGGTCCTAGCATGGAAGAATTGCTCACAGATAGAGCTGGTGAAAAATTTTATCACAGAACCATTCATCATCTCGGATTGGTCGGTGCATTCATAAAAGGATCTGGGATCATAGAAACCATTGATGAAAAGATCCCCAAAACCAGCAATTGCAACAACGCTCATTTTACCCATGGTCAGGTAGTAGCATTAATGATAATAAACGGTTTGGGTCACACATCAAGACCATTGTATATGACCCACCAGTATTTTCGGAAAAAGGATGTTGAGACTATATTGGGATTTGGGTTTAAGCCAGAATGGTATAATGATGACGTGATTGGCAGGACACTAGATGTTTTATTTGAATATGGACTGACACCATTGTTTTCAGAATTATCCTTTAATGTAATGAAATATCTGGGAAGAAAGGTGAGTTCAGTAAATATTGACAGAACTACCTTTCATTTTCTCGGAGTGGAAGAGAAATTTTATAATGATAATAACATTGATCCTTATGGCATGCCTCATAAGATAAATATCACACGAGGTTACAGCAGGGATGCGCATCCTGGACTTGTGCCGCTCATGGAACAGATGATAATAGACAACACAACCGGCATACCTTTGTTTATGGAGCCAGAAAGCGGAAACAGTAATGATTTCATTGCCTTTCAAAGGATGGTAAGGTTTTTTGACAATTTTAAAGAATACACAGATGATGGCTATGTATATCTGAGTGGCGACGCGGCACTGTATACCAGTGATAACGTCAAATTGATGCAAGACAGCGGCATCAAATTCGTGACCAGAGCCGCTGACGGAAAGCTAAAGTCTGTGCAAACCTTCATTGCGGAGCATCAGAATGACGAACTGAGTGTGATCGATGAGGTAAACAAAGGCCGAATTTACACAGTTCAAGATTGCGGTGTAAGCCAGAAATGGCTATTGGTGTACAGCAAGGCAGCAGAATCCCGCAACGAGCATTCAGTTGAAAGATTTGCTGCCAAGGAACTTGAGAAACAGAACAAGAGAATCGCAGAATTTCAAAACACCTATTACGCTTGTGAAACTGATGCTGATAAAGAAATGCAAAAATTTAAAAAGAAGTGCAACAGTTATTGCAAGGTGGTAAAAGCAGAAATAATTAAGGAAGAGATACCTAAAAAGGGTAGAAAGCCCAAGGTAGCCAAATCAGATGAGGAAAAGCAGTATCGCTACAAGCTTGATATCCAGGTTGCAATTGATGAAGACTATTGCAGCATGGTCAAGCGCAACCGAAGTTGCTTTGTAGTTGCAACTAATGATGTTGACAGAGAATGGGAACCTGGAGAACTGCTGAAACAATACAATTCTCAGAGCAGAGTTGAAAGCGGCTTCAGATTTTTAAAAGATCTGGAATTTTCTGCCGATCCCATTTTTCTCTCAAAGACTGAGCGTCTTCAATCATTGTTCACCATAATGGCCTTAAATCTGGTGGTGTTCAACGGATTAGAATGGAAATTACAGAATGAGATGAAGGTGACCGAAACTAAATTAAAGAATCAACTTGGGAAACCTGTTGATAAAATCACATTGAGATTTGTTTTCCAGCAATTTCAGGATTTTACGATCAGTGTATATGAAGATGGTTATCGTTTATTTGATCCACTTACTGAGCAGCAAAACAAAATCCTAAAACTCCTTGGGCAAGAATACCAAACTGCGTATGGAATAATATGACATTGTGAAGAATTTTGATTGAGGATAATAATAGCCCAATTTTAAGTGCCAAATGTAAGTTAGATACCGATCATGTCTGGCGATCATGTTTACCGCCAACGTGCCAGGGCACTGTTGGTTACAGCGCGCCAGATCTGCCGGGAGCGGAATGCGGATTTGCCTGGAGCGGAATGTAGTCTGTCGGGATCGGAATGCAGATCTGCGGGCAGACAGGGCAGGGTGGCGGCGGTGGGCAGGAATGAGGGCAAGGTCACCCAGACTTCTTATTTAGCCAGCAGTTTCATGATTTTTTTCATGTAGCTGATAAGATGTTCGGCGTTTCTGCGCGTAGCCTCATTTTCAGTCACCAGGCTTTTGCGGATCCTCCTTACTGCCCGGGGAAGGTTGTCCAGGAAATCCCCTTCCAGCAGGACGCAGTGGTCAAAGGCAAAGGAAAAGGTGCAGTAGTATTCCGTTGGAAAACTCTTTGATGGTCTGAGGGCAAAATACTCCCTTATTCTGCCGGTCACTTCATCCGTGCGGTCATAGGGTAGCAGGTACATGGTGGAATATGTCTGTGTGAATGGCCCCATGATGTTCTTTTCGGAGTATTCGCCCGGATACCACAGTTCGCAGATTTCCAGTCTGGAAGGATCCTCATCGTTCACGCACAGTCCGATCCCCTGATGGTGCACATCGTGAGGGAGGCAGACAAACCTTCCGTCCGGGTTTGGCTCGAAGGCATATTCCAGATCCCCGAGATACCGGTCAATGAATGAGAACAGCAGATCATTGTCCCTAATGCGCCGTACTCCATAGGCACTGTCCATGGGTCTGTAGGGCGGTGTCATATCCCACAGAAAATCGTTGGCTATCAATTCCTTCAGCTGTTCACTCTGGTACTTCCTTTCGAACTCTCCCGGGAGCGGTTTTCTGGGCTTCTTGTCAAACAACATTTTTTTCTCTACTGCATCTCATGTGCCGGCGGGTTTTCCCCGGGAGGCTCTTTGTCTGACGGGCGGGAAGAGCGGTCAGTTCCCTTACGGCGTTCAGGCAAAGTTTTCCTTCCTGAAGTTCACGGCTCTCGTGAGAAAGTCATCCTTTTTCCGGGAACTCTCTCAGCTGTTCATGTCCTGCTGTTCATTTCATGATTTTCCTCATGTAGGCGATGGCGCGGCTGGCAATATCGAATATTGTTGCTTCACTGCTCACCAGGCTTTTGCGGATGGTTTTCTCTGTCTGGGGCAGATTGTCCAGGAATTTCCCCTCCAGCAGGACGCAGTGGTCAAGGGCAAAGGAAAAGGTGCAGTAGCGTTCCAGCGAATCAACCTTTGGACTGAGGGCAAAATGCTCTCTTATTTTGTCGGTAACATCCGGGCGGTCAATTGGCAGCAGGTACATGGGGACATAGATCTGCAGCAGTGGCGATATGATGTCCGTGGTGGTGAATTCACCCGGATACCACAGTTGACCGATTTCCAGTCTGGAGGGATCATCCTTGTTTACGCTCATGCCGATCCCCTGATGAGCCGGCTCTTCAGGAACGCAGACAAACCTGCCGTCAGCGCATGCCAGGAAGGCATACTCCATATCATCGAGATACCGATCAAGGTATGTGAACAGCAGATCATTTTCCATCAAGCGTCTGGCGCCAAAGGCGCCTTCCATGGGTTTGTAGGGGTTGTTATACCTCCAGAAAGCGGGATCACCGATTAATTCCTTCAGCTTTTCGCTCTGATACTTCTTCTCGTACTCCCCCAGGAGCTTATTTCTCAGTCCGCTACCAAATACCATTGTTCTCTCCAATGCATCTGTTGCCCTGGCCGCTTTTCCCCGTGGGTCTCTTTGCCGGACCGGCGGGAAGGGCGTTCAGTTCCATTCCGGCGTTCAGGCAAAGTTTTCCTTCCTGAAGTTCACGGCTCCCGTGAGAAAGTCATCCTTCCTTTTCCGGGAGCTTTCCCAGCTGTTCATGTCCTGGTTGTAGGACAGCGCTGCCAGGAACATCCTGGCCACATTGGCCCGGCGGCCCACTTTCCAGCCTCCCAGGGGCTGATCAAACAGCACCGCCTCCCGGAACATATCCTCAAAGTTCCCGGCCCCGGACACGTTCCAGGATCCCAGGGGCTGGTTGAAGGAGGAGGCGCCCCGGAACATGCCGCTCAGCCACCGGAATGAGGACACGTCCCAGCTGTCCAGGCTCTGGTTGAAGGAGCGTGCATTTTCAAACATGGAGGCGGCCCGCTTTACTGCGGTTACTTTCCATCTGCCCAGGGGCTGGTTGAAGGAGACGGCGCCCTGGAACATTTTCGTCATGTCAGTGACGGCGGACACATCCCAGGAGTCCAGAGGCTGGTTGAAGGAGACGGCGTTCCAGAACATGCCGTACATGTCGGTCATCCCGGACACGTTCCACTGATCCAGGGGTTGATTGAAGGCTGTGGCTCCGTTAAACATGGTGGTCACTTTTCTGACCTGGGACACGTTCCAGTCCGCCAGGCTCTGGTTAAAACAGACGGCACCGGCGAACATGCCGCTCATGTCGGTGACCGCCGACACGTTCCAGGATCCCAGTGGCTGATTGAAAGATCTGGCATCCTGGAACATGCCGTCCATCCGGGTGACACGGGACACATCCCACTTCTCCAGGGGCTGGTTGAAGTTCACGGCCCAGGAGAACATATCCCGCATGTCGGTGACGGCGGAGACGTCCCAGTTTGCCAGATCCTGGTTGAACTCCCGGGCATTCTGGAACATGCTGTTCATCTTCCGGACCCGGGACACCCTCCAGGAGGACAGGGGACTGTTGAAACGGCGGGCGTTGGAGAACATGAATTTCATGTCCCGGACCTGGGACACATCCCAGCTGTTCAGGCTCTGGCAGAAGTTCATGGCTTGGAGAAACATGTGGCTCATGTCCCGGACCCCGGACACGTCCCAGGCGTCCAGGGGCTGGTTGAAAGACTGGGCATTCATGAACATGCCGCTCATGTCCCGGACGCGGGAGACATTCCACCGGCCCACGGGGCTGTTGAACTGGCGGCAGTCGAGGAACATGTTTTTCATGGTGGTGACGCAGGAGGTGTCCCAGGAGGATATGTCGGCGTTGAAGAGCCGGCAGTAACTGAACATGCCGCTCATGTCGGTGACCTTTGAGGTGTCCCAGTTCTCGATCCCGGAGAAGTCGCTACGGGCGGTATTTCTGAAGAGATCCGCCATGTCGGTGATCTGGGAGGTGTCAATATCCCTGAGGCTGACTGCGGGATTGTCCGTGAGGGCCTTAAGCTCCTCCCGAGTCTGGGGATGGTGGATCTGATTTGCCACGATGTCTGCTCCTAAACTTCCTGATCCAGGCTCTGCCGGGGTTGGCTGCGGTGCCGGCGCTGCTGTCAGGGGTGAACCAGCCGCGCCGGGTGCGGTGTACTGCCTGAGTTGTAGCCGGGCGGGAGATCTTTCCTGCCTCAGTGAGTCTGCCCCATGGGCTCCCCGGCCTTCCGGCAGCCCTCCTCAAGTCCCAGCTGGCAGGCCCGGGTGTAGTATTGCAGGGCTGTCCCGGGATCCGGGGCGGTGGCGGCACCGGTGCCCAGGGCATCGCCAAACTTAAGGCAGCCCAGGGGATTCTCCAGGGCACAGGCCCGCTCAAAGAGCGCATTGGCCCGGGTACTGTCCCGATCTGTGCCCCGGCCATCCTGGCAGGCCTCTCCCAGGGCCAGGCATCCCGGGGCGTTGTCCAGGTCGCAGCCCCGGGCATAATAGCCGGCCGCCTTCCCGGGATCCTTCTCCACTCCCTGGCCCTGTTCGTACAGTTCCCCCAGGTTGGTGCAGCCGGCGCCTACACCGAGACTGCAGGCGCGCTCATAGAAGAGTGCCGCCTGGGCCGGATCGGCCTCCACGCCTTCCCCCTGGCTGTAAACGTATCCCAGGTTGTAACAGCCGGAGCTCCCGTTCAGATCACAGGAGCGCCGGTAGTAAGCCGCCGCCTGCTCCAGATCCCGGGGGAGCCCGTGGCCGTTGTAGTGGGAGTTGCCCAGGTTGAAGCAGGCGTCAGCCTGATCCAGCATGCAGCCCCGGTCAAAAAGCTCATTGGCCCGGGAGAGATCCTGCTTCACGCCGCTGGCGGTGAAATAGGCGTTGCCCAGGGCAAGGCAGCCGTCACCGCTGCCCAGCTCACAGGCAGCCCAGAAGTATGCGTTGGCCAGGATCGGGCTCCTGTCCACTCCCTCTCCGCTGAGGTGGAGCTTTGCCATGCTGAGGCACCCACCTGGTGCGCTGAGTCCGCAGGCCTTCCGGAAGCAGTCGGCGGCCTGGAACTGCTCCTGTCCGGTTTCCCCGCCCTGGAAATAAAGCTCTCCCAGGCTGAGGCATCCCTGGGGATCATTCAGGTCGCATGCTTTCCGGAGAGCCGCGGCAGCCTTGCGGGGATCCGGATCTGCTCCGCCGCTGCCCAGGAGAAGGGAGCCCAGGCTGTTGCAGGCGCTGCCTTCATCCAGTTCACATGCACGCTCATAGAGGTTCCTGGCCTGACGGAGATCCTGAACCACCCCCTGACCGGAAGCATAGGCGTTGCCAAGGGCATGGCAACTGGCGCCGTGGTTCAGGCTGCAGGCTTTTTGGAACTGTGATACGGCCTGCTGGAGATCCTGGCGGGTGCCCTCGCCCCGGGCATATGAGATCCCCAGATTGTGGCACCCCGTGGCATAGCCCAGACTGCATGCCTTCTGATAGTAGTCGTTGGCAAGGCGGTGATTGGTTTCCATTCCCTGTCCGGTGTCGGCCAGCATTCCTGCTGCATTGCAGGACAGACCGTCATTCTCCTGACTGCAGGCCTGGGGGCAGTTTGCTGCAAGGGCCTGGAGATCGCCAGTCTCCACTGCGGCGGCGCATCGCCGGGCTGCCGTGCCGGCAGCACCGGTGGGATTTGCGCTGACGGCTGCCGCACCTGCTGAGTCAGGGATCCCGGCGGCGGGAGCGGCCGGGGAGTCTCCGGCTGAGACCATTCCCGGCAGCAGCAGTCCCTGCAGCAGGACTGCGGTACAGAGGATGCTCTGACGGCTGTTCTTCATGCTGTTCTCCTTGGATCTGTGTGCTGTGCCTGGGTGGTGGTTTAGGAGCTGTTTCTTTTTCCGGTTCATGTTCCTGGTCCGGATCTGATCCCTGAGCTGCTGAGATCCCTGCTCCCATGTGTCAGCAATCTGCAAATGTTAGCGGAAACCGCTGATCTGGGCATCAACTCTTTTGTTCCGGGATGGAAAGTGTGATGAGGCATTCATATCTGCCCCGTGATGGGAAAAGCCGGTTGATAGTCGTTGACTTGCAGTCAGTGATGTTTGAGAATTGAAAAAGCGGGAAATCTTACTTTCCCGGGGAGAATGAAATTGGAGAAGAAGCTGACACGCCGTCAGGTGGCGGCCCAGGAAACCCGGAAGAAGATCCTGGGATCTGCCCGGAAGCTCATCGCCCAGAAGGGATTTGAGATGGTTTCCGTGGATGAGATCATGGAGGATGCCGGTCTGGGAAAAGGTACTTTTTACACTTATTTCCGGCGGAAGGAGGATGTGCTCCAGGAACTCAACCAGACGGATTTCTTCCGTCTGGCGGAGAACGTCAACGCCATGGCGGAGCAGGACATTGTCGCCCGCCTGGAGCATTACTGCCGGGAGTTCATGAAATGCATTGAGCGGGGCGGGATCCCTCTCTGCCGTCAGTGGATCCGGAACAACCTCTCCGACATTGCCATGGCGGGGATTGCCGATGCCGACGGATCCCCCATTTCCAAATACCGTTATGACTGTCAGGCACTGCATGCGGTTCTGGCGGAAGGAGTCCGGAGTGGTCTGCTGATCCCGGCAACACCGGTGGAGGATTTGTCCCTGCTGATCAACGCTGAACTTTACGGGCTGATGATCGCCTGGTGCATGTCTGACGGCAGGGTTGTGGGTTCCCTTGAGACTGGACGGTTTGCGGATCTGGTTCTCAGGCGGATCCTGGAGCCTTATTTTCCCGGATGAGGGAGCAGGAATGCAGCGGCGTCCGGAAACTGCTCCCGGTGACCGCAGCTCCGGATCTTCCGGGGTGCCCTGGTGTCCTGGAGATCATTGAACGGCCAGAATATTGGATTTGTCTATCAGGGGCCGACTGGCAGTTGCGGACGACGGCTGCCGGAACCAGGCGGCCGATCCGCCTGAGGGATGTTTCAGAGTGTCCGGCTCTTCCTCCGGGAACCGAGCCGGGAGTTTTGACAGGGTACATAAAAGATGGAGGTTGCCATGGGCAAGGCTCTGGTGGCGTTTTTTTCGGCGACGGGGGTGACTGCGGATCTGGCCGCCCGTCTGGCTCGGGAGATCGGCGGCGATCTGTTTGAGATCACTCCTGCGGATCCCTACACCGATGCAGATCTGGACTGGAACGATCAAGACAGCCGGAGTTCCGTGGAGATGCGGGACCGTTCCTCCAGACCGCCGGTGGCCGGGAGGGTGGCTGACATGGAAAGTTATGATCTGGTGTTTGTGGGCTTTCCCATCTGGTGGTACCGGGAGCCTTCCATTATCGACACCTTTGTGGAGCAGTATGACTTCACCGGGAAGACCGTGGTTCCTTTTGCCACCTCCGGGGGTAGCGGCATGGGGGACTCCGGGAGGAACATCCAGGAACTGGCACCAGGGGCGAAGGTTCAGGAGGGGAAAAGGTTTCCCGCCGGGGCCGACGGTGCTGAACTGGCATCCTGGGCCGGCAGGTGGCTTGGCAACTGCGGTAAATGAGGCGAACAGGTATGGAGTATTTCACCCTGAATGACGGATGCCGGATCCCGGCAGTGGGTTTTGGCACCTTTCAGATCCCCGCCGATGGCAGCACCTATCAGGCGGTGCGGCAGGCTCTGGATCTGGGGATCCGCCACATTGACACCGCAGTGGCCTATTTCAACGAGCAGGAGGTGGGGCAGGCGGTGCGTGACAGCGGGATCCCCCGGAGCGAGATCTGGATCACCAGCAAGCTCTGGCTGCAGGATTTTCACTATGAAGATGCCCGGAAGGCCATAGCGCTGTCCCTGGAGAAGCTTGGTACGGACTATATGGATCTTTACCTGATCCACCAGCCCTACGGAGCTGTGGATGAAGCCTGGAGTGCCATGGAGGAGGCCAGGAAAGAAGGCCGGATCCGTTCCCTGGGAGTGTCCAATATGACTCCACGGATCTGGGAGGCATGGGTCCCCCGGTTCAGTTCAGTCCCCTCGGTGAACCAGGTGGAGTTTAATCCCCACTGGCAGCAGAGACCTCTCAGGGAGATCCTGGATCGGCAGAAGGTGCGGCTGGAGGCCTGGGCCCCCCTTGGTCAGGGCCGTGCTGATCTCCTGTCGGAGCCGGTGATCCTGGATATAGCCGGCGCCCACGGGAAGGAGCCCGGGCAGGTGATCCTGCGTTTTGAGATCCAGGAGGGGGTCATAGTATTCCCCAAGTCGGTGCGTCCTGAGAGGATCAGGAGCAACATGGAACTTTTTGACTTTGAACTATCCCCGGAGGAGATGGGGCGGATCCGCTCCCTGGATCGGGGTCGCGGGATCCATGATCCCGACGCTCCAGGAGTTGCGGAGTACCTTCTGGGTGCTTTCGACGTCCATAAGGGGAAGTGATGGTACGTGCAGGGACATTTCCCGGCAGGTCTGGCTCCGGGACCGGCTCTCCATGGAGCCAGGATCGGTGTCCTTCTGGAGTGGTATGAGAAGGTCCCCGGGAAGTCGGACGGGCTGCCGCCACCGGCAGGCGCTGTGGCGGCTGTTCAGTGGTGAGAATGTGGAGGATTGCAAGGTGCAAATGAGGATGATCACTGGGATCCTGGCCGCCGCCGTGCTTTTGGCCGGCAGTGGGGTCCAGGCGGGAACTGATGGTAACAGGGAGAGCAGCAGCATGACAACAGGAAACAGCAGAATAGTCCAGACTGCCGGCAGGGACGTTCTGGGGAACTTTGCCCCGGAGTTTGCCCATTTCAATGACGATGTGCTTTTTGGTGAAAACTGGAACAACCAGGATATCTCACTTAAGACCAGATCCCTGATCACAGTGGTATCCCTGATGTCCCAGGGCATAACGGACAGTTCTTTGACTTACCATCTGCAGAATGCCCGCAATGCAGGTGTCACCAGGAAGGAAATCGTGGCGGTGATAACCCATGCCGCTTTTTATGCCGGCTGGCCAAAGGCATGGGCAGTGTTCCGGCTGGCCAAGGATGTCTGGAAAGATGACACTCCGGCGGCCACTGCCCGGGAGGTTTATGAACGCAGCATAATGTTCCCGGTGGGAGAGCCCAATACGGCCTATGCCAAGTACTTCCGGGGCAACAGTTATCTGGCCCCGGTATCCACCAGCCAGGTAAAGGTGTTCAATGTCACCTTCGAGCCGGGCTGCCGGAACAACTGGCATATTCACCATGCAGCCAAAGGGGGCGGCCAGATCCTCATTGCCGTGGGCGGCCGGGGGTATTTCCAGGAGTTTGGCAAGCCTCCGGTGGAGATGCGTCCCGGTGATGTGGTGAACATACCGGCAAATGTGAAGCACTGGCACGGAGCCGCTCCAGATTCCTGGTTCTCCCACCTGGCCATTGAGGTGGATGGTACCGCAACCTCCAACGAGTGGCTGGAGCCGGTGTCCGATGAGGAATACGGCAAGCTGAAGTGAGAGAGCAGATCTGCCCGGCCGGATCTTTCAGCCTGACCATGAGGAATGCAGATCGGCGGGATCCTTACCTGGGGATGGTGCAGGATCCTGCCTGTCGGTGATCCTGTAATGCGTACCCTCATCCGGGATGGGGGTAACGTATTTCTGGCTGTCAGCGGGCAGCCGTTTTCCCGGGTAAATTACTTGCTGCATTGGGAGATGATGGCATGAAGGTCATGATGGTGAACGGTTCGCCCCGTTCCAAAGGCAACACGTTTCTGGCCCTGAATGAAATGCGGGGGATCTTCGAGAAGGAGGGCATCGACACCGAAATGGTGCAGGTGGGCAAGATGATCATCCGTGGCTGCATCGCATGCGGGAAATGCTCCCGGTTGGACAGATGTGTCTTTGACGATGTGGTGAATGGATCCAGGGCACTGTTTGAGGAGTGTGACGGCATGGTCATTGGCTCTCCGGTTTACTATGCTTCTGCCAATGCCACCCTGGTGGCCTTTCTTGACCGCCTTTTTTTCAGCAGTCATTTTGACAAGACCATGAAGGTGGGGGCCAGCGTGGTGGTTGCCCGCCGTGGCGGCTGCTCGGCCACTTTTGATGAACTGAACAAATATTTCACCATCAGCGGCATGCCGGTGGCCTCAAGCCAGTACTGGAACTGTGTTCACGGCCTGGAGCCTGGCGATGCCGGAGAGGACGGAGAGGGACTTCAGACTATGCGAACCCTGGCCCGGAATATGAGCTTTCTCATGAAGAGTATTGCCCTGGGTAAGGAGAGATTCGGCCTGCCTGAGAAGGAGGAGTGGATCCCCACCCACTTTATCCGCCGACAGGACTGACGGAAGGAAACCGGACTGCCGGTGCAGTCACATGGGCTGAGGGCGTGGGTAAAAGACAGAGCTGCCGGCACTGACCTGACCAGGAAAGTAGTATGGCAACTGGTCAGGTATCCTGCCTCAGGCAGAGGGAGGTGTGCCGATCCTGTACAACAGCCTGCTGCCTTTTATGGATCTCCTCTGACTTTTTCACCAGTCTCGTCCTCCTTCCATTCCTGACGCTTCAGCGGTGTGACCGTAAAGCCGCTGATGTTCATAGAACTGTCGGCAGTGAGCACAAAGCGGTAGCCGTTGTCTATCCCACCTCCTTTCCAGTTCCGCATATACCAGAAATCAAAGGATGATTGATCTTGGGAGAGGATCTCGGCTGCGTAGGTGGCGACGCTGGGAGAGCCTTTGGCCCTGGGATGGAGCCTCTTATAGGAAGATCCCAGGATCCTGAGTTTTTCCCGGTCAAAATTTCGGAAATGCCAGTCGTAGCCCGTGGTGGGATTGGTTTGGGTCGTGATCATGATGCGGCTGCCCTGGCAGTTCACCCTGAAGCCGTAGGTGCGGACGGTCTGCCTGCAGTCCCGTATAACCGGTGCTGCGGTGGCCTCCGGTGCCGAGGGTGCTCTGGTGCCCAGAACGGGAGACTGGATTTCAGCCGGAGACTCACAGTGAGCTTGGGATGCAAGCAGCAGTGCAGGCAGGGCTACCAGTGATCTGATGAGTCTTTTCATTGTGGTTACTCAGGTTGACGGTTAACGGCCGGCGGCAGGACGGGGCATGTGTTTATGTCGCCAGAAATGAGTTTGGTTACGGTAACTGACGGCTTAGGATGTGCGTCCCGGATCCTGCAGAGCAGTTATTATTACAGAGCAGTTCTTATGCCTCCGTGGCGGAGATCCTGAAATCCCTGGCATTGCGATCCGGTGGAAGAGCCTCCGGCACAGACTTGGCTCAGTCCCGGTACTCTTCCTTCCAGTCCTGGTGGCTGAGCTTTTTCAGGTGGTATCCGGTGATGCTGCCGGAGTCATCAGGGATCACCGTAAAGCGGTAGCCGTGGGCAACCTCGCCCCCCTTCCAGTTCCGCATATACCAGAAGTCAAAGACAGTCCGGCCGCCCTGGAGGATCCGGGCGGTGTAGATCCCCGTGCTGGGAGCTCCGCTGATGGTGGGATCTTTGCTGGTTGACCGGTACTGTTTTTCCCCGGGTGCCAGCTGGTCCGGATCAAAGTTCCGGAAATACCAGTCAAAGCCGGTGGAGGGATTGGTTCTCACGGTGATCTGGATGATGGGACCCTGGCATTGCACAGTCAGATTCTGGATGCGGTCCCCGGTGCTGCATTCACGGATCCCAGGATCAGCGGTGAGATCTGCGCTGTCCGCCATGCTGGCGGCGGCACCCAGCAGCATGGCGGCGGCGCCAAGGGAGCTGAGGGAGCTTTTCATGGTGTTCTCCAGTCTGTTCAGCTGTCAGTTTGTGCTATTCTGCCGGTTCTGATCCCAGCAGATCATTCGGAAGGGCTGCCGCCGGCTTTAGCCGGATCTGAAGTCCGTTTCCGGCACTTGCGGGCTCTTTCCTGCCGGGGACGGCAGATCCGGCAGCTATTTCACCCGAGAATGATCCTGGTGACTTACAATGAAGCCAGTTCTGGTGGCTGCTGGGTGCCGGAGCGCGGCTTCAGCCATTAGTTATTCGTGGCCTGCTGTGTGCTGAAGTAGCCGGTCTCATGGTGGCGGAAGTTCAAGTCTGGCAGTGCGGCTGGAATCAAGGAAAATCCGGTTTCCGCCGGATTTCCAGTCAGTCCGATTATACGTCATTTGTCAGTTTTCAGAAGACGGGGAGTTCATGTCTGCAGAGGATTTTTCAGATGCGGGGTATGCTTGCCGGAAGGCGGGAGCGGCAGAAATCCGGGGATCTGCTCCGGGGCGCAGCCGGGAACTCACCGTCCTCCGGATTTATTATGACCTGCCGGCGGTTAAGGTCCTTGCCGGGATCCGGCGCTGTGGCAAATCCTTCCTGCTCCGCCAGATCCGGGATGAACTGCGGATCAGTTCTCCGGCAACACGCTTTTTTGATCTGGCCCGGCCTGCTGAGCAGGAGGCCTTTGAACGCTGGTTTCATGCCGCCATGCAGGATCCGGCATTATCAGGACTGGGCGGTGGTGGCAAAGGCGGGACCGCTGCCGGATCCGGTGTCAGGGGGCATGTGATCCTGGATCATCTGTCTGATCCGGCCATGCTTGACGGTTCCTGCCGTGAGCTCGCACGGCGGGGCTTCAGCGTCTTTGCCGCCTGTCAGGAGCCCCTGACATCTGATCCTGCCGACGGGGACCGGAATGCAGCAGGATGTCTTCATGATCTCCTGGGGAACTCTTCTCCTGAGGCGTACCCCGGAACAGGCGCAGATCTCCGGAATATCTGTCCGTATGGGCAGATCGTGGCTTTTCTGCTGCGCCCCTTGTCTTTTGCCGGTGCCCGGGAACTTGCTGCCCTGTCAGGCCGGGAGCTGTGTCTGGAGGACTATCTCATCTGGGGAGGTCTCCCGGAAATGATCCTGCGGGGGCATCCGGGGAACGGCGAGGAGTCTGCAGGAAACCGCTGTTTCATCTGGCATACTGAGGAACTTATGTTGCAGGATGCATTGCGGAAATGGCCCATCGCATCCCCCAAAGCCTTTGCTGAGGCGGCCGGCTTCATTGGATCTGTCAGCGGATCATTTGCCAGCCAGGACAGGATCCGGGATCATCTCAGGAGACACCGGCTGAAATGGCCCCGGAGGGATCCCGGGCTCTGGCTGGGGGCTCTGCAAAGTGTCTATGCCGGGGAATGCGCCCGGCTCATCGCCTGTCCGGAAACAGCTGACTCCTGTCTGCGGTCAGCGCCGGTCTCTGTTCCCGCTTTTGGTTCAGCGGCTGCTGCTGAGCGTATTGCTGATCCGGCAGCCGCTCCAGCTTCCGTCATGGTAAGGGAACCGGCGGCCAGCTGCATCAGTGCCCAGTCTCCTGCTCCGGGTTCTTCCCCTGAGTCAGGCATTTCAGATCATCAGTGGCCCTGTGGTTCTGGCGGGAACAGCCGGGATCCAGGGTTCTGCTTTTTGGCCATGGATCCTGCGCTGTGCTCCCAGTACCGGGGAGACGGTGCCTGGGATCTGAACCGGTGCGCCAGGACCGTGCTGTATAACGAACTCCGATCAAGGGGGTATGAGGTGTCATGTCAGGAACTGGGGCAGGGCAGGATGGCTTTTCATGCTGCAGCGGCGGGAAGGATGGGTTTTGCCGCTGTGCTGTGGGGCCGCGGGGGGATAAGGGGACTGAGGAATTTGCTGGCGTCCGTCCGCCGCCGCAGGGAAATGGAGTCCATCATTCTGGCGGATCAGAGATTGGCCGGTGGCGGGGAACTGCCGGCAGGGACCGTGAGTCTGGAGAACTTTCTGCTGGGCAGAGCGGAGATCTGAGCCTGCAGGGAGTCCGGGATGTGAGCCTATGTGCCAGGAGTCATTGGCCAGCTCACAGAGATCTGAAAATGTCAGACACCGGAAGAAAGATCTTAAAAGGAACTCAAATCCAGCTGGCAGCCAAGTCTTTTTTCTGGAGGTGATGAACCCTGCGCATTTTCTTACTGTTCCCCTGTTCTCCGGAAAATGACGGGGAATTGTCCTCAGTGTCCGCAGTACACGCACGCCGATCCGGCAAAGATCATGGCATATGCCTTGACGTTTTTATTCCTGAATTCGATGGCGTTCTTGTATGATTTTAACTGGCTGACAGCTTCCTTTTTCAGGGATTCAATTTTGGCTTTGGTGGCCTCATTTTTGGCGGTGTACTTGAGCTCGAAAAGATAGATGCATTCGTTCCCAGTCCCCTCATGCACAGTGATCACCAGATCTGCATATTTTTCACCTTTGCCGACAACTCGCAGTGATTTCTGCATTTCAGTAAAGACGTCGAAGATGGCATCTAGTTTGGCGTGAAGCACCAGATTTAAAGCCATTTCACTCATGTGTGACAGAACCTGATTGGTAAAAATGCCACTTAAAAATTCGGTGCATGAAGCGGCAAATGGTGAAATGTCATCATTCAGATCAAGCAGTGATGATATGTCAAGAACGGGATCTTTAAAATATCGGTTGGGCTTTAGTCGCAAATCGACTGTGCACTGGGCAAACAGCCTCGACATGAAGATATTGGGGATTTTTAAGGATAATTTTCTGTTGGTTGAGGTCTCGGGATCGATGGTGAGATAGCCGAGATAATAAAGCATGGACAGCAGCTGAACTTCGTTATACGAGGACTGTTTGTTTAAATTAATGTTTTCTGTCAGATTTACAATGCTGAATGACCTGCAGGTTAAATAATTGCCAAGAATGTTGTTGGCCAGGCCTTCCTCGGCTATTGCAAAAAGCTGCTGCAGTTTGGAGCCATCATGGTCGGACGCCGGATCCATATAGTATTCAGGAGGAAGTATATCTGCTTTTTTCCTGACTTTGTCCAGATAATACAGACACATAGAGGAATTAAATACGGTGTTAGAGGACTCGCTGCTGAAGCAGTAACCATCATACACCGGCTTCATGATGGCAATAAGTTCCTCTGCCGTTGTTCCCAGGGCTTTCAGATCAACCAGCTCGCTGATGAGTTTCCGCAGTTCGTCTTCAGTGAAGCCGGCATACTCATTGAAGCACTTGTCAGAAGTGACATTCAGGGCAATGTTAAAACCGGATGTAAGGGAGTCGAGGGACACAGACGACACGCCGGTTATGAAAGTCTTGGCAACATACCGTTTGGTGCCTTCTTTTACTGCGGCATAAAATCCTTTAAGGAAGCCACCTGATCCGGTGATTGCCCTGAAGAGTTCCAGATCCTGGGACAGAACACTGTTGGCAAAATTGTCGTATTCGTCAATCAGCAGGTAAAGTGATTTTTTGGTCGGATAGCGCTTATAAGCATCCACAAAGGATGTAAAAAAGCCTGATGGAGTTTCTTTTTCCGCGTCAGTGGGATTAAAAACGAAATCCGGATAACGGACCAGAAAATCATTTATGCCGCTGTTGATGGCAATGATAAAACTTCTTATCAGAGTGTCTTCTTTAATTCCTGACACACTGGAAAAGTCAAAGTCCAGCACGTGATAGGAGTTGTGACTCGCCAGATGTTCGTTGTATATTGCTGTTTTCGAAAACAGTTCTTCATATTGGCTGGCATAAGATATATCGTAGAAGCATTTGAGCATCTGAACAAAAGTGCTTTTGCCAAATCTCCTGGGACGCAGCAAAACCGGATATTTGGTGGTTGCGATATCATCAAGATACTTTATTATCCCGCTTTTGTCTGCAATAGCTCTTCTGAGTTTGCGGAATAATTCATAGGCAACTTCGCCATAGGGCGAATTCAGCAGTTGCGCATCTGATTCTGACATGATCTTTCCGTAGCTTGAAAGGCGTATATGAGAGGATTGCCGCCGGTGCGTGGCAGCGGACTCCAGGGAAAGGGAGACGCTGTCCAACTTCGGGATCTTATCCCTCTTCGCTACCTAGCTCTGCTCTCGGGCTGTCTGCTCATCTGATGCAGTCAGTTCAGCCCAGCAGTCATCCGGTTATCCCGTAAAATACCGCTGTCTCTTTCAGCAAGTTCATCATGGCGGGATCTTTCTCGTATTTCATGCACATGTCATTGAGTTCGGTGAGGAAACTTCCGGCATGCTCCCGGCTGTAAGCAGTGATCCTCTCCCCCCAGCGCTGCTGTTCGTCGGCACTGAGCAGTTGCTCATAGTTCCGGGCCCGGAAGCGGAACAGGAGTTCGGCGGTGGCGGGATCGGGGCAGACAATGTCCTTCAGGGTGTAGGGATCCCGCTGCTCGGCCTGGCGGATCTGCAGTCTGAGGTTCTGAAGGGCTGCAGCCTCAGGACCGGCGAAGGGCATGCTGTAGAGACCGAACTCCGGATCCTGGGTTGCGGCGGCCTCCGTGGAGCTGTACTCCTTCTCAAATTTCTCCACGCAGCCTTCCAGGTAATTCCTTTTCAGATCATCCTGGCGGAAGTATTCTTCCAGTTTTTTGATGGCCTCAGGATCCAGATCCACCCGCTCCCTGCGGCCTTCCGGCAGCAGAGCGTTCAGGGGCACCAGCACGGGGCAGGAGGCCAGTTTGATCTTCACAATGCCCAGATCGGACATGGTCACCGCCTGGCAGTCCAGCTCCTCCAGGGAGGGCAGATCCTGGTATTCCTCCTCGGTCCGGGTGAGATCCCAGCAGTAGACGTAGCGCTTCTGGGGATCCATCATCACCGGCAGCACGGCTCCAGTGAACAGGTGGTCCGGTCCGAACCGGGAGTGAACAGTGAGCAGGGGACTGGTCAGGAGCTCTCCGGTCAGGGGGTCGGTCAGACTCTCCAGCAGGGCACGCCGGGTGCGCCGGCGGAAGACGTAGCTGAACATTTTGGGCTGTTTCTGAAACACCAGGCGCAAGAGGGCAATGGTGGCCCTGACATCGGACATGGCGTCGTGTGCGTTGTCGTGCTCCAGTCCATTGGCGGCGGTGAGATCCGCCAGCTTCAGGCTGTAGCGCTCCCCGTCCTCATCCTGGGCTTTGGGCCAGTTGATCCCCTCTGGGCACAGTGCGCAGCACAGCCGGATCAGGGGATACACATCCCAACGGCTGCTGCCGCTGAAGGTGTTGTATTCATAGGGGGGAAAGAAGTTTCTGAAGGCGGCGTTGCGGAGAAACTCGTCGTCAAATTTCACTGAGTTGTAGCCCAGGACGCAGTTGCCCGGCCGGGTCAGAAAGCCGAGGACCTTGCCCATGAAGATGTTCTCATTGTCGCCGCTCTGGCTGGCGAAGGCCGGGGTGATCCCGGTGACCTCCACCGCCTCCAGAGAGGGCAGATAGTCCCTGGGCGGGCGGCAGTAGCACACCATTTCCTCCAGGATGTTGAGATCCGTATCGGTCCTGACGGCGGCAAACTGGCAGATCCGGTCCCTGCGGGGATCAGTGCCGAAGGTTTCCAGATCGTAGAAGGTGAAGGTGCTGACGTTCTGCGGGGTCATTGGGCGTTGTCCTCCGGGCGGAAGGAGTTGGTGGCGGGATCGTAGGCGTAGCCGTGCTCCCGGAAAAAGGCCTCAAAATCCTCCCGATCCAGATCTTCCCGGCGGACAAGATCCTCCAGGGTGGGGCATTCGTCCCTGAGGGCGGTGTTGGTGCGGCTCAGGGTGATGAAAAAATCGCTGTGGCGGTAGTTCTCAAGGCTCATGATCTTGTGCCGGGATATGGGATCTGATCCGGGATCGGCTCCCGGATCTGGTGCCCCCCGGTCTCCTTTGCTGACGGTGGGTTGAGGGAAAAGGCACTCCCGGGCCCTCTGCCGGGGCAGATCGGCGCCGGGTGCTCTGCTCTGACGCGGGATCAGACCAGCAGGTTGCTCAGGGTGTGCAGGGAGGCGTTGAACTTGTGCTGCATCTGGGAGATGCTTTCGGCGATCTCATGGTGGACAATGCGGTTGTCCTGGATCCCGATGCACACTCCGCCCACGCCCCGCTTCATGAGACTTACGGCATAGGCCCCCATCTGGGAGGCAATGATCCGGTCAAAGGCGGTGGGGGAGCCGCCCCGCTGTACATGTCCCAGGATGGTGGTGCGGATCTCAAGGCCGGTGTGGGTTTCCAGATCGGCGGCCAGTTCCTTGATGTCCAGGACGTTCTCGCAGATCATCACAATGGCGTGGCGCTTGCCCTGCTTAAGTCCGGTGTCAATGTTCTTGTACAGCTCTTCCCGGGAGAACTCGATCTCCGGGACGATGACATATTCCGCTCCGCAGGCCACGGAGGCGTAAAGGGCCAGATCCCCGCAGTTGCGGCCCATGGTCTCCACCAGGGAGATCCGCTTGTGGGAGGAGGCTGTGTCCCGGAGCTTGTCCACATCCTCAATAATGTTGCGCAGGGCGGTGGAGAACCCTATGGAGTAGTCGGTGCCGGGGATATCGTTGTCGATGGTCCCGGGAATGCACACACAAGGGAACCCTTCAAAGGACAGGAGCTTGGCGCCCATGTAGGAGCCCTCGCCCCCGATGACCACCAGCCCGTCAATCTCGTGCTTCCGGAGGATGGCCATGGCCTCCCGGCGCACATCCTCGTCCTTGAAGGCAGGGAAGCGGGCGGTGCCCAGGATGGTGCCGGCGCGGTTCAGGATATCCGCCACATCGGCCCGCTTCAGCTCAGAGATCCGCTCCTGGTGCAGTCCCAGGTAGCCGTCCCGGATCCCCAGGACCCGGATCCCGTCGGCCACGGCAGTGCGCACGATGGCCCTGATGGCAGCGTTCATGCCCGGGGCATCGCCGCCGCTGGTCAAAATTCCGATTTTCTTGATCATATGTGCTCTTGGTTTTTGTTGCTGCCGTCCCCGTCCTTCAGGGTACCTGGTGCCCGGCATGATCCTGGTTTCCGGATCTGGATCTGGGCCGGGCCCCGGATCTCCGGGTTCAGTACGGATGCCGGTGAGGCTCTGTCCTTCCGGACAGGAGCTGGGCGAAACGCACTTCCGGTTTCTGTTTTCCGGGTGACTGCCAGCCGTCCCGGTCCCGTCCGGGAAAATCCTGCCGGATCGGCTCCAATCCCGTCAGATCTGCCGCTCTTCCAGCATAAGGAGCCGGAAGTCTTCCCCGGGCTGTTCGGCCCCTGGGGCAGCCTGATGCCGGATCTGCGGGTCCAGCAGCTGTCACGGCAGGGACGGATCCGGGTTGTCATGCAGATCTGGCTATGGGAGCAGCAGGCAGGCCTCTGGATCCGGATCTGATCCCGGCACCTTTCATGTCAGGGCACCTTTAAGATCATGGTGCCTTCATGTCATGGCAGATCACCGTTGCGGATCAACTGTGGATCACCGTCTCAGGCTGATTTTATCATGCCTCTGTCCTGTCGTTGCATTTTCTGCTGTCCATCTTTTGTCCGTTCATGGCGTCTGACGTGTTGCGGGCGCCGGGAACTGCCGGCAGGTTCTTTTCCGGCGGTGATCCTGGAGGTTTCCATGACCGGATCCTGAGACAGCTCCAGGGATCCCGGCACTGACTCTCAGAAAGCTTCATGGTCAGGAGCATGCGATTTGGAGCATGTGGTTTGGAGCATGCGGTCTAAAACTCTGGAGCATGCACATCAAGGCCGCGCCTTTTGCGGCGCATTTTCCTGTCCGGCTGTTCCCGGGAATGATCGGGAGGCTTCTGCCGCGCATCCCTGGGCCGTCAGTCTTTACGCGGCTTCCAGGTGTGTTTTTCCGTCAGCGCATGTGCGTTTTCATGATCCTCTTCCCGGGTTTCCCCCGGCGCCCGGAATATAATGGATGAGTGCTTAGTGTGCCGGACACCCGATCCGGGGTAGTACGGATCCGCTTTTCCGGGCGGGCTGTCCCTTCCGGACTGCAGGGTGGCAAAAGCCCTGATCCCGGATTTTCCTGCCGGGATCCGGATCTTCCGGCTGGCTGCCTTTAGTGCAGATCGGCGGCCACCGGCAATCTCTGTTTATTCGTTTAGCGCTTTTTACTGCCCCCGCCTCAGGGTGGCTCTTGTGGAAAACATCATGCTCAGAAAGAAAATCCCCATGGCACTGGCAGCTGCCTTCCTGCTGCTGGCATCAGCTCCTGTGGCGGGGCTGGACTGCTCCGATCCCTCCGACTGTTTCAGCAAGGGCGATCTCCTGTGCGGTGATGTCTTTGACACGGAGCAGTTCTCCCGGGCGGAGCCTTATTTCCGGCAGGCCTGCCATGGAGGGGTGTCCGGTGCCTGCTTCCGCCTGGGGACTCATTACGGTGAGCAGCCGGGGAACGGAGGCGCAATCCGCAATTTTGTCAAAGCATTGTCCTACTTCCGCAAGGCCTGTGATCTGAAGGACGACAGTGGCTGCTCCAGCGCCATTGAGCTCACGGTGTCTGCCGGGGAATACTGCGTCATGGATCCCCAGAACAGCAGTGCCAGCGGAGCTGCTTACACCAAAGGTCCCAACTGCATTTCTGACGCTGATGCCTTCATCGGTCCCCGGTGTGACCAGAATGATCCTGAAGCCTGCCTCGCCCTGGGAAAACTCCACAGCCATCTTGATGAGCCCAAGGCCTCTGACCGGAGAGCCGCCGGCAAGGGGTTCACGAAGGCCTGTGATCTCAAGAGTGATGAGGGCTGCTTCATGCTGGGCATGCATCTTCTGGGGATCGGATCGGCCGCCACCGGGGATCCTGATCTCCATGGTGCCGCCTCTGCCTTTGGGCGGGCCTGCGATCTGGGATTTGCCGAAGGCTGCGTGGCCCTGGGCAACATGACTGAGAACGGGCAGGGGCTGAGCAAGGAGCCTGACGCGGCGTTGAAACTGTTTGACAAGGCCTGCAGCCTGGACTCATCTGACGGCTGTGAGAAGGTCGCCGGCTACTATGATGCCGGACTGGGCGGTGTGGATCAGGATCTGAAGCTTGCCGAGAAATACCGCAAAATGGCACAGAAAATTCAGGAAGACTGTGATGAAGATTTTTGCTGAGATCTTTCTGAATAGCAGCAGGCGCAAGGTGCAGGCTGTGGATGGATCGCCGCAAAAGTGCGGCGTTCAGCTAGGAAACTCAGCACATCGGCTGTCACAGCATGGAGTGCAGGCAAAATCCTGTGCTACGCAGGCAACGGGGCAATGTTGTATTGTCTTCGGCGGCGATACTGAAGAGCCTATGTCTGAAGGCACGATCTTGCTGCAGAGACGGCGAAAAGATCGGACGCTCAACACTGAGGAATGGCTGATCAAGCCTCTTATAACGGGGGAAAGACTGGCAGATAATTCAGAGATGATGCCATAAATAAAGATAAACGTTACCGGCTGCACAGGAACCTGTCATCTGCATCATGATCAGGCGGCGCTGAAAGAATAAACATAGAGATCTTCTTATAAGCGATATATGACATACTTTGAAAAGTTCAGAGGGTAAGTGTAACTAAGAATAATTGGTCAGAGGTATTCGTGGAAGAAGTCGAGAAGTGCCAGGTTGATGAGTTGAGCAAAGATCCCTTTGATGAGTATATTAGGCTTGGTGAACCTAACAAGGCGGATAAAGCTTATGTATGGCAGACTGCCGTGGGCCTGCAGGATGTTGATAAACTGCGGCCGTCTGATTATCTTCTTAATGCGGCAAAGGAAAACATCGACGGTATTATCACCATAGACGATGTCAAGAAGAGGATAGACAGCTACTATCAGGAGTCTGCCCGTCATCTTCCTGAGAAAACTGAGGAGGCAGACAAAGTTTCCGTTCATATAGCAGAGATCCTGTCAGAGGGATCTTTCATATTTTCCCCTGCGCAGTATATCTCAATTCACCGGAGGCTGTTTACCGGTGTATTTTCCCACGCTGGCAAAATCAGAGACTATAATATCAGCAAAAAGGAGTGGGTCCTTGATGGCGCATCTGTTATTTACGGCGGAGCTTTGGAGCTCCGTGAGACCCTGGACTACGATTTTAGGAATGAACAAGAGTTTTCATATGCAAATCTGCCTATGTGCAAGATTATTAAGCATCTTGCAAGATTTATATCGCAGCTGTGGCAGATACACATTTTCTGCGAAGGCAACACCAGGACAACCGCAGTTTTTGTTTTAAAGTATCTTCGATCAATGGGCTTTAACGTAACCAATGATGTATTTGCCAAAAATGCGTGGTATTTTCGAAATTCCCTTGTAAGAGCAAACTACCGGGATGTGAAAAATGGCATTTATGAGGATTTGTCATATCTTGAAGTTTTTCTCAGAAATCTGCTTTTGGATGAAAAGAATGAGCTGACATTTCATGGTCATATCCTTGTTTCAGGGTGCGGATGATGGCGGTGGCTGCGGCTGCGGAGATCTGTGACTGGTGCGGCGGAGGAAATTCGCTGCAGGCAGTGCCCTATCAGGACTGGTTCAAAAAATCCCGGAGATTTGCCTCCGGGATTTGTCCTGTTTCCTGCTCACCGTGCCTGTCCTGACGGACAGGACTGGATCACTGAATCATTGGATCTTGTTGCAGTTCAGCACAGATCCGTCCTGGAGGTACATGCTGTATCCTCCGGGGGTCATGCGGATCATGTTTCTGCCGCTGGAGCCGTTCATCTGGGGATTGCCGGACTGCACCACGGTGAAGTTGAAATCCTGGCCGTTGAAGGTGAAGTTGCCAAACTCAATAGGCTGCTGCTGCTGTCCCATGATCACGGTTACCTGGTAGTTATTGCCGACAAAGTCATGCCGCAGCTGGATGTTGGGATTGGCCGGAACCTGGCAGAGATAACTGCCGCTGAGGGCAGCCCCGCCGGGGGCAGGCATCGGCATGGTGGTGCCGCCGCCCTGGGGTATGCCGGCACCGCCACCGCCAGGTGACACCAGGCCGGGACCAGGGACGGGCTGGGGCGGAGGCATGGCCCCGGCTCCCTGGGCCCGCTGGAAGGTTATGGGCTGGCCCTCGAAGTCAATGGTAATGGTGTTGCCGTTGAAGGTGTAGTTCATCTGTGCCACTTTGCCGGTGAAGGAGGGATCAGCCGACAGGTACACCGTGTTGCCGGCGGCTCGGCAGTAGGCGTTGAAATGCTGCTGGTTGTAGATGTTGAAGCTGCAGGTGCCGTTGGGGGAGAAGGTGAGGATCACCTGTCCCTGGGCGTCTGCGGCAACCCAGGTTCCCAGGAGGGGGTTGTTCCCTCCCTGCTGCATCGTGACGGTGTTGCCGGGGGTCACATGGAGTCCGCCTCCGGACTGGACCACCGAGCCCTGGGCGGTGCCGGGCTGCTGGGGAGCGGTCTGGGCTCCGCCGCTGGGGAAGAAGGGGGGGAAGTCATCGGCTAAAGCGGCGCCTGAGACCGCAGCCAGGGCGGTTACCGCCAGGATCCCGAGAGTCTTGTTCATATTCGTGTCTTTCCTTGCTTTCCGTCTGTTCTGCCTGTCAGTTGCGCCTGCACTTCACAGTCAGACCTTCAGGGGTTGTCAGATCATAGCCTGAGGGGTTCATGGTGATGGTGGCCGTGCCCTGCATGCCCACATCACCCTTGTTGGTGGAGTCGGTAATGGTGTAGGTGTAGACATTGCCGCTGACACCGAAACTGCCGCGGCTGGAGATCACCGGGGCGCCGTTGTTGTACATCACCGCATCATAGGTGCTGCCATGGTAGTTGTAGGTGATGGACACTCCGCTGGCACCGGGAACACCGCAGGTGTAGGCACCGCTGAGGGAGCTGGCAGCCTGGGGCGGTTGGGTGGCGGGCGCTGTTGCAGGAGGCGGGGGCGGCAGGGTGGCTGATGGGCCGGGGGCTGCCGGACCTGCGGGGATGGCCTGGTTGTAGCGCTTCAACTGATACTGGATCCCGTTGATGGTCACTGCCAGGGAGTCACCCTGGAGGGTGCAGGGCAGGGAGAAGTGCTGCCCGTCAGGGGTGGTCAGCTGCAGGGTGTTCCCCTGGAGGTTGTAGAAGTAGCCGCTGATCTGCCCGTTGTAGCCCATGGAGGCCAGGCCCTGCTCATTGAAGATCATCATGAGGGGCACCGACGGATCGGCGGACACCCAGGTGCCGCTGATCCCGGATGCGGGCATGGCCGCATTCCCCAGATCCCGGGTGCCTCCCAGCATGTCCTGCATGCCAGCAACGCCTTTGACGGAGGGCGCGGAGAGATCATTCAGCATCCGCACCATGTTGCCGGTTTCCAGGGCCTCAGAGGGCGCGGCGGCCAGCAGTGGAAGCAGCGCCATGGCTGCCATCAGTCCTTTTCCTGTCATGTTCATTTTCCTGTTTCTGAAAAAATAATCTTTTCTTCCGGCAATCCGGAACTGCGTCCGGGATCTGCCGTTTTCCGGTTGTCCTGTCATCCGCAATCAGATTATCCCGGTTTCGGTATCATCCGGTTTTCGCCCGCATACTGTTTTTCCTTCGCTGGCACTCTGCCTTCATCCGGTTGTTCCCCAGGGACAGCGGGGCTCAAGTCTGCTGCCGGATCCCGCCGCTTCGTCAGATCAGTTCCCGATATGGAACTGTTCCGGATAAGTTCCGGCAGGACTGCCCGGATCACTTTATTCTGGTGCAGTTGATGGTGTAACTGATGTTGCGGACGGTGTCGGTGTCAGTGTAGATGAAGCCCGTGCTGTTGAAGGTGACGGGGAGGACGTAGTTCGTCCCGATCTTGTCCGGAGCCATGGAGTGGTGCACGCTCATGTGCATTTGGTGCCCGAAGATCTTGTAACTGCCCATTTCGATCGTGATCCGGGTGTTGTTCAGGGGATGGGAGAAGTAGGCGGTGTAGGAGTCATTGACGAACTCCCAGTAGACGTTTTTGTTTCCCAGCATGGGGTGGGGGCACTGGTAGGTTCCCACGGTGTACTGGGCCGGACCCTGGGGCGCCGGCTGCGTGACCTGGGGCGCAATCACCTGGGGGCTTATGACCTGGGGTGAGCCGGAGCCCTGGGCTGGTGCGGGGTAGTTCTGGTTCCCCCCCTGTCCCTGGGCGGGAGCAGGATATGATGGGGCCGGGAAATTCTGACCGCCGGCTGCCGGGGCACCGTCCCGGATGAACTCCAGGCTGTCGGTGCTGCTTAACAGCAATGTGAGGCGGTTGCCATTGATCACGAACTGCCAGGAGAAGCTGGGTGCTCCACCGGGGGTGTCCATGAACATGATCACCGAGCCTTCGGTGCGGTAATAGCCCTTGTTTTTCAGCTGATTGTTGTTGAACAGGGCAAAAGTGCCGTCCGGGTTCAACTGGAACACAATGTTTTCTCCGGGCACTGCCTTGCGCCAGGTTCCGGCAATGGGACTCACCTGAGTTGTCTGGGAAGCCTGGGGAAACTGGGCAGCGGGGCTCTGGACCGGTGCCGGGGCAGGGACCGCCTGGCCCGGGGCGGTGGCGCTCTCCGGGAAGAAGGGAGGATAGTCATCTGCGGCCAGCACGGCGCCGGGCACACACTGGGCGGCTGCCAGAAGGAGGACTGCGGTTCTGAACTTCATCATGTTCCATCTCCGGGTTTGCGGGTCCTGCCGGCTCTGGCTGGAGCACGTGACGGGGCAGGGCGGGACAGGTCTTTCCACGGGATTTTAGTTTCAGTCGGACACCTGTTCCAATGCCTGAGGGCCCATCTGTGAGACGGATCAGAATAAAACCCCGGGGGTGCTGTTCCCCGTATGATCCGGGAAAAACAGCCCTGGCACCGGGGGTGCAGACGGTCTGCCTTCCTGCCTGGATCGGGGCGCCGGGCACAGTACCCTGTGATGTCCGGGGAGATCTGTGCGAGAGCCGATCGTCCCTGAATTTGTGACGGGGGTTTTCACCTGCCTTTCCTTTTGCCCGTATAATTTTTTTCCAGTAAGCACTTCCGGATCTGACTGGTTTTGGCACCCGGGAAACCGCGCTTCCCTCGGGTGCAGGGTGTTCCGGATCCGGATGTTCCCAAGTTATTACATCAAGGATCTGGCACGCTCCATGACTTTCCGCAACCGAACCCTCCTTCCCCTGAATCCCCTCTTCGCACTTCTGCTCACCGCGGGTGCCGTGTCATTCCTCCCCGGCTGTGGCGACAGCCCGGCAGATCAGACTGCCGCTCAGGCTAACGCACCGGATCTGCTGATCCCCGGGGGGCAGCAGCTCGCTCCCTCCTCCCCGATCGCCCTTGCCGGCACAGACAATTCCGGAGTCACGGGTGCGGGTGCGGGAGCAGGAGCAGGCGCCGGGGGGCCTGTTTCCTTGCAGGACGGGTCCATTCCCGGCATGGGCGCCTCCCTGATCCGTCACTCTCCCGGGGATGATCCGGGAGCCGGCGCCACCAAGGCCCTGGCCGGCCAGGAGCCGGCTGCCTGGACGGTGATGGTCTACATGGACGGGGACAACAACCTGGAGGCCATGCTCCTCCACGACATTGCCGAGATGGAACAGTCCCTGCCGGACAATGTGGAGGTCATCATCCAGGTAGATCGGGCAGGGGCCCAGCCCATCCAGGGCGGATGGTCGGGAGGCCGGATCTACCGGGTCCGGCGCAACCCCGCCTCCATTGACATGCACCGCTTCTACGACATGGGCTTTTTCGGCACCTTCCCGCCCCTGGTCTCGGAGCTGCTGGAGGATCTGGGCCCGGTGAATTCTGCGGATCCCGCATCCATTGAGAAGTTCATCCGTTATGCGGCCGCCAGGTTTCCCGCCCGGCGCTATGCCTTTGTGAGCATGGATCACGGGGGCGGCTGGTTTGGCAATCTGGAGGATCAGACCTCCAGGATGTCCATGACCATTTCCCAACTCACCGGGGCGGTGGGCCGGGGCGCGGCGGTGCTCCCCCGGGGACGCTTCGATCTGCTGATCTACGACATGTGCCTCATGGGGCAGATGGATGTGATCTTTGAGACCGCCCCGGTGGCGGACTACATGATCGCCAGCCCTCCGCCCATTCCGGGATATGCCTCGGACTATGTCTCCCTGCTGCCCCTGCTGAAGGATGACGCCTCCACCCGGGATATCGGCCGGGACATTGTGGACGCCAACACCCGGTTCTTCAACCGGCACAATGTGGTGGCCGACCGGGCCCAGTTCTCCCTTTACGATCTGAGCCGCACCCGTCAGGCGGTTGAGGCTCTGGCTGCCCTGACCGGGGAGCTGGTAAAACGCGCCTCCGGCAGCGTCTCCGCCCTGACTCAGATCACCGCCAGATCCTATCATTTCCACGATCTGGGCTTTGACGCCTATTTCCGGGATCACCGCCTGACCTCCTCCGTGGATCTCCGGGACTGGCTGGACCGCCTTGATCGGGAGTTCCCGGATCTCCGGGACCGGACTGATGCTGTGCGGAAAGCCCTGGACACGCTGGTGGTGCACTCCGCCTCCACCGATGAGATGCTGGTCCGGGGAGGGGTAGCCATCTACCTGCCCCTGGTGGCCCCCAACGTCTTCAAGGGGTATGAGGACACTGCCTTTGCCGCCAAATCCGGCATGCTCCCCTATCTCAGGGAACTGTTCCGCCAGCAGGGGAATGCCTCCGCCTCAGCCCAGGCGCCCCGGGTGGAGGGGATCCAGGTCGGCACGGTTATCCGCCGGGACGGGGAGATCACCGGGATCCGGGAGAGCCGGATCCTGGAGCCCCTCAGCGGCTATGCGGTGCGCTTTGATGTCACCGGCAAAGACATTCACAGCGCCTTTCTGGGGCAGGTAAGCCGCACTCCCACAGATCAGTATCCCCACTATGATTTCCAGCAGTTGCTGGTGGATCTGAGCAAATCCTCCACCGAGGGGCTCTCCGGGGATATCCGGGATATCCTGCCGGACTTTGGGGACGGTACCAACACCTTCATCCGGGAGATGACCGGGCAGCGCTTCCTGATCATGGCCGGAGGCGCAGTCTGGCCGGTGACTGCCCTGCACAACACCCCCGACTTCTCCGGCATCTTCGTCCGGGCGCTCTATGCTCCGCCTGCCGGGGGCGCCGAGACTCCGGTGCTGCTGAGGTTCTCCGCAGACACCCGGCAACTGGTGAGCATCACCGACGTTGCCACGGGCGCCATGTTCATGCAGGCCCCCGGGGCATCATTGCGCTTCGGCCGGATCCGGGCCACAGACGGGGGAGCCACCATTCCCTCCGGGAACGATGTGCTTTTTGACTACTCGGAGCCGGTGAACCTCCAGAACCTGGCCGCTGGCGGACTGCAGCTGGTGCTGGCCAACCTTCCTGAAGGTTCCAGGGTGCGCTACGGGGTGTACGCCAACAACATCTGGGGCGGCCGGGGCAGCACCGGCTTCACTGATGAGCTTACTGTGCGGTCCAGTCCCGGGCAGCGGGAGCTTATTGCCGCTCTGAAGAGAAGTCCCGGGGAACTGGAGGGACGCTACGCCGTGGGACTGTTCATGGACGGGAAGAACGGGGAGCCTCCGGAGCTGGTGCCCACCTTTGACTCCTTCACCATCTCCCCGCCGGAGCGGCTGCCGAAGACCGCCATGATGAAGCATATGTGGCGATCTGGATCCGGCGCCCATGGCTATTTTGACATCGTCTCCTCACCGGATCCGGATGCGCCGGTGCAGCTTATCGCCAGCATGGCCCGGGACGGCAAGGCCGACATGATCTACCGCAGCGACATCACCTCCTATGAGGCTTTCCTCCATGGCAGCGGCCGGAACCGGATCCTGTATCTGGTGTCCATCGGCCGGGGCAGCCGCCTGGCGCTGTATCCCATGGAGTCGGTCAGCCCCCGGAGCCTGGAGGGTGTCTGGACCAGCGCCAATGTCACCTGGCGCTTCAAGGACGGCAAGGCGGAGCTGGATTACCGGGATGATGGCCCGGTGGCGGCGTTCAGGGGGCACCATGAGGGATCCTTCACCCTTAAGGACAATGTGCTGGAGCTGGACAGGAACTTCCCGGAGGATCTCAGGAGCATGGCCCTGATCCTGGATCCGGGAACGGAGATCCTGCGGCTCAAGAGCCGGAAGCCATACCTGATGCAGGTGCAGAAGTCCGCCGCCGACGGATCAGCCACCCTGGCCAGGATCCGGGAACAGCTCCCGGGCTACTGGCACGGAGGCACCGGGGAGGCGGCCACGGATCTGGAGGTGAGCAGGGTGACCGGAACCAACTATCTCCGCCTGGTGTTTGTCAGCGGTGACAGACGGTCAGAGGCCGTGGCGTCCCTGGGCAGCTCGGCGGCTCACCTGACCTATGAGAATGGCACCCGGATGATCCTGGACTACCGTCTGGATGCTGAGGGGCGCCTGATCCTGAGGACCTCCGGCACGGAGGGGAAGGACTGGATCTTCACCCGGAACAGCACCCCGGGGATCTGAGAGCGGTGCAGATCCTGTCCGGATCAGGCTCCGGGCAGGGGATGAGATGGGGCACCTGCGGATCCGGCAGGGCGGATATGCGGAACGAGTGAGCAGGCATGAGGGACGAGAGAGCAGTCATGCGGGTTGAAAGAGCGGATAAACTGGACGAGAGAGCGGACATGGGGAACGTGGTAAGTGACATACAGGACGCAAGCGGCGTTTTTACGCGGAAGGCGGGACTTCTGTCCCCTGATCTCGGTTACGGTTCGCGGCAGTACGGAGAGCCGCACATATCCCGGGGCGGTACCCTCTGCCTTCAGCCGGATCCCCTCCGGGGTGACGGCCGCGGCTGCGGTCTCCTCCGGCTCCTGGCGGCACTGCTGATCGGCTCCCTGTTTCTGATCCTGGTCCCCGGGGCCGGTGCGGCCCCCGCCGCCACGGCCAAGGCTCCGGGCTCTGTGTCGGCTACTGCCACCGGGGCGGGGGTTCCCGCCTCTGCTCCGGTCTCAGCCACCCAGACTGCCGGGGCAGCCTCCCCGGCGGACTGGCTCATCATGATCTACCTTGCGGCGGACAACGATCTGGAAGTCCAGTCCTTTTTCGATCTCCTGGAGATGGAGAGCGCCAAGCCGGACAATGTGGAGGTGCTGGTGCTGGTGGATCGGAGTCCCGGGGAGTTTGACGGCTGGCAGAACTGGTCCGGGGCCCGGATCTACCGGGTGGCCCGGGGCGGCACTTTGGATCCGGCGAAGTTCTATCCCGGGCTCCGCAGAGGAAAAACCCAATTGCCTGACACTGTTGCTTCTCCGGTGATCATGGATCTGGGCCAGGTGAACAGCGCCGATCCCCGGATCCTCAGGGATTTTCTGAACTACGGGATCCGGAACTATCCGGCCCGCAGGCATGCCTTTGTGGCCTGGGATCACGGCGGCGGCTGGCCCATGATGCTGTATGACGGCTCCGCCGGGGAGTACATGAACGGCGAGCAGTTCTCCTCCGCCGTCCGGGAGGCAGCCGGAGCCCTTCCCCGGGGCCGCTTTGATCTCATTGTGATGGATCTGTGCCTGATGGCCCAGGCGGACTTCCTTTATTACCTGAAGGATCTGGCAGACTATGTGGCCGCCAGCGCCCCGCCGGTGCCGGGTTTCGGCACGGATTACCAGACTTTTCTCCGGGCCGCCGCTGCCTCCCAGGATCCTGAGGCTCTGGGCCGGGCCCTGGTGGACGGCACCGTGGACTTCTATGACCGGATCTGGCCGGCGGAGGCTTCCTTCTCCCTGTTCAGGATGGATCAGTTCCGGCCCCTGGCCGAAGCCCTCCGGAAACTGGCGGTGCAGCTGGTGCGGGACGCACCGGATCGGGCCTATGAGATCACCCGGAAGACTGCCGTGGCCCTGCATTACGGCAGCCAGCAGGGCTATGACGACTACTCCCTGGGGAAGAGAGCCAGGTCCTCGGTGGATCTCACCGGCTTCCTGGACGCCATGGCCACCATGGGGGACAAATATCCGGCCCTCTGTGACCAGATCCGGCAGAGCCTCGGGCGGTTCATGATCCACACCCGGGCCACCCGCCTGAGTGCTTCCTCCGGGGGCCTTTCCGTTTATCTGCCCCTGAACCGGGTGAATGTCCTGGATGGCTACAGCGCCACCCCCTTTGCCCGGGACTCGGGGCTGGGCAGTTATCTCAACGCCCTGTACCGGCACCAGGAGATCGGCCGGACCACAGATCCCTATTTCTCCAATGTGGAGGTGGGGGTACCGAAGCTTCCCGCCGGGGCTGATCCCTCCAATGTGAAGAACTTTGTCCTGCACCGGCCTGATTTCCTCCGACCTCTGACCCAGACCTCCATCCGCTTTGACATCAATGGCCAGAACATCATCTGGACCAAGCTGGCCCAGTATCTGGATGCTGACGGCAGGTACTACCTGTGCCACGGCGATCTGCTGGTGGATCTGAACAAGCAGTACCGGGTGCCCTCGGAGAAGCGGACTGTGCTGGATGTGATGCCCGACTACAATGACGGCACCACCACCTTCATCCGGGAGATCACCGGTCAGAACTTTATGATCTCCGATGACACGGTGCTGTCCCCGGGGACCTTCTTCCATGACCGCACCGATATCAGCAAGGGCTATTTTGTGGGGGATTACCGCCGTCCGGGAAGCCAGGACATTATGGCTGTGCGGATGGAGTTCAACACTGAACTGCGGATCTTCTCCGGCTTTACGGATCTTGACGGCAGGCCGGTGCCCGCCGAGGCCGGAGGCGAGTTCACTCCTCACTGGTTCTATATTGACAAGAACACCCTTGACAAGACCACCCGCCAGGAGGGCTACATCCGCACCCGCCCTCTGACCCTCAGGGCCGGTCATGACTTTAAGTTGGTGCTGGCCAATCCTCCTGACGGCTCCCTTATCGGCGTCAGCCTGACGGCGGAGACCATGGATGGCAAGCAGGCATTCTTCCGCACCGAGCCTCTGATGGTGCAGAACCTTCCCTCCCAGATCCAGCTCACCCGGGAGACCTATGCCCGGATGGATCAGCTTTCTGGCACCTATTCCGTGGCCGTGTATGCCCGGGGATCTGCCTACGGCACCACCGATCTGCTGCCGACCTTTGACACCATGACACTGAAGTGCGCCCAGGGTGCGAAAGAGTGCGAGTGGGGGATTTCCGGGAGGGTCGCAGGAGTGAGTCTGATCAACGCCTTCAATGACGGTGAAGGTCTGGTACCGCCCCAGATGGTGTTCTTCGAGAACCGGGATCTGGCGGTGCTGCGATCCGACCGATCCCTGCTCCGGGCCATGGGCTCTTTCTTCTTCTACATTGACGGGGCCGGGGATGACCGGACGGTCAGCCTGGTGGGGATCGGATCCGGTGAGCGGAGGGTGCTCCGTCCCCTGGGTGCGGTGTCACAGGAGGCACTCCAGGGAAAGTGGCACTCGGCATATTCGGACTGGGAGTTTGCCGGGGACCGGGTGGTGATGGTGACTCGGGATCCGGACACCGGCAAAAAGGAGACTTTCAAAGGACGGTTTGTCCTGAAGGATCATGTCATGACAGTGGCCCCCGGGGAGGGGGATGTGCGCTTCGCCCTGGATCTGGATCGGCGGCGGGGAACCCTCAGGATCATGGCGGAGAACCACCATCTGTTTGACTGCCGCCGGGAGGGGGCGCCAGCCGGGGGCAGTGGAACCCCGGCTGAGCCGGCAACTGGCACCGGATCGGGTGTGGGCACCGGCACGGGCAGTGCCCCAGCTTCAGGTACCGGTGCTCCTGTCTCTCCGGAGGCTCAGTTGCCGGCCGCAGATCCCATGGCGCGCCTGCCGGGCAGGTGGTATGACGCCCGGAGTGGCTCGGATCTGGAGATCCGGCCCACCGGAGGGGGCAAGTTCCTGCGCCTGATCTTCACTTCCGGTACCCGCCGCTCGGAGGCGGTGGGCGCATTGTCCGGGGATCGGATCATGATGACCTATGCTGACGGCACCAGGCTGTCCGCATCCTTCATGCTCCAGGGCCGGCGCCTGGTACTGAACTTTGGCACAGGAGGCGACTTTGTCTTTGAACGCCGCTAGGACGGCTCTGGGAGCCGCCGGCATGGGAGCCGGCAGCGTCCCTTGTTTTTATAAAGAGCCTGTCTTCCGGGAATGCCGGCTTTTTACTCTTCTTCCTCTGCTCTGGGCGCTGATCTTCTTCTGCGGCTGCGGTCAGGCCCGGGGGCCCTGTCATCCCTCTTCTGTGGAGGAGATCGCCGGCTGCCGGGTGGGGGTCCAGGTGGGATCCACAGCCGATCAGGGGGCCACCGCTCTGCTGGACCGTCTGGGCTATGCCGACATGCTGGAGCGCTTCAACTCCAGCCCCGATGCGGTCACAGCCATGAAGCAGGGCAAAATTGATCTGGTGATCGTGGATCATCAGCCGGCCCTGGAGTTTCTCCGGAAAAATCCGGATCTGGTGATCCTGGACTTCCCCTTTGCCCAGGAGACCTTTGCGGGGGCAGTGGCCCTGGAGCGGCCGGATCTCCTGGCAGAGATCAACCAGGCCCTGATCAGGGCCGAAGAGATGGGGATCCCGGAGAAGCTCCGGCAGACCTTTGTGGAGCACCAGGGGGACTACCATTATGTCCAGAAGAACCAGGGCGGCGCGCCCCTGGTGATGGCCACCAATGCCCAGTTCCCGCCCTATGAGTATTTTGAAGGCGGCCAGGTCACGGGCTACGAGGTGGAGCTGGCCCGGGCGGTGGCGGATCTTATGGGCCGGCAGCTGCGGATTGAGGAAATGGAGTTTGATGCGGTGATCAGCGCCGTGGCCGCGGGGAAGGCTGATTTCGCCTTTGCAGGCCTGTCCGTCACCGAGGATCGCCAGAAGTCCGTGAACTTCACCCGTCCCCTGGTCACCACCCGGATCTCGGTGCTGGCCCGGTCGGGGATGGCGGCGGCATCTGCCGGGGAGGAGACGGAGCGGTCCCTCAGTCAGCGGTTCCACGACAACTTCATTGAGCAGGATCGGTGGCTCTTCATTGCCCGGGGCCTGGGGATCACCCTTCTGGTGGCCTTTCTCTCCACATTGTGCGGCTTTGCCGGGGGCTTTGTGCTGGCGGTGATCCGATCCTGGCATGATCGGAACGGCGGTCTGGCGGTGCCCAACTTCCTGGCGGTGGTCTACATCAACGTCATCCGGGGCACCCCGGTGATGATCCAGCTTCTGATCATTTACTATCTGATCTTCGCTGCGGTGGACGTGAGCAAGATCCTGGTGGCGGTGGCGGCCTTCGGTCTGAACTCTGCCGCCTATTCCGCAGAGATCATCCGGGGCGGGATCATGGCGGTGGATCGGGGGCAGTTTGAGGCCGGGCGCACCCTGGGGCTCTCGCCCTTCCAGATCTACCGGCATATCGTTCTGCCCCAGGCGGTGAAGAAGGTGCTGCCCGCCCTGGGCAACGAGTCCATATCCCTGCTGAAGGAGACTTCCATCAGCGGCTACATAGGCTTGGCGGATCTCACCCGGGGCGGTGTGATCATCCGGAGCATCACCTATGAGGCCTTCATGCCCCTGATGGCGGTGGCCCTGATCTACCTGATCCTCATCGGTCTTATGTCCTTTGGTGTTTCCCGGCTGGAAAGGAGGCTCAGACGTGACGAGCGCTGAAGAGCAAGGCAAAGGGGCAGAGCCCCTTCTGGAGGTGCAGGATCTCTGCCGGCGGTACGGGGAGCATGTGATCCTGGATCATGTGTCTTTCCGGATCATGCCCGGAGACGTGGTGGCGGTCATCGGCCCCTCGGGCTGCGGCAAGTCCACCCTGATCCGATCCCTTAATCTGCTGGAGCGGGCAGAGTCGGGCCGGATCCTGTTCCACGGCCGGGATCTGCTGACCTTGTCCTCCCGGGAGGCAGCGGCCACCATTCCCCGGATCGGCATGGTGTTCCAACAGTTCAACCTTTTTGACAACATGACCGTGCTCCGGAATGTGGCCCTGGCCCCGGAGATCTCCGGGGGACTGACCCGGAGCCAGGCCGAGGAGAAGGCTATGATGCTCCTGGAGCGGGTGGGGCTGGCCGGCCGGGCCGGCGCTTATCCCTCGCATCTCTCAGGCGGGCAGAAGCAGCGGGTGGCCATTGTCAGATCTCTGGCCATGGATCCGGAGATCATCCTGTTTGACGAGCCTACCAGCGCATTGGATCCAGAGATGGTCCAGGAGGTCCTGGAACTCATGCGCGATCTGGCCCAGGGGGGCCTGACCATGATGGTGGTCACCCATGAGATGCGCTTTGCCCGGAATGTCTCCACCCGGGCCATGTTTGTCTGTGACGGCGGGATCCGGGTGGACGAACCGCCGGAGAGGTTTTTTGAGGATCCGCCGGATCCCCGGCTCCGGGAGTTTCTAACCACCGCCGGGATGCGGGGCTGACACGGGGCTGGAGCTCCTTACTTCAGCCTTATGGCCCGCCGGGCTCTTCTGATCCCGGCCGGGATCCGGCGGTGCTCCCCAGGCTCAGTTTCAGATCCCGCCTCAGATCCCCCAGGGATCCCCTGATCCGGCCTCACCTCAGATCCAGCATGGGGCAACTCTGGAACTGGCAGCCAAGGAGCTGATCGCCAAATGCTGACCGCAGATCCTGGCCTCAGATTGAGGTTATGCCGGCGGGAAACTGCCAGATCTTCCAGGATGGGACCAAAGGAGGGCCTATGTCCCCTGATCCCCGCTGCCAGAATTTTCGTTTGCTCAGTTTGAGCTATTTGCACAAGGAGAATGCGCCGTGCCTAAACGTCATCTGAGAGATCTCACCGTTTCCGTCATTGGTCTGGGCTGCATGGGTTTTTCCCAGAGCTTTCCTCCCTTTCCTTCCCGGGAGGAGTCTGTCAGGACCATCCGCCAGGCTGTGGATGAGGGGATAACCTTCTTTGACACCGCTGAGGTTTACGGACCTTTCACCAATGAGGAGCTTCTGGGGGAGGCCCTGGAGCCGGTGCGGGATCAGGTGGTCATTGCCACCAAGTTCGGCTGGGATGTCCATGAGGGTGACGGCGCCTACCGGGTGGACAAGCCCTTTGATGTGAACAGCTCCCCGGAGCAGATCCGCCATGCGGTGGAGGGTTCCCTAAGGCGGCTTAAGACCGATCATATCGATCTCCTCTACCAGCACCGGGTGGATCCCAAAGTTCCCATGGAGGATGTGGCCGGCACCGTGGCTGATCTCATCAAGGAAGGGAAGGTTCTGCACTTCGGCCTTTCTGAGGCTGGACCCACGGCCATCCGCAGGGCCAATGCCGTCTGTCCTGTGACCGCCCTTCAGAGTGAGTACTCCATGTTCTTCCGGGAGCCGGAGCAGGAGATCTTCCCGGTGCTGGAGGAGCTGGGGATCGGCTTTGTGCCCTTCTCCCCTCTGGGGCGGGGGATCCTCACCGGCAGTGTCCGGCGGACCACCACCTTTGACAGCTCGGACTTCCGTTCCGGAGTTCCCCGGTTCCAGGGAGAGAACTTCAGCAGCAATATGGATCTGGTGGATGCATTGTCGGAGGTGGCTGCGGAGAAGGGTGTTACCCTGCCTCAGCTGGCCCTGGCCTGGATCCTGGCCCAGAAGGACTATATTGTCCCCATTCCTGGCACCAAGCAGATACGGAGGATCCAGGAGAACCTGGGAGCTTTGGGAGTGGATCTGTCCCTGGAGGATCTGGCGCGGATCGGAAAGATCCTGGAGGAGCATCCCGTCAGCGGTGAACGCTACTCCCCGTCTCACATGAAGTTCGTGAACCGGGGCTGAGAGTTACCTGCGTCAGGGAAAAAACGGGCGGATCGGATATGGCAGATCAGCGCTGATCCGCCCTGATGGGATCCTGCTGGCCAGGCCGGTGAGCTACTATTGTAAGTACGTGTGATTGTAAGTCTGCGTACAAATTTATCTAGTCGGGATGATCTTTGCATACCAGTCCAACAAATCTGGTATATCACTTTGTACGAATGAGAATAGTATCAGTAAGGCACGGTGGAGAATTGCTTGCATTGTATACAGTACTGACCGAAAAACAGGCAACGTCTACGCCTACACTTCCGAATCTCACCGGGACCCTGAAACCAAGAAGGTGAAAACTACAAAGTCCTATCTTGGCCGGGTAGATCCAGTGACTAAGGAGATCATACCCAAAGCCGAAAACGGCAAGAGGACCCGTACTGTTAGTACAAAGCAACGTGAAGACATAGTATCCGAAGTCCGTAAAGAGGTGGATAAACTGACGGCTGAGCTCGAATCAGTGAAAAATGAACTAAGCAGAGTTTCCGCACAATTAAAAGATCACCTTGAATTTGAGTCTAAGATCCGTATTGCACTGCAAAAACTGGACTCTCAAAATACCGTTTAGTCAGCACTGGCTCGGGAGGACTTGTGCGTACAACGCCAGTGCCTGTTCTCCATCATCCTGTAAGAAGGGTTCTGTCTGTTCTTGCCCTGAAAGAGGCGGTAACCAAAACTCTGTCTGACGAACCACCTTCTGGTACTCAGTGTGGGTTTAGAAAAGACCAGCAAATCCTCAAAATTCAGTAAATTCAGTTACTTGCGTGGCAGGAGCCAGAAGATCTGGCTTTCACAAGCCGATGGACTCAGTACATTTATCCTGAGTAATCAATGTGGGTTACCATGTATAAAATTTTCTTAAAACAAGAAGATCAGTTAAAAGACTCTGATTTTCCAGTTATTGTACATTTAAATGAAGCGGCTAATTCTGATTTTGTGCTGTTCCTTCAGAATTTAAATAATGGAAGAGGCAGCGGCTATGAGCATACCTGCTGTAATTTTTGGGATGATCTGGATGAATACGACAAAAGTCAAATTGAAAAATTTGAAGGAGTTGAAATTGGAACGCAAGACGGTGAAGAGATTATGCTTTCTTATGTCGATTTGTTATACTACATAAAACTTATAAGAAAACGTATTAATACCGGCAAACAAAGTGAGGCAGTTATAGATAAATTAATTAGTGATTTCTCTAAAAAATACGTGGAAAAATAAGAATCATACGATGACGTAAACTTCCGTATTCAAGCCGGCATCCCTCACACTGACGGCTTTTTCTCCTACCAAAATCCTTTATTCTCCAAGTCGGCTATTCATTTACTGCATTAAATCGCCCAACTGTCTGAATAACCAATTTCCTGAGTCTATCTAGAAATTGTGGGAGGCTGAAATTTGGCTACGCTACCCGCACTCTGTCTCAGAAATCCTGAGGTACCAGTGAAGTCAGAAGAACTGAAGCAGATTGTCATCAAGGCTCAAGGCAACATCAACGGTGAAAACAACAGCTTCATACAGAAGTCAGATGCAGTCACCGATGATCCTGACACCTTTGTTATCAAGTCCCAGCAGGGATCTTAAACCCTGCTTCAGTTCCCATCTTTCTGCTCTCAGTTTTCTTTCGGCTCCGGAGCCTTCTGGGGCGCACCCTGGCCCAGATCCTTCAGGGCCACACCCTGCATCAGGTTCTTCTCCAGGTGCTCCAGGGACACGCCTTTGGTCTCCGGGACGAACTTCATGATCACGAAGATGGAGATCAGGGAGCAGACTGCATACAGGGCCATGGTCAGGGAGTTGCCCAGGCAGCCCAGCAGGGGGAGGAAGGTGGCGGCTATGGCCATGTTGGATAGCCAGTTGGCGCCTGTGGAGCAGGTGATGCCGAAATCCCTACCTGCCAGGGGCTGGATCTCGGAGCACAGCACCCAGACCACAGGACCGGCGGAGAAGGCGAAGGCCACAATGAACACCAGCACAGAGATGATGGCGGCCATGCTCTGTCCCAGGGCGATGAACAGTGCCAGGGCACCCATGGCCAGGGTCATGATCCCGTAGCCTGCCAGGAGGATCTTCTTACGGCCCCACTTTTCAATGTAGGCGATGGCGATGAAGGTGGCCAGCATGTTGGTCAAGCCGATGGCAATGGTACCCATGTTGGTGGCGAATTCCGAGGTGTAGCCGGCATTGCGGATGATCTCGGGTCCGAAGTACATGACTATGTTGATCCCGCACAGCTGCTGCATCAGTTGCAGGGCGATACCCAGGAACACGGTCCGGCGGAAGTTCTTGTTTTCCCGGAACATCCTGATCCCGCTGGTTCTGCCGATGCAGGATGCGGCGGCGGCGCGGATCTCCTCCGCTTCCTGCTCAGCCTCCTCCGGGGTGGTGCGGATCCCATGCAGCACCTTCTGGGCTTCCTGATCCCGGCCTACAGAAAACAGCCACCTGGGGGAGCGGGGCAGGAACAGCACGCCCAGCAGGAAGATCACTGAGGGGATGACGGTCATGAAGAACATGGCCCGCCAGCCAAGGGAGATGTTGCTGAACATGAAGTCGGATGCAGCCTGGCCTGCCTGTTCAGCAGAGCCGGAGTAGGTACCCTTTCTGATCAGGGTGTTGATGACGAAGGAGGCCAGGATCCCGGCGGTGATCATGAGCTGGTACATGGAGATCATGGTTCCCCGGATGTTCCGGGGGGCCACCTCGGAGAGGTAAAGGGGCGCAGTGAAGGAGGCCACGCCAATGGACAGTCCCACCACCGTGCGGCTGATGATAAGCATGGCCCCGCTGCCTGACAGGGCACAGCCCAGGGAGCCTAGGACGAAGCTCAGACCGCTGACCAGCAAAGTCATTTTTCTGCCGTACCTGCGGGTCAGGATCCCGGCGGACAGGGCGCCGGCTGCGGCTCCGGCCATCATGGAACTGACCACCCAGGAGATGGCCGTGTCACTGAGATCCAGATCCTGCTTGATGAAATCCTTGGCCTGGGCAATGACACCGATGTCAATGCCGAATACCAGTCCTGCCAGTGCTGCCATAAGGCAGATGAGGAAAATTTTGAAGGATGAGCCTGTTTTCATGGGTTCTCTCTCTGCTTGTTGCTACTAGTGTAGCGTCTCAATCATTTTTGTAGTTAAACTAATTAAATCAAATTAAACG
>ERZ842401.610-NODE-610-length-52282-cov-21.165336_pt1 | contig 52282 bp, 39 predicted proteins | sample MGYA00521270_ERZ842401 | MGnify/ENA primary metagenome ERZ842401 (study PRJEB31892, sample SAMEA3878208) | bioreactor metagenome | biome: Moose rumen | place: Sweden | collected 2011-10 | study: EMG produced TPA metagenomics assembly of the PRJEB12797 data set... | reverse complement strand
TTGCCCATTTATGATGCCATCCGTGCCCTGTTCTGAGCGCGGACAAGACTCACATGCCTATCGCTGAATAGTTACCCATAATAGCATTTTGGTCAAAAATTTGAAAAACTTTTGAACAATGTAACATTAATTTAAAAAAAAACCATTAACTTTGCAAGCCTTTCTTTTTTAAAAGTATGGTGTTAAGAAACTGGAAAACCTAAAACGCCAATAACCGATGGCGTGAAGATAACAAATCAGCCAAGGCGGAACACTCTGTTTTGGACTATTGATGTAATAATGAGTTTTTTTGAGGCCTAACAAGTTCTAAAAGAAAGGTGCGTTTAGTACAGTAAACTTATAAAACATTAATAACTAATCAATTAAACTAAATTTTATGAGTCTTAAACATTTACTCTTGTTCCTTGTCATGGCACTTGCCACGCTTGGTGTTTCGGCACAAGTGAGTGGTACGGTGTTAGATGAGAACAATGAACCTGTCATTGGCGCGTCGGTCGTTCAGCAGAGCAATCCCAAGAACGGCGTGGCTACCGACATTGACGGTCACTTTACCTTAAATGTGTCAGCAGGCACAAAGATTAAAGTCACCTATGTGGGTTATGAGGATGCAGTGGTCAGTGCCAAATCGGGCATGACCATTACACTGAACCCCAAGGGTGAGGTGCTTGGTGAAGTTGTTGTAACCGGTTACCAGAAGGTCGACAAGCGACTCTTTACCGGTGCTACACAAAGTGTTGATGCCGAGAAAACCAAGCTTTCGGGTGTAGCCGATGTCAGCCGTGGCCTGGAAGGCCGCGTCTCTGGTGTACAGGTACAGAACGTATCGGGTACATTTGGTACAGCACCCAAAATCCGTGTTCGCGGCGCAACCTCCATCTATGGTAGCTCCAAGCCTCTGTGGGTGGTCGATGGCGTTGTCCTCGAGGATAACGTGGACATCAGCGCCGATGATCTGTCTTCGGGTGATGCCAATACCCTGATTGCATCGGCTGTCGCTGGTCTTAATGCCGACGATATCGAGAGCTTCCAGATCCTGAAGGACGGTTCGGCAACTTCGATCTATGGTGCCAAGGCCAGTGCAGGTGTGATTGTGATCACGACCAAGACAGGTCGCAAGGGTCAGTCCAACATTAACTATACCGGTGAGTTCACCTACCGCTTGAAACCCAACTACCGCAACTTCAACATCTGCAACTCGCAGGAGCAGATGAGCATCTTGCGCGAGATGGAGCAGAAGGGTTGGCTCGAGTATGCCAATCTCGTCAATAGCACCTCGTCGGGTATCTATGGACAGATGTACACCCTGATGGACACCTATGATCCCGCAACCGGGACTTTTGCCCTACCCAATACCCAGAACGCTCGCAACCAATTCCTTCGTGAGGCCGAGATGCGCAACACCAACTGGTTTGACCTGCTGTTCAACGACAACATTATGCAGACCCATTCAGTCAGCGTTTCGGGTGGTACCGACAAGGGCTCGTTCTACACCTCGGCATCGGTAATGACCGATCCAGGCTGGTACAAGAGCAGCCGCGTTGAGCGTTACACCTTTAACGCCAATGCCATCTATAACCTGACCGACAGGATTAAAATCAAAATCTTGAACAGCGACAGCTTCCGTGACCAGAAGGCTCCTGGTACTCTGAGCCAGAACGTGGACGTCGTTAGCGGTGAGGTAAGGCGTGACTTCGATATCAACCCCTACAGCTATTCATTGAATACTGCCCGCACGGTTGACCCCAACATGCGTTATACGCGCAACTACACCACCTTCAACATCTTCGATGAGTTGGAGCAGAACTTTATTGGCCTGACCGTGACCGACCTCAAGTTCCAGGGCGAGCTCAACATCAAGCCCATCCTCAAGCAGGATCAGTCGCTCGAGTTCAACTTCCTGGGTTCGCTGCGCGTAGCTAACACCGAGCAGAACCACTATGTGCTGGACAACAGCAACCAGGCCAATGCCTACCGTGCAGGTATTAATCCCGAGAACGCGACCATCCGCGCTTCCAATACCTACCTCTACACCGACCCCGACGTGAAGAATGGCCTTCCCGAGACCGTGCTTGACAAGGGTGGTATGTTGTTCTTTGCCAAGAACCACAACAAGACCTTTACCTTCCGTGCTTCAGGTTCTTACCAGAAGGACTTCAATAACGGTACCCACCTCATCAACCTGTTTGCCGGTATGGATGCCGTGCGCCACGAGCGCTTCTCTCAGGCATTTGATGCATGGGGCATTGTTTATTCCAATGGTAACCTCCCCTTCATGAACTACAAGCTGTTCAAGCAGATGCAGGAAGAGAACGGTGCTTACTATAGCATGGGTGAGCGTCACAACCGCAACATGGCTTATTATGCTGTGGCTACCTATGCATTCAAGAGCCGCTACATCTTGAATGGTACCTGGCGTTATGAGGGCTCTAACCAGATGGGTCAGACCACCCAGAGCCGCTGGATGCCCACTTGGAATGCCTCGATGGCATGGAACATCCATGACGAACCGTTCTTCCAGAAACTCAAATTGAGCCACAAGGCTCTGACTTATGCCCGCATGCGCGTCAGCTACTCGCTGACTGCCGAGAGCGGTCCCATGACCCTGGCTAATGCCGAGGCTGCTTATTATCCCACTCGTCCTTGGCGTCAGGAGCTTGACACCTATGAGATGGGTCTCTACTTGAGCGGACTGGGCAACAGCGACCTTACCTATGAGAAGAAGCATGAGTTTGACCTCGGTTTCGACCTTGGTTTCATCTACAACCGTATTAACCTGAACTTTGACTGGTATGTCCGCAACAACTTCGACCTGATCGGTCTTATCCGCACCCAGGGCGTCGGCGGTGAAACCAGCAAGTATGGTAACGTTGCCGAGATGAAGTCGCATGGTGTCGAGTTCACAATTTCATCACGCAACATCGAGCCCTCTCGCAGGGGCGGTTTCGCATGGAACACCGACTTGACCTTCTCCTATGCCAAGACCGAGATTACCAAGCTTGATTCCCGCTCACGCGTTATCGACCTGGTTTATGGTACTGGCTTTGCTCTCCAGGGCTATCCCCACCGCGCTATCTTCTCGATCCCGTTTGCTGGATTGGACGAGCACGGTATGCCCATGGTCTATGATGAGAATGGTAACATTACCAATGGTTGGTTCAACTTCCAGAACTCCGACAACCTTGACTTCTTGAAGTATGAGGGTCCCGTTGATCCCACTATCACTGGTGGTTTCGGCAACACCTTCGACTGGAAAGGCTTCCACTTGAACGTGTTCATGACCTACTCGTTTGGTAACAAGTTGCGTCTTGACCGTGTGTTTGCAGCAGGCTACAGCGACCTCACCTCCTTCACCAAGGACTTCAAGAACCGTTGGGTTCTTCCTGGTGACGAGGCCTTAACCGAGATCCCCGCTATCGCTTCGCGTCGCCAGGCTTACAACAATGAGTATCTGGGCACCGCCTTCAATGCTTACAACTACAGCACTGTGCGCATCGCCGATGGTGGCTTTATCCGCTTGAAAGAGATTTCACTGACCTATGACATTCCCAACACGTTCATTTCGCGCCTGCGCTTGACATCTGCATCATTGAAGCTGGCCGCTACCAACATCTGCCTGCTTTATTCTGACAAGAAACTCAACGGTCAGGATCCTGAGTTCTTCAACAGTGGTGGTGTGGCTTCGCCCAACCCCAAGCAGTTCACGCTGACTTTACGTTTGGGTATGTAATCGATGTTCCACATTATTTATATATATAACGATTATGAAATTACGATATAAAATATTGTTTTTAGGGTTGGCTCTCGTCGGTTTGAGCTCATGCAGCGACTTCCTGGATAAGGTGCCTGACACTCGTGTCTATCTGGTTAACCTGGATCAGCTGCAGCAGTTGCTCGTTACCGCTTACACTCAGAACAATTATGCCAACGTTTGTGAGTTGTCATCAGATAATGTCGCCGACAATAACTCTCCTGATGACGAGGGTATGCGTTACCACCTCAGTTCCTATGACCAGTTCGACGAGCAGCTTTATGCTTGGCAGGATGTGGATCTGGACATCAGCGATTCCGATTCTCCTTCGGGCATCTGGAGCGGTTGCTACTCTGCAATTGCTGCTGCCAACGCTGTCCTCCAGAAGGTAGAACTCTTTGAGCAGACCGGCGAGATTGAGGGTGAGCCCATGACTGCCAATGATCGTGCTCGCTTGAACGCTATCAAGGGTGAGGCCCACATGATCCGTGCCTATCACCACTATCTGCTGGCTCAGATCTTCTGCATGCCTTATCGTGGAGAAACCATCAGCCAGACACTGCCTGGTATCCCCTATGCTACCGAACCCGAGACAAGGCTCGATCCCAAGTACGATCGTGGTACCCTGCAGGAAACCTATGACAAAATCGAGGCCGACCTGCTGACGGGCTTGGAATTTGTTACCGATGCTTTCTATGAGGTGCCCAAGTATCACTTCAATGTCGCTGCATCCAATGCATTTGCAGCTCGTTTCTATACCGTGAAGCGTGAATACGACAAGGTGGTGAAGTATGCCACTGCCGCCTTCAAGGGCAATGACCCAGCCACCATGCGCAACGACTTCTGGGATCAGACCGATTTCTACTATTACAGCGATGTCGCTCGCTACTACAGCAGTGTTGAGCGCCCCGGTAACTTCATGCTGTTGAGCACCTACAGCACTTTTGACCGTCGTTTCTACGGTTATCGTTTTGCTTGCAACCGCGATGCCTTGCGTGCTACCATCATGGGACCTGGCCCGTCGTGGGAGACCTGCCGCTGGTCCTACCGCAGTGGTAAGAAGCAGATCACGTTCTCGATGATGCCCTGCTTCTCCAGCATGTGTGCCAGTGTGGGTTATGACTATGGTGCATTCTTTGTCGGCAACTGCTTTGAGCAGTTTGAGTATACCGACAAGCTGGCAGGTATCGGTTACGTGCACATGGTACGTCCCGAGTTCACCAGCCAAGAGACCATCCTGCTGCGTGCCGAGGCCAATATCTTCTTGGGCAACCTCGACGCTGCATTCAACGACCTCGCACTCTGGTGTGATGAGCACTTGCTCACCGACGCTTCCCGCAATTACAACATGACTCCCCTGACCAAGGAGCAAATCATCAGGTTCTACAACAAGAACCCGGGCTATGGCATCGTTCAAGATTTCCATATCGACGAGGTTTGCCCCAGCGACCGTTACCATGTGACCGAAGAGATTCTGCCTTATCTGCACTGCGTGGAGCACTTCCGCCGCATCCAGATGGTGCACCTGGGCAACCGCTGGTTCGACATCAAGCGTTTCGGATTTGAGGTGACCCACAAGATGGGCATCAGCGATGTTCATCACCTCGACGTGCTTGACTCGAGATATGCCATCCAGATCCCCAACGAGGTCATTGGCGCAGGCTTAGAGCCCAATGAGCGTGTAACTGTTAAGGCCGAGAATAGCCTTGTTGTGAACAAAAACGCATTTGAGCGTGTCAACTAATCATTGAAATGACATTATGAAAAAGATTCAATATTATATTTCAGCGTTACTGCTTGTTGCGGTTGCAGCAATGGCGTTCTCGTCATGCAGTGAGGACAAATTGGGTCCGACGATCTTCCCTGATGTGGATGAGACGCTTGATCCCAGTTCCTATACCTATAAGCTCGACAAGTTCCTCAAGGAGAATTACCTTGACAAGTACAACTTGACGTTCCTGTACAAGATGCCGGACATCAGCACCAATATGAACTACAACTTGGTGCCTGCCGAGTATAACAATGCGATTGACCTGGCTGTGCTGTGTAAGCACCTGTGGTTTGACGTGTATGACAAGGTCGCCGGTGAGGACTTCCTCAAGACCTATGGCCCCCGCATCATCTTGTTGATCGGCTCTCCTGCTATCAACCCCAACTCGGGTAGTGAGATCGTGGGTCTTGCCGAGGGTGGTATCAAGATTTCGCTGTTCAAGGTTAACTCGATGAACATCAGTGACTTTGAGCAGATGAATGAGCTCTACTTCCACACGATGCACCACGAGTTCTCTCACATCTTGCACCAGACCAAGACCTATCCCACCGAGTTCAATACCATCTCGGTAGGACGCTATGATGCCAACAACTGGCAGTACCGTGGCAATGAGGTGACTTCGCTCGGATTTGTCACTGCTTACGGCTCAAGCGAATACCGTGAAGACTTTGCCGAGACCATTGCCTGCTACATTGTCTACACCGATGCTCAGTGGGAGCGCCTGATGACGCTTGCCAGCCGTGGTTATGCTACCAAGGCCAGTGATGATGATCTCGACGCCGTTTACTACAGCTATTACTACTATCCCGAGAATGACTCCGAGCAGGAACTGGTATATCTTGACGAGCGTTATGTCACGATCGTTACCGATGAGGATGGTACTGTACACAAGTATTGGCGCAACAACCGCGACAAGAACGGTAACCGCATCGTCGTCTATGATGTGGTCGACGAGGACGGTATCGACGGAGCAGAAGCCATCCTGCGCAAGGTGCAGATCGCGCGACAGTGGTTCCGCGACGAGTGGAATGTTGACCTTGACTCATTGCGCAGCGAGGTTCAGACCCGTCAGGCAACCTATGACATCAATGTGTTGCGTCAGATGGTCAATAACATCCAGTAATGTTTCACCTTTATAACAAGTCGATAAGAAAGATGAAAAAATATTTTAATATTGCAGCATTGGCACTTGTGGCACTGAGCACCCTCTCGCTTGGTTCTTGCAAGAATGAAATCGATGAGATCTTCGACGATGACGCTGTGGCACGCCTTGCCAAGGCCCAAGCCGAATACGTCGATATTCTGACAAGTAACGGTGGCAAGTGGCAGTTGGAGTATTATGCCAACTCCGACGAACCTGGTTATGTCTATCTGATGACCTTCTCTACCGACGGTTCGGTGGTCGTCTCTGGCATGAACAAGTGGATAACATATATCGATAATCCCAGTGCAATGGGTTCGTCTCCCTCTTTCGGAACTCAGACCTCGTTGTGGGACGTGATAGTCGATAATGGCCCGGTCCTCACGTTCAATTCCTATAACAAGTATTTCCACCTGTTCTCCGACCCCTATGATGTTCCTGGCGGTTCCACCGGACAGGTCGACAGCGAGGATGAGAACGAGAGTGGATATGGTCATGAGGGTGACTATGAGTTCTGCCTCATGAAGTATTCTGGTGATACCCTCTACCTCTCAGGCAAGAAGCATGGTATCAACATGATCATGACCCGTGTGGCTTCCACCATCGATGACAATGTTTACATGAACGAGGTAACGGCCATGGCCGACTCCTTCTTCCATGCCAAGATACCCCAGGTTTATATCAATCTGCCGAATGATGTGCGCTGGATTGTCAAGAATGGTGCCACCAGTATCCTGAAAATCTTCCGCGAGGGTGACGATGAGATCTCGACCGCCGAGAACTACAATGTCATCATTACGCATGACGGCTTGTCGTTCATGAACCCGGTTACCCTTGATGGCTACACTATCCAGAACTTTGTCCGTCAAGCCGATGGCTCGTTGCTTTGCCGCGATGACAATCAGACGACCATCACTGCCGATCCCTTGAGCGATATCATGGCCAGCCCGCGTTTTGTATGGCGATTGGCGCAGACCAACCTTGGAGGTGTCTATGCCCAACTCATCGAGCAGATTGCCACCGAGGTGAAGAACTATAATAGTTCTACATTGCAGGATATAACCTTGTCCTACTATCAGGCTACCGATTGCTTTGCCATCACCTTTAATGTCAAGAGGCGCACCGTAACCTACAAGCCCACCTATTACTTGACCCCCAGCGTGGTTGATGACGATCACATCAAGTTCTCAATGAGCGAGACCGGTGATTCTTGGGCTCAGAACTTTGATGCCAAGTGCCCCTCTATCAAGGCATTTGCCAGCAATATGGCTTCGATGACCTTTGAATTGGACGCCAACTCGTTGCTCGCTCCCGTGGTGATGAAACTTACCGACGGCAGCAATTCTTCCAACTACATGGTTTGGAATATTCAGGAGATGATCTAATTCAATACATTCGTCGGGGTCTTGTTGACCAATGGAAATGAGACCCCGGCGGATATCTGTTTTGGGATATTTTTTAATTACTATAATTAATCAACAATCATTATGAAGAAGTTATTACTTTTAGGCACAGCGGTGCTTCTTGCCGTTTCTGCCAGTGCACAGGCCAAGCGCATTGCTCCGGTGAATCAACCGACCTCACCTAAGCTCAATTTGGTCAAAACAAGTCCTTCTCTCACGTCCAAGGAGGTGAAGATGACTCAACCTAATGTGGGCTCTAACAAACTCAGCAAGGCGCCCAGCAATGTGAGCGCAGGAGATGTTGATCTCTGGTACACACGCCCCGCAGGTGTGTTCCCTGTTGGCCCCGTTTGTATTGACGGTGAGTATCGTGGAAAATATGGTATCACTTGGTATCTCTTCAAACCCTGGAAGGACTATACTTTCCGCGGTTATGTTGAGGGTCTTTATCCTGGCGACGTATTCAAGTACGCCTGGCGTTATACCATCTATGATGAGGAGTATGATGACTATAACAACACCAAGGATCTGGTAGTCAACTTCCCCATGTACACCCAGGATGTGATGCCCGTGTTCTATGTATGCCTTAGCGATGATTATGAGGACATGAACGCTGAGTGGGCCGAGTATCAGTCGATGTACTACACCTTCAACTACAATGACGCTCCCCCCACATTGACCGAGTATGAGCCCAATCTCGCAGCAGCTCTCCCCTCATTCAATAGCTTCAGCGATATCGAGGGCTATGACCTGTTCAGCTATCAGCATGAGTTCACTCCTGGTGGACGCTTTGGTGAGCAGCCCTATACCGCCATCCGCTACACTGGTCTGAAGGCTTTTGATCCCGAGGAGGAAGCAGCCGAGGAAGGCAGTGGCTACTGGTTCGGTAAGAACGCCGGTTCGGCCGACGGCCGTCTCCATGTCGACGGTATCGCACAGGCTTTTGAGAAGCCCGAGCATCCCTATCTGCTCAAGAGAATTGGTGTTGAGTTGAGCTATGTCAATCTGGTGGGTCCTGTTGATTTCACTTGCAAGGTCTATAAGCTTGATAACATCCCCGATTACGATCCCGAGTATTATGTTGCCCTTCCCGCCGAGCCCGGTGAGCTGATTGCAACGGGTACTTTCCACGCTACCCCCGACATGGTGGATCCCGATTACCAGGATCTGTTCCTGAATTTTGCTCTGATGGGACACGATGAGTTTGATCCCACCCTGGAGTATGAAATCACCCCCACTGTCGATTATCCCATCCTTGTCGTTCTCGACAACTACAATGATGAGGGTATGGAGAACCTGAAGCAGTTCACCACCTTCTGCGCCTATGACTGGGATCTCAAGAGCAGTGAGAACTTTGGCGAGACCGCTTACCTCAAGATTGACCGCGCCGACGAGGATGGCGTGTTCCACAATGACTACATGTGGTGTGGTATACACAACTTCCTGGGCGACTACTACACTGCTTTCCAGATTTCAATCAATGTTGAGCAGCCCTTCATCGAGACCTACGTAACCGGTGACGACGAGTACACTTTCCCCGCCGAGGGTGGCGAGATGATCAGGAACTTTGTCTTTGAGACTGAGGAAGGCGAAGAAGAGATGACCATGTATGGTGTTTACTTCCTTTCTGATGTTATCACTGGCGACGGTGACTGGTTCGTAACCTGGAATGATGAGGAAGAACTGCCCGACTGGCTGCACCTCGAACTCGTGGATTTGCAGGTTGGAGAAGCTTTTTCCTATGTAGCTGCTACTGCATCTGCCGATCCTCTGCCCGCTGGCGTTACCTATCGCGAGGCCAAGATCCGCTTCGAGATTCCTGGCGATTACATTTACTACACCTTCAAGCAGGGTGAGGCTAACCCCTATGATGTGAACAAGGACGGTGAGGTGAACGTTGCCGACGTTAATACCCTCATTGACTTCATCCTCTCGGGTAGCGGTGTGCACGACTGCAATGGTGATGGTGAGATGACTATCGCCGACATCAACGATCTGATTGAGTACATCATGACTCATTGATGATCATTAACGATGATGACAAGAGATTGATTACAGTTTCTTAACATAATATCATCTATTACCTGTAGAGACGGGGAGCCTGATTGAAGGTTCCCCGTCTTGTTCAGTACCCAGAAGAGGCTTGAGCTTGCAGGGGATTTGCATTGTTGCGCTAAATTGTTTAATTTTGCAGTGATGAATGAGACAACAGATAATGGCAAGGCATTGAAGCGTGTGCGCATCACTGCAGTACGGCAATCGGTATATCGCGACCTCATGCAGCAATATGAGAACCCGATACAGCATGCCTGCGACGTGACGGTTGGGGCGGTTTTCACGTCGATTGATGGCCAGCGTCCCGACGGACTTTGCCAAAGTGCATGGGAGTCGATGCGCCCCTTTGTCGAGGCATTGGCTCGTGGCGAGGGCAATTTCTATGACGGATGGATGAAGAACCCTTATTCAGCGATGATATCATGCAACGACGGCTTCCGTCCTGTCTCCTTCTATCTCGAAACTCTCTAAACTATATTAATAAGATGAATATCAAGTCAGCACAATTCCACATCAGCAATAGCGATTACCGCAAGTGTCCCGAGACCAACATGCCCGAGTATGCCTTTATTGGCCGCAGCAATGTGGGCAAGTCGTCGCTCATCAATATGCTCACCGGGCGCAAGGCTTTGGCCAAGACCAGTGCCACACCAGGCAAGACGTTACTCATCAATCATTTTTTGATCAATGATGAGTGGTATATCGTTGACCTGCCTGGCTACGGCTTTGCCAAGCGCAGCAAGGAGAGCCGTGACCAGTTGCGCCGCATGATTCAGGGATATGTATTGGGACGTGAGCAGATGACCAATCTGTTTGTGCTCGTGGACAGTCGCTTGAAGCCCCAAAAGATTGACCTCGAGTTCATGGAGTGGCTGGGCGAGAACGGCGTGCCGTTCTCCATCGTGTTTACCAAGATGGATAAGCTGGGCAAGGTGGCTGGTCCGGCCGCTGTCGAGGATTATAAGAAGGAATTGCTCAAGACGTGGGAAGAACTGCCTCCCATCTTCATGACCTCGAGCGAGGATGCCCGTGGCCGTGACGAGCTCCTGGACTATATTGATGCTATCAATAAGCAACTTAAGCAATAAACAAGACATAGCTAATAACCAGAGTTCAAATGAGAAAGATATCCGTGATACTATCGGTTGCCCTTATGGCTTTGAGCATGGTGGCGCAATCACATCGTGAAATCACCCTGAGTGAAGGTTGGCAGTTCTCGCGTGACAATGAGCATTGGCAAGAGGTGACAGTGCCCCATGACTGGGCCATCGGCGGCCCCTTTGACAAGAAATGGGATCTGCAGGTCGTTGCCATCAAGGAGAATGGTGAAGACGTCGCCACCGAGAAGTCGGGGCGCTCAGGCGCATTGCCCTGGATTGGTAAGGGCTATTACAAGACCACGTTCACTGTTCCAGCGGGTTACAAGCATGTTCAACTCGTGTTTGACGGTGCCATGGCCGATGCCCACGTCTACGTCAACGGGCATCTGGCAGGCCATTGGGCCTACGGTTACAATGCCTTTATTGTCGATGTATCACCCTATATCCATCCCGGTGAAACGGTCAATGACCTTGAAGTGCGTCTCGAGAACAAGGAGGAGAGCAACCGCTGGTATCCTGGCGGTGGCATTTATCGCCCCGTAAAGCTCTTGATGACTCAAGGCTTCAACGTCTTGGACACTTGGGGGCTGTATGTGCGCACCCTCAGCATCGATGCCGACAAGGCCACACTGCTGGTCGAGCACCAGCTCGATGCAGGCAGCTCGCTCGACCGGGACTATGAACTTGCTGTCACGTTGACCGATGCGTCGGGTAATGCGGTGGCTACAAAGCGGACTGCCCCCGACGGCATGGGTCACTTTGCCGCGCAGTTGACAGTGGATCACCCTGCGCTGTGGTCTCCCGAGGTGCCCAATCTGTACCATATCACGACCGTGTTGACGATTGATGGCAAAGAGACGGATCGACAGAGTACTCGCGTGGGTATCCGCACGGTTACATTCAGCAAGGAGGGCGGTTTCCAGCTCAACGGTGAGCGGCGCAGCATCAAGGGCGTCTGCTTGCACCATGACTTGGGCCCTCTCGGTGCTGCTGTCAATAAGACGGCCCTCATCCGCCAAGTCGAGATGATGAAGGCCATGGGCGCCGACGCCATCCGCACCAGCCACAACATGCCATCGACGATGCAGATGGAGGTCTGCGACAGTTTGGGCATGATGGTCATGGCCGAGAGTTTCGATGGCTGGAAGGAGCCCAAGGTGCGCAATGGCTACGGCAGCTATTGGGACGAGTGGTGGCAGCAGGACATCCGCAACCTGGTCCTCAACCATCGCAACCACCCCAGCGTCATCATGTGGAGCGTGGGCAACGAGATTCCCGAGCAATGGAAACCCGAGGGCGTGAAGCGCTACAAGGACCTGATTGCCCTGTGCCACGAGTATGACCCCAGCCGAATGGTCACCTGCGGTATGGACCAGCCCGACGGCACCATCTGGTGCGGCTTTGCTCAGGTGGCCGATGTCCCTGGCTATAACTACCGCGTTCACAAGTATGATGAAATGATTGAACGCCTGCCACAAGGTTTTATCCTGGGCAGCGAGACGGCATCCACAGTGAGCACGCGTGGCCATTACTGTTTCCCCGACACCGTTGCAACCAACAAGGCATGGCCCGACGGACAATGCTCGGGCTATGATGTGGAATACTGCTGGTGGAGCAACCTGCCCGACGACGACTGGAAGATGCAGGACGACCGTGACTGGACTGTGGGCGAGTTCGTGTGGACAGGTTACGACTATTTGGGAGAACCTACGCCCTACGACGAGTATTGGCCCTCACGCAGCAGCTACTTCGGTATCTGTGACCTGGCAGGTCTGCCCAAAGACCGTTACTACCTCTACCGCAGCCACTGGAACAAGCAGGAACACACCATCCACCTGTTGCCGCACTGGACGTGGCCCGACCGCGTGGGCAAGGTAACTCCCGTCTATTGCTATACCGATTATCCCAGTGCCGAGCTGTTTGTCAACGGCAAGAGCCAAGGACGCATCACCAAGAGCGACACCACGAGGCTGGACCGCTACCGCCTGCGTTGGCGCAATGTTGTCTATCAGCCTGGAGAGCTTAAGGTGGTTGTCTATGACGAGAACGGCAATAAGGCTGGACAGCACATTGTCCGCACCGCAGGTAAGCCCAAACGACTGTTGCTGGTACCCGAGCGCAAGACCATCAAGGCCGATGGCAATGACCTCGCCTACATCACGGTGAGCCTTGTGGACAAGAATGGTACCCTGTGTCCCGATGCTGCCAGCAGACTGCAATTCAGCGTGACGGGTGCAGGCACCTACAAGGCCGCGTGCAACGGTGATGCCACCTCGCTGGAACCGTTCACCCAACCTCAGATGAGCCTCTTCCATGGCCAGCTGGTTGTGGTTTGCCAGGCAAGGAAACAACCTGGTGTGATGACCCTCACAGTCAAGGACCCTGCCACTGGAATGAAATCCAGCGTCAACATCAGCGTGAAATAACCCGCAACGGGTAGATAACACCGATGCTTGTGATCTATCTGTTCAATCCCGAGCATGACCTGGCGCTGGCGCATGGGGCGCACAACTACACCGCACCCCCGTTTGCCCGCAAGTTCCGTCATGACCTGCGCTTGTTGCCGTCGTGGGTGGCACCCGCAGGCTCCTATATTGCCATCCCTGATGAGTGCTCTGTCGCTGAGGACCGCCGCTGGCTCGTTGACCATCATCTCGATATAACGCCTGTTCACATCAGCAAAATCGGTGATTTGGGGCATTGCCGCATTCAGCCGTGGGGCTGGGATGCCACGTTGCGTCACCAATTGCTGCAATCGGGCGTTTCACCAGACTGTTTGCCCACCGATGAGCAACTGAATAGGATACGCCTCCTATCCCATCGTTGCACCAGCATTGCCGTTCATCAAGCCTTGGGTAGCGCTTTCTCTCCTTGTCCTGTAGAATTAAGCACTGTCGATGAGGTGACAGCCTTCATGCACAGCCATCCCGGTTGTTACTTGAAGATGCCGTGGTCGGGTAGCGGCAAGGGTATTTACCACGTCATCGACTCTCATGGCGATAACCATGTGCCAAGATGGATCGACGGTGCGCTGAAACGCCAAGGCTCACTGTTGTGTGAGGTGGGATTGGATAAGGTGCAGGACTTTGCCATCGAATGCATGTGTCGCGATGGCCATGTGATGTTGATGGGCTATTCAGTGTTTGATAGCGACTTCCATAGCCAGTACGGGTCGGGTAGGGTGGCTCCGATGGATGAATTACACGAGATGCTGTCAGGACTATATCCCAGTCTTGACCCGGTGGTGGGTCAAGTCCTTATGGCCATTGATGACCTTATTGCTCCTCACTACAATGGATATTTGGGCATCGACATGATGCTATATCGTGACGATAATGGAAGAATATCCATCAATCCCTGTGTGGAAATCAACCTGCGCATGACCATGGGCATGATTACAGCCGCCATGGGGAGCCGTCACGGCTTGTATGGCAATTTCTCAATAACTGCAGATGAGTCTGGCTACCTGATAAAAATAATTTAGCGACTTTGTGCCTTGGCGTGAGGCTCGATATAGTAGGCGTAGTACTCGTCGAAGGTAATATCTTCGTCATGAACACGTTTAGCAACTTCTCTCCCTACGTAGCGCAGGTGCCAGGGCTCATAGGCAAAGCCAAAGATGAGCGATTGCTTCATGGGATAACGCAAGATGAAGCCGTATTCATGGCAATGCTCACGCATCCACACTCCTTCCTCCGATTTGTCAAAAGACCACCTCATGGGATGTTCCCTCGACGTGACATCAAGGGCTAAACCCGTCTGATGCTCGCTGTTGCCTGCTCGGGCTGCATATCCTTTGGGGTTGCGCTTATGGGTCCCTATTTGATCCTGATAGGAACGGTAGGCCGAGTTGACCATCAACTGTGCGCCGGTCTGTTTCATGCAAGCCCGCTGCAATGCCATGAAAGCATCAACCACAACAGGCCGAGCCTTTTGTCCCTCATAGCAGTAGTTCTTACTGAACATGGCCATACTATCTGGCTTGTAATTCTCATTCAGGTAATGGCGGCCGTTGACAAGCATCAGCTGGCCCTTGCTGATGTCGCTGGGCACGGCACTCGTGTTGCGGTCCTGGTCGGCTCCGATGTTGACCAGCGCAATGACTGTGCTGAGCGGTGCACCCGTCGTGTCCTTCCTGTGATAGGCCAGATAGCGGTTAAAATTCTCGGCGATGAAATAGCGGGCTTGAATGACTGGAATAGCAATCGAGTCGTATTCGGCATGAGCGATGAACGTGTCGGCCTCAGCCTTACTCAGCACCGATACAATGGTTCGCGCCGCTTCGATAGGGTAGCCCAGGCGGTAAACTTTGCACTCGTCGCTGTTGTAATAGACAATGCCCTGGCAACTCTTGACAACCACCAGCAGGACGAACAATGATGCAATGGTGCAAGGAACCGACAACCAGCGGTTATCGCGACCAGTCCAGTGCTTGGCCAATTTCTTGAAATGCTCTGTCGCGCGCTGCATGAGGGGTTAACGGTTGGCAAGCTTGGCCATCTCAAACAGTTCCAGCGGCAAGTGGCAATAACCGTCGGGGTTCTTGTCCAGATAATCTTGATGGTACTCCTCGGCTGTGTAGAAATTCTTGAGAGGCAGCAACTCAACGGCCAGGCGCAGGCGCACCTCGGCTTGTACACGCCGGTACTCCTTTTCCAGGGTTGGCACATCGGCTTCGTCGGTATAGTAGATGCCTGTACGGTACTGCGTGCCTTTGTCGTGCCCTTGTTGGTTGACACTTGTCGGGTCGATAGCCTTGAAGTACATCTCGGTAAGGAACTCCAGCGAGATGACCTCGGGGTCATAGACGACGTGCACCGTCTCGGCGAAGCCGGTTTTGTCGGTACACACGTCTTGATAGGTCGGATTCTCGGTATGACCGTTGGCATAGCCCACTTGTGTCTCGGTCACTCCGTTCACCAACTTGAAGTAATGCTCTGTTCCCCAGAAGCATCCACCTGCAAAGTATATCTCCTTCATAAACTTCAATAGGGTTTGGGTTAGTTTCTTGCTACAAAAATACACATTTTTCTTGACATGACATAAAAACAAGCGACTCAGACCCTATCGGAGCCCGAATCGCTTGATGGTCTCGTTTACAAAAAGATGCTTTGTGGCGGTTACTCGCCCAGAATGGCTGCAACGCCAGGCAGGGTTTTGCCCTCGATGGCTTCAAGCATGGCACCGCCACCGGTCGAGACATAGGATACCTGGTCGGCCAGACCAAACTTATTGACAGCAGCTACCGAGTCACCTCCGCCAACGAGAGAGTAGGCTCCATTCTGGGTGGCCTCGGCGACATATTTGGCGATTTCGCCAGTGCCGTGAGCAAAGTTCTCAAATTCGAACACGCCCACAGGACCATTCCACAAGATGGTCTTGGAATCGAGGATGATTTTCTTCCAGTTGGCAAGCGAAGCCTCGCTGGCGTCCATGCCCTCCCAGCCGTCAGGAATGTTGTAGATGTCTACCGTCTGGCGGTTGGCGTCGTTGTCAAAACGGTCACCGGCTACAGTGGCCACCGACAAGCTGAGATTAACGCCTTTTTCCTTAGCGGCGGCGATGACGTTCAGGGCCTCGGGCATCAGGTCGTCCTCGTGCAGTGAGTCACCGATGTGTCCGCCTTGTGCCTTGATGAAGGTGTAGCCCATGCCTCCGCCAATAATCAGGTTGTCCACCTTGTCAAGCAGGTTCTTGATGACCGACAGCTTGGATGATACCTTGCTGCCGCCAATGATGGCGGTGAAGGGGTGCTGAGCGTTCTTCATCACGTTGTCAATGGCAGTTACCTCTTTTTCCATCAGGTAACCCAGCATCTTGTGGTCATCGTCAAAGTAGTCGGCGATGACAGCTGTCGACGCGTGGCGGCGGTGAGCGGTGCCAAAGGCGTCGTTCACATACACGTCGGCATAGCTGGCAAGAGTCTTGGCGAAATCGGCCTGACGGGCCTTCATCTCCTTCTTGGCGGCATCATAGTTGGGATCGTCTTTCTCGATGCCCACGGGCTTGCCCTCCTCCTCGGGATGGAACCTCAGGTTTTCCAGCAACAACACGTCACCAGGCTTCAGGGTGTCGGCCTGTCCTTTAGCCTCAGCACTGTCCTGAGCAAACTTAACTGGTCTCTCGAGAGCTGCTGCTACAGCGCTGGTGATTTGGTTCAATGATAGTTTATGGTTGATTTTCCCTTTGGGCTTGCCCATGTGTGACATGATGATCAGAGCACCGCCATCGGCAAGGATTTTCTTCAGTGTGGGAACAGCACCGCGAATGCGGGTATCGTCGGTGATTTCTCCTTTCTCGTTCAGGGGCACGTTAAAGTCAACGCGCACGATTGCCTTCAGTCCGGCAAAGTTAAAGTCATTGATTTTAGCCATTTCTATATTAAAAACTATGTGTTGTGAATTGTTTTACTTGTGCTATTTTAAACTGCAAAATTAGAAATTTATTCTCAGAATTGGGCGGTTTTATGGAAAAAATCAAATTTTCGTTGTGTTTTTTTGCTATTTTGCCATTTTTAAGAATTGGCATCAACCTGAAGTGGACTTTTAGTGCTATATTTGTCAGCACAAAAAAAAAGTAAACAACGTTTTTAGTCATGAAAAAGAGATATGTCAACAGAATGATGATAACGGCAACAATGCTGTTGCTGTCGGTCGCTGTGATGTCTTGTGGCATGCTGTATCATAATGCCGATGATCTCATGAATGACATGAGGGATGCACGGCATGCGCAGTACGTCAACGTGGGCAGTGGCTTGTTGGGCCTTGGCCGCCTGATTTCTCCCACCTTGTCCGAGACCAGTCTCGGAATCACCTCGGTGCAAGTGCTCGACTTGAGCAAGTGTAGTGCAGCCGACCGTGAAAAGTTCAGGAAACGTGTCCAGAAACTTGCCAAAGATCGTTCATATGAGACAATAGTGACCAAGCAGGACGGATTTGACACAAGGACGGCTCTTGTGCGTCGTGATGGTCAGTACGTCAGCGAGATCGTTCTGGTGAATGCAAGCGACATGAGCGATGTGATGGTCCTGATCTTCGGCCACATCAACCTTGAAAGCCTCGAGCGGATCATCAATGACCAGAGCATCTACACGATCAAGTAAGTATTGAATCAAGCTTTGGCAATGGGTGCAGGAATCGGTTTTGGGCCGGTTACATGGAACGCTTTGGGCTTGCGTTCATCATCAGCCCCTTGCGCCATTTATATCAGAAAAATGATTTTAATTATTTAATAAAGACAATGACAATGAAAGAACGGATTAGAGAACAATTCGAGAAACGATTTGGAACCGATGGCGTCATCTATGCTTCGGCAGGTCGTATCAATCTGATTGGCGAACACACCGACTACAATGGCGGATTTGTGTTCCCGGGAGCCATTGACAAGTATATCATGGCCGAAATCAATATCAACGGTACCGACAAGGTGCGTGTTTACAGCATGGACATGGATGCCTATTGCGAGTTCGGCCTCAACGAGGAGGACGCTCCTCAGGAACAGTGGGCTCGCTATATCTTTGGCGTTTGCCGCGAGACCATCAAGCGGGGCGGCGTGGTCAAGGGCTTTGACACCGTATTTGCCGGCAACGTGCCTTTGGGCGCAGGTCTCTCGTCATCGGCAGCTTTGGAGTCGTGCTTCGCTTTTGCTTTGAACAATCTGTTCAACGATGACAAGATCGATAAGTTTGAATTGGCAAAGATCGGCCAGAGCACCGAGCATAACTATTGCGGCGTGAACTGCGGTATCATGGACCAGTTTGCCAGCGTGTTTGGCAAGAAGGATTGCCTGATGCGCCTTGATTGCCGTTCTCTTGAACATGAATATTTCCCCTTCCATCCCGATGGTTATAAACTTGTGTTGCTTAACAGCAAGGTGAAACATGAACTGGTGGATTCTCCCTACAATAAGCGTCGAGAGTCATGCGAGCGCGTCGCCGCAACGCTGGGCGTCGATACTCTGCGCGACGCCACTTATACCATGCTGGCCGATGTGCGTGACAAGGTAAGCGACGAGGACTATCGCCGTGCCCGTTTTGTCATCGGGGAGAAGCAACGCGTGCTCGACGTGTGCGACGCTCTTGAGCGTGGTGACTATGAGACCGTTGGCCGCTGCATGTTTGAGACCCACGACGGCTTGTCAAGGGACTACGAGGTGAGCTGCGAGGAGTTGGACTACCTTAACGATGTTGCCCGTGAGTGTGGCGTGACTGGCTCGCGCATTATGGGAGGCGGCTTTGGCGGCTGCACCATCAACCTGGTCAAGGAGGATCGCTATGAAAATTTCATCGCCACGGCCAAGGAGAAATTTAATGCTAAATACGGACACGAGCCCGAGGTGATCAATGTCATCATCAGCGACGGTGCCCACAAAGTGGTTGACTGAGATGAAGAGCATCCGCATCGACACCCATGACTCCGAGCGTGGCGAAATCACCACCTATGAACTCATCAACGCCAGCGGTGCGAGCGTAAAGCTGTCATCACTGGGCGCTGGTATCCTTGAAATCAAGGTTCCTGACCGCGACGGCAACCTCGCCGACGTTGTCCTTGGCTACAAAGACGTGACCGACTACTTCTATGACGGGCCGTGTGCCGGCAAAGTGCCCGGCCGTTATGCCAACCGCATCTGCAAGGGGCACCTTGATATCGATGGCAAGGTCTATCAGTTGAATATCAATAACGGCCCCAACCACCTGCATGGTGGCCCCGAGAACTTCTCTAACAAAATCTGGGACTGTGAGATGGACGGTGACACCGTCGTGTTCTCCCTTGAGAGTCCCGATGGCGATGAGAACTATCCTGGCACATTGACGGCTCGAGTGGCCTATACATGGAGCGACGACAATGTGCTCAAGATTGAACTCGGCGCAGTGACCGATGCACCCACAGTGGTCAACCTCACCAATCACACCTATTTCAACATGGCTGGTGAGGATAAGTGTGGAACGGCCCTCAATCAGGTTTTGCAACTTAACTGCTCTCGCTATCTGCCCACCGACGACAGTCTTATCCCCACGGGAGAGATGGCTCCTGTCCAGGACTCACCCATGGACTTTACTCAGCCCAAGGTCGTTGGTCAGGACATCAAGCAGGACTTCCCCGCGCTCAACTACGGCAAGGGATATGACAACTGCTGGGTCATTGACGGTCATGAAGATGGCGACGTGCATCTGGCAGCTGTGCTGAGTGACCCGGAGTCGGGCCGAATGGTTGAAATCAGTACCGATCAACCCGCTGCTCAGGTCTATACGGGCAACTGGCTCGAAGGGTGCCCTGTGAGCAAGAGCGGTAAGCTGTATCACGATTACGATGGTGTGGCCATCGAGTGCCAAGGCATGCCCGATGCCCCCAACCACGACAATTTCCCTTCACAGGTGCTGCGCCCCGACGATGAATACCGCCGCCTTATCATGTTTGACTTTAAAACCAAGTAATACCTAATCATTTAACTCTTGACTGGTAATGAAACCGACATTATTTGTACTTGCTGCAGGTATGGGTAGCCGATATGGTGGCCTCAAGCAGCTCGATGGTCTGGGTCCCCACGGCGAGACCATCATGGACTACTCGATTTATGACGCTATCCACAGTGGATTTGGCAAAGTAGTGTTTGTGATCCGCAAGGACTTTGAAGCCGACTTCCGCGAGAAGATATTATCCAAGTATGAGGGACACATTCCCGTTGAATTGGTGTTCCAGGGCCTTAACGACCTGCCAGAGGGCTTTACTTGCCCTGCCCAGCGCGTGAAGCCATGGGGAACCAACCATGCTCTGCTCATGGGCAAAGACGTTATTCGCGAGCCCTTTGCCATTATCAATGCCGATGACTACTATGGCCGCAACAGCTTCGAGGTGATGGTAGCCGAGTTGTCCTCGCTGCCCGAGGACTCTAAGGGCCACTATAGCATGGTGGGCTTCAAGGTGGGCAATACCATGAGCGAGAGCGGCACAGTGGCGCGTGGCGTGTGCGAGACCTGCGACGGCTTGCTCACAGGTGTGGTGGAACGCACCAGCATCGGCTATGACGACGACCACAACATCGCCTTTACCGACGAGAATGACCAGGTGCAGCACTTGGCATTCGAGACACCGGTGTCGATGAACTTCTGGGGCTTTACCCCCGACTATTTTGAACACAGCGAGAAGTGCTTCGTTGAGTTCCTCAAGGAGAATATCGAGAAGCCCAAGGCCGAATTCTTTATCCCCACGGTGGTCAATGAGATGGTGAATAATGGAACCGCTCAAGTTAAGGTGCTTACAACCGAAAGCAAGTGGTTCGGCGTGACCTATGCTGCCGATCGTCAAGGAGTTGTGGATAAATTTGCCGAGTTGCATGCGACGGGCGTTTATCCCGACAAGATGTTCTGATCAACACTTCAATCAATCTGATAATGCATCAAAAATCCCACATGGACTATGGCTCTGAGTGGGATTTTTTTTGTAATTTTGCGCCTGCTTTTAATAACCGATAGAAACAGCTTGGTAGAGCTGCAAGGGCGTCACCCTGGGAACAACTCCAATCATTTTTATGACAAGAGATATTGAAGTTAAGCGTCAGGTGACTGCAACCATCCTCTCCATGTCGCTGCTCACGGTGATGGCCGGGGCAGCCATCGCACCCGCATTGGGAATTATCAAGGCTCACTTTGCTCAGGCTCCCGACTTGCTTGTGCAACTCATCGTGAGCATCCCTGCATTGTTGATCATCATCACCAGCCTCTTTTTCCGGACCATCAGCAAGCGCATGCGCACCCGCAGCATCGCAATTGTCGGGTTGGTGCTCTATGTGGTGGCTGGCTCGGGCTGCTATCTTGTTCGCGAAATCCATGTTCTGCTGGCCATGCGTGCTCTGCTGGGGGTGAGTGTGGGGCTTATCATGCCCTTGTCCACGGGCCTGCTGGCTTATTATTACCCCCCAACCGAGTTGGCTCGTCTCATGGGGCTCTCGGCAGCCATGAACCAGATGGGTGGGGTAGTGGCCACGCTGTTGGCTGGCTTATTGGCAACCATTGAATGGAATGATGCTTTTCTGGTATATTTCTTGGGGCTGATCGCCTTGGTAATGGTGTTGATTTGGCTCCCCAATGAGCAATTATCGTCACACGATAAGCAAGGCAATGCCTTCAGGCCACAGCATCTTCTCAAGTTCCATCCGTCGGTGACAGGAATGTTCTTGCTCATGATGATTTTCTTTATCTTCCCGACCAATTTTGCCATCATTTCCAGCCAGCAGACGGCTTTGTCGCCCCAGGCAATCACCATCATCATGGTGGGCCTTGATGTTGTGGCCTTTTTCGTTGGTCTTGCGTTTGGGCAGCTCATGCGCCTTTTCCGTCGCCCCATCAAGTATTTTGCACCGTTAAGTTTCCTGTTGGGTTATGGGTTGTATATTGTGGGCGGCGTCGCAGGTGTCATTTTAGGGTCGGCATTCATTGGCGTTGCAGCAGGTGTGGGCGTTCCCTATTTGAATACTATCGCCAGCATCAAGGGCGGCAAGAATTCGGCAACGACGGTGATGCCATTGCTCTCGGCCGCCTTGTATCTGGGTCAATTCCTGTCACCCATAGTGGTGATGCCGTTATCCAAGGTGATATGTGGTTCAGATGATTTAACCGGCCCATATAAAATAGGTTTACTGGTTAGTCTCTTGTTCCTTTTTCAAGTGTGGTCAACGCGCCATTTCCAGAGTTTGCCTCCCATAAAGAATAATAACCAATAATAATATTTCAAGATATGAAAAAGAGTTTATTGTTGATGATGACGTCGATGCTGTGCCTGAGTCTTTTTGGCTCTTGTGCCAACAGTAATCAAGACAAAGGCCATGACAAGGGGCCGCGGCGTGGTGGCATGCATGCCATGATCAATAAGGACGCCGACTCGGTTTTTGTCGCCCTCAAGGATGCAGTGGTGCCCTCTTTCAAGCAGTTTTCCTACCAGGATGAAAAGACTGGCGAAACAATGGAGTACAATCTTTTCATCCCTCAGGGGTGGGAGAATAACAACTATCCGCTCGTGCTCTTCATTGCCGATGCCAGCACAGCAGGCAAGGAGGTAACCGCACCGCTCACTCAGGGTTACGGGGCGCTGTTGTTTGCCTCGGAGCGAGATCAGCGTGAGCATCCGTCGTTTGTGCTTGTGCCCCAGTTCTCTGAGACAGCAGTGCAGGATGACTGGAGCCATACCGATGAGGTTGACATGACCATCAGGCTACTGAATGCCGTGGTTGAGAAGTATCATGTTGACCGTAGCCGTCTCTACACGACGGGCCAGTCGATGGGCGGAATGATTTCTTTCTATTTCAATATCACCTATCCCGACGTGTTTGCAGCCTCGTTGTTTGTGGGCAGTCAGTGGGATACCGGCAAGATGAACGACTTTGGCGACAAGAACTTTTTCTACATCGTTGCTGGAGGTGACAACAAAGCCTCGGGCGGAATGCGTGATCTCGCGGCTGTGCTGAATAGCAATCATGCAAGAGTTGACTCAGCGACCTGGAGTGCCAAGCTGCCACAGGATGAGCAGGATCGATTGGCGGCTCAGCTTATCCAGAAGGGCGGTCATGTGAATTTCGTGAAGTTTGAGGCCGGGAGTGTGTTGCCCGAGGACGGACGAGGTATGGAGCACATGGCCTCGTTTGATTTTGCCTATAAGTTGACTCCCGTGAGAGATTGGTTATTTGAACAAACCAAAAAATAAGAAGATATGAAAAAGGTTTTGATTGCTACGATGGCGGTGGCACTTGCATTGTCCACGACAGCCAAGAATCGGCCCCCTCTGCCAACCCTGCAGTTTGATCCCAATGCGGGTGAATCGCGTGTGATGACCATGTTTGACGGTTGCGAGGTGCGCTACACTGCCTTTGAACGGCTCTATTTCGTGACCAATATCGAGGACTCGGCCTACCAGTTCATGAACATCTATGTCCCTGAGGGTGCTACTGAAGAATCTCCTATTTTCTTGCGTACTTATGTGGGCGGATATATGGCCTCGGCAGCAGGACAGCCTCAAGCCGGGGATGCAACCGGACGTGCTCTCAAGGAGGGCTATGTGGTGGCGATTCCTGGTTCGCGTGGTCGCAACTCCACTGTAGTTGCACCCAAGGCCGATAAGAGAAAGGGCATAAAGAAGGGGCAGACCATCTACACGGGGCGTGCACCTGCCGCATTGCTTGACTTGAAGGCTGCCATCCGATACCTGCGCCACTTTGATGACGCAATCCCTGGTAATGCCGAGCGCATCATTACCGATGGAACCAGTGCAGGAGGTGCCATGTCCTCACTCATGGGGGCGACAGGCAACAATCCGGCCTATGAGCCGATGCTCAAGGCCATGGGTGCCGCTGCCGAGCGCGACGACGTGTTCGCCAGCGTGTGTTATTGTCCTATCACCGACCTTGACCATGCCGATATGGCTTATGAGTGGCTATACAATGCTACCGACAGCCGGCAGCAGGGAAATACTGATGTGCTGGCTGTGAGCAATGAGCTAAAAGCTCAATTTCCGGCCTATCTGCAGCAACTGAATCTGCATACTGCCGACGGCACCTTGCTGACAGCCGACAACTATTTGGATTACATCAAGGGTGAGCTCATCCGCTCAGCGCAGATCGCTAAGAACGCTGGTGCTGATATCCCCGATAGCTTGGGCTTTACCTTCAGTGAGGAGGCTGGTTTTGGAGCTCCTCCCATCAATGGTGGCATGAGGCCACAGGGACAGGGTGATAGACCTCCCATGATGCGGCGAGGCGGTTCCTCCAAGAAGCCCGGTGACTATATCATCGATCTGGACATGAACAAGTATTTGAACTATGTGGTATCTACCCAGCCCCTCAAGACGGCTCCGGCATTCGATACCCAGGGCGTTGTAGGGCAGAACGCTTCGGGTGAGAACGAGGAATTTGGCGATGACACTGGCAGCAGTGTGAATTTCACTGAGTATTCATCGGCGCGTGTAGGCTTGTCGCTCTCTCCCGATGTTGTTGCCAATGCTGCCCTGATGAATCCGATGAACTTCATCGGTGACGGCGTGAGCGACGTCGCTCCCCATTGGTATATCCGTCATGGAGCGCGTGACCGTGACACTTCGTTCCCTGTCCCAGTCAACTTGGCCTTGAAACTCCAGAATTCGGGCAAGGACGTGAATTTCCTGCTTTCATGGAATCGTCCGCACAGCGGAGATTATGCTTTGGACGAGCTCTTCCAGTGGCTAAAGAGTTTGTTCTAAGTCCATTAAATGATGTTCGCTTGTTGTCAGGTTGACAATATATCACTAACTTTGCGGGGTGAAACTATTCAGTAGGACAACAAGTGGTAGCAAAGTTAAGGTTAGGCCGCATGGCAGTAATGACACGCGGCCATGCGACCTTAGCCTGATGGCGCTGCATCTCGAGCGGATGGAGGCGCATCCGTTGCTTGTCTTCTCAGTGAAGTCGTTGGCCGGTAAGAGCAAGAAGAAAAAAAGGAAACCTGTAAAGAAAAACACCCTGTACCGCAACTTCAGAGCCCGTGTCTTGCGCCTCGAGAGGCGTCAACAGGCGGGGCATAGCATCGCCCAAGCCGACACGACCGAGCGCACCTGTCATCATTGTGGCACGCAATACACCGGACGTTACTGCCCGCAGTGCGGTTTGGCTGGACGTTGGAACCGATTCACGTGGCGTCAGCTTTTTCTTAATTTTATGGATATCTGGGGCTTAGGCAACAGGCCGATGTTCAGGTCACTCGTTGACCTTTTTTGGCGACCTGGTTACATGATGCGAGAATATCTTGGCGGTCATCATTTGTCTTTTTTTCCCCCGTTCAAGCTGTTGGCTCTGCTCACCGTTTTGCTGGTTTCATTGGCGCTGCTGCTTAAGATTCCGATGGAGAAATCTGAATCAGTCGCCTCAATTGTCAGGAATATGTTTGACGGTGATTTGTCAAGCACTACATTGTTCCTGCTCAGCGAGGTAGACAAGTTCTCGGCTTATCTCGATGAGCACATGTTATACAATGTGATTATCCAAAATGTTTTTGTCGTGCTGGCTGTTTGGTTCGCTTTCCGCAAGATTAGTCGTTACAATCTGGTGGAGACGTTCTTCTCCCAAATTTATATACACTGTCAATTCCAGGTGTTGGCAATTATATCCATGTTGTTTACGTGGAGAATCAGCCACAATTCCCTTTTCCCTTATGCAGTGGATGGGGAGTTGGCTTTGCTCGTCCTGACCTATGATTTCCACCAACTCTATGACTTGAAGTGGAAAAAAGCCTTCTTGAAGTCTTTGCGCGTTGCGTTTAACCTGGCAGTACTCACGATTGCCTTTAATTTATTGTTTACCTTGGTGGCCATCATGATTGAATTTATCACAAATCCGTCCGCCCGCTTAAGCATTAATGAGATAGCTAATTAAGACCTCCCGGGTTCGATAAGATTGCCCTTTGTCTTATTTTCCTTAAAAAGTGTAGTTAATTTATAAAAAATGTTGTAGAAAGGGTGTTTCGGGTGCTTTTGTTTTGGTTTTTCGTTTGGTTTGAGTAATTTTGTTGCATTAGAAAACAAAATCAAAAACCAGCATAACAAGATGAAAAAATCAAGTAAAGTGTTGTTGAGCGTAGTAGCATCCCTTGTGGTCTTGGCTCCTGCCCAAGCTCAAACAATCTCGGCCAATCAGGAGGCTGCAGTGCAGCAAGTGGTGGCCGGCAAATTGCCCGAACACATGGGTGTAGGCTCCCTCAAGGTGCGTTCGCTTCTCGTTGAGAATGACACCATCAAGGTGGATGTGAGTGAGAACTTCGGTGATCTTCCATTTACTCAGGAAGGGGTTGAGCAGATGCGTGAAGAGATTCGACAGGCATTGGGTAGCGAATACAGCGATTACCACGTGTTGATTACTATAGTGGGCAATGACATCAACAAGTACTTTGCTGACTATGAACCTGCCTATAAGCGTTCACACAAGCCTTTTATCAGCGAACTTGACGCCAATCGTCACTATAAGCATGGCCTGGATGGCAACATTGTGGCTATGTGGCCCAGCCATGGATGGTATTTTGAACCCAAGCTCAACCGCTGGGAATGGCAACGTGCCCGCTTGATGCAGACCGTCGAGGACATGTACACCCATAGTTATGTGTTGCCGTTCTTGATTCCGATGCTCGAGAATGCCGGAGCCTATGTGTGGAATGCACGTGAGCGTGACACTCATAATTATGGCGCTGTCGTCGATAACGACGCGAGCAGCGTGATGGCCCAGCAAGGCTACCACGAGAGCAATGGCAAGCATCGCTGGCAATCCGGCAAGGGTGGCTTTGCCTACCTGCGCGACCAGTACAAGGACTTTGAGAACCCATTCAATGAGGGCACCTACCGCTTTGTAAAGGCCGAGAAAGACAAGAAGAAGCTCTCGACAGCATCGTGGGACGTTGAGATGCCCTATGGTGACGAATATGCTATCTATGTTTCTTATAAATCATTGCCCAATAGCGCCCGTGATGTGACCTATACCGTCAACAGCCTGGCCGGCAAGCGGCAGTTCCGCGTCGATCAGTCGATGGCTGGCGGCGTGTGGGTCTATTTGGGCACTTTCCCTCTTGCTAAAGGCATGAACAAGGCTGTGGTCGAGGTTTCCAATCTGAGTGAGGACAAGGATGCAGTTATCACTGCCGATGCCATCAAGGTGGGTGGCGGCAAGGGCAACATCGCCCGCCGTGTGGCCTTGCCCACAGAGGAGAACCTGGCTATTGTAGCCCAGCAGAAGGCCGATGGCGAGAACAATGAGGCCTGCTTGGGCAAGGAAGGCGTGAACTACAATTACATTGGCAGCGGCAACCACCCATGGTTCCATTTGGGTTCACGTTACTACCTGCAATGGGCCGGTTTCCCCGACAGCGTTTATTCTACTTCGCATGGCATCAACGACTATACCGACGATTACCGCAGTCGCGGTGAGTGGGTCAACTACCTGGCCGGCGGCAGCGACGTGTTGCCCGACCGTGGTGGACTGCGAGTGCCCGTTGACCTCTCCTTCTGCTTGCACACCGATGCGGGCAGCACACCCGACGACGAGATTGTGGGCACCCTGCTCATCTATTGCACCCGCAGCGGGGGCAAGCAGTTCGGCAAGTATGTCAACGGCACACCGCGTGAACTCTCCCGCCGTTTTGCCAACCTGCTCTCGAGCGAGATTGTCAAGGACGTGCGTGCCCGCTGGGAACCCAACTGGACGCGCCGTGGCATGTGGGACAAGAGCTACTATGAGGCTCGTGTGCCTGAGGTCCCTGCCGTGCTGATGGAGTTGCTATCGCACCAGAATTTTGCCGACATGAAATACGGCCTCGATCCGATGTTCCGCTTCGATGTGAGCCGCGCCATCTACAAGGGCATGCTCAAGTTCATCGCGCAACGCGATCACCGCACCTATGTGATCCAGCCGCTTCCTGTCAACAGCTTTGCCATCAATAAGGTTGATAAGGGCAGTTACCTGCTCACTTGGCAACCCACCCATGATGACCTGAGCGATGGAGCCGATGCAACAGGCTACATCGTGTGTGAACGCGTGGGACTCGATGGCGGATTCAAGGAGATAGCCACGGTCAAGGGGCCGCAATACAGTGTGCGCATCAATGACAATAAACTTCATTCCTATCGCATCATCGCCATGAATGATGGCGGTCGGAGCTTCCCCAGCGAGACTTTGAGCTTGGGTGAGGCCGCTGGTAGCCTGGGGGATGTGCTGGTGGTCAATGGATTCACCCGCGTGAGCGGACCCGACTGGTTTGAGGACAGCGTGCGCGCAGGCTTTGACGACAACAAGGACCATGGCGTGCCCTACATGCAGCAGATCAACTACCTGGGCTCCCAGTACGAGTTCCGTCGCGGTATTGAGTGGAAAGATGACGATGCGCCCGGGTTCGGTGCCAGTCGCAGCGATTGTGAGACAATGAACGTGGCTGGCAACACCTTTGATTTCCCTGCCGTACATGGCGAATCTCTGATGAATGCAGGCTACTCTTTCATCTCTTGCAGCCAACAGGCTCTCGAGAACAATTATAATACGGGCGATTACCGCTTGATGGACCTCATCCTGGGTAAGCAGAAGGAAATTGTGACAGGTAGCGGCTTGAAACCCTCCCGCTTCAAGATCTACACCACGGGTCTGAAGAATGCCTTGCGCGCGTTCACTGGTAAGGGCGGTAGCATTCTGCTGTCGGGTGCCTTTGTAGGCAGCGACCTATGGGACAATGCCGCCGGAAATAATGATGAAGACGGCAAGAAGTTTGTCAAGCAGGTTCTTGGTTACGAGGGCTTGCAGGGTAGGGCATCGCTCGATGGCACTGTCAATACTGTTGACAGCCCCGACATCCGCCTATCCTCACTTGGCGCATGGACATTTGTCAACAAATTGAACGACTTGCAATATGCAGTCGAGTCTCCTGACGCCGTCCGAGCCAGCGACGATCGTGGCTTCACCTGGATGCGATATGGCGAAAACGGTCTGCCCGCAGCAATCGCGAGCGACCGTGGCAGCTACCGCACCGTGGTTATGGGCTTCCCTGTCGAGGCCGTGACAACTGCCCAAGAACGCACGAGCTTGATGAGACGTATCATGGAATACCTCAATACTAAATAATGAGAAAACAGTCATCAAACAATAATCAAGAAAAGAAACATCATGGGACGAATTAATTGCTTTATCCCGTTTGCCACCGCCGAGCAGGCTGCGCAAACCATTCAGAACCTGCGCGAACAGGAACTGGTCAACAAGATCTATCTCCTCGCTACCGACGAGGGCGCCACCGCCGTCGAGGGCTGCGAACTCCTGCCCGTCAATGGCCTCACCAGCAGTGCGGCTATGCGCGCTGTAGCCGAGCATGCCGATGCCGACTTTGTGCTGCTCTATACCAAGCATGACACCCTCAAGATGGCTCCGTTTGCCATCGAGCGCTTTGTCAAGCTTGCCGAGGACTCCCGTTCGGGCATGCTCTATGCCGACCACTACAACGTGACCGACAAGGGTGCTGACAAGGCTCCTGTCATTGACTACCAGATGGGCAGCCTCAGGGACGACTTTGACTTCGGGTCGGTGTTGTTCTTCTGTGGCCAGTGCTTTAAGAAAGCAGCTGGAGCCATGACGGCCGACTATGAGTTCGCTGGCTTGTATGACCTGCGCCTCAAGCTGTCGCAGTTTGCTGCCATCACCCACATCAACGAGTTCCTCTACAGCGACGTGGAACTGGATACCCGCAAGAGCGGCGAGAAGATCTTTGACTATGTGGATCCGCGCAACCGTGGCCGCCAAATCGAGATGGAGCAGGCCTGCACCGAGCACCTCAAGGAGGTGGGCGGCTATCTGGCACCCACTCGCGTTGAGGATGGCAAGGAAGTTCCGAATTTCCGTCACATCGAGTTTGACCAGGGCGACTTTGAGGTCGAGGCAACGGTAATGATTCCCGTGCGCAACCGCATCCGCACCATTCGCGACGCCATCGACTCGGTGCTCAAGCAGCAGTGCGACTTCAAGTTCAACCTCATGGTGGTGGACAATTTCTCGACCGATGGCACCCGCGAGGCCATCGCCGAGTATGACGACCCGCGCCTTATCCACATCATTGCCGACTACTATGACATGGGTATCGGCGGTTATTGGAATCTGGCAGCCCACAGCAAGCGTGCCGGCAAATTCATTGTGCAGCTCGACAGCGACGACATGTATAAGGACGAGCACACGCTGCAGACGATGGTCAACGCTTTCTATGAGCAGAATGTAGCCATGGTCGTGGGCACCTATCAGATGACCGACATCCACCTTAACCCCATCCCCCCAGGCATTATCGACCACAAGGAGTGGACTCCCGAGAATGGCCGCAACAATGCGCTACGCATCAATGGCCTGGGTGCCCCGCGTGCATTCTACACGCCCGTGCTGCGCGATGTCAAGATTCCCAACACGAGTTACGGTGAGGACTATGCCCTGGGCCTGAACATCTCACGCCATTACCAGATTGGCCGCGTTTACACGCCTGTGTATCTGTGCCGCCGCTGGGATGACAATAGCGATGCCTCGCTCGATGTCGAGAAGATGAACCGCAACAACCTGTACAAGGACCGTATCCGCACCTGGGAGCTTCAAGCTCGCATCGCGATGAACAAGAAATGACAACTGAGTAGAATGGACTATAGCAAGGCCGTAGAAAAACTCATCGTGCGACAACTGCGCGACTGGGACGAGGCGGGACGCAACTATGCGGCCCTCGCCTCGTCCGTCACGCGTTCATTGCAGGTGGGCGCGTCTACTGTCGTGCTGCAGTTCAACCCCGAACGGGTGCGCTCGGCGACCGCAGCTATCGACAAACGGTCGCTGGCACGCCGCAAATGTTTCCTGTGCTCCGAGCATCAGCCGGCACGACAACGGGCAATCCTATGGGGTGACAGTTACAAGATCCAGGTCAATCCCTATCCCATCTTCTCAGAGCACTTGACTATCGCCGACCTGCGTCACCAGCCCCAGCACTTGGTTGGCAGGGTGGGGGATATGTTGCGCTTGGCCCAGGAGTTGCCTCCATTTGTGATCTTCTACAATGGGCCGCAGTGCGGGGCATCGGCCCCCGACCACATGCACTTTCAGGCAGGTGTCAAGGGCGAGATGCCACTGTGTGATGAATTGTCGCACGCCACAACCCACCTGTTGGCCGACAGCGATGAGGGCTTCATCGGCTATGTTGATTCGCTGGGCCGCAGCCTGTTCACCATCGAGACCAGCACCATCCGTGCTGCCGAGCGCTATGCGTTGCGCTTGTTCGACCTGTTGACCGTCCCCGAGGGCGGCGACGAGCCCATGGTCAACGTCATGTGCTGGTGGGAACCCGTCGAGCGCACATGGCGCATGGTTGTCTTCCCGCGCCGCAAGCACCGCCCGGCCTGTTATGGCGAGGGCCCTGGACGGCTGATGCTGAGTCCAGCCACAGCCGAGATGGGCGGCCTCTGGCCCATCCCCTCCAGCAAGGACTTCGACACCCTCACCGCTTTGCAACTACAAGCCCTCTACGACGAGTTGTGCTTAACCCGCACCGACTTGACACCACTCCTGCGCCGTTACAGCCACAACTGGGATCTTGTTTAGGGTAAAATAGGGACGGTTCTTTTGATGTAATAATAATTAGAAAATAAAAACGAAATATTATGGACGAGAAACTGATACCTCAAGTTAGGGTGGGCATCATGAATGAGCCCGAATTGGAGTTTGTGCTTAATGGCGAGTACCGCGTGAATGGTAATACTTGCGGCGGTATCCATCAGGCATGCTGTGCCGATGGGCAGGTGGAGTGGAACGGTGAACGATATGGTGAGCTGCTGTTTGAGCCTATTGATGGTGAGGCTGCCTCATTCACGCTCAAGGGGGTGACCATCGGTGTGAGCTTCCACTGGAAGCGCAAGGAGGATCAGACTTTTAAGGGCGCGTTGCACATCATCGTCGAGAATGGCAAGTTGACCCCCATCAATGTGTTGAGTGTCGAGGACTACCTGTTGAGCGTGATTTCCAGCGAGATGAGTGCCCATGCCTCCCTGGAACTGCTCAAGGCTCACGCTGTGATTTCTCGCAGTTGGTTGCTGGCGCAGATCCATAACGACAAGACCGCCATTATGCCAGAACGCCACCCTGGTGCCGAGGGCGAGATGAAGGATACCCCCGAGGAGCAGGTCAAGTGGTGGGACCGTGACGACCATGTGAACTTCGACGTGTGTGCCGACGACCATTGCCAACGCTATCAAGGTATCACCCGAGCCACGACCATGAAGGTTGAAAAGGCTATCCGCGCCACGTGGGGCGAGGTGCTCATGCATGGCGGTGAGTTGTGTGACGCACGCTTCTCCAAGTCATGTGGCGGCGTGATGGAGGAATTTGAAAACTGCTGGGAGCCGCATCATCATGACTACCTGGAGGCGCGTCGTGACGGCGAGAACGAGGCTGATTTCCCCGACCTGAGCCGTGAGGACAATGCTGCCGAGTGGATTCTGTCGTCCCCGGCCGCCTTCTGCAACACCACCGACCCCGAGATCCTGTCCCAGGTGCTCAACGACTATGACCAGGAGACTAAAGATTTCTTCCGATGGACGGTGGAATATACCCAAGAAGAGATTGCACAGCTCATCCACGAGCGCACGGGCATCGACTATGGCCGCATCCGTGACCTGCAACCCGTGGCCCGCGGTACCAGCGGACGGCTGTATCGCCTGCGCATCGTGGGTGAGAAGCGAGAGCGCATCATCGGCAAGGAGCTGACTATCCGCTATGCTTTATCGCCATCGTGCCTTTATAGCTCAGCCTTTGTCGTCGAGAAACACGACATCGATGCCAACGGCTATCCTGCCAAGTTCGTGCTGCGCGGGGCCGGATGGGGCCACGGTGTGGGCTTGTGCCAGATTGGTGCAGCCGTGATGGGTGCCAAGGGCTATGATTACAAGCAAATCCTGCTGCACTACTTCGTCGGTGCCTCGGTCGAGAAAAGATATTGATTCATCGAGAATTACATACTAAAAAATGAGATATATTATGAAACAGGAATTGATTGAATCGAAACAGAAAACCCCCTGGTGGTGGGTGCCAACCCTATACTTCGCCGAGGGTGTACCTTATTTTGTGGTCAACAACATCTCTGTGATGATGTTCACCAAAATGGGCGTCCCCAATGGTGACATGTCATTCTTCACGACGTTGCTCTATTTCCCTTGGTTTCTCAAGGGCATTTGGAGCCCCATTGTTGATGTGGTCAAGACCAAACGCTGGTGGATTGTAGCCATGCAGGTCATCATGACCGCCATGCTCATCCTGCTCACTGTGACCCTGCCGCATCCTGATACATCGACTATTGCTGGTGGCAACACATCGATCAGCATCTTCTGGTTCACACTGTTGCTGTTCATTGTGGCAGCATTCGCCTCGGCGACACACGACATCGCTGCCGACGGTTTCTACATGCTGGCGCATAGCCCCAGCAGCCAGGCGGCCTTCATTGGCATTCGTAGTGTCTTCTACCGTGTGGCTTCGGTCTTCGGGCAGGGCGGTTTGGTGTTTATCGCTGGCTTGATTGAGAGCAAGACAGGCAACATCCCACTATCGTGGCAGGTAACTCTTGGCGTATCGGCTGTCGTGTTCTTCCTGATCACCCTGTATCATACCTTTGCTCTTCCGCATTCTGCCGATGACAAGCCCCGTGCAGGAGCCGATGGCACAGCCAAGAACAATCTGGCTGAACTGGGCAACTCATTTGTGACCTTTGTTAAGAAGCCCGGTTTCTTGCTGGCTGTAGCGTTCATGTTGTTGTATCGTCTGCCTGAGGGATTCCTCATCAAGTTGTGCCAGCCTTTCCTCGTGCACGGCACCGAGCAGGGCGGCCTGGGCCTGAGCACCGAGATGGTGGGCACCGTCTATGGCGTGTTCGGTGTGATTGCGTTGTTGCTGGGTGGAATCTTGGGCGGTATCTACTCGTCGCGTGTGGGTTTGAAAAAATCGCTTTGGGTGATGGCGGCATGCATGACGTTACCCTGTTTGACGTTTGTCTATTTAGCTATCGCTCAACCTACTAACATAGTTATTATCACCATAGCCCTGTGTATCGAGCAATTTGGATATGGTTTCGGCTTCACTGCCTATATGTTGTATATGATGTACTTCAGCGAGGGCGAATTTAAGACCTCACATTATGCCATCTGCACGGCTTTCATGGCCTTGAGCATGATGCTGCCGGGCTTTGTGGCCGGTTACATTCAGGAGGCCATAGGCTATGTAAACTTCTTCTGGATGGTGATGGCTTGCTGCTTTGCCACATTGCTGGTCACTTATTTTGTCGATCGCACTATTGACCCTGACTACGGCAAGAAAACTGACTGATTCCTTAACACGAATTTCGCGAATTGTTATAAGTTTCACGAATCAAATTATGAAAAAGATATTTTTAATAGTGTGTATGGTGCTTGCGGTGGTGACAGCTGGGGCTGTCGTCAAGCCCGGTATTGAGGTGTTGCGTGACAGCGGGTTTGCTCCGCTGCAGGGCAAGCGCGTGGGTTTGGTGACCAACCCCAGTGGTATCGATAACAACCTCAAGAGCACCGTTGACATCCTCAACGAGGCTCCCGGTGTGCAACTCGTTGCTTTGTTCGGACCCGAGCATGGTGTGCGTGGCAATGCACATGCAGGCGATGCTGTGGGTGATGCAATAGACCCAATTACTGGCATCAAGATGTACTCGCTCTTTGGCAAGACTCATGAGCCTACAGCCGAGATGCTCAAGGACATTGATGTGCTCGTCTATGACATCCAGGATGTGGGGTGCCGCAGCTATACATTCTATGCTACAATGGGTGTGTGCATGCAGGCCTGTGCCAAGTATGGCACCGAGTTTATGGTTCTTGATCGTCCCAATCCACTGGGTGGCAACAAGATTGAGGGCAACTTGGTGGAACCTGGCTATTTCTCGTTTGTGAGCAAGTATGCCATCCCCTATATTTATGGCTTGACACCTGGTGAATTAGCTGCATTCCTTAACGAGGAAGGCATCATCGGTCAGGAGTCCAAGACAGGGCGAAAGTGTAAGTTGACAATTATCCCCATGGAAGGGTGGACACGCGACATGAAGTTCCGTGATACGGGTATGCCATGGGTGGCACCATCGCCACAGATTCCTACTCCCGAGAGTGCTTTCTTCTATCCGGTGTCGGGTATTTTGGGCGAACTGTACATCTTCAACACTGGCATTGGCTACACTCTGCCTTTCCAGACCTTTGCAGCCTCATGGATCAATGCCGACTCGCTGGCCATGTGCATGAATGCCCTTAACCTTCCGGGTTTGCACTTCCGTCCCATCAATTATAAGCCTTTCTTTGCCTTGAGCGTAGCAGTGGACAAGTCGCTGCAAGAGGTGCATGGTGTGCAAACCTACATCACCGACCTTGATGCAGCCAATCTGTGCTTGACTCAGTTCTATTTTCTGCAGGTCATCCATGAGATGTACCCTCAGGTGGAACTGTTTGAGCAGAACCCCAAGCGCTACAGCATGTTTGACAAGGTGTGTGGCAGCAAGGAAATACGTGAGCGTTTTGTGAAGCGTTATCGTGTCGAGGACATGGCTGGCTACTGGAACAAGGATGTCGACGTCTTCCGTGCCCGTTCTTCAAAGTATTACCTCTATCAATGATGATAATTGAATAGTTATGGCTAAAGATAATAAACGACTGCTGTCACTCGACATACTGCGGGGTATTACTATCGCAGGCATGTTGCTGGTGAACAATCCCGGCTCATGGAGTTACCTTTACCGTCCGTTGGCTCATGCCGAGTGGATAGGTTTATCGCCCACCGACCTGGTATTCCCGTTCTTCATCTTCTGCATGGGTGTCTCGATGGCATTTTCACTCAGGAAATTCAATTACAGGATAACGGGGCCGCTGATGTGGAAAATCGTGCGCCGCACGGTTGTCCTGTTCCTCATTGGATGGATTGTTCAGTGGTTTGGCCACTTGGTGCGCGGTTTGTGCAATGGCGACCCGTTCGGCGAGGCCGTCAACAATTTGGACACGTTGCGTTATTTGGGTGTTTTCCAGCGCTTGGCTCTGGTTTACTTCTTCGGCTCGATATGTGCCGTGTTGCTCAGCCGCAAGTTCATTCCGTGGCTCATCGGTATAATTCTGGTGGTATACGCCTTCGTCTTGGGCTTTGGTCACGGTTATGACTTCTCACTCGAGAACATTATTGCTCAAATCGACAATAGCGTATTGGGCTCGGACCACATGTATCATGAGAGTGCCAACGGCGAGACGATTTCGTTTGACCCCGAGGGCCTCTTGAGCACGCTGCCCTGTATCGCCCACGTGCTCATTGGTTATCTGGTGGGTCGCATGTTGCTCAGCGTTCACAACAATACCGAGCGCATCACGACAATGCTCTTGTGGGGTACGGTAATGTTGCTGGCAGGCTGGTTACTGCAATACGGCATACCCTGTGGCAAGAAAATGTGGTCATCCACGTTTGTGCTTATCACATGCGGTATGGCCATGTGCATTCAGGCTATGCTCATCTATTTTGTCGATGTCAAGGGCAAGAAGAAGGGCTGGTGCCGCTTTTTCGAATCATTCGGCGTGAATCCCCTGGCGCTCTATGTAATCGGCACTGTTCTGGCCATCCTGTTTAGTGCGGTCCCCTTTGGGCTTGATGCCGAGGGGGACAAGATTACTGTCCATAGCACTGTTTATCATTTCTTACAGTCGTTCTGCGACAACTACACGGCATCGGCTTTATATGCCATCTGCTTTGTGCTGCTTAACTGGTTGATTGGCCATGTGCTTTACAAGAAGAGGATCTATATCAAGATTTAGGAGTCTCTTCATTATTATTTAAAACAGATAATTAACATAAAACAAGATATTATGATGATTTTGATAGCTGACTGCGGTTCCACTAAAATCAATTGGACGCTGCTCAATGACAAGGAGAAGGTAGCTCAGATTTTCACAACTGGCATGAATGCCCTGTTGCTCACCGAGGAGGAAATGAAAGAACAGATCAAGCGTGAACTCATTCCGCACTTGACCAATTATAAGGTTGACGAGATCCATTATTATGGGGCTGGTATCATCTCTGACGAGATTAAGCAGCAGGTAGTGAATGCCCTCAAGTTTAACTTGCCCAGTGCAACCAGGATTGAGGTGGCCAGCGACCTGCTGGCGGCTGCGCGTGCCGTTTGTGGCCGTGAGCCTGGAATCGCTTGCATCTTGGGAACGGGCAGTAATTCGTGCTACTACGATGGCGAGAAGGTGGTGATGAACGTCTCGCCTCTTGGTTACATCCTGGGTGATGAGGGCAGTGGTGCCGTCTTGGGTAAATTGCTGGTTGGCGATGTCTTGAAGAAGCAGTTGCCGCAGCACTTGTGCGACAAGTTCATGAAGGAGTACAACCTGGACTATACTACTATTATCACCTCGGTCTATCGCAAGCCGGCTGCCAATCGTTTCCTGGCCCAGTTTGCGCCTTTCCTGGAACGCAATATCGATGAGCCGTCGATACATGACATTGTATTCCGCTCGTTTACCGATTTCTTCACCCGCAATGTGGCCAGCTATCCCAATTACAAGGAGCTGCCTTGCAACTTTGTGGGTTCGATTGCCTACTGCGAGAAGAAGGTCCTGCAAGAAGCAGCCCAGGCCCTGGGCATTACGATTGGTATGATTATCAAAGACCCCATGGAGGGCTTGGTGAAGTACCACTCGAGTGCAGTGTGACGACATTTATTCATGTTTTAATCCAAGGATTATGGCTTTTGTGAAAATAAGCGAGCAAACCTCGCTATACGATAACCTGGAAAAGAAATCGGTGCATGAAATTCTCACCGAAATCAACCAGGAGGACCACAAAGTGGCCGATGCGGTGCAGAAGGCGATTCCGCAAATCGAGAAATTGGTCACGGGTATTGTCGAGCGTATGAAGAAGGGCGGACGCATTTTCTACATGGGTGCAGGCACCAGTGGCCGTCTGGGAGTGCTTGATGCCAGTGAGATACCTCCCACCTTTGGCATGTCTCCTGATTGGATTATAGGCCTCATAGCCGGTGGTGACACAGCCTTGCGCAACGCTGTCGAGAACGCCGAGGACGATACCAAGCAGGGTTGGAAAGACCTGCAGGCGCACAACGTGTCCCCGCTCGACACCGTGATAGGCATTGCGGCTTCGGGTACGACACCCTATGTCATTGGCGCTTTGCAAGATGCGCGTGCCAATGGATGCCTCACGGCGGCAATCACGAGCAATCCTGGCGCCCCTGTAAGTGAGGCTGCCGAGATACCCATCGAGATGATTGTCGGTCCGGAGTATGTGACCGGCAGCTCACGCATGAAGAGCGGCACGGGCCAAAAACTCATCTGCAACATGATTTCGACCAGTGTGATGATACAGATGGGTCGTGTTAAGGGCAACAAAATGGTGAATATGCAGCTTACTAACCAGAAACTCGTTGACCGTGGCACGCGCTGGCTTGTTGAGGAGTTGAAACTCCCCTACGATGATGCGAAACGATTGCTGCTGCTCCATGGCTCGGTGAAGAAAGCCATTGATGCCTACCGTGCCCAATAAAACGATAACATTTTGACTATGAAACGTATTGCATTGACGGCATTGATGGCACTGGTGTGCCTTATTGTCATGGCTCAAGCCAATGGGGATCCCTATTATGCTCGAAGGGCTACGCTCTTTGAGGAACTCCCCATCGGCAAGAAGGACATCGTGATGTTGGGCAACAGCCTGACCGACGGCTGCGAGTTCAACGAGTTGCTGGGCAACAGCCGCATCAAGAACCGCGGCATCGTGGGCGATATCGTGCAGGGGCTGATTGACCGCATTGACCCCATAATCAAGGGAAAGCCCAAGAAGTTGTTCATCATGAGCGGTGTCAACGATATCTCTCATGATGTGAGCGCCGACAGCATAGCGCGTGTAACCGAGAAACTCATCATGATGGTAAAGCAGGGGTCACCCAAGACCAAGATTTACCTGCAGAGCCTGCTGCCTTTCAATAATGATGTGCGAGAGTGGAAACTGCTCAAGGGCCGTGACCATGTGGTCGTCGAGGCCAATGTGTTGCTTGAGCAGGTGGCACGCCGTCAGGGTGTGACCTGGATCAACCTCTATCCGTTGTTTGCCGATGAAAATGGGCTTCTGCGTGCCGACCTCACCAACGACGGCCTCCACCTCATGGGCAAGGGCTACCTGATCTGGAGGGATGCCATTCGGCCCTACATCAAATAGCAGTATGAATGTCAGACAACAAGAAGCCGGCCCCGGGCCGGCTTCTTGTTGTCAATGAGGTGGCATGTGCCTTACTGGGTGATTACCACTGGCTGTTTAATACATAATTGATGAGGGCGGTGACATCTGCAACATTGATGCCGGCTACCATGTCACATTCAGCGTTCTCGATGCTGATGCCTGTTGCATCGCCTGAAAGGATGTATTGAATGAGAGCTGTGACGTCGGCCACGTTGATGGTTCCGTCCATGTTCACGTCGCCACGCTTGCTGGCAGGCATCTCATCCTCCTCGCCGTCAACCCACAGGTAGGCGAACATGTAGCGGTCGGTGAACGTGGCGATGCGCTCGGCTTCACCGGTATTGACGTCCACGACATAAAAGGCGGTGTCATACTTCTTGTTCTCTATCCAGTTCTTGTCGGACAGGGGATTCCAGTTGCCGTAATCGTCATAACCCATGCCGCTGTTGTAGTAGCCCATCCAGTACATCTTGTTGGGATCTTTCTTGCTGAAGCATGCGGCCTGGCGTTTTACCTGTGACATGTAGCCGGTGTTGGACCTGTTGTCGGCGATGATGCGTCCGCTTTCCAGGTCAAACTCAAACAGATGGGCACCTGTCAAGTCGCCGTTGATGTCATAGACCTTGCCATCCTCGTCGGGCAATGCGGCTGTGCCACCGCTGGTCAAGGCAAATGCGCGTCCCTCGCTATTGATGGCAAAGGTGACGAAGTTATGGTAGTACAGACCCGGCGTGATCTGGTTGATCTCCATCGTTTCAAGGTTGATGGTGCACAGGGCATATCCGCTGTCGGTTGAGTCGGCGGCCTCGTCGGCAAAGAAGTCGGGATCGTTAAGCAGTGAGTCGGGCAGGTACTTGTTGGCGATATAGAACAGGCCGTATACCTTGCCGTCAATGGGATTCTTGGCCATGCCAGCCGATTGCAGGCAGTCCCATGCGGGGTGGATTTCCTGGCTGATGAGGTCGCCGGTCTCGGCATTCCACTTGCGCACGGCAAAGCGGGTGGTGTCATTGACTTGTGCCCCGGGCATGACATGGGCTCCGCTGGTGCTGTCCATGTCGGTGCGTGACATGACGGTAGTCAGGATACCGTTGTCGATGACGGCACCAGAGTTGGCGTACATCAGGTTGAAGTTCGTTACCCACAGGGCTTTGGCCTCATCGGTGATGAAGCCGTTGGTGCTGATTTCGTCTTTATTGATCTCGGGATATTTCTCGGGCGTGCTGAGTGTGTTGTTGTCCCACACCATTCTGTACAGTCCCTGTTGTACTATGAAGATGGGCTTCATGTAGGTGTAGCTCCACCCGAGATACTCGCTGTAGAAACCATTAGGATAAGCGTCGTCGCGGCTGGTTTGGTACACACCACGGAAGGTGATGCCCTGAGCCATGACGTTGATACATGAGACCACAAGGATGGCAATAGTCATCAAACGATTAAAATGTGTCATTCTTTTAAAGTAGTTAATGTGATGTTGATTAATAAAAAGAGGGAAGTTGCCCTCGCTGTTGATTAGAGGTGAAAAGAAGATTTGACAAAGGTACTATGTTTTTTCGTAAGTCCAACCCAAAAGGCCTGTATTATATATTAATAAATTATAAAGATGCAGGATTGTCGTGTAGCGGCTCTGTTTGCTGGCTTTCTGATGCAAATAATTGTAAAGCAGTTGATTATATGTGCATCGAGGTCAAAAAAACATAAATTTTGGGTCAAAAAATGACAAAAAATCCTATTCATTTTCCCGTTTCTCCTATAATAGATGTCTGCTTGTCAGTAATTTTGCACCATCATTTTTGACATGACCCTCTGTCAATAATACACAGATACTTGAAACAATATCCCCTTAAGAGTTGACAGGATGCCTGCCGGAAACGTGTAGCCGCACGTTTCCGGCAGGTTGCCTATTGGTGCTGCGCTGTGTGAAAAAATGTTGTCGGTCGAGGTTTTTTGCACCGATGCGTTGCTGAGTTTGCATGTTTTGTAGTAATTTAGCCGTTTGTAAATGCCGATGATGGCGATGAAACATTGAACTATGAAACGTATTTTGTTGATATTTACCGCTTTTGTTATTGCAATGCCCTTGCTCTGGGCTCAGGGGAACTTGGCAGAGCAGCAGCCTGGCACATTGTTTGCCTATCCGCTGGCTCCCGACACCTGCGCCACGCTCGAGGGCCGTTGCAATTACATCATCACCCACTTCTGGGACAATTATGACATCAGCAAGCCCATTACCGATGATGCTGCATTTGAGCGCACATTCCGCGATTTCGTGGATTTCTTCCGCTATGCCCACCGCAATATCGTGATGTCGACGGTGAGGGACTTTGTCAACAAGGCTCAGTCCAATTCGGCCAACCTGGCCAAGGTGGGAGAGGTGGCCGAGCGGGCTTTGTATGGCACCGATGCCGAGTACTGGAGCGACGAGGTGTATGTGGCGTTTGCCAGGGCTCTTGCTGCTTCCAAGGTGTTGCCCAAGTCGGCTCGTGACCACTACGCCAGCCAGCTCGCCCGCATCAATGCTGTGCAGGTGGGTACTGTCTTGGACTTTGAATACACGGGTATCGACGGAGCCAAGCATCGGCTGAGCGAGTTGCCCGAGTCGCAGTCCTATATCCTGCTCTTCATCAACGATGACACTGACAGCACCATCGGGCGCCTGCGCCTGAGCACCGATGTGGCTCTGAATGCGCTGCTGTCGAGCGGTAACGCCACGCTGTTGTGCCTGTGCATGAACAAGTACACGCCCGATTGGGCGACCGCGGCTACGGGCTACGCCGACAATTGGGTCATGGGCTGTAGCGAGGATCTGGTCGGCACCCTCGACTTGCGGGTGTTGCCGTGTTGCTATGTCCTGAGCGGCGAGCGCACGATTGTGAACAAGAGCCTCTCGGTCGAGGGCTTGATGTCGGCTGTGAACCCGATGTATTAAGTATTGAGCACATAAATAACAGAACATCACTAAGACTATGACTGGATTTTTCAAGAATCTGTTCCTGTATAGCGTGGGTCACACCTACAGCAACCTGTCGCGATTGTTCCTGCGCCTGTTCACTGGCATCATGTTCCTGCAACTGTGCATACGGCAGATGCTTAACTTCGACGAGATTGTTCACGTCTATGACGGGTTCATGGGGCTTTCGCCCGTGGGTTCCATGACCGTGCTGGTGGTAGTCGAGCTGCTGTGCGCCGTTTGCATCATGCTCGGTTTCCTCACCCGTTTGTCGGTGCTGTTCCCGTTGGGCCTGATGCTCGTGGCCGAGAAGGTGATTCTCTCCACGCCGGCCGATGTTTCGGACCTGCTGTTTAATTTCCAGCCGGGCTACCCTGTGATGTTCATCGGGATATTCGTGTATATGCTGCTGGCCGGGCCTGGCAAGATTTCGCTGGACTACATCATCGCGGCTCACTTTACCGAGAGTGCTGCCGACGAGGCTGTCGTTGACAATGCTTGACCGGGCATCAGCCGTGAAGTTTAACCCTGACGTGGCCGTTGTCCCGTCACAATCACCATAACAAGAAACTGAAAACCGCAGTACTCATATCAGGAGGCGTCGATAGCGCCGTTGTGGTCCACCTGCTCAAGGAGCAGGGCGAGGACCTGCATCTGTTTTATATCCGCATCGGCATGGATGACGATGAGGGCGATTGCAGTGCCGAGGAGGACATCGAGATGTGTACCCTCATCGCCCGTCGCTATGGCTTGCCCCTTGACGTGGTTTCACTCCATCAGGAGTATTGGGACCATGTGATGGACTATGCCCTGCGCACCGTGCGTGCCGGGCTCACTCCCAATCCCGACATGATGTGCAACCGCATGATCAAGTTCGGCTTCTTTGAACAGCGTTGGGGCAAGGACTTTGACCAGACGGCGACGGGGCACTATGCCACCACGCGTATCGTTGATGGGGTGAAGTACCTCGCCACGGCGGTGGATCCTGTCAAGGACCAGACCGATTTCCTGGCTCAGATTACCTATGACCAGCTCAAGCACGTCGTCTTCCCGATAGGCAACCTGCCCAAGGACGAGGTGCGTCGCATTGCCCAGGCCGCGCGTCTGCCCAATGCCCATCGTCGCGACAGCCAGGGCATCTGTTTCCTTGGCCAGATCGATTACAACGACTTCATCCGTCGCCACCTGGGCGAGTGTCCCGGTCCCATCATCGAGCTGGAGACGGGCCGCAAGCTGGGCGAGCACCGCGGCTACTGGTTCCACACCATCGGCCAGCGCAAGGGCTTGGGCCTGAGCGGCGGGCCCTGGTATGTGGTGCGCAAGAACGTGGACGAGAACGTGATCTACGTCTCCAACGGCTACGGCACGGCCAAGCAGTATGGCCGCACGTTGTGCCTCGACGAGATGCACTTCATCTCGGGCAACCCGTGGAAGGGCGTTGACGGACCGGTAGACATCATGTTCAAGAACCGCCACACGCCTCACATTATGCGCGGCAAGTTTGTCCGCACAGGTGAACGCCGGTGGGTAATCGATAGCGAGGAGGATGTCCAGGGCATCGCTCCCGGTCAGTTTGCCGTCATCTATGACCCGCAGGGGCAGCTGTGCTACGGCAGCGGTGTCATCACGCTGTAGCGAGTGTGCACCCCCGTCGGTGGGGGAGACTGTTGTTAATAACTTTTTTCTTCACGAGATTTGGTGATGTAACTGAAAGTTCCTACTTTTGTGTGATGTTTTCGATAATTGAACATATAGAATATCTGTTGGCCTGCAACGACTGTGTCGTGGTTCCCGGTTGGGGAGCCTTTATCGCCAACTGCAACCAGGCCACCTATGACGAGTCGCGTGAGGTGTTGTTGCACCCGTCGCGCGGCGTGGGCTTCAATCCCGGCCTGACCCACAACGACGGCTTGCTTGCCCACTCGCTCATGCGCCGCGAGCATCTGGATTATGACCAGGCCATGCGCTTCATTGCCGACAGCGTGACCTCGTTCCGCCAGCAGCTGGCTATGGGCAGCGAGGTGTCGATGGGCCGCTTGGGCTACATGCGCGGCGTCGAGGAGCGTCGTGCGGTTGAGTTTGTCCCGTTTGACACTTGCTTGAGCGGCGACCGGTTCTATGGCTTGGCCGACGTTGAAGTCAAGACTGTTGCCGCGCTTGAGCGAGAGCTGGAGCTGCAGCAGGCTCCTGCCGCCATCGTTGCCGGGCGTCGCGACCTGTTCTCGCGCCGTTCGACCCGTATCGCCGCCTCGGTGGCTGCGCTCATTGGTCTGGGCGTGCTGCTCACCACTCCCGTCATTGTCAACCGTGACCACACCGCCATGGCGAGCATGGCACCTGCCGTGTCGGCACCGCGTTCCCAGCAAGTGGGCGACGTCACCGTTGAGCAGGGCGTTGTGCCGCGGGGCTTTGAGGTCGTGGGTGCCAGCCAGGGCATTGCTGCCGTGGGCAACACTGCCGGCAAGTACTACATGGTGATTGCCACCCTGCGCAACCGGCAGGAGCTGGATGCCTTCAAGGGCAAGTATGCGGCACTTGTGCCCTACATGAAGTTGCTCGACTACAAGGGCATGATGTGTGTCTATGTCGCCCGCAGCGACGATTACGGCCAGTTAATGGGTCTGCGCGACGAGCTGCCTGAGGCGTTGCGCGACATCTGGATCTATAACTGATGCCGGCAGCATCAGGCAGGTGTAGCGTCTGCCGTGCAGCATCAGCAGCCACACGTCATCCTTTTCAATGATATGGCGCACGTTGTCCCTCGGGATGACGTGCGTTTTCATTCGCTGGTCGTCAAAGTGCAGCGTGATGCCGTCGCTGTCGACGGTCATGTCCTTGTCCATGATCGACCAGCGCGCCTCGGGCGACAGGCCGTAGTAGAAGTAGAGCAGAGCGAGCACCATGGGCAGCACGATGAACAGCACCATCATGGCCACGATGGCAAAGCGCACGTCGACCCAGACGGCGAGCACGGTGCACAGGGCCAGCGGCAGCGCCATCCACAGCCAGTTGTCGGCCATGAACATCAGGCACAGTTCCCTCATGTAGTTGCCTGGAGATACTTTCATGCTCGCGTTGCTCGCCGTTAGGGGTTTAGGGATGCCGGGCGGGTTACTGGCCGTCGAGTGCCATTGCCAGGCGTTCCCTTTTGTCCCTTCACTGTTTCTTCTTTTTGGTCTTGCTGAGCACGGCTCGGCGGCGTGCGATTTCCTCATATCCGCGCTTGTAGGTCTGGCGGTTCTTCAGCGTCAATGTCTGGCAGTAGCCGGTTCCCTCGTTGTTGTAGAGCTTGGACAGGTTCAGGTATTGCTTGCCGTTGCCGCGGGATACGGGGAACACTTCCTCCTTGCGCTTGTTCACCTTGTCGCACTGCACCGAGTGGTTGTCGGCGGTTGTGCCCGTCAGCTCGGGCGCCACGCCGTCTTCACCCACCCACACGGGATAGACCTCGGCACAGGGCGGATAGCCCAGAGCGATCCACATCGTGGTCAGCAGCGGGCTCTCGCCGGGGATGATGCCCTCGATGACCACGCTGGCCGATGAGATGCGTCGCGGGATGAAGTCCTGGTCCACGATCCAGGTGTCGCCGCTGCGTGTCAGGTCCTTGCCCAGCTGCGCGTTGTAGAACGTGCGCGACAGCTCCTCGGTGAACGTGGCCGGGGTGATGTCCTGGGCGGCAATGTGGGGCTGGAGCAGATGCTTCTCGTTGCGCTCGCGCACGTATCCCATGCCCTTGTCCTTCACGCCGCTGTAGCTGTAGTTGGTGCGGGTGAGGATGCCGCTGGAGGCGTCGGCCAGGTCAAATTTCACATACTTGTAGTTGCCTGTCTCAAAGTAGGCCCCGTTGCCTTGAGCGTCGATCACGCCAAAGTTGGCCTCCACGCCCAGGGGCTTGGGCAGCGTCTTGAGCAGGTTCTCGAAGTCGTCGACCGTCTTGCAGCGTTCCAGGGCATAGCGCATGAGCTCGCCCTCGCGGTCCATCTGCTTGACGCCGTCGTTGCCGTTGAGGTTGTAGGATGCCGTGTTCATGATGGCAAACCCCGCCTCGTTAAATCCCATCCAGGCGGCCGTGTCCTGCAGGTCGCGCGCGTCGAACAGGGCGACAAACTCCATGAGCCCGTCATGGCCCTGGATGCGTTCCACGCGGTTGTTCAGGTCGTTGGTGTCGCGGTTCTTCCACATCAGCGGCCGCCCGTTGGCCGTGAGCCTGCCGCTCACGATGGCCGACGTGCAGGCATCGGCCGCGATGATCACGCCCAATGCAGCCACCATGGCTATCAAAAGTCTCTTTTCCATATCCTTGTGATTTTAGTTTCTACAAAGGTAATACTATAATTTAAAAAAACGGCAACAACGATGCCAATTTGTTTGCCCCGCAACCGTCAAAAAGCAAAATCGGCCTCAGCATCGGGTTCCCCTTAATGCGTTGATTCTCATGCTGCCACAAAAAAGGTCGTTAGTTGATAGGGTGGGGCGGAAATGTTAACGAATTGTTAACGCCCTTGCCGTTACCCCATGTCGCAAAGGTAAAACGACCGCAGCCAATCCCGCAAGCACAAAAATCAATCAACCGTGGGAAGAAAGCCACAGCATCATCTTGTGCAAGGAGTGGGCGGTTGGGTGTTTGTCGAATGTGCGCGCGCCGTAGCCAAAAGAGGAAAACGCCGAAGAGCACGAATGTTTTTTACCCTTTCCTGTCGAATTGAGTGTATTTTTAGCTATCTTTGCCCTATTCTAACCAAACTGTCGCTATGAACAAGACCGAAAAGAAGATCTCACAGGCAGCCGAGCATTTTGCCCGTCGCTGGGAGGGCAGAGGATATGAGAAGGGCGAGAGCCAACTGTTCTGGACCGAACTGCTCACCGAGGTGTTCGGCATTGAGGAACCGTCGTCGTTCATCTCCTTTGAGGACCAGGTGCGGCTTGACCACACCTCTTTTATCGACGGCTATATTGACCGCACCCACACCATGATTGAGCAGAAGTCGCTTGGCAAGGACTTGCGTGCCGCCATCAAGCAGAGTGACGGCACGATGCTCACGCCCTTCCAGCAGGCACAGCGTTACAGTGCGGCCTTGCCCTACAGCAAGCGTCCCCGCTGGATTGTGACGTGCAATTTCTCGACCTTCCTCGTCTATGACATGGAGAACCCCAACGGCGATCCCTTTGAAATCCATCTCACCGACCTGGGCAAGGAGTACTATCGGTTGCGGTTCCTTGTTGAGACCGGCAGCGAGCACTTGGAGCGTGAGATGCGCGTGTCGATGCAGGCGGGAGCTATTGTGGGCAAACTCTATGATGCCCTGCTCAATCAGTACAGGGACCCAACCAATGCCGAGTCGCTGCGCTCACTGAACGTGTTGTGCGTGAGACTCGTGTTCTGCCTCTACAGCGAGGATGCAGGCGTCTTTGGCCGTCATGACATGTTTCATGACTATCTGGCCCGCTACGACATCATGGACATGCGCAATGCCCTTATCCGCTTGTTCCAAGTGCTGAATACGCCGCTTGACGAGCGCGATCCCTACCTTCAGGACGACCTGGCGGCGTTCCCCTATGCCAGCGGTGGCCTGTTTGAAGGTGACATCGAGATACCCCGCCTGAACGAGGAAATCCGCGACCTGCTCTTGCAGCACGCCTCGCTCGACTTTGACTGGAGCGAGATTTCGCCCACCATCTTCGGCGCCGTCTTTGAGAGCACCCTCAACCCTGAGACTCGTCGCAGCAGCGGCATGCACTACACCAGTGTCGAGAATATCCACAAGGTCATCGACCCGCTCTTCCTTGACGACCTGTGCCGTCAGCTCGATGACATCCTCGAGGAAAAGGTCGTGAGCAAGCGCCGCAAACGCCTCTTGGACTTCCAGCAGCATTTGGCAAGCCTCACCTTCCTTGACCCCGCCTGCGGCAGCGGCAACTTCTTGACCGAGACCTATCTGTCGCTGAGACGGCTCGAGAACCGCTTGATCCGTTCCCTGTATGAGGGCGAGTCGATGTTCATTGGCGGCGACAACTTTGTCAACCCTGTTAAGGTAGATATCCACCAGTTCTACGGTATCGAGATTAACGACTTTGCCGTTACTGTGGCCACCACCGCCTTGTGGATCAGTGAGTCGCAGATGCTGGCCGAGACCGAACGCATCATCTCGCACGACCTCGAATTCCTGCCCCTCAAGTCCTTCCCCAACATCCACGAGGCCAACGCGCTGCGCACCGACTGGGCCTCGATCGTCCCCAAGGAGAAACTCAATTACATCATGGGCAACCCGCCGTTTATCGGAGCACGGTTGGCGACAACAGAGCAGAAGGAAGACCTCATCAGCGTCTTTGGTGCCAAGTGGAAGAACATCGGCAACATGGACTATGTGTGCGGCTGGTACAAGAAGGCCGCTGACCTGATGCACGGCACCGCCATCCAGACCGCGCTGGTTTCCACCAATTCCATCTGCCAGGGAGAACAGGTGGCCAACTTGTGGAAGCCGCTCATGCAGGAAGGCATCACCATCAACTTTGCCTACCGCACGTTCCGTTGGGACAGCGAGGCCGCCATTAAAGCACATGTGCATTGCGTGATCGTGGGTTTTGGTTATATAGAGTCACGCCAAGGCGGAGCCCTACGCATCTACGATGGCGACAAGATGGTCATGGTCCAGCACATCAATGCCTATCTGCTTGACGGGCCGGACGTGTTTGTGGGCAGCCGCAACAAGCCCTTGTGCAATGTGCCCGAGATAGGAATCGGCAACAAACCCATTGATGGCGGCAACTACCTTTTTGAGAAGGAAGAAATGGAAACCTTTATCAAGCAGGAGCCAAAATCCAGGCAATATTTCCGTCCATGGTATGGCGCCGTGGAATTTATTCATCAAAAGCCCCGTTACTGCTTGTGGTTAGGTGATTGTACCCCAGCTGAATTGCGCGGTATGCCCCATTGCCTTAAACGAGTGGAAGCGGTAAGGAACCTGCGTCTTGCCAGCAAAAGCGAGGGTACCAGAAAACTTGCCGACCGCCCTACGCGTTTCCATGTCGAGAATATGCCCAAGGGCAATTTCATTATCGTACCCAAAGTTTCATCAGAGCGCCGTTTCTATGTCCCGATGGGCTTCATGCCGCCAGAAATGTTTGCTAGTGATTTGGTATTCATTATTCCTGATGCGACGTTGTATCACTTTGGGGTGCTGGAGTCGAGTGTGCACATGACTTGGATGCGTGCGGTGTGTGGCAGGTTGGAGATGCGATATCGTTACAGCAAGGATGTGGTTTACAACAATTTCCCGTGGCCCGAAGTGAGCGAGGCACAGCGCGAGCACATCGCTCGGACGGCGCAGGCCGTCCTTGAGGCGCGGGCCTTGTACCCCGACTCGTCGCTGGCCGACCTGTATGACCCCTTGACGATGCCACGCGAACTGCTCAAGGCCCACCGCGACAATGATCGTGCCGTGATGGCTGCCTATGGCTTCCCTGGCATGATGACCGAGGGCGAAATCGTGGCGCGGCTGTTTGCTTGCTATAGCGAGCTGAGCGGCCGGGGGGCTTTGGAGCTTTAGGTTTTTTAGGGTTTGGAGGGATGGGGTGGTTTGGAAAAAATGTTGTACCTTTGTGTCATCAACCAAAAATGGATTCCGACGATATGAAACATTTCTACATCCTCATTGCCTTTCTGCTGGCGGCATGTGCACCCAAGCCGGTCTCACAACAGGAAGCTCAGGCCGCAACCGCGGTAACACGCATGCGTTTCCATTGCGATGCCGACACCACAGTGATCAACCAACTCTTGATGAAAGGGCACCAGAGCGGCATTACCGACGCCAACGCCCTCGTCGAGTACTATGCGCGTCAGCTCTTGGGCACCCCATATGTCGCCCACACCCTCGAGGCCGACGAGGAAATCCTAACCATCAATATCCATGAGCTGGATTGCCTCACCTTTATCGAGTCGCTCTATGCGCTCTCCAGGGCAACGCTCGACAACCGTTACTCATGGCGCGACTTTGCCGCCAACATCGAGAACGTGCGCTATCGCGGAGGAACGATGGGGGACTATTCCAGCAGAATTCACTACATCAGCGAGTGGATTATTGATAACCATGTCCGTGGCAATCTTGTGGAAATCACGCCTGACTTGCCGCACGCCGACTATATGGTCAAGAACATTGACTACATGACACACCACACCGACAGCTACCGTCAACTCAAGAACGACAGCGCAATGGTTGAGAAAATTCGCAAGTACGAATTGCGCAATCACCGTTTCCCTTACCTCAAGCGCTCGTGGCTCAACGACAAGGCGGTCAAAGCCGCATTGCGGTCAGGGGACTTTGTGACCCTGGTGACCAAGGTCGATGGACTCGATGTTTCTCACAATGGCATCATTGTCATTGACGAGAAGGGCGATCCCTATCTGCTCGACGCTTCTATGTCAGGAGGAAAAGTGATGCTCGAGGGTAAACCTTTGTTCAATTATCTCCAGAAGTCTAAAACCAACATCGGAATCCGCGTCTTTCGCATGATGTGATGACGGGGCAAAATGTCCATCAAAAATGCTGATTTTGACAAATGACGTTAAAGTCAGCATTTTGATGGATTTTTTTGGTTTTTTGTAACACGCATTAAATCAGTGAAATATGTCTGATTTTGTCAAAATTGTTAATAACTTTGAGAAAAAAAGTTGCAAAAAAATTTGCCAGTTCCAAAAATGGCAGTACCTTTGCACCGCTTTTCGCCACTGATGTGGTGCTAAACGATAGCTCTTTGACATGTTTGCAGCAACGAGTAGTACAAGAGAACAAGGGACAATTTTAATGTTGTTCCCGTTGATTCCGAGTCGTTTATAAACGATGTACAACAGGTAGTAAGATACGAGATTCACCCAACAATAAGAGGCCAGGAACAGCCGATTGGAAATTCGGTCGAGTGTTGCGTTTTCAATTAATTCTTGCGATAGAGAAGACGATAATACAACAACGAAGAGTTTGATCCTGGCTCAGGATGAACGCTAGCGACAGGCTTAACACATGCAAGTCGAGGGGCAGCGCGGGGGCAGCAATGCTTCTGGCGGCGACCGGCGCACTGGTGAGTAACACGTATGCGACCTGCCCCGGACAGGGGGATAAACCCGGGAAACTGGGCCTAATACCCCATACGCCATGAGGATGCATGTTTTCATGGTGAAAGATCCGTCGGTCCGGGATGGGCATGCGGCGCATTAGCTGGTTGGCGGGGCAACGGCCCACCAAGGCGACGATGCGTAGGGGTTCTGAGAGGAAGGTCCCCCACACTGGTACTGAGACACGGACCAGACTCCTACGGGAGGCAGCAGTGAG
>ERZ842401.609-NODE-609-length-52324-cov-8.567162_pt1 | contig 52324 bp, 44 predicted proteins | sample MGYA00521270_ERZ842401 | MGnify/ENA primary metagenome ERZ842401 (study PRJEB31892, sample SAMEA3878208) | bioreactor metagenome | biome: Moose rumen | place: Sweden | collected 2011-10 | study: EMG produced TPA metagenomics assembly of the PRJEB12797 data set... | reverse complement strand
TGCGTATAATACTTCATTATTTCCTTTTTGTCAAGCATTTTTTTTAAAATTTTTTAAAAAATTTTTAAACCGCGTCAACACGCCATTTTTTCTGCAAAAAATTTAAAATTGTCCCCGGACAGTGTACTAAAATTTTGCCAAAGACTGTACAAAAATTTATTCTGCGTTGACAAAATTTAAAAATCCAGTATTCTTATCAAGAAAATTAAAATGAAATGGGCTGATTAAATGGCTGATTTTGATGATAAACGAATTGATGAACTTGATAAAAATGAAATTGCAGAATTGGCAATGTGGACGGCGCACGAAATTGCCAACGCCTTCAAAGAAACCGGCGTTAAATTGTCGGCGATTGATGAAAATTTTATTGGGCAATTTGTAAATGTTTTGATTGACGATTGGCAAAAAGGCTTAACTATCGACAATGATCATGTTTTAAGACGCGCTCAAAGTTTTGAGGATTTTCAAAACGGGAAAATCTCTACCGCCGCTTTACAGGTTATCATAATATTTGCAGAAAAGTTCCCGCAATTCGTCAGTTTAAATTCTAATTCCGTTAAAGTTTAAAAAATTTTTTGTAGCTATTGCAATTTTTTTAAAAGATGATATAATTAACGGCGTTTACGGGATGTAGCACAGTTTGGTAGCGCGCATCGTTCGGGACGATGAGGTCGCAGGTTCAAGTCCTGTCATCCCGACCATAATTTTGAAATTTAACAGCCTCTTCAATCGGAGAGGCTTTTTTAGGTACTAGAATTATTTTTTTGGAGTTGAACGCCGTGAAAAAATTCCTAATCACAATTTCGATAATTGCTTTTATTTTCGTTGCCGTCGGTTATTTTATTGGCGATTATTTTGTAACATTCGCACTCAAACGCACTGACAATAGCCCGCCACAAGCTACAGCCAATATTGCTGATCCAAGTTTAATTGCGCCGGATCAACCTGATTTTCAGAATGAAATTTGGACTGTACAAAGTTTTGACGGCTTAAATTTGTACGCTACACATTTTTTTCCGAACAATGACAGCCATAAATGGGCAATTTTAGTTCACGGCTACGGCAGAGATCAAACTTTCGCCTTTGACTACGCGGAAGAATATTTAAAGCAAGGTTACAACGTTTTAACGCCGGATTTACGCGCCTCCGGTACAAGTGATGGAATTTATTTAACAATGGGCGTGCTTGAAAGTGAAGATATTGAAGTTTGGGCTGAACAAATTGTCGAACGTGATCCACAAGCTAAAATTGTTCTTCATGGCGTTTCAATGGGCGCGGCTACGGTTTTAATGGCGTCCGCACTTGATATTAAAAATCTTTGCGCCGTCGTCGAAGATTGCGGCTATACTACCGCTTATGAAATGTTCACAGGGCAACTTAAAATAATTTTCGGTCTGCCGGAATTTCCAATTATGAATTTTGTTAATATGGTAAGTAAAATTGAAACCGGCGTTGCAGTGTCTGACGCCGCGCCAATTCTTAGCGTCCCAAATTCAAAAGTCCCAACGCTTTTCATTCACGGCGATAAAGATACTCTCGTTCCTTTTGAAATGTTGGACAGACTTTATAACGCGTCGAATGCTCCCGTTAAAGAAAAATTCGTCGTTGAAGGTGCCGGACACGCTGACTCCAAAAGAAATGACCCGCCCAAATATTTTGAACGAGTCTTTGAATTTATTGACAGATACACTGACTAAAAATCTTGGTAATTTATAATTAAATTTGATTTTCTGCTTCCGCGCATTCTTAGGGAATTTGTAAAAATTAATACTATTGCAAGTATGACACCGACGGCGGCGATTGGCGGCGAAAACGGGAACGGCATATTTTCAAGCAACGCCAACATAATTGCGGGCGGCGTCAAAATTATCATTGTCAAATATGAAATTATTAAATTTTGTTTGATAATTTTTTTTGCGTAAATTGCAACTTCCCGCAATGTGAAAAATTTGTGTAGTGATGAAATTTCAAAGTCCGGTTTAATATCGCTGTCTTCGGTTAGCGGCGACATAGAGCCATCTTTAAAAATTATTGATACGTCAGCCGTAAGCATTGCAGGCAAGTCGTTAATTTCGTCGCCAATCATTGCGATATTTTGTTTTTTGGCGCGCAGAATTTGAATTTCTCGTGCTTTATCATCCGGCGCAAGGTCTGTTCTTACAGTTTCAACTTTCATATCTTTGGCGAAATTTTTTGCAGTGCGTCTGTTGGCGGCGGTTAAAAGTGCCGGTTGTAAGCCGTTATGATTTAAAATTGAAATAAAACTTTTTGTTTCGGGATTAACTTCATCTTTCAAAGCGACAATTCCCCGCGCCATTTTTCCAATACTCAAAATTAGCGGCGTCTTTCCGTGTACTGCAAGTTGATCCGCCTTCGTTAAAAGTATGTTGCTGATAGTTACGCCTTGATCTTGAATCCACTGCGGGTTGCCAATTCTAACGGGTTTTTGTTCCATTAATGCTTCAGCACCACGCGCAGGAAATTCTTGAAACGCGCTGACTTTCATAATTTTTAAGCCGCGTCCAAGTGCAGTTTTATAAATCAGTTTGCCCATTGAATTTTCTGAATACTGTTCTATTGACGCCGCGTAGGATAAAACTTCATTTTGCGAAAGTGTTTCTGAAAATAAATCCGTAACAAAATATTCGCCGTTCGTCAAAAATCTGTTCATTGGCATTGCAACCGTATCGACTTCGACAACTTTTAAAAGTGCCTCTTTGTTATTAACTGTTACATCACTTTTGGAGAGAACATTTTTGGCGGCTTGCAAAACTAAAGACTTTGACAGCCATAAACAAATTGGAAAAAGTGCTATAAAAATTGATATTCCGGCTAAAATTGCAATTTCTTCACCGCGCATGAAAAAGGCATACACCGTGAAAATACTTGTAACAAGTGCGTCGATTAATAAAAAAATTTTTACCCTCATTCAGTACCACCTATCTAAAATTTTTATGTATTATAGCATTTAACTTTGAATCTTGCACAAAATTTTAAAACACGGTTGACAAGTTTTAAAACTTTGATTATAATTCAGTCCATAACGTAACGTTCCTCGGTAGCTCAGTCGGTAGAGCACCTGACTGTTAATCAGGGAGTCACTGGTTCGAGTCCAGTCCGGGGAGCCATTTTTTTTGCCCAAAATTAGTTGGTGAATTTATGATTGATTCAAGAATTAAAGCGGTAATGAATTTTGTTGAGAAAAATAGCCGCGTTGCTGACGTTGGAGCGGATCACGGCTATTTAGCGATTGAGCTTGTAAAAAATTCTGTGGCGTCGTATGTAGTAGCAAGCGATTTAAATTCAAAGCCGCTTGACGCCGCCAAAAAAAATATCGCCGCCGCCGGTTTAAGTGATTTTATCGACGTAAGATTAGGCGACGGTTTAAAAGTCCTGCGCGAAGGCGAAGTTGAAACAATTTGTATTGCGGGAATGGGCGGCGCGTTAATCGCCGAAATTTTGAACGATTCGCCGCAAATTACAAATTCAGCCAAACAATTAATTTTGCAACCAATGAACGCTATCGAAAAGTTGCAAGCGTGGCTGAAAAATAATTCGTGGTACGTAGCAGATATTGAATTGGCGGAAGTCGGCGGGATTATCTACGAAATAATCAGCGCGGTTAAAAATCCCGCTTTTATTACCACTACAACTAAGAAAGAAAATTCGCCGCTGCTGAAAAAATTCTATCAGCAAAAAATTTCAAAACTGCAGCGCGTACTTGATGAAATGTCAAAAAGTCCCGCCGCTGTACAATCTGAAAAATTTTTACAAATTCAAGCTGAAATTGAATCACTAAAACAAAAATAAATTGCAAGCGTCCCGCGTTCGACGCTTATTTTTATTTTGGAATTTTCAACGCGGTTGCTGACGGCGTTTGGCAAATTTTGTTTAAGCGTGGCGTTGGAAATTTCCCAATGCAAATTTTCAGTCGTGACGCCTTCGCAAGTTTCAGTTATCGGCAAAAGTGAAATTGCCATTGGAATTTCAAAAAATTGTACTTCAACAAATTCGCCGCCTTTGACGTAGAAAATAATTTCCCGTTCGTCGGCAAGAAAAATTTTTTCATAGTTCGCGCAGGTAAAAACGTTGCTGAATAAATGATCTAGACGCCCGCCAAAAATTCCCGTTACAATCGCAGAAATATTTTTGCCCAAAAGTTCCAACGCCAACTGCGTATCAGTAAAATCTTTTTCAACAGGATGCTTTTCGATTGGAATTTTATTTTCAATCGCCCAATTAACGGCGGCAATTTCCGCGCTGTCAAAGTCTCCAATTAAAATTTCCGGCAAAATGTTACAGCCTTTGCAAATTTCAATTCCTTTATCGACGGCAAAAATTTTCCTGCCACGTGCAAGATTTTTAAAAAAATCTGAATCAGGACGCCGTCCGCCTGCCACAATTAAATTTTCAGCGTCCGGAACGTTTATAAATTCGCACTGCTGAAGTCTCAACTTTATCACCACGTTTACAATTTTTTTAACTTTGGCTATAATATCACAAAAACTTCAGAATGGGGAATTTTGTGGACGATTATACTTGGAATAAAAGAGTTGCTGCCCGCCGTCGGCGTATCAGGTACGAACGATTAATTTTTTTGATTCTGCTGATATTTGGAACGAGTTTTGCAATTTGGCATTACGCCAGCCGCACAAAAACTCCGTCCTATGCAATAAATGAAATTGTAACTGCGGTAAATGAAGGCGACGTTGCAACTTTCAACCGCCGCGCAGATTTACTTACAATCACAATGCGGGCTTACGACGATTTAACCGGCGATATGTTCAAAAATGACGAAAATATTTCAATGAGTGAACGCCTGCTATTTGAAAATTTTTATGTGCTGATACGTTCGCAAATGTGCGCCGGTGCTGTCAAAGTTATCAATACAAAAATTTCAACGGGTAATTGGACTTTGCCGGAAGAAATTTTGAAAGGTCGGCAACTTGGAATAGATTTTGAATTGTTGCTTGAACGCAGTTTTATTCGTAACACAAGAATTGTCAGTGTAGAAAACATTGAACATTTGGGCGACAAGGCAACTGCTGAAGTGCATGTTGTTGAAGAAACTACAAATACGCCGTTTGTTTTGAAAATTACATTGGAAAATTTTAGCAATTTGGGTTGGCAAGTTGCCGGAAGAACTTTTGAACTTTTCGGCGAAACGTGGGATTTTCCGGGACTAAGTTTTGGCTTTGATGACAATTCTTGGAAAATCGTTAGCGTTGACAACTACAAAGAATATCTGGAAACTGTGACGCCGATTATACAGGCGGCGATTGAAAAATATCTTGACTCAACCGCCGAAATTGTGGACAGCTACAATTATCTTTTTGCTATTGAGCAATCGAATTTCATTATAATGCAACGCACTTCAAGCGGCGTAATGGATTATAATCAACGCGAACGAATTGCAAATTATATCAAAGATAAAATCATTCCAACGCTTGAGGACAGGCAAGCCGAGCTTAATCAAATTGAAATTCCGGCAGGCGCAATGTATTTGGCGAATCTTCGTAAAGAATCTACAAAAGTTACTATTGAGGCGTGGAACGCTTATGCACGGGGAATTTTAAATGATGATGAAGTTGAATTTGAACGCGCCGAAAGTATTCACAAGCAAGAATTAATTTTGGATCAGCGAATTGAGGAAGTTGTAAAAAATTCTGCAGTTGCAAAGAATTTACCTGACTTGCCATAAAAAAATAAACCGCTCTAAATGAGCGGCTTTTTTTATTTTAGAAACTGCGGCGGTTGCCGTCCATCATAATTTGAGTAATTTGAGCGGCAAGTTGCGGTTCCATTTTCGCCAAAATTTTTCCGGCGTTACTTTCGTCCATTTTCTGTAAAATCGAAACGGTTGTATCTAAATTCACGCTGTCAAGTGCCTTTGCGGCTTCTTCCGGTTTCATATTGTCATAAATTCTTGCAAGTTTTGAAATACGTTTTTTTTCGGCGGCTTCACGTGCGGCGGCTTGTGCTTCCAATTCTTTTTGAGAAATTTTAACTTCTTTAGATTGGCGCGGTGGCGGTTCGACAACAGGCGGCGGTGTAGGTGTAACTGCAACTTCGACAGGTTCCGGTTCTGGTTCAGGTTCCGGCTCCGGTTCAGGCCAAATTACGCCTTCCGGCACTTCAAAATATTCAAATGCTCCGCCGTAACCTACCAGCGGCAATTTGTACAAGCCGACTACTTCATTTGCCCATTGAAGTTTTTCTTCGACAACTGCGCGATCCAAATATTCAAAATGTACCGCCGCAAAAATTCCGCCGACTGCCAAAACTAACAAGAAAAATAATGCCAAAAATATATAGAAAATTCGTTTGAAGATGCTTTTTTTCTTAGCCATAACGCAACGCCTTTCTATTTAACATAAAAATCTAAAACGCGCCCGACGTAATTTTGAGTTTCGCTGTAAGGTGGAACGCCTCCATATTTTTGAACTGCGCCGGGTCCGGCGTTATAAGCGGCAATAGCATTTTTAAGGTTGCCGTTAAACTTGTCCAACATTTGGCGGACGTAATGTGCGCCGCCCTCAATATTTTGTCTTTCGTCGTAAGGATCAACGCCCAAACTTTCGGCAGTTTCCGGCATAAGTTGCATAACGCCAATAGCTCCAACGTAGGAACGCGCCTCTTGATTCATATTTGATTCAGCGGTTGCAATGGCTTTCACTAAATCTGATTCAACGCCATAATGACGCGCCGCCGCCTCAATCATTTCTTCGGTTGCAGTTGGCGCGGCGTTTTCCGTGCGAATTTGGCTTGCACTTTTGGAAATTTTTTCATCAATTCCTGATGAATCGTAAATTTTTACAGCTTCAGTTGCCTTATCTTCAGATTTTAAAATTGTGGCAATTCTTTGAGCGTTAGCCTCCGCGTTTTCATTAACCGGCGGGAGTTTATTTTCTGCCAAAAATTGTTCAATAGGTTTAACCTTTGGCAAGGGTTTAATTTTTTCCATTTCCTGTTCCAAAGTTGCTTGAAATTTATTATCGGAAATTTTGATACCGAAAGTTCTTTGAATATCTTTGATACGTTGTTGAATTTCGGCTATTCTGCTGATAGCAGGAATACTTTCAATAGATTGTGTCGCCAATTTTTTTCATCGCCTTTCAAATTAATTCTGCCTCATGTAAAGTTGCAAACCAACTTCATCCAAAAATTTTTGCTCCTCTGCAAGTACTGCCTCATTGTATTCGCGCAGTCGTTTTTCTTTCAGTTGTTCGATACTTTTAACATAAGTTATCAACTCCATTAATTTCTTCAACTTTTGCTGTCGTTCCTGCATAGTTTTTAAAATTAATTGCTGCTGACTTTCTATTTGTTCACGTTTCCAGTTAAAAAAATTATTGTACGTTACAATTACGCCAACTTTGATAGTGCGTCCTTCGGCTGTCATTTCGGAATATTCTTTTTGACCGGCTTGCAATTCGTGTAAAAGTTCCTGCAAGCGGGCGCGGTGTTCCTCAAGCCTGCGCGAAACTTCAGCAAATGCCATTTCTGCGTCGTCTTTTTTGCGCCGCGTTACCTTTAATAATGTTTCGAGTTGAAATTTAAATTTTTTCATAGCTTTAAAATTTTTTTTAGAATTATTCTTTTATCGTTAAATGTACTTTTCTTTTCCGGAGCAAAAAGAAAGCAAATTTTCTTACTCATCAAATTTGCAACCAAAAGAAAGTGCTCTTTACGGCGCGTCAGGGTTGCAAATGCGACGAGTAGGAGCATTTGCTCCTAACACCTAAAACCTAACACCTAAAACCTAACACCTATAACCTAAAAACTAAATTTTGCCGGAAATAGCAATTAATTTTTTCTTCGTGGCGTCATAAGTGTCAACTTCAAAAATTCCTTGACAGAGAAAATCATTAATGGCGTCAATTTTCGCTATGGCGGCGTCAATTCGCTTGCTTGAGCCTTTGACATACGCGCCAATATGAATTAAATCTTCGGCGTCGCGGTAAGTTGCCATTAAAGCACGCATATTTTGCGCAGCTTGCAAGTGTTCAGGCGTTACAACTTCATTCATTACACGGCTGACACTTCCCAAAACGTCAATAGCAGGAAAATGATTCTGCGCGGCGATATTTCTACTCAAAACTATATGCCCGTCCAAAATTGAGCGCACGGCGTCCGCAATAGGTTCATTCATATCATCGCCATCAACCAATACCGTATAAATCCCAGTGATTGAGCCGGTGTCGCTTGTTCCTGCGCGTTCCAAAAGTCTCGGCAAAAGTGCAAAAACTGAAGGCGTATAGCCGCGTGTTGCAGGCGGCTCGCCAATAGTCAAGCCAACTTCGCGCTGTGCCATTGCAAAACGTGTTACAGAGTCCATCATCAAAATAACTTTGTGTCCCGTGTCGCGGAAATATTCTGCAATAGCTGTGGCAGTCATTGCGCCCTTGATTCTGACAAGTGCGGGCTGATCTGAAGTTGCAACAACTACTACAGCGCGTTTCAAGCCTTCTTCGCCCAAGTCACGTTCGATAAAATCTCTAACTTCGCGCCCGCGTTCGCCAACAAGTGCAATAACTGAAATATCCGCTTCAGTATTACGGGCTATCATTGAAAGGAGCGTAGACTTGCCAACGCCGGAACCTGCCATTATTCCAATACGTTGCCCGCTGCCCATTGTTATAAGTCCGTCAACCGCACGAACGCCAACATAAAGATTTTCATTGATACGCGGACGAGTTAAAGGCGGCGGCGGCGGTGCCATAAGCGGATATTCAATTTTTGAGGCAATAGGCGGCAGTCCATCCATTGGATTACCTAAGCCGTCCAAAACTCTGCCTAAAAGTTCATCGCCAACTTTAACTTGTAACATTTTTTGCGCGGCTACAACTTCACAGCCGGGACCAACGCCCGCCATTTCGCCAACAGGCATAAGCATAACTTTGCCTTCACGAAAACCGACAACTTCAGCAGGAATTGGCTTAGCGTTTGGCGTCTTCGGGTAAACGTAGCAAAGTTCGCCAACGCTTACAGAAGGTCCGCTCGTTTCAATTACCAAACCGACAATTTGAGTAACTTTGCCCGTTAGTTTTATCGTCTTAACTTCGCTGATGGCGTTAGTCAATCTTTTTAAACTGATTTCATTTTTTATCATAGAAATTTCCTACCGTAACATTTTAAGATTTTTTATAACAAATATCTTTCGCCGTGTCAACAAAAAATCCTAGTTTTGACAATAAAAAAATACGCCGCAATTTTACGACGCACTTAAAAATTTTTATTTGAAAAATTTTATCCTAAAGTTTTTGCAACGTTTACAAGTTCTTTTCTGATTTGAATATGTTGCGGGCAAACTTTTTCGCAAGCTCCGCACTTGATACAATCTTTGGCAGGTTTTTTATCGTGCCATTTTACAAGCCATTCTTCCTGATGTTTTGCAGTGTCAAGATTTTTGTACAGCGTGTAAATATTCATCGCAGTAAATGAGCCGGAAATTCCAATATTCTGCGGGCAAACTTTAGCGCAATAATTGCAAGTTGTACAAGGAATCAACGGAATTGACGCCATAACGCGGCGTGCCTCTTCAACGGTTGCTTTTTCTGAATCGTTGAGTTTTTGGAAATTTTCCATGTAAGAGGTATTATTTTCCATTTGCTCCAAATTCGACATACCGGAAAGGACAACTATAACGCCATCCAAACTTGCCGAAAAACGAATTGCCCAACTTGCAAGCGAAGTTTCAGGATTAGCTTTTTTGAAAACGTCTGCAACTTGTTCAGGTGGATTCGCCAACAAGCCGCCTTTTACCGGCTCCATAATTATAACGGGCTTGCCGTGTTTACGTGCCATTTCATAGACGCCGCGAGATTGTATTGCAGGATTTTCCCAATCTGCATAATTTATTTGAAGTTGCACAAATTCCGCCTCTGGATGTTTCGTTAAAATTTCGTCCAATTCTTCCGGCGTCGAATGGAATGAAAAGCCAATGTGTTTAATTTTACCTGCGGCTTTTTGTTCCTTTACAAAGTCCCACATTTTGAAGTCTTCAAAAAATTTTGTGCGACCTTCGCCCAAATTGTGTAAAAGATAAAAATCAAAATAACCTGCGCCCGTCTGTTTCAACGAAGTTTCAAATTGGTGAATGGCGTCTTCACGAGTTTTACAGTTAATCCATGCCGCGTTTTTTGTAGCAAGCTGAAATTTTTCACGGGGATAACGCTCAACCAACGCTTGACGAATTGCATCTTCACTGCCGGGATAAGCCCACGCCGTATCAAAGTACGTGAAACCTTTCGACAAAAATAAATCTACCATTTGCTTGACTTGTTCCACGTCAATGACTTCATCTTTTTTTGGCAGGCGCATAAGCCCAAAGCCTAACTTTTTAATATCTTCTCCCAAATAAGCCATTTTTTAAGCCTCCTTAAAAATTTTTTATACTACACGCTGAAATTTTATCAAAATTAATTTTTCTTGTAAATAAAAAAACGCCGCCGAACCTGCGCGACGTTCAAAAATTTTTAAATTAAATCAGCAACTGTTGCATTAGTTGCTTTAACTAAGTCTTGAGGCGAAAGAATTAACTGCATACCGCGTTGACCTGCGCTAATTGAAATTTTTTCGTGCGTCAAGGCTTTACTGTCCAGATAAACGGGATAATCTTTTTTTGCACCGAGCGGACTGCAACCGCCCCTAACGTAGCCTGTAAGCGGTAAAAGTTCCTTGAGTGCAATCATTTCTACAGATTTATTGCCGCTTGCCTTCGCCAAACTTTTTAAATTAATTTCGTCGTTGCCGTTGATAACCGCCATAATTACGCCGGTTTTATCGCCGCGCGTTACCAAAGTTTTAAAAACCGTGTCAATATCAATACCCGCAGTTTCTGCAACGTGGACGGCTGATAAATCGTCTTCGTCAACTTCGTAAGTTTTAATTTCGTAGGGAATTTTCAACTTGTCCAAAATTCTGGCGGCGTTCGTCTTTTTAATTTTCATTCCTGTATCACAGTTTCCAATGCAATTTTTACCATATCGTTAAAATCTTTTTCGCGTTCCTCTGCCGTCGTGTACTCTTTTTTTACAACGTGATCGCTTACAGTGAAAATCGCCAATCCTTGAACTTGCGCTTCGGCTGCCAATAAATACAGCGCGGCAGATTCCATTTCAACTGCCAAAATTCCGTGCTGAATCATTTTTTCATTGAGAGTTTGCCCGTTCGCAGAAAAAACGCCGTCTTTGTCGTTGTAGTCGTTGTAAAATCTGTCAGTACAAATGACGTTGCCGACCTTCGCAGGAATTTTTAATTTTTTTGCATTGGTAACGGCTTTACTCAATAAATCAAAGTCTGCCAAAAGTGAAAAATTTATTGCGCCGCCAAAAGTTTTTTCGACAATCGAAGAATCAGTTGAAACGCCTTGCGCTATTAAAACGTCGCGCAGATTTAAATCTTTGTGCATACCGCCGCAAGTTCCAATACGAATTAACTTTTTTGCGCCGTAAACGTGAATCAGCTCATGTACATAAATTGAAAATGACGGAATACCCATACCCGTTGCTTGAATGGAAACGGGAACGCCTTTATATTTTCCCGTGAAACCGTACATGTTGCGGACTTCGGTATACTGTTTCACGTCGCTTAAAAAATTTTTAGCGATAACTTTTGCGCGGACGGGATCGCCCGGCAATAAAACTCGTTCGGCAATATCGCCAATTTCTGCTGAATTATGAGGGCTTGCCATTGAAATTCCTCCTTCAATAAATTGTGGTAACATTAAAAGACTGCCGACAGTTAAGCCTGTCAATTTTATAAATTTTCTTCGTGAAAGAATTATTTTTATTCACCTCTTAAAAATCCTCGTTGTTCAAAATTTTTGAATAAATATAACCTTCACGCACGCCGGAATCACTGTAAATAATTTGATAACTTCCGAAACGCTTTGCCAACACGTCAGCAATTACAAGACCGGGCATAAATGTGTGCATACGTTCAGGAACCGTTCGCATTAATAAAACTTTATCGGGAACAATTAATTCATGGTCGCGCTGAAAATGTTGCAAAATATCATGAATCCTTTTAACGTCCATTCTCATATTTCGGTGTGACATTCCGTACATTGCATTATAAAGAGCCATTGCGCCTTTGAAAGTGCCGCCAATTCCGCAAATTTGCGCGTGTGAAACGTAACGAAATTCTTCAACCGCGCTGACGGTTGCCTCTGCCTCCGCGTACATTTCGGCTAATTCTGATTCACTCGGCAAAATGTGAACGCCGGTATAGCGCGTGTGAAAACTCAATGAACCAATAGGCAGGCTCACTTTAACTTTAATTGCGCCTTTTGAAAAATAAACAATTTCGGTACTGCCGCCGCCAATGTCAATTAAAAGTCCGCTGTCATCCGGCAAATCGTGCGTCGCTCCAATAAAATCAAAAGTCGCCTCGTCGTCACCGCTCATCAAATGAATATTCGTTCCCGTGCGATAGGAAATTTCTTCAACCGCATCATAGCCATTTACCGAATTGCGAAGAGCCGCAGTTGTAAACGCCGTTACGCGATTTATCCCCAATTCGTCCAAAAAATATCTGTAATCTGAAAGAACATCTACAACTTTATCAATTCCGGCACGTGTCATATAGCCGTCTTTGACATACGACGCCAGACCGACGAAATTTTTTTTCTTCATCAGCATTTCTACCCTGTCGCCGTCAATTTCGTAAATCGCCATTCTGATTGTATTTGAACCAATATCAATCATCGCGTACAGCATTTTCATCACCGCCTTTTTGGTTTTATTCGTTAAAGGCGTCATTATTCCTTTTTTTGAGTGTTTCATTCATACTGCCGGTACGGTAACCTTGCAAATCAAGTGCAACGTAATTAAAGCCGCAATTTTTAAACTGCAAAATAATTTCTTCGCGCAGGTTTAAAAGTTTTTCAAATTCGGCGGGCAAAATTTCAATTCGTGCAAGATTGTTATGAATACGAACGCGGAACTGTTTAAAATTTTTGTCCAGTAAAAATTGTTCGGCGGCGTCAACCATTTTTAATTTTTCAGCTGTAATATTTTCGCCATAAACGAATCTTGAGGCAAGGCAAGCAAATGACGGCTTGTCAAAAGTTTTCAAATTTAAATCTTTGGAAAGTTGGCGAATTTCGCTTTTATAGAGTTCAGCCTCGCGCAGAGGACTTTTAATTTTCAATTCGGCAATGGCTTTTAAGCCCGGTCTGTAGTCGCCGTTGTCGTCCATATTTGAACCTTCCGCAACGTAGGAAATTTTATTTTCGGCGGCAATTTCCAGAATTTTTTTGAACAAAGTTTTTTTGCAAATGTAGCAGCGATTTTCAGGATTTTCGCTGATATTTTCCACGCTTAAAATATTTTCGCTGAAAGAAATTTGTTTGATATTTTCGGCGCGGCAAAATTCCACCGCCTCCAAAGTTTCACGCGCAGGAAAAAATTCTGATGACGCAGTTACCGCAATTACTTTATCGCCCAAAACTTCCTTTGCAATTTTTAGCAAAAATGTTGAATCTACGCCGCCGCTGAATGCAACTGCCACGCTCCCCATTTCGCGCAGATTTTTTTTCAAGTTTTCAAGTTTCTTGTACAAAATAATTCCTCCAAACAAAAAAGAGGTTAGAATTTTCTAACCTCAACCGTTAATTGTCAGTTTATTTTAATCTTTGCTTAAATCGCCTTTATCTTTGAGCCAGCTCATCATGCCGCGAAGTTTTGCGCCGACTTGTTCAATTTGATGTTCAGCGTGGATTCTGCGTTGTGCCAAGAAGTTTGCACGACCTGCGGCGCGGTTTTCTACTAACCAATTACGCGCAAATGTGCCGTCTTGAATTTCCTCAAGGGCTTTTTCCATTGCCTTGCGAACTTCAGGCGTAATGATTTTCGGTCCGGTTGTATAGTCGCCGTATTCTGCAGTATCGCTAATGGATTTACGCATTTTCGCCATACCGCCTTCATTCATAAGATCGACGATCAATTTCATTTCATGAAAAACTTCAAAGTAGGCAATTTCCGGCTGATAGCCAGCATTAACCAAAGTTTCAAAGCCATTTTGAATAAGGTGTGTAATACCTCCGCAAAGAACTACCTGCTCACCGAATAAATCTGTTTCAGTTTCTTCTTTGAAAGTCGTTTGAATGACACCTGCGCGAGTGCCGCCAATACCGCGAGCATATGCAAGCGCAATATCAAACGCTTTGCCGGTTGCATCTTGTTCAACTGCGAAAACGTCAGGAACGCCGCCGCCTTCTACGAAAACTCTTCTGACGATGTGCCCGGGCCCCTTGGGAGCCACAAGGAAACAATCAACCGTCTTAGGAGGAACGATTTGATTGTAGTGGACGTTAAAGCCGTGCGAAAATCCTAATGCTGCGCCTTCTTTCAAATTCGGCGCGATTTCGTCACGATATAAATCAGCCTGTTTTTCGTCAGGTACGAGAACCATAACAATATCAGCCTGTTTTACAGCGTCTGCAACATTGTAAACCTTAAAGCCGTATTCTTCAGCACGTGCCCAAGAATGCGACCCCTGATAGAGTCCAATGATAACATTCAGCCCCGAATCTTTGAGATTTCTTGATTGCCCCGCGCCTTGACTTCCGTAACCAAGCACAGCTATTGTCTTATCTTTAATAATGCTAAAATCTACATCTGCGTCATAATAAACTTTTGCCAATTTTCTAGCCTCCATAAATTTAATACAATGTACTATACCACTAATCATTTTGATTTTCAAGATTTTTTTCGGCTTTTTTCTTAGCCCAGTATGCTTTTTGCGATTCGGACATTTTCGCCTTTGTTTCTTCAGAACGATGTTTACCGTAATTAGGATTGTTTTCGCCAGTGTTAATATCAGAAAGATGTTTTTTTTGTTCATCTGTAAGATGTTTTCCGTAATTGGGGTTTTTTTCTCCTTTTACGTCAGCATGATTAGCTGAAATTTTTGCTCTTGATTCTGCGGTGTGATGTTTACCATAGAAAGGATTATTTGCACCTTTCATATCTGGAAGATTAGCCGAAATTTTTGCTTTTGATTCTTCGGTGTGGTGCTTGCCATAGAAAGGATTATTTTCACCCTTCATATCAGCATGATTGGCTGAAATTTTTGCTCTATGTTCTTTAGAAAGTGATTTACCTTTTTTAGATACAGAAATTTTGGCGCGTGTTTCTGCGCTTGGATTAATACCGCCGTCGCCACCTTCAGTCAAATTATAACCATTCGGCACTTTTGTATTTAATTCAGCGATCCAAAAAATTTCTCGTTCGTTCAGCTTATCCACAGGACAAACTTCAATAATTTCAACTTTGAAATTTTCCCAGCCGTATTTTTGAATAGCCAAATCAACCCCAATATCATTTTTACAACGACGATGCTCATTGATGCGTTCTTCAAGCGAACGGCGCGTCTGTCCAACGTATTTTTTACCGTTGATAAGATTGATAATGAGATAAATCGTGCCAAGACGTTTTAAATCTTGACAATTTGAAGTTAAATTGTTATCATTCTCCATATAAAAAACCTCCTCTAATTTGGTTTGTCCTGTAGACTCTCCAATTTTAGCAGAGGTTTTTTTGCGTGTCAAATTTTTACAATAAATTTTTAGAATAAAATTCGCGTTCCTGCTTATAATCAGTAATGGTATTTTCGCCGCGTTCCAACGCTATCAATCCCGTCCTGATAACTTCCTTCACTCCGTAGGGTTCCAAAATTCTAAGAAACGCGGTAACTTTTTCATCGTTGCCGGTAATTTCAAAAATTAAATTTGTGGCTTGAACGTCTACCACGTGTGCGCGAAACAGTTCAGCCATTTTTAAAACGTCAAGGCGGTTGTTATCGTCAGCTTTAACTTTAATCATAGTCATACCGCGCGTAACGGCGTTAGCCGCGTCAAGGCGTTGCACTGCGCGAACAATCGGCATTTTAGATAATTGTTTTATCATTTGATCCACTAAACTGGCGTCGCCATGCACTACAACGGTAATTCTTGAAAATTCCGGCGATTGTGTCACGCCAACTGAAAGACTATCAATATTAAATTCACGCCGACTAAACATACTTGCCACGCGGACGAGTACGCCCGGTTGATTTTCGACGTACACAGATAAAACGTGTTTCATAATTAAAACTCCCTTAAAAAATTATAAAAAGATTGTACTACCGCCCGTCCAAAGTTTCAACCTATTTTGCTGTCAAAGTTTTTTCTCGATCTTCGCGCAGAAATTCTTGTCCCAAAAACGCCGCGTCCAAAATTGTTACGTCTTTTGAAGTCATTCCCGAAGTATTCATTGAAAGTAAATGCCCGTTAGAATCGCAAATAATTTCCTCAAGCAAAATTCTCAATGTGAGTTGTTTGGCATCTCTGATAGGTTTGGTGTGAATTAGCGGGACAATTATAAATTTACTGCCGGACTTTTTCGCAGCGTCAATGTGATCCTTGACGCTGTAGGAAAAATCGGCATCTTTTTTTATTTCCTCAAAAGGCACTTCGGCAAAAGTTACTTTTTCAAATCTTGAGGAGTAACCATCCAGCAATACTTTTTTTACGTATTTTTCATCAACCGGCGTAAAACTTTTTTGTACAATTTTAATTGGCGCAATGTAAACAGGGACTTGGACTTTGTTTTGCGAATGGATTTTTAATCCCGCGTCGTAAAAATTTCTCAATGCACAATCCAAATAAAGTGAAACGGCGTGACTGTATTGCGTGGCGGATTCAACTTGCTTGTATTTTACAACTTCGCCAAAGTGCGTGTAACCGAAAATATCTAACGACACGTCAACTATATCTTTGTCCATTACAACGCGCGTTAAATTAATTTTATCTTTGTAGGCTTCGGCAAAATTTTTATTTCCTACAGCGGGCGCACCAAATGTCAAAACTTTTACATTTTGCATATTTGCGCCGGCGTCATGAAGTTTAACTGCAACCATCATTGAAACTGCGCCGCCTAAACTGTGTCCGGTTATATAAATTTTTTCGTCGGGATGATTGTTTATATGTTCAACCAAAAAATCTAAAATGCCGTTAGAAAGTACGGCGTCAGCATATTCTTTGAAACCGTGATGAACCAAAATATTTTTGTCTTCGTAAAGCGGTACCGGCTTAACTGTTACGTCAATTTTAATATCTTTTTCGTCTTCCGTTCCCGTGAAAAAAAATACCTTCGTTACTTCGCCGGCTGAATCTGTAAGGCTCATAAAGTGCATTTTAACATTAATTTTTTCAGATGGATTTTCAAATTTATCAATCTTCCAGCCGCGAGCCTCAAAAAATCTTTTGGATAAATCGCCAATTTCTTCGTTATAAGCCGCCTCCGAACTCAACGCGCAAATTAATTGTTCCCGTTCAGTTTTAAAAGTTTCCGCACTTGCCGAATTTAAATTTAAAACCGTCAGCAAGATTATTAAAATTAGTTTTTTCATTGAAAATCCCTCCGTTTCAAATCTAAATGATATTTTATAAAAATTCGATATAAAAATAAAAACACTTTACAAGGGGGAAATTGTTATGAACGCACAAGAAGTTATAAAAAAATTTATGGCGGCGTTGGATGTTCAAAATTTCAATACAGGGACTTTGGCACTTGATGACGCTATAAGGCAAAGTTCAAGGTTCAACGGTGTTCAGGATTTATTGAATAATTTTTTATCTGATCAAAAAGCCGCCGAACGCACCGCAATTAAAAATATTCTCGGAAGTAATTATAAAGAAGAATATGACGACTTGCAACTTTCAGATTTACTTGAATTGGCGACGCAAGACGAAGACCTTTATAATATTTTGAATGAAACTGCAACTTATTCTGATGAGCCAACGCGTTATGGTCCCGATCCAGATAATAAAAAAGTCCCGCGTTCCTTTACAGCCGCTGAAAGAATCAGAATGCAAACCGCAGATTTATTTTTGGCAGAATGTGGAATTGAATTGCCTGAATATTGCTACCGCGCCATAAATACTAAAACCGGTAAACTAATGGCAACTTACAATTTAAATTATGGCGCAACCGGCAACAACGATACAGGCGCAATTACCGGCTCCGATGCAGGCGGCTCAACTGAAAAAACGCCTGAAAGTGTCGTTCCGGAAATTGGCAACAAGTACACCGCCAAAAATTCCCGCCCGCAAAATATTTCTACCGGCACAAATGATTGGATTGTTACTGCTACAGATTATGGCGATACAATCACTTCAGGCGGCGCAGATTCTATCGACGCGGGCGGCGGCAATGATATTATTTATGTTGAAGGCGAAAACGCCACAATTTCAGCCGGTGAAAATCACGATGACGCCGATACTATTTATATTCGTTCAAATGTAAAAAATGTTACCGTTGCCAATTTGGACGAACACGACACGCTGAACATTGACGGCGATTTTGAAATTTATTCTGTAGAGGTTGATTATACAGATGAAAATATAGTGGCAACCGTCAGCGATATAAACGGACGCACTTTTATTTTTGAAAATTTCTTAAGTGCGCAAAACGCCATTGTCAAAGTTGGAAACGAAGACGAGCAAAAATTAAATGATTGGATTGGAGCATATCCTAACGAAAATTCAAGCGGCACTGCTTTAAATTCTCAAACTTCCGTACCTTCTCCCGTGATTGTAAATCTTTCTGACGTTACAAGTATTGGCGGAAGTTTCAACGCGGCAAGTAACGCGCGTTCAGCAACTTATAACGCTGATTCAGATAGCGGCAACGTTGGTACAATTTCAAATGAATTTCCGAACGTCGAAACTTTTACAACTAACGGGTTGACTTTTGAACTTTGGGGCAGGTCTTCAAATTCCACAACTTCAAAAGTTAAAACTTTGACTTTGGATGATTTAACCGACCTTGAAAAAAATATTTTTGCCGGTCTTTACAAATGGTGGGCTAAAGAAAGTTTGAAACTTGACGAAGAATCGCTTGGAATGAGTTTCAACAGTGAAGGCGTCATGAAGAATAAAATTAAAGTGTTCTTTTACAGTGGCACAAGTGGAGGCACTCAAGCACTTGTTACAAGCGATGGCGACGATCTGGTACTTGGAATAAATTTAACGCCTTTAGCCGGAATTACTGAAACTGATGAAAACGGCGACGGCGCAATTTCATATTTAGACAGGACTTTAGCGCATGAACTTACTCACGCAATAATGAAGGCGAATGTTAAAAACTTTGATGTTCTTCCGCAATTCATTACTGAAGGTTTAGCCGAATTGGTTCACGGTATAGACGACGAACGCGTTACAAGAATTTGGGACTTGGCGGCAGGAAATACAACAAATGTTGGAACAGATACAACCGCCGTTCAATCCGGAACGGTAAGACTTGAAGACGCCTTAAATTTGAGTGATGCAGGTACAGGCAATGAAGATTCTTACGCGGGCGGTTATATGCTCCTGCGCTACTTTGCAAAAAAAGTCGCTGTACAAACAGAATCCAATTCAGCCTTAGGCGAAACTGTTGTAAATGTAAAACTTAGCGGCAAAAATGAAACTTATTACGCCAATTTAACAGGCAACACTGAAACTGCAACCACCATTGAAAACGATTCAAATTATAGCATAGGCTCGGCTGAAAATTACACTTACACGCCTGCCGCCGGAATTCGTCAATCTGTTTCTGCAAGTAGCGGCAACTGGAATTTGGGAGCTTTCGGCAGTCGTAACACAATTTCTTCAGGCAACGGTTCAGATACTGTTGAAATTGCGGGCGTTGAAAATTCTGTTAATCTTGGCAACGGCGATAATTACATTGAAAATTACAGCGATAAAAATACAATTCGCGCCGGTAGCGGAAGTGATACTGTTGAAATTTTCGGCAATGACAATTATATTTCACTCGGCGGCGGCGATGATAGTATTGGCTTTGATTTTGATTCAAAAAATAATAACTTGAATATTAGCGGCGGCAACAATTATATTTCTTTGAGCGGTTCAAAAACTACAATTAAAACCGGAACGGGCAATGATACTGTTAAATTTGTTAAATATACAAATATTGAAGGTTCAGCTGCTTACAATTACATTGACGTTGGCGCAGGCGATGATTCTATTAATGTTTCGGCTTCAGACAATACCATAAATGCAGGCGCGGGCAACGACAAAATTATAATTTTCAGTTCTTACAGTTCAATTAACGGCGGCGACGGCAACGATTATTTTGACGTGTATAACGGCGAAAATACAATTTATGGCGGCAAGGGCGCAGATACTATCAGAATTGCAAAATCTCACGACGTTGCAAATTTAGTAATTGAAAATATAAATCCAGCTGAAGATGTTTTATATTTCGGCAATGTGATTAAATCCACAATGACAAAATCTTTGGGCAGTATCATCACGGCAACTTTTGAAGATGATGAAGAATATAACGTCGATCTCTTTTTTGAAGGTGTTGAGCTTTCAGATTTGAAAAAACTCAAGGTAAGTTATTTTGAGCCGCTTAATGACGGCTCGGGGCGCGGGTATATCAGAACACAAAATTTAGAAGATTATCTTGACTTGAATCCCTATACAGGTTGGACGATTGAAGGAGCTAACGCAACTTACTTAGTCGATGATTTTTCTGTTGCAGAAGTATACAACTTGAATTTGGACGGCGTGGAAGTTGTGAACGGCGAAATTCCCGGCATAACCATTGAAGATAATTTCGTTGTTGTTGAAGAAAGTTTGGTTTCATACGAAACTGATTTCTATACTTCAGAAAACTACTTATTGAAAATTACAAATGAAACTAATTCAAGCGTTATTGGCGGAAGTTTCAATAATTCAATTTCTGTAAGCAACATAACGCAAAATGAAGGCAATTTTTATATTTTCGACAATGAAGGCACTGATTCAATAAAAGTTGCAGAGGTTATACAAAACGGCGGCGATTTTTATATTTACAGTTATGTTGACAGTAATTCAATTTCCGTAAGCAATATTACACAAACTGGAGGTGTTTTGAATTTTATCGGCAGCAATTACAGCGATTCAATATCTTTAAGCGGAATAAGTCAAAGTAATGGCTATATTTATTTTGACAGCAATGCTGGCGATGATTCAATATCCGTAAGCAATGTTACGCAAAACAGCGGAGTTTTGAATTTTATCATTAGAGAAGGCAATGACACAATAAAAATTTCAGATGTTACACAAACCGGCGGTGGTTGGAGCTTTACCAGTGGTGAAGGCGAAGACTCAATATCAGTAAAAAATATTACACAAAGTGACGGTTATTTTTATATTTCCGGTGATGCTGGCAATGATTCAATATCAATCAGCAATGTTACAAACAGCAACGGAACTTTTTATATTAAGGGCGACTATCACTATAGTCAAAGTGTCAGCGGCGACGATTTTATTTCAATCAGCGACTCTAAAAATATTTCAATTAATTCCGGCAGCGGTAATGATACGCTTGTTTTCGGCGGTGAAGTTACGGCGACGATTGAAGATTTTTCTGCAGACGATATAATTTCTTTGGGCAGTGCAGTTTCAGCGGCAACTTTTGCAAATGGCGTTCTTAATTTGGGCAAAGTTAAATTGACACTTCAAGACGTTGAAAATATTTTTGATTATTCAAATGTGAAAATTTTGAACGGAGACAAAACTGCAAAACTTGGCAATTTGTTAGGCGTAGAATTTTGGGAAGTAAATACTGATACAAAAACTGCAACTTACGGCGACAGCATCACAATTAGCGGGATTAGCGAAAATGCAACTGCTGACGATTTTGAATTTGCCGACGAAAAAACAGTAATAATTTCTGCGAACGCACTTTCTAAAGACAGCACGGTTACAATTTCAGACGGCTACAATTTGGAGCTTGCGGACGACGTTACAAAAACTGATAATTCCAATGTTTGGAAAATTTCAAACGGCGTTGCAGATTATGTTCCTGTTACCGTTGAAGGTTACGGCGTTGTTGATAATCAGATTATTTATCAAGAAGAAATTGTAGGCTCCAGTCAAATTCAAGTTACCGGCTTGAAAAGTAACGCAAATGCAAATTATATTTCCTTCGACGAAGAAAGCAAAACTGTTACATTGGCGGCGTCGATTGTTCAAGGCAATGTTAAAATTACTGAAGGTTACGCGCTGAATTTTGCCAAAGGAACTTACAGCAAAACTACCGTAACCGGCGGCGAAAATTCAGATACTGTTTCTAACAGCGGTAATAAACTTGTAATAAATACCGGCGCGGGCGACGATTTTATTTCGCTTGCAAGCGGCACTTCCGGCAACACTTTGAACGGCGGCGCGGGCGATGATTCTATTTCCTCAACAAAAGGCAAAAATATTTATCAGTACGCAAGCGGCGACGGCAACGATTATTTTATTGGTTTCAGCGAAAATGATTCATTGCAAATTACTTCCGGCAGTATCGACGCTTGGAAAGTTGAAGACGAAGATTTAATTTTCACTGTCGGCAACGGTTCAATTACTTTCAAGGACGGAGCAAATCAAAAAATTTATTCTGCCATTGGCAACGCAAAGGCGACGGCTAAAATTTATTCTGCTGAAGGAATTTTCAACGACAAGCAAACTGATATAACTCTTCGCGCAGATTTAGAAAGTGCTTACACCGCGCCGAATAAACCTGCAATTAAAACGATTGACGGCACAGCTACAAATTCTATCCAAATTACCGGCAATTCTTCAGCCAATTCAATTCTCGGCGGCGCAGGAAAAGATATTTTAAGCGGCGGCGCGGGCAATGATTCAATTTCCGGCGGAAGTGATAACGATTCTATTTTTGGCGACGCAGGCAACGATAAACTTTATGGCGATGCGGGCGACGATACTTTAAGCGGCGGTAAAGGCAACGATACATTAACCGGCGGCGATGGTAACGACGTTTTCATTTATGAAAATGGCGGCGGCGCAGACGTTATCGCAGATTATACCGTTGGCGAAAAAATTATTATCGACGGCACAATTTCAAGCGTTACAGCGACTGCTAAAGATGTGGCAATAAAAGTTGGTAGCGGTACTTTGACAATTAAAAATTCTGCAGGACAAAAAATTACTATCAATGATGAAATTCAAATTTACGAAAAAGGCAAAATTTATAACGAAAATAAAACTGCTGCAACCGTGACAGCTGCAGGAACTTTGGATAGCGCAGTTGTAACTGTTGACGCCTCTAAAATGTCAGCCGCTTTTAAATTTACTGCCAACAATTTAAGTAATTCGATCCTTAGCGGCAAAGGCGCAGATGTGTTAAATGGCGGCGACGGCAACGATACAATTTTTGGCGAAGCGGGCAATGATAAACTTTATGGCGATAACGGCAACGATTTTATTTCAGGCGGTGCGGGTAATGATTCAATTTTTGGCGGCAGTGGCAACGATTCACTTTCCGGCGATGACGGCAACGACTCAATTTCCGGCGGCACAGGTAACAACACCTTAACCGGCGGCAAGGGTAAAGATGTTTTTGTTTACGACGGCGGCAGAGATTTTATCACGGACTATAAAGCCGGCGACGACAAAATTAAAATTGCCGAAGAAATTACTGGAACGGTTGTAACCGGAAATAATGTTACTTTCAATGTGGCGAACGGTTCACTGACAATAGCTGACGGCGTCGGACAGAAAATTACAACTTTGAACGCCAAAAATAAAGCCGTTACTCAAATTTATGAATCAGGGCTGACTTACGACGAAAAACAAACTGCCGTAACCTTGAGCGCAAATTATAGCGGGAGTTACACTCCTGCTAAAACTTCAATAAAAAATATTGACGGCACGGCTACAAATTCTATTCAAATTACCGGCAACTCTTCAGCCAATTCAATTCTCGGCGGCGCAGGCAAAGATATTTTAAGCGGCGGCGCGGGCAATGATTCAATTTACGGCGGCAGTGGCAACGATTCAATTTTTGGCGACGCAGGAAACGATAAACTTTATGGCGACGCGGGCGACGATACACTTTCAGGCGGTAAAGGCAACGACACTTTAACCGGCGGCGACGGTAACGATGTTTTCATTTATGAAAATGGCGGCGGCGCAGACGTTATCGCTGATTATACTTCTGGAGAAAAAATTATTATCGACGGCACAATTTCAAGCGTTACAGCAACTGCCAAAGACGTTGCAATAAAAGTTGGTAGCGGCACTTTGACAATTAAAAATTCTGCGGGACAAAAAATTACAATCAACGACGAAACTAAAATTTACGAAAAAGGCAAAATTTACAACGAAAACAAAACGGCTGAAACTTTAACCGCCTCAATCACTGAAACTTTGGCAAGTAATATTTTAAGTGTTGACGGCTCGACTTCCTCCGGCGCGTTGAAACTTGTTGCAAATACTTTGGCAAATTCAATCAACGGCGGCAAGGGCAGCGATTCAATTTTGGGCGGCGGCGGCAACGATACTATTTTTGGCAATGACGGTTCAGACAAACTTTTTGGCGACGCGGGCAATGATATTCTTGACGGCGGCAAAGGCAACGATACACTTTATGGCGGCGCGGGTAACGATACTTTGACGGGCGGCGACGGCAGCGACGTTTTCGTTTATGAAAGTGGCAACGATACAATTACTGACTACGCGGCGGGCAAAGATAAAATCAAATTTGAAAGCGACTTTACAAATTATAAATTCAATGGCGCGGACGTTATTTTTGAAACGGCGAATGGCAATTTGACTGTTACAAAAGGTGCCGGGCAGAAAATTACAACTTTAGATTCTAAAAATAAAACTACCACGCAAATTTACTCCAATGCAAGCGCAAAAACTTTGGAGCTTTTATACGACGATAATTTTGTTACTGATGAATTTGAATTGGATTCAATAACCGAAGAAAAAGTTGACGTTACCGAAATTCAAGATACAATTTCCGAACTTGTACAAAACGAAAATATTTTGACTTACGGTGAAGATAAATAGGATACAGGATACAGCTGACAGGATACAGGATGCAGATTTAAAAACTGTTTCCTGTCACCTAAAAAAAGCCCGTCGAAAGGCGGGATTTTTTAATTTTTGTAAAAAAAATAACCCGTCAAAATTGGCGGGCTTTTTAATTTGTATGACGTTCAATTAGTCTTGGGATTTACATTTAATCTTTGTAATTACACCGTTTTTGACTTCAAATTCAATTTTTTTGGAATAATCGTGGCTGTAGTATTCGTATTCGGCTTCGCCCCAATCTTCCTCAACTTTATCTGCAGGACCATAGGCATCATTTAAAACGCCCAAACTTTGTCCAATTTGTACGCCGGTTGGAGTGGCAAGCGTGCCGCTGTAAACTTCAATTTCTTCAACGATATTTCTGTTATGGTCGTCAACTTCAACCGTGAAGCCTTGAAAGCGTAATTCGTCGCCGTGTCTGCTGACGGGTTGTCCGTAAATTGAAATGAGTTCAGAAACAGACATACCGGGAACAATTTTGCCGACTGCGATAACGTCCGGCGAAACAGTAGCTGAACAAACGGCGGAAGTTGCAAGCACTGCGCCGCAAAGAAGAGCCGCAATTTTTTTCATGAGAAACGCCCTCCAGAATTATTGTTTATCGGCGTTGCGTTTTACGCGATTGATTGAAAGAGAAATACGTTTGCGCTGCTTGTCGATACGCATAATTTTAACTTTAACAATTTCGTCAAGTTGAACAGCCTCATCAGCATTTTCAATTCTGCGATCTGAAAGTTCGCCCATTGGAATTAAACCGTCAAAGCCGGGCTCAATTTCCATGAACGCGCCAAACTTCGCAAGTTTAACAATTTTGCCTTCAATTTCCTGTCCTTCAGAATATTTTTCGGCTTTGTCAATCCATGGATCTTGTTGAGTATTTTTCACTGAAAGCGAAATTCTTCTAGCTTCGGGGTCAACGTTTTTAATGTAAACGTCAATTTCGTCGCCAACTTTCAAAACCTCTGAAGGGTTGCTGATTCTTTCCCAAGAAAGGTCTGAAATGTGCGCTAAGCCGTCAATACCGCCAACGTCAATGAACGCGCCATAGTCTACCAAACGTTTAACAACGCCTTTGCAAATTTGTCCTGCTTCCAACTTGTCAAAAAGTTCCTGTTGTTTGCCTGCGCGTTCCTTTTCAAGGAGCGGACGGCGTGAAAGTACAAGGCGTTGTTTAGCTTTATCTATTTCAATCGGAACTGCTTCAATAGTTTGATCAACATAAACAGATAAATCGCGTACAAAATGAAGTTCCATTTGAGACGCAGGAATAAAGCCGCGAATTTCATTAACGAAGGCAACAAGCCCGCCTTTTACAACTTGAGTAACTTTCGCTTTAACCGTTCCGCCGTTTTCTTTAATGGCTTCCAATTCTTTCCAGCCGCTCATTCTGTCCGCTTTAACTTTTGAAAGTGCGCCGCCGTTTTCGCCGCCGAGTGATTGAATATAAACATCGATTTTATCGCCGACTTTTACAACGTCTTCAGCTGATTCCGGCTCCGGAAAAGCAAGTTCACGTTTCGGGATAGGAATTTCTTGCTTGTAACCAATATCAACAAATGCTTCGCTACGATTTACCTGTACAACTGTACCTTCAACAATTTCGCCTTCATGGATACTATCCATACTACCTGCCGCGTCGAGCAAACTACCCATATCCTCAGAATTTTTTACATCATCTGACACTTTATTTGAACCTCCCTGATAATCCAGTCGGGCGTTGAGGCTCCCGCTGTTATCCCAACTTTTTTGCATTGGTTAAACCATTCCGGTAAAATTTCTTCAGCAGTTTCTATGTGGTACGTTTTACATTTTGTTTCGCAAAGTTTGGCAAGTTTTGTTGTATTTGCGCTATTTCTGCCGCCAACTACAATCATCACATCAACATTTGCCGCTAACTCTATTGCCGCTTTCTGCCGTTGTTCCGTCGCCGTGCAAATCGTTCGTAAAATACGAATATCTTTTGACTTTTCCAACAAGTGCAGAACAATTCTTTTAAAGTGTTCGGCTGCTATTGTTGTTTGTGAAACTATACCGAGTTTGGAACACTGCGCGAAATTTTCCGCTTCAGTTTCAGTTTCGATTATCACGGCTTTACCGTCCGTCCATTCAAAAATACTTTTAACTTCAGGATGATTTTTTTCACCAATGATAACTACGCTGTAACCTGCCTCTGCCAATTCTTTTGCTGAACGTTGCGCCCTTTTGACGTGCGTACAAGTTGCATCGACAAGATTTAAACCTTTAGATTTAATTTTTTCGTAAGTCTGCGGACCCACGCCGTGCGAACGAATTATAATTGTGCCTTCGTCCATTGAATCCAAATTTTCAGTAACGCCGACGCCTTCATTTTTAAGACGTTCAACCATTTGCGGATTATGAATTATTGGACCAAGTGTACAACTTTTGCCGTTCGCGTGTTTCTTTGCAATTTTAATCGCACGCTTGACGCCGTAACAAAAACCCAAGTACTCTGCCAAAATAACTTCCATGTCCTCCACCTTTCAGGTTAGCAGTAAACTAACATAGCCTCAACCGTTTACCGCCATTGCAAAGTTTATCACAAGAATTATTTAGAATCAATATCTTGCAGGTAAATTGCCATTTTTTAAAGTTTCAAAAGGGTATTTTTTTTAATTAAGCATTACACTTAGAATATATTTACAAACAAAATTGAAAAATATGTACACAGGACGTGCGCTTTTCTTTACACCAAAAAAGAAAGTGCATTTAGGTCGTGTTGAATAATAATTTTAAGCGCAGGGGAAACCCGGCAGTCAAGGATGACTGCCGCCGCGTGTTGATTCAAGGATTGAATCATACGCGGAACAAAGAGCACTTTCTTTTGGTACTTTTCTTTCGCTAAAGAGCACGCTTGCTAACGCAACCGCGCATGCTCTGGAAAAGAAAAGTACATTTAAATTAAAAATTTAGAAACATTTTGGCGAATTTGGAATTATTTAACAGCACTTAGTAATTATTCATAATTGGATAAGGCGAAATTTGTTGCGCCAATTTTAATTTTTGTTCAGAAATTTTTTCTTTTGGCGTTACGGAAAAAGTTTTTTCGTCAGTTTCAATTTCAATCTGATAAGTATCAAGGTCAAAGTCACATTCCAAAACTTTTTTCATTGTATCGTTCCAATTTTCTTGCGCCGACATTACAATAAATTTTTCCTCCAAAAGCTCCGAAATTTTTTGCGTGTCTATGTCTGAATCTTCGGCAATGATAACTGAAATTTCGCCGGGTATTCTCATTGTAGCTTTAACTTTGTAAATGTGTCCAGCGTTTTTGTAATTTATTGCCTCCATGAAAAGTATCGAATTTAATTCTTCGTGATCGCCAATCAAAGTTTCGGCAATTTCACTTTGAGATTTTCCAAGTTGTGCCAATATATGAGAATAATTTATTAACGCGTCTATAAATATGTTAATGTTGCCCAAAATTTGTTTGTTCAAAATATAACGCGCTTGATTGTTGATTTTTGCAAGCATTTCAAGGGTTGCGTCGTTAAGTTGACTTTGCAAATTTTTTTTGGCGTCACGAGTTTGCACATCTTTTCTTTCAAAGAAAGCACCGAAAATTGAAGTGTGTTTATTATTTATCTCTTCCGGCGAATAATTAATTTTTGGTACAGCTGCTGAAATTTTCGGCAAAGTTACAGCGATATATTTTTTAAAAGTTTCGGCACTTTCAAAGCCAATATTTTTTTGAAGTTCTCCATTGAAAAAAATTTCCAATTCCTGTATCAAATGGTCATTTAACTTTTTAAGTTCTTCCAAACATTCGGCTGAAACTGTTTCTAAAAGTTGCTGATAACGTTCAACGTAACCAAACTGATTGATGCGCTGCGCCCATTTTTCGTTAATATTTTTTTCTTTGTAGTTATGTTCGGCGAATTTTAAAATTTCGTAATTGAGATTTTCAGACAACTCCGAGAAAATTTGGTAAAGTTTATTTTGTGAACGCTCCCAAAAATTTTGCTGCCACGCTTTAATTTTTTTTGAATTGTTCAAGAAAATTTTACTTTCTTTGAGCGAAATTGCCGCGTGTTCAAAAATTTTCATTAAGATAATATTCATTGGAACGGCGACGCTGTCAACAAAAGTTTTGATTCTCAAAAATTTTCCGTCAGTCTTTACTTTTTCCAGAATATAATTTTTAACGTCGTTAAAATGGCTTGCTTCGTAAATTTGGGCGTTGTTATTGGCGTCGGCGTGATACGCGGCTGCAAGATGAGTCGGCAAAAATTTTATATCGTTCCAATCTTGATTAAAGTTTTTTGACATATCTTTAAACTGCGCGAGGATTTTTTTTATTTCTTCGTCGTGTGAAAAAATTTTATTCAATTCTTTCAATTCGGCGTCTTGGCGTTTGAAATTCAGATTTTTCTTGACGTTGATAACGCCCAAAATTGGTTTACCCAAAATTTTAAGTTGCGCCAAACATTGAGCCTCTTCAACTATCGGCGTTTCATTTGTCAGCAAAAACAAAATTAAATCCGCGCTTTTCGCCGTTTCCATTCCAATTTTGTCTGATTGTTCGTTGTCAAAAAAATCAATACTCGGCATATCGATAATTTTTAAGCCGTGCCAATAATATGAGCGAATATCTGTAGTTGTACGTTGTGCGCCTTTGCCAATAGAATTACCTTTGCCGTGCGTCAAAATTTCCATCAGCGTGGATTTTCCGGACATTGCCCGACCAAAAACTACAATAGTAAAATCTTTTTGCTTTTCGCGCAGGTCTTCGATATTTCCTTTGATACGCTCAATATTTTTTCTCAACTCTTGAAGTTCGGTATTTTGTCTGGAAAGAAGTACGGTACTTTGGACTTTTTGAATTTGATCCTGCTTAGCGTTCACCTTTTCAATATGTTGTTCAGCATTCTTCAAAGAATTTTCAATCTTACCAAAATTTTCTTTGGCAAGTGCGTAACCTTTATTTGCGGCGTCTCTAAATCTCAAAAGTTCAACTTCAACATTAGTATTTGCCATAATTATGCCTCCAAAAAAATTATTCTAATTTAATTTTTAATGAAAAGATTTTAACTATAAATCGTAATTTTGACAAGTATGCTATAATATTTTTGGGAGGTAATTTGAATGTCTAAAGAAACATTGCAATTTCAAGCCGAAACTAAACGGCTTTTAGATTTAGTCATTAACTCGATTTACACGAACAAGGAAATTTTCCTGCGCGAATTAATTTCCAACGCGTCTGATGCCATTGACAAATTGCACTTTGAATCCTTGACGAACAAAGAAATTTTGGAAGGCGAAGACGAATACGAAATTTTCATTTTGCCGGACAAAGAAACTAAAACTTTGACAATTTCAGATAATGGAATTGGAATGACGCGCGGCGAAGTTATTTCAAACATTGGAACAATCGCCCAAAGTGGAACAAAGGCTTTTCTTGAAAAAATCAAAGAAAGTGAAGGCAAGCTGGACGAAGAATTAATTGGACAATTCGGCGTAGGTTTTTATTCGGCGTTCATTGTTGCTGATGAAGTTGAAATTATTACACGCAAAGCCGGTGAAACTGCGGCGGTTAAATGGATTTCTGACGGCGCGGGCGAATATACCATTGAAGATTGCGAAAAAGATTCTCGCGGTACAATGATTGTACTGCACTTGAAAAACGAATTTGTCGGCGGCGAAGAATTTGACTTTACAAACACTTACACGCTTGAAAATCTTGTCAAAAAATATTCTGATTATATTCGTTATCCTATCAAGATGAATTTTGAAGTTAAAGGCAAGCCGGAAGAGGAGCCAACTATTGAAATTCGCACGATTAATTCAATGCAGCCACTTTGGACGCGCAATAAATCTGATATTAAGCCGGAAGAATACGAAGAATTTTTCAAGCATCAGTTTCACGAATGGGAAAATCCAATGGAAATTTTCCACACGAAGGCTGAAGGTACAATCGAATACACCGCGCTTTTATGTATTCCGAAACACGCGGCGTTGAATTTGTATTATTCGGATTATGAGGCGGGCTTGCAACTTTATTCACGTCATGTTTTCGTTATGGAAAAGTGCAAAGACTTTTTGCCGGATTATCTGCGCTTTGTCAAAGGTCTGGTAGATTCGCCGGATTTGCCGTTAAATATTTCACGTGAACTTTTACAGCAAAGCCGTGAAGTTAAAAAAATTGGCAAGGCGTTGGAGAAAAATATTTTAAAGCAGCTTTCAAAAATTTTGAGCAACGACCGTGAACACTACGAGGAATTTTGGAACGAATACGGCAAGTCTTTAAAAATTGGCGTCTACAATAACGCCTACGACGAAAAGGTTAAAGACGACTTGAAAGATTTGCTGATGTTTGAAACTTCGACGCAAGAAAAACTTTCGACGCTTGCCGAATACGTTTCACGTATGCCGGAAACTCAAACAAAGATTTACACTGCAAGCGGTAAAGATAAAGAAACAATTTCGCAAATGCCGCAAATGGAAATTCTGCGCGAACGAGGAATTGAAGTTTTGTATTTGTTAGATCCGGTTGATGAATTTGCAGTTGAATCTTTGAACAAATACGCAGATAAAGAATTTCAAGCCGTTACACGTGAAGACTTTGAGTTGGACGACGAAGAATCCAAAAAGACTAAAAACGAAGTTGAGGAGCTTGCAAAGTCTCACGCGGATTTATTAAAAGACGTTAAAGAAGTTTTGGGCGGCGCAGTTTCTGAAGTTCGTTTGACTTCGCACTTGAAAAGCGGCGCGGTATGTTTGGCAACCGGCGTTAATGGTCCTTCGCTGAATATGGAAAAAACTTTTGCGGCGATGAACAATCCATTTTTCAAGGCGCAAAGAATTTTGGAAGTTAATCCTAACCACGCGCTTTTCAAAAAGTTAAGCGGCTTGCACGCACTCGGCAAAGATAACGACGAATTTAAAAATTTCTGCCAACTGCTTTACACGCAAGCTTTACTGATTGAAGGGATTATGCCGGATAATCCAGTTGAAGTTGCAAATAAAATCGCTGACTTAATGGCGAAATAAAAATTTTTTCTGCAAACTAAAAAAGCCCGCCGAATTTTTCGACGGGTTATTTTTTGCAGGAAATTAAATTTTGCTTAACGAATTGATTTTAAAAATGAGGAGCGAATTTATTTTTATGAAATTTGTTTTAAAAATTATTTTATTTGGTGTGGTGGCGTTTGCTTTTTTATTGTTACTTGAAACTTCCGTTTTAGATGACGCCGAAGAATGGAACGGACACTACTACCAAGTTTTTTCAACTCCAATGAATTGGAATGAAGCGAAGGTATTTTGCGAAAGTATGGGCGGACATTTGGTAACGGTCGAAATTCCCGCTGAAAATGAAATGCTGAAAGAATTAATTGCAAGTGCAAACGCTGAAGACGGCAAATTTTGGATGGGCGGAACAAGAAACATTGATAATATTTGGCGGTGGGTTACCGAAAACCCAATACACGATTTAGATTTGGAAAATGCAACACCGGCTGAAAACGCCACGAAATTATATATGGATATTAATCGAGATGGACAATGGCTCACGGAGTCTGAAACTTCGCAATTTCCGTTTGTTTGCGAATGGGAAAACGTTGAAGACGCTCACGACAGCGATTTATAAAAAAATCCCGCCGAAATTTTTCAGCGGGTTAATTTTTTTATTACCATAAAAATTAAAATTAATTAGAAGTAACACTGGCTCTTATATTCCAAAGAGGTTCTCCATTGTAATAAATAAATCGACTATCTGAAATTGTGAAAGACCATGAACGGCGGGAATTTGGAGCAATATATCCAACGGTTAAATTTGAGCCTGAAAACGAAGCATCAACATCAATATCTCGATTATGATATTTAACATATCCAAGAAAACTAACACGGATAGGGGTACCTCCAGTGCTACCATGATTTTCAAAATAACCATTCATAATAAATTCTCCGTATCCGCAATGAACATCGGTAATTGTATAATCGATACTCGCTGCTTGAGCAACATTACTTTGAAACGCACAAATTGCAAACGTCGCCAAAAGTACAGCTAAAAAATTTTTGAATCTGCCCATTTTTAACACCTCCTTTCAAATTTTTCTATATGATACTGCCCCCCCCCCTGAAAATTATCTGAAAAAAATCATTTTTAATCAAAATTTAACAAATAAAAAAATCCCCGCTCGCGCAGGGAAGAAAATTAAAATTATTTACAAATTATTTTTCAAGTGAAATTTTTGGGGCGAATGTAAAATTTTTGCCGTCAAAGTCAATTTCTACCGTATCGCCGTCTTTAATTTCAGCGGCGATAATTTTTTTGCTAAGTTCAGTTTCGACGGTATGAGTTAAAAGCCTACGAAGTGGACGCGCTCCAAAGTTTGGATCAAATCCTTGAGACGCCAACGCCTCAACCGCTTTATCTGTCCAAGTCAAAGTAATGTTAGTTTGCTTTTCAAGGCGGGCGTTCAAATTCTTCAACAAAATTTCGGCAATAGCTTTAACTTGTTCCTTCGCCAAAGATTTAAATACAACAATATCATCAACGCGGTTAAGAAATTCTGGGCGGAAATAATTTTTCAGCATATCTTTAATAACCGTTTCAGCCTCTTGAAAATCTTTGTTAGTGATAAAGCCAATTTTTGCCCGCTGTAAAATTTCCTGCGACCCCAAATTACTTGTCATAATGATAACGGTATTTTTGAAATTTACAACACGCCCTTTGCCGTCAGTAAGTCTGCCGTCGTCAAGAATTTGCAACAGTACATTGAAAACGTCGTGATGAGCCTTTTCAATTTCATCTAAAAGAATTACGCTGTAAGGGCGGCGGCGCACAGCCTCTGTAAGTTGCCCGCCTTCTTCGTAACCAACGTAACCGGGAGGCGCACCAATTAAACGCGCTACAGTGTGCTTTTCCATAAATTCCGACATATCAACGCGAATCATACTGCGTTCATCGTCAAAAAGTGCCTCCGCCAAAGTTTTTGCCAATTCAGTTTTGCCAACGCCGGTTGGTCCCAAAAAGATAAATGAACCTATTGGGCGGTTGGGGTCTTTAATACCTGCGCGAGCGCGTAAAATTGCTTCGCTTACAACTTTAACGGCTTCATCTTGTCCAACAACGCGTTTATGCAAAGTGTCTTCAAGGTGTAAAAGTTTTTCACGTTCGCCCGTCATCATCTTAGTAATTGGAATACCCGTCCAGCGGCTTACAACTTTTGCAATATCTTCTTCGCCGACTTCCTCCTTTAAAAGGCGTTCGCCCTTGTTATGTTCAGCAATTTCTTTTTCAACGTTTTGCAAAGTCTTCATAAGTTCGGGAAGTTTGCCGTATTTCAATTCAGAAAGTTTTTGTAAATCGTAAGCACGTTCAGCCGCCGCCATTTGGTTATTAACTTCGTCAATTTCCTTTTTAATGGCACGGACGCGCAGAATTGATTGTTTTTCAGCCTCCCATTTATCGCGCAGGACTTTTTCTTCAGCTTGAAGTTTTGCAATTTCTTCAGTGATAGTTTGCAATTTTTCTTTAGACGCCGCGTCAGTTTCTTTTTTGAGGGCTTGCACTTCAATTTCAAACTGCATAATTTTTCGGCGCGTTTCGTCGATAGGCGCGGGCAGTGATTCAATTTCAGTGCGAAGTTTCGCCGCCGCCTCGTCAACCAAATCTATTGCCTTGTCAGGTAAAAATCTGTCAGAAATATATCTGTCAGAAAGTGTAGCCGCCGCAACCAACGCCGCGTCTCTGATTCTAACGCCGTGATGCACTTCATAGCGTTCTTTCAAGCCGCGCAAAATTGTAATTGTATCTTCAACCGTCGGCTCACCTACCATAACAGGTTGAAAACGGCGTTCAAGGGCTGTATCTTTTTCGATATATTTTCTGTATTCGTTCAAAGTTGTTGCACCGATACAGCGCAATTCGCCACGCGCCATCATTGGCTTTAACAAATTGCCTGCGTCCATTGCGCCTTCAGCTTTTCCCGCGCCTACAACTGTATGAACTTCATCAATAAACAGTAAAATTTGCCCGTCAGATTTAACAATTTCTGCAAGTACGCTTTTCAAACGTTCCTCAAATTCGCCTCTGAATTTTGCGCCCGCAATAAGTGCGCCCATATCCAGTGCGTACAAAGTTTTATTTTTCAGCGATTCGGGAACATCACCGGCTACAATTCGCCGCGCCAATCCTTCAACAATCGCAGTTTTGCCGACGCCCGGTTCACCAATTAAAACAGGATTATTTTTTGTACGGCGGCTCAAAATTTCAATCGTGCGCCGAATTTCTTCATCACGTCCAATAACTGGATCAAGTTTACCTGCCCGCGCCGCTTGCGTTAAATCCCTGCCGAATTTATCCAAAACTTGATAAACTTCTTCAGGATTTTCAGAATTTACGTTTTGGCGGCGATTTTTCTTTATAGAATCTTGAATTTTACTTTTAGTAAGTTTAAATTCTTTTGCAATGGCTTGAACTTCCGCGCTGCCGTCTGAAACCAACGCCAAAAGTAAATGTTCCGTGCTGATATATGAATCCTGCATAGCTCGCGAATATTCGTTTGCCTTGCCAATTACCCGCGCCAAATCTACGCCCATTGAAAGCCTTTCTTGTCCTTTGATTGAAGGTATTTTATTTAATTCCGCCTCCAGTTTCACTTTCAGCATTGGTAAATCAACGTTACATTCATTGAAAATCGTTAGCATTAAACCTTCCGGCTCCTTCGCCAACGCCAACATTAAATGCAAACTTGAAAATTCCTGGTTATAACGAAGAGCGGCAACCTGTTGCGCTGCTTGTAATGCTTGCATCGCTTTCGCTGTATATTTTTCATTTGCCATATATATCAACTCCAATTAAAATTTTAATTTTTTACAGAGCAGATTTTACAGCTAATTAGTCAAATTGTCAATAACAAAATGTCAGTCTTTTTTAAAGCGGCGTTTTTGGGATTCAGACATTTTAGCTCGGTGTTCTGGAGATAAAATTTTTCCTTTATGTGCTATAGAAAGTTTTTCTCTGGTTTCTTGAGAAACAGGATGTCCCATTTTAGAAACAGAAATTCTTGCGCAATGTTCAGTGGTAAATACACGACCGGCACTATTTTTATTTCCCATTTTAGATTGAGAAATTCTTGCACGCTGTTCAGGTGAACGAACTTTTCCTTTATTTGAGGCAGCAATTTTAGTTCGCGTTTCTAAAGAACATTTTTTCCCACGTTTAGCTAAAGAAAGCTTTGCACGTGTTTCAGCTGAACAAATGTATCCTGAATTTCCCTTACCGCCATCAGTCAAATTATAACCATTCGGAAATTTCGTATCCAACGTTTTAATCCAAAAAATTTCACGTTCATTCAACTGTTCACGGCTGTCGCATTCTTCAAGAGTTACCCAAACAAAATTTTCTTCGCCGTATTTGTGAATTGCACGACTAATCAGCGAAACTTTGTTACTTTTGTGTTCAATGATACGCTTTTCCAATATTCGTACTGTTTGCCCAATGTAGATTTTGTGATTTACGAGGCATTCTGCGCCGTAAATGATACCAAACATAAAAATTCCCGCCTTTCTTGACTTTTTCGGCGCAAAATTCTATAATTAAACAAATTTAAAGAGAGGCTTTGCGCCGTGTGTGTTAGTTGATTTAACGTACTAATACTACACCCGCAGAGCTTTTCAAGTCAATAGTTGATAAAATTTTTTTAAATTGACATTAAGGCGTTAAAAAATTATAATACAAGAAAAAGAAAACACCCCGCCGAATGGCAGGGCATTTCCTTAGCACTTAGTAAGCGATCGCATCCGCGATTAGGATGATTAGAATAAACCAACTTTAGCCGCTAGAGCTTTAACGGAGCTTAGGCGGCTGTTTTGCTGAGTACCAAAAGAATTACGCCGGTGATAACGATCACACGGATAATAATCTTGACGATACGACGCATACAATCACCTCCTTTCGGAAGTGACGCGACCGCCTAGCGTTCTAAGCACTTCGCAGATTTTATCACAGAAATTTTTAGTTGTACAGAAATTTTTCAAACTAAAAAAGCCGCCATTGCTGACGGCTGATTTTTTTATTTCAATAAAATGTGTAATGGTTACCGGTAAATTTTTTACTTTCATAGGCGGCGGAATCTGCGCGTTTGTAAACTTCAGCGAATGAAAGATTTTCCTCAACTTTGAAAAAAGTTGCGCCCAAACTGATTGTAATTTTTCTTTTGCGAAGTTCGGGAATTTCAATAGCGTCAATTTCTTCAAAAAAATTTTCAATAAAAATTTCGCCGGTAGTTTCGTTTACAACGCCAACAACGTAAACTGCAAACTCGTCGCCGCCAAGTCTCATTGTAATATCTGTGTTGCGGAAAGTTTTTTTCAAACATTCGGCAATAGCTTTAATAACTTTGTCGCCAACGTCATGCCCGTAATTGTCATTTATCGATTTAAATTTGTCCGCGTCCATCAGGCAAAACATACCTTCGACGCCGGACGCCATTAAATCTTGCATAGATTTTTCACCGCTTCCACGATTCCTTAAACCCGTCATTAAATCTGTCTGTGAAAGGTAAATCAATTCATTTTCACGGCGTTTTTCTTCGTCAATCAGCTCAATAGCAAAAATAATTTCGGTTATTTCGTGATTTTTATCGTATTCAATCACAATGAAATAAGCCTTGCACCAGCCATATTCTCTAGTGCGAAATTCACGATGTATAACGCGCTGTTCTTTCATTCTGTCAGCAATATTATTCAATTCCACAAAGTCCAGCATTGGCTTTAAACTGTCAAGCGCGGCAATATCTTTAACGGCTGAATGAAGTTGATTAGCAGCGTTATCCGTTCCATTCGTAGAAATTAATTTATATTGAGGATCGCTGCTAATTTCGTGAATCGAATTTTCCGGCAAATCAATCAAGTGCATTGAAATATATAAATCTGCGTAACTTGCAAGCCCGTGCTTTTTGGCAATTTCTTCAACTTTTTCACGGTCAACTTTCATTGCCATATCCATAAAAATTAAAAATATCGTTGCCACAACAAAGAAAGTTAAAATCATATAGCCTATCAAATTTGAAAAAGCATTTTGCGGGTCTTCAGCGGCGCGGCGAACTACCAAATATAATCCCAAGTCCGGCATATACTTTGTAATTGTGTAGACGCCGTCATTTTCTGTTAAAACAAACTGCACAGATTTATTTGGATTTACAACGTTTTGAATGTGCGCCCGTTCAATATTTAAAGTATCTGAATCAAGTTGAACAACGCCATTTTGATTAACCAAATTTATTTTTACGTTGTAAGTTTGTTCATCGGTTATCAAAAGATTTTGTATTTCAGTTAAATATTCGCCGACGCCGCAAACACCCAATAAATTTCCTTCTTCGTCGTTAATTCTTGCACTTACAAAAATTGTCCATTTATTTTCGTTTATTTCGTCAACGTCAATATCGTAATCGTAAGCCAAATTTTTATCCAGAAAAAGTTTGTACCAAATATCATGCTTGTCGTTGTCAACGTCGATAACTTTGTTAAAACCTTCCGGCGAATAATAAATTTTCGACTTATCGGAAACTATAAAGCCGGTAGACAGATTAAAAGATTTTTTCAGATTGGAAAGATAATTGGACATTCGGTAAACATTTTCATCAAAAGTAAAATTATCTTCAAGTTTCAGTTGCTCTACTATCGGAATATCTTTTGATATGACGCGGGCAATCATCACAATTTTTAAAAGTTCGGTGTTAATATCGTCGTAAACATCGGCGGCAATAAATTTCATTCGTTCCTTATTTTGTCCGTCAATTACCGTTTGCAAAACAAAACTTGAAATTAGAGTTCCCAAAATAAAAACCACAGCAATTACCATTATTACGATTTTTTGGATATTTTTGTTATTCCGCAAAAAACTTTCCATTTGCTCATCACTTAAATTAAAATTTTTCAAATATGATACTGCAACAGGAATATTTTTTCAATGAAATTGCCTGTATTTGAAAATATTTTCTTGTAACTTTCTTTGCAATGTGATATAAATTTTGAGGAAATTCATATATTTTAGGTTGTGAGTTATTTGAAAACATCTGAACTAATCAAACTGCTTAAGCAATATGGTTGTAGTTTTCTCAAACATAACGGTAATCACGATGAATGGTACAGCCCAATAACAAACAAAAAATTTTATGTTTGGAGACACGCCAAAGAAATTCCAACCGGTACAGCAAATGCAATTTTAAAACAAGCCGGAATCAAATAGGAGTGATAAAAATGCAATATGCTTATCCTGCAATATTTTTTCCAGATGATGATTGTGTAGGCGTATATTTTTACGACGCTGAAAATTGGCTGACATTTGGACGCACTTTTAAAGAGGCTATCGAAAATGCTCAAGACGTTTTAAAATTTGCGTTGGAAAGTGCCAAACAGGACAATGAAAAAATTCCTGCACCTACTCCTTTAAAAAATGTTGAACTCAAAAAAAATCAAAGTGTAATGATGATTTATGCAGATATTTCAGAAATTGAATCTGTTGGAGCATAAATAAAAAGCGTTACCAAAATTGGCGACGCTTTTTTTAGTGAATACATTTTGCGCGGGCGTTGCAAAAATATTTCTGCGTGTTATAATTCTTTGGATACTTTTATATATATTGGAGGGCTTTAAATGAAGTCGGAATTTACTCTGAAGCTTGACAGGTGCAAAGGTTGCGGAATTTGCGTTAATTTTTGCCCCAAAAAAGTTTTAGAATTAGATACGCTCGGCAAAGTGGTTGTGGCACGTCCTGAAGATTGTATTGCTTGCGGACAGTGTGAATTGCGTTGCCCTGACTACGCTATTTTTGTTGATAAAATTAAGGAGGCGAATTTAGGGGCTAGGGATTAAGGACTAGGGATTAGGGATTTTAATTCTCCTTAGTTCCTTATTACCTCCTATTTCCTAAATTTAAACGAAGGAGAAATTTTAATGATATTATTGCAAGGAAATGAAGCCGTTGCAAAGGCAGCCATTGCCGCCGGTGTAAGATTTTTTGGCGGTTATCCTATCACGCCTTCAACTGAAATTGCTGAATCTATGGCGAAACTTTTGCCGAAAAATAACGGCGTTTTCATTCAAATGGAAGATGAAATTGCAAGTATGGGCGTTGTACTTGGTGCAAGTTTGGCAGGCAGAAAAGTTTTAACCGCGTCAAGTGGTCCCGGTATTTCTCTCAAACAAGAATTAATTGGCTACGCGGCGGCGGCTGAAATTCCAGTTGTTATTGTAAATGTTCAGCGTGTGGGGCCTTCGACGGGGCAACCTACCGCGCCGAGTCAAGGCGACGTAATGCAAGCGCGTTGGGGTACTCATGGCGATCATTCAATTATTGCGTTAAGTCCGTGGAGTGTTCGTGAGGCGTTTGATTTAACTGTTAAAGCTGTCAACTATGCTGAAAGATTTCGCACGCCCGTTATTTTGTTAATGGATGAAATTGTTGGACATCTGCGCGAAAATGTTGAATTGCCAACTGATATTGAAATTTATCCGCGCCGTCAACCTAAAACTAAAGAAAATTATAAAGCATATCAACCTGACGAAGATTTAGTTCCCAACATTGCAAATTTCGGCGAAGGTTATCATATTCACGTTACAGGCTTGATTCACGATGAAACAGGTTTTCCCGTCGGCAGTCCAAAAGTTACGCGGGATTTTATTGACCGTATGCACAAAAAAATTTCAAAAGATATTATCGAAGTGCAAACAGAATTTTTAGACGACGCAGAAGAAGCAGTAGTTGCGTTTGGCGGCACGGCTCGCACGGCTTATCAAGCAGTTTTGAACGCCCGCGCCAATGGTAAAAAAGTCGGCTTTATTCGTTTGGTAACCATTTGGCCTTTCGCAGATAATTTCTTTGCCAATCTTCCGGCTAACATTAAAAAACTTGTTGTAGCTGAATTGAATTACGGGCAAATTTTCTACGAAGTACAACGCACTTTTAAAGGCGAAGTCGAACTTTGCGCCAAATACGATATGACTATTTTTGAACCTTCAGAAATTGAGGTGTGTTTATGATTGAGCGTTCCTACGAAAAATTTTTTAGACAGAATCGCTTGCCGCATTTGTGGTGTCCCGGTTGCGGCAACGGAATTGTTATGAAAGCGATTGTTCAGGCTATCGAAAAGAAAGGCTGGACTCAAGATAATACTGTTATTGTTAGCGGAATTGGTTGCAGTTCCCGCGCCTCCGGCTATATGGACTTTGATACTTTGCACACCGCGCACGGCAGGGCTATTCCTTTTGCAACTGGAATTAAACTTGCTAATCCCGCGTTAAATGTTGTTGTTATTACAGGCGACGGCGATTGTACAGCTATTGGCGGCAACCACTTTATACACGGTTGCAGACGCAATATCGATTTAAATGTTATTCTGTTCAACAATAATATTTACGGAATGACGGGCGGGCAGGCGTCCCCAACTACGCCGCTTGGCAAAAAGGCTACTACTGCGCCTTACGGTTCAATAGATCCGCCTTTTGACGCTTGCAATTTGGCTATCGCTGCCGGTGCTACATTTGTTGCACGTTCAACGGCTTTTCACGTTCAGCATTTGGTAAATATGATTAGCAATTCTTTTGACAATAACGGCTTTTCGTTCGTTGAGGCTCTTGTTCAATGTCCAACGTCTTTTGGCAGAAAAAATAAATTCCCGACGCCCGCTTCTATGATGCAATGGTTTAAAGATAACGCCGCAATGAAACCGACCGAAGGCAAATTTACTATCGGCGTTTTACATTCTGATACTGCTGTTTCTTACAATGATGCCTACTATGATTTAATTTCTAGAACGTGTTGTTAAATTGAAAATGGCGGTCACGGATGACCGCCGGCGATTGTTGATTCAAGGATTGAATCATAATCGCCAGTTTCTTTCTTTTGGTAGGGTTTTCTTTCTTTGCGCCAAAGAAAGAAAAGCCGTATTAGGTAAAAAAATTTAATTTTAGTTAATGTTACTGCCTAGAATTTAGTAAAAACATTCATTACATTTGCAAGGAGAAATTTAAATGTACCAACTTAGACTTTCCGGCTCCGGCGGGCAGGGCGTTATTACTGCCGCAATTATTTTCGCTGAAGCCGCTGTAAATCAAGGTTTTAACGCCGTTCAATCTCAATCTTACGGACCAGAGGCAAGAGGCGGCGCGTCTAAGGCTGAAGTTATTATCGATTCTAATCCAATTTTTCATCCGCACGTTGATAAACCTGACTTTTTGCTTGCCTTGACTCAAAAAGCCGCTGATAAATATATTCAAGATTTAAACCCAAACGGTACTTTGATTATTGATTCTGATTTAGTTCCAAATGTACCGAAGTTTGAAAATATTATTTCACTGCCAATAACAAATTTTGCAGTTGAAAAAGTTGGCAAGGCACTTTTTACAAACATTGTTGCACTTGGCGTTTTGGTGAAGGTTTCAAACTTTTTGGATTTTGACACAGTGAAAAATGCGTTGGCGTCTCGTGTACCGCCCGCCACTGTTGAACAAAATTTAGCCGCACTCAACTTGGGATTTGGGAGTGTTTGACGTGTTCAGATTTATTTTTGCGTTAGTTTTTTTTATACATTCAGCCGCGTTTGCCATGCCGCCAATTATGCCTTTAAACGAAGTGCAAAACGGTATGACGGGAGTTGCTTACACGGTTGTTGATCAGAATGGTGCCATTAAAACTTTTAATGTTAAAATTATTGGCACTATCCATAATATAAAAGGTTCGCAACCTTTAATAATGGCGGAGGCGTACGGCGATTTAATTAGAAGTACCGGCGGCGTTTTGCAGGGTATGAGCGGTTCGCCCGTCTATGTCAACGGCAAACTTATCGGCGCACTTTCTGCGGGTTTTCAAAATATGGATCCCTACATTTTTTTAATCACGCCTATTGAAAATATGCTTAGCATTTGGAATTTGGCTGACAAATTTAACGCCAATCCATATGTTAAAATTCAAAATGACGACGAAGAAATTTCTGACGAAGTCGAACCTGAAGAAACTGAAAATTTTTCCACAGACGAAGATGATTCTGTTGAAATTTTAACCGACGACGATGAAAAAGCGGTTATTGTTTACAGCGGCTTCGATTCAGCAGGCTTGAATTATTTGAAAGATTCACTTTCTGAATTTGGACTTAAAAATTATACTCTTGCGGCAAGCGATGATTCTCCCCATCTCAAATATGGTGCTGAACTTTTTGGCGGAAGTTCATTTGGAGTTGTGGCAGTTTTCGGCGATTTTTTAGTTGGCGCAACCGGAACTGTCACACTTGCGGAAGATAAAAAAATTTTGGGCTTCGGTCATTCATTTTCACACGGCGGTAACGTCAATTATTTTATGACAGATGCAAATGTTGTCGGCGCGGTTAGCAGTATGACTGGCGGTATGAAAATCGCGTCAGTTGGTTCAATCATTGGCAGAATTAATCAAGACAGAGAAAGCGGAGTTGCCGGAACTATTGGGCAATTTCCATCTGTTGTACCAATAAGCGTTACGGTAAACAACGAAAATTATAATGCACTTATAGCCTATAATGAAGTATTGGTGCCAAAGTTGGGCGCGTCTGTTGCCTACAGCGCACTTAGCAAAACGGTTGACAGCCTTGCTGAAGGAACGGTTAAAGTTTCTTTCGATATTAAAACCGACGTTGTAGAAAGTGGAACTTTAAGCCGTGAAAATTTATATTATGCCAATTCCGACGTTGGACAGTTGGCAGTTACGGAATTGTTACAAGCGTTATCTCTAATCAGCAGTAACACCACTTCCGAAAGTAATATTTTGGGTATTGATGTTAATATGTCTTTCGATTCGCAGAGAAAAACCGCAAGTTTGGTTAAGGCTGAATCTGATAAAAAATTGGTTAAGCCCGGCGAAAAAATTAATTTGAAAGTTACTTTGCAACCTTACCGCAGTAAAGAAATTGTTGTAGAAATTCCTTACACCGTGCCAATTACTGCCAAAGAAGGTTCATACTCATTGGATATTCACGGCGGCGGATTTATTCCTGTTGCGGCAGTTCAAAATTCTAACGTTGTTTTACCTTCAACAAAAAGTCCTTCCGCTTTGTACGATGAAAAAATTCAGCAATTATTGAATGCTAATAAGAACAACGAAATTATTATTAAACCAACTGCCACAACTCCAAAAACTGAAGCCGAACTTAAAGCTGAAATTAAACGTACCAAAAAACTTGCGGCGAAACTTGCCAAGCTCAAGATTAAACCTACAGCCACCAAACCTACAAAATTTGCCACTGATTATATTATTGATAACGTGATTCAGTGTACCATTAACGTGGACAAGCTTTAAAATTTCGACGAAGGAGAAATTTTTTTGGAAAGATTAATAGTTAGAGGCGGCAAACGGCTTAGCGGCAATGTTAAAATTTCCGGCGCAAAAAATGCTGTCCTGCCCGTCATTGCGGCAACTCTACTTGGACAAGATAAAGAAACTTGCCTTGACGAAGTGCCGAATTTGGACGACGTAAAAACAATTTGCGAAGTTTTGAAAACTTTGGGCGTTAAAGTTCGTCATGATATTTCAAATTCAAAACTTTTTGTGGACGCCTCCAATATTTCTGATGTTACTGCCCCTTATGATTTAGTTCGTAAAATGCGTGCGTCATTTTTGATAATGGGACCACTTTTGGCAAGGCTCGGCGCGGCGAAAATTTCATTGCCGGGCGGTTGTGCTATTGGAACGCGTCCTATTGATTTACATTTAAAGGGATTTGCAGCACTCGGCGCAAAAATTGACATTGGACACGGTGATATTACAGCCACTGCGCCGGAAGGCTTGCACGGTGCAAGAATTTATTTGGATTTTCCGTCCGTTGGAGCTACTGAAAATATTTTAATGGCGGCTTGTATGGCAAAGGGACAAACTATTTTGGAAAATCCCGCACAAGAGCCGGAAATTGTAGACTTAGCCAACTATTTAAATATTATGGGCGCAAGGATTCGCGGCGCAGGTACGAATGTCATTAAAATTGAAGGCGTCGATAAATTAATTGCCCGTGATTATTCGATTATTCCGGATAGAATCGAGGCGGGAACCTATATGATTGCTGCGGCGATGACTCGCGGCGATATTTACGTTGAAAATGCAATTAGCGAACATTTGAAGCCGGTTATTGCCAAACTCAAAGAGGCTGGCGTTACCGTTATTGAAGACGTTGAAGGTATTCGCGTTACTTGCGATAAACGCCCCCGCGCTGTCGATATTAAAACTTTGCCGTATCCCGGTTTTCCAACTGATATGCAGGCGCAATTTATGGCAATGCTGACTGTTTCTGAAGGTACTAGTATGGTTACTGAAACTGTCTTTGAAAATAGATTTATGCACGCTGACGAATTACGGCGAATGGGCGCAAAAATTAAAATTGACGGGCGCACTTCGGTTATTGAAGGCGTTGAAAAACTTACAGGTTGCCAAGTTAAAGCTACTGACCTTCGCGCAGGTGCGGCGGTTGTTTTAGCCGGTCTTGCAGCTGAAGGTGAAACTACTGTAAGCTATATTCACCATATCGACAGAGGCTACGATAAACTTGTTGAAAAACTTGTGAATCTCGGCGCAGATATTAAGCGCGTTGATTGTTAGAAAAATGAAAAAACCGGCAGGATTTTTCCCGCCGGTAATTTTTTTGTTCAAATTAAATTTTTATTCAACGTTTTTGTAAGTTTCTCCATAAATTATACGCAAAACAACTGAAGGAGATACTTCAAATTTTTTTGCAAGTGAACGTGAACCAAATTCTTTGTCATATTTTTTGTAAACTTTACGAATATAAGTCACTTGTTCATTTGTCAGTTTTGCTTTATGATCTTCCGCGCCGGTTTTTATTAAGCCGGTTGCTATAGCGTGTCTTTTGTTTTCTGTATCAGTATTCCATTCAAGATTATCAACGCAATTATTAAATTTATTGCCATCTTTGTGATTAACTTCCGGCTTATTTTCTGGATTTGGAATAAAAGTTTCTGCAACCAGTCTGTGAAGCCGTCTAGTTTTCTCTTTATCGCTGTTACGCAATGTTACTTTCAAGTATCCTTGAGGTGTGAATAATGGCTTGAGAATTTTAATTTCTTTGCGATTACGTCCGCGCGGAAAAGATTTGACACGAGCATAATTGCTAATCTGATACAATCCTTCAAAACCCGAAATCCACTTCCAAAATTCGCCTTCCAAATCTTCAAGATCAAACGGATAAACCGCAATAAAAGCTTCATACGCATATTTTAACTGTGGATAAAGCCTTTCGATACGCTCCTTTTCTTTGTCTTTGTATCTACGCCTCATACAAACCGCCTCCTAATGTTTGACAATAACACAAGAGGCGGGTATAATTTGCCTATAAAAATTGGCTGTTTCGCCTCAAGTGCTTTGTTTATTTAAAGCGATTAAATTTTAGCACTAAGGAGCGTAACAGTCAATTTCAATTTAAAGATAAATTGCAAAAAAATAAAACCTCCGCCGAATTAGCAGAGGTTTTTTCAGTTAAATACTAAAAAATTTTATGCAAGAACTTTCGCAAGTCTCATTAACTGCGGATCAAGCTGTTTCTTATTCGTAACCGCATTATGTAAGTCAATCGAAACTACGTGGCCACGACTAAAGCCAAATACAATGTCAGATAAACCGGAAATAATGGCAAGTGCCGCATTTTCGCCCAAACGACTTGCATTTAAGCGGTCAATAGCAGAAGGTGAACCGCCGCGTTGAATGTGTCCAAGTTTTGAAACGCGAGTATCAATACCTGTTCTTTCGGCGATAATTGGACCAATTTCAGCGGCTTTACCTGCGCCTTCAGCAACTACCATTAAAATGTAGCGTTTGCCTCTTTCATAATCGGCTTTCATATTGTCGCAAATTTGATCAATTTCAAAAGGCTCTTCGGGAACAAGAATATATTCCGCGCCGCCGGAAATACCCGCAACCATAGCAAGCCAGCCGCTATTTCTGCCCATAACTTCCAAAACAATAACACGACGATGAGCGGAGGCAGTGTCACGAAGTTTATTCATAGCATCAAGAATCGTGTTGGCAGCAGTATCACAGCCAATGGTATAATCCGAACCCCAAACGTCGTTATCAATCGTGCCGGGCAGTCCAACAATAGGCAAGCCTGTTTCTTTAGAAAGAGTAGACGCGCCGCGCAGTGAACCGTCGCCGCCGACAACAACCAAGCCTTGAATACCTCTATCAACCAAATTTTTATAACCGAGCATACGACCTTCAGGCGTTTGGAAACGTTTGCAACGCGCAGTACCTAAGAAAGTGCCGCCGCGTTGGATAATGTCAGAAACGTCTTTGGACTTCATCTCAAAAATATCTTCGTCAAGCATGCCGTGATAGCCGCCTTTGATACCCCAAACTTTAACGCCTTGATGAAGAGCGGTACGAGTAACGGCACGAACTGCCGCGTTCATTCCTGGACTATCGCCGCCGGAAGTCATTACTGCTATACTTTTAAGCATTTAAAAATCCTCCCTTTACAAACTCAATTTTTCCGTATAATAACATAATTTTGACGAATTGCAAACAAATTTTTAATAGACAATTTACAACCGGCGAAATATAATTTTAGGAAACAGATTAGAGGAAACAGTAAACAAATTCTAATTTCTAAAACTAATTCGTTAAAAGGTGTTAGGTATTAGCGGTTAGGTGTTAGGGGAAAAATCCCTAAAACCTAAAACCTAGAACCTAAAAACTAATAAAGGAGTTATCAAGGATGAACAAGATTGAAAAACTTTCAGAAATTTTATCACAAAGTGAAAGCGTAGTATTTTTTGGCGGCGCGGGAATGTCCACTGAATCCGGCATTCCTGATTTTCGCAGTGCTAACGGTATTTACAATCAGCGTTTTAAAAAAGTTTTGCGCCCTGAAGAAATTGTTACTCACAGCTTTTTTATGAGCAGTCCTGCAGATTTTTTTGATTTTTATCGTACAAGAATCGTATATCTTGACGCTAAGCCGAACGCGGGACACATTGCGCTTGCAGAATTGGAAAAGTGCGGGATTTTATCAGCGATTGTTACTCAAAACATTGACGGCTTGCATCAAGCGGCGGGATCTAAAAATGTTTTTGAGTTGCACGGCTCGGTACTTAGAAGTTTTTGTATTGACTGCGGCGAAAAGTACGATTTAAATTTTATCGTAGAAAATAAGCCAATTCCCTATTGCAGAAAGTGCGGCGGGATTGTTCGCCCGGACGTTGTTTTATACGAAGAAAATCTTGACGATAAAATTTTGCAAGGAGCAATTCAAGCCATTTCAAAGGCAGATACTTTGATTGTTGGCGGTACATCTTTGGCGGTATATCCTGCGGCAGGCTTGATTGATTATTTCAACGGCGAATATTTAGTTATCATAAACAAAACTGACACTCGCGCAGATGTTGAGGCGGAGTTAATTATTCGTGAAAATATCGGCGAAACTTTAAGCAAAGCGGTTAATTTAGTGATTAATGGTTAAAGGCTAAAGACTAAGGGTTAAAACTCTAGAACGCGTTTACAAATTCTAGATTTATTTAATTTTTTTATATTTAATGCAGCTTTTCTTTCTTTGGTGCAGATTATATTGCCATCACGGCGGAGCAATGCTCCTATTCGTCGCATTGCAAGCGCGGCGGGCGCACGTCATGTGCGCCCATTTTTCCAATATTGTTTGTAAACATATTCTAGCCTTTAGTCTTTTGTCTTTAGTCTCTAACTGAAAGGGCGTTGAGTTGATTGGACGATAAAAAATTTGCATTTATAACTTGTGTGAATAGCGATTATTGGTATGAGGAGTGCGTTTTGTACTTGAAACATTTGAAAATCCCGGAAAATTACAGCGTTGAAATAATTCCTGTACGCGGCGCAATTTCTATGACGGCGGGTTATAATTCGGCTATGAAAAATTCTGACGCCAAATATAAAATTTATCTGCACCAAGATACTTTTGTTGTGAATAAAAATCTGATTGAGGATTTACTGAAAATTTTTTCTGATGAAACTATTGGCGTTGTTGGAATGATAGGCTGTATGAATTTGCCTGCAACGGGTGTTTGGTGGGACGGCTTGCGAACTTACGGCAGAGTTTTACACGCTTGCGAACCTGAAAGCGTGGTTGATTCTGAATGTGACGAGCCGGAGGGCGATTATCAGGAAGTAGAATCTGTGGACGGCTTATTTTTGGCGACGCAGTACGATTTAAATTGGCGTGAAGATTTATTCGACGGCTGGCACTTGTACGATACTTCACTTTGTAAAGAAATGCAACGCGCCGGTTATCGCGTGGTTGTTCCGAATCAATCAAAAGATTTTTGGTGTATTCATTGCCCAAAAGAAAAGCCGCTTGATCCGAAATATCGCAAATACCAAAAAATTTTCCTGCGCGAATACGGCGACGAATTAAATCCGGAGGTTTAAAATGCTGACAGATTTAATTTATGGCGATGATTTTTTTGAAAACATTTTAATAGTTGAAAGCGAAGAATATATTTCAATTCTTAGTGAAATGTATCCAGACGCCGAAATTTTTTTTGTAACGACGGAAGAAGATTTTTTTGACGAACGAGTAAAAACTTGCGTGTTGGATTATCGAGAAGAAATTTTGCCGTTTGACTTAGAGTTTTTTGATTTAATAATAGGCGATTTGACTTTGGAAGTCGTAGTAAATCCGCAAGATATAGCGGCGGGCTTTTCAAGATACATTAAGCAGACGGGAATATTTTTGACGAGTTTTAAAAATATTCGACACTGGAAAATTTTAGAAAAACTTATGGGCGGCTGGTTTAACGGGATAGTTTCAAGATTTTACACGCGCACAAATTTTGAGCGGCTGTTAATGGCGTCGTTTTATAAAGACGTAAAATTTGCGCCGGTAATAAAATCAGCTCCGCCAAAACTTTTAGCAAAATTGATAGAGTGCGGCTTTGAAAATTACGGCGACGATTTGGAAGTAGAAATTTGGCAGGTAAGGGCGTCGCGTTCAATTCCTGAATTATCGTTGTTAAAATCAATGTACACTGCGGAATTTCGCGCAGAATTTGCAAGGATAATTCACCGCGTCGAATACGATATTGAAATTGCTGACAGCGTGAAAAATTTTTGGCGGCTGTATGATGAAGTTGGAATGTTTGAAGACTACGCGGCGGAATTTGTAAACGAAATTGTAATACACAAGGAAAATTTTTATAAAAACCTGCGCAAAAATTCTACAAGAATTGAAAGTGAAAATATCATTGAGTTTTGCCAATCAGAAATTGGTACAAAGTAAAAAAAGCCCGTCTTTTGCCGCCCAATAAATACGATACTAGGAGCGTGCAAGAAACTGGGAGCGACCAAAAGGAGCTCGTTTAGTTGGAGCGTGCTAGAACCTTAGGCGGCAGACGGGCAAAAGAATTTCTTTGGTACTTTCTTTTTTCGACTGAAAAGAAAGTACATTTAAAAACTAAAAAAGATAGGAGAGTTTAATTTGCTTGAATTAAAAAATATAACCTTCAGCGTGACTGAAGAAAATCGACAGATTGAAATAATACGCGGGATAAATTTGACGCTGGAAAATAATAAATTCGTTGTAATAACGGGACCGAACGGCGGCGGCAAATCTACGCTTGCAAGGATTATCGCAGGAATTGAAAAACCTACCGACGGGCAAATTATTTTTGACGGCGTAGACATTACCGAAAAAAATATTACCGAACGCGCCAAACTCGGAATTAGTTTTGCATTTCAGCAACCTGTAAAATTTAAAGGGCTTGAAGTTTTCGACTTGTTGAGGTTGGCGGCGGGCGGCAAATTGAAATTTAACGACGCTTGCGATTATCTTTCAGCAGTCGGACTTTGTGCGCGGGATTATATCAACCGTGAAGTAAATTCCTCACTTTCCGGCGGCGAACTCAAAAGAATTGAAATTGCAACGATTTTAGCGCGTAAAACCAAACTTTCAATTTTCGACGAACCTGAAGCGGGGATTGATTTATGGAGTTTTAAACATTTAATCCAAATTTTTGAGGATATGCAAAAAAATATTTCTGACAGCACAATAATAATTATTTCGCACCAAGAAAGAATTTTGAGTATTGCAGATGAAATAATTGTGTTGGCGGACGGGCAAATTAAAAAGCACGGCGATGCCAAAACTATTTTGCCGGAAATTATCAACAGCGAAAATATTATTCATGAGTGCGACAAATTGAAGAGAAATTAGGAAACAGGAAACAGGAAAGCAGGATACAGAATTTGAAACTGTTTCCTGTATCCTGTCAGCTGTTTCCTCTAAAAAATTGAGGTGAAAAAATGTTTCAACTTGACGAAATACAAAAACGTTTAATAGCGGAAGTGGCGGGACTGCATAAAGTTCCAATAGGCGCGTACAACTTCAGGGCAAATTCTCAACTTGCAGGGCGTCAAAATACCGCCAATATTGAAATTACGTCCAAAGACGACGGCACGGGCATTGACATTCACATTAAACCAAATACGAAAAATGAAAGCGTGCATATTCCCGTTGTTTTGAGTGCGAGCGGCTTAACTGAAACGGTGTACAACGATTTTTACATTGGCGAAAATTGCGACGTGGTAATAGTGGCAGGTTGCGGGATTGACAACTGCGGCAGTGCAAATTCTGAACATGACGGCGTACACAGATTTTTTGTCGGGAAAAATTCCAAAGTCAAATACGTTGAAAAGCATTACGGCAGCGGAGACGGCACGGGCAAGCGAATTTTAAACCCCGTTACCGAAGTTACAATGAATGATGACAGCTTTATGGAAATGGAAATGGTACAAATTAAGGGCGTCGATTCAACCAACCGTACTACAACGGCTGAACTTTCCGGCGGCGCAAAATTGATTGTTCGTGAAAGACTGATGACGCACGGCGAACAAAATGCTTACAGCGCGTACAAAATTATTTTGAATGGCGAAAATTCGGCGGCGGACGTTGTTTCACGCGGCGTGGCTAGGGATAAATCTTTTCAAAAATTGGACTTGTGCATAGTCGGTAACGCGGCTTGTAACGGGCATACCGAGTGCGATTCAATCATTATGGACGAAGGAAAAATTTTAGCTGTACCGAGTTTGGAGGCTAACAACGTCAATGCAATGTTGGTACACGAGGCGGCTATTGGCAAAATTGCGGGCGATCAAATTATTAAATTGATGACGTTGGGGCTTACTGAAAGTGAAGCCGAAGAACAAATTATTAACGGCTTTTTGAAATAGTATTATGGCAAACAAAAATAAAAATTTAAACGCGGCGGCGCGGGCTAAGAAAGATGAATTTTACACGCAACTTGAAGATATTGAACGTGAACTCAATCACGAAGAATACCGAGAATTTTTCAAGGGTAAAACTGTTCTCTGCAACTGCGATGATCCCTATGAAAGTGAGTTTTTCAAATATTTTGCTATGAATTTTAACGCGCTGGAATTGAAAAAGTTAATCGTAACTTGTTACGCCGGTTCGCCCGTTGCTCAAACTGAATTGA